>WNGA01043051.1_pt1 | contig 11125 bp, 12 predicted proteins | sample 5400061 | NCBI WGS metagenome assembly WNGA01 (sample SAMN13153366, study PRJNA577476) | soil metagenome | isolation source: 100 cm soil or saprolite under grassland replicate 2 | place: USA:California | collected 2016-06-15
GGCTCCCGGCTGAACAGCGAGTACTCGGTCTGCAGGGCGGTGATCGGGTGGACGGCGTTGGCCCGGCGGATGGTCGCCGGCGACGCCTCCGAGATCCCGAGATGGCGCACCTTGCCGGCCTCGACCAGCTCGCGCATGGCGCCCCAGGTGTCCTCGACCGGCACCGTGCGGTCCACCCGATGCTGGTAGTACAGGTCGACGTGGCCGACCCCGAGGCGCTGGAGCGAGGCGTCACAGGCCTGGCGGACGTACTCCGGCCGACCGTTGACCCCGACGAAGGTCCCGTCGGGCCTCCGCTCGTTGCCGAACTTGGTCGCCAGCACCACCTGGTCGCGGCGGTCGGCGATGGCGCGACCGACCAGGCGCTCGTTGGTGAACGGCCCGTAGATGTCGGCGGTGTCGAGGAAGTTCACGCCCAGATCGAGAGCGCGGTGGATGGTGGCGATCGACTCCTGCTCCTCGGCCGGGCCGTAGGACTGGCTCATGCCCATGCAACCGAGGCCCAGGGCGGAAACGGCCAGCTTCTGGGTCCCGAGCAGACGTTGCTGCATGCCTCTCCTCTCCAACTAGGTCTTCGAACAGGGTAGCGCCGGGTGTCGGATGCGCCGCGGTCAAGCCGGGTAAACGGTCACCTCGGTGGCCTTGACCGCGGCGAAGACCTGCCCGCCGTCGGCGAGGCGAAGCTCTGAGGCCGCCGCCCGGGTGACCTCGGCGACCAGCCGCACCCGCCCTTCCAGGCGCACGCGCACGCGGTCGCCCACCAGGTCCATGGACTCGGCCGCACAGGGCCAGACGTTGCGAGGCGTGCCGTCCGGCCGGCCGCGGTGCAGCGCGACCGCGCGCGGGTGGACCACGCAGAAGACCTCGCCGCTGTGGGCCTCGGCGGTGACCAGCTCGCCGCCGTTGGGCAGCGCGACCCTCGCCCCGGCCGCGCGGCCGCGCAGCAGGTTCACACCGACCAGCTCGGCGACGTAGCGCGAGCGCGGCCGGGCGCTGACCTCGGCCGGCGTGCCGGCCTGGCTGACCCGGCCGTCCTCCAGCACCACCAGCCGGTCGGCCATGGTCATCGCCTCGACCGGGTCGTGAGTCACCAGCACGCGGGTCCCCTGGTAGGCGGCGAGGTGGCGGCGCAGGTCCCTGCGCAGCTCCACGCGCGCGTGCGCATCGAGCGCGGCCAGCGGCTCGTCCAGCAGCAGCAGGCGCGGGCTGGGCACGAGCGCGCGGGCCAGCGCCACCCGCTGCGCCTGCCCTCCGGACAGCGCGCGCGGCCGGGCGCCCGCGTAGCCCTCCAGGCCCATGCGGGCGAGCCACTCCGCCGCCCGCTCGCGCGCCCTGGCTCGCGGGAGCTTCCGGGCCCGCAGCCCAAAGGCGACGTTGTCGAGCACCGACAGGTGCGGGAACAGGAGGTAGTCCTGGAACACCATCCCGACGGGCCGCCGTTCCGCCGGCACCAGCACCCCGGCGGCGGGGTCGTCCAGGACCTGCCCGTCGAGCACCACCCGCCCGCTCTGAAGCGGGACCAGGCCGGCCAGCGCGCGCAGCAGCGTCGACTTGCCGGCGCCGTTGGGGCCGAGCAGCACCAGCAACTCGTCGGTTGCGGCCGCCAGCTTCGCGTCCAGCTCCAGCGAGCCGAGCGACAGCCGCACGGTGGCCTCCAGGCTCATGCCGAGGGGAACCATCGGTCGCGCAGCGCCACCAGGACCCCCAGCGAGACGGCCAGCATCACCAGGCTGAGCGCGATCGCGGCGTCGGTGTCGGTCTCCAGCGCCAGGTAGACCGCCAGCGGCATGGTCTGGGTGGAACCGGGCAGGTTGCCGGTGATGGTCGCGCCGAACTCCCCCAGCGCGCGTGCCCAGCACAGGGCGGCGCCCGCGCCCAGCGAGGGCGCGATCAGCGGCAGCGTCACCCGCCAGAACACCAGCCAGCGCCCGGCGCCCAGGGTGGCGGCGGCGTCTTCGTAGCGGCGGTCCATCGAGCGCAGCCCGGCCTCGACCGTCACCACCAGGAACGGCAAGGCGACGAACGCCTCGGCCAGCACGGCGCCGGCGGTCGTGAACGGCAGCGTGATCCCGAACGTCCGGTCCAGCCACTCCCCCACCAGGCCGCGCCGCCCGAAGGCCAGCAGCAGCGCGACCCCGCCCACCACCGGCGGTAGCACCATCGGCAGGGTGGTGATCGCGCGCACCAGGTCGCGGCCTGGGAAGGCGACCCTGGCCAGCAGGAAGGCCAGCGGCAACCCCAGCAGCAGCGACAGCGCCACGGCCCCCAGCGAGCAGACCAGCGACAGGCGGAGCGCCGTCAGCGCCGCCGGGCTGGCGAGGTCGTGCGGCAGGCTCCGCCAGGAGGTGCGCCCCAGCAGGCCGACCAGCGGCACGACCAGGAAGGCGACCCCCAGTGCCGCTGGCACCACGAACGCGGCCGGCGCCCATCCCCGGGACCCACCGGCCCGGGACCTTCCCCGCCCGCGTGCCTCGGCGCCACCCGCCGGCGCGGCCTCACCCGCCGGCCGGAGCGGGCGCCGGCTCACGACCTCGGCGGCGGCAGGAACCCGAAGCTCTTCAACGCCCGCTGCCCCTCGGCGGACAGCAGGAAGCCCACGAACGCCTGCGCCTGTTGCTGGTGGCCGCTCGTCCTCACGGTCGCGATCGGGTAGGTCGCCGGCACGTTCTGTGAGATCGGGATCTCGACGCCCTCGACCCTGCCCTTGGCGGCCCGCACGTCGGTGACGTACACGATGCCCGCGTCCGCCTCGCCCAACTCGACCTTGTTCACCACTGCCTTGACGTTGTCCTCCAGCGAGACCGGCTCGACCGCGAGCTTCTGTGCGTCCAGAGCCTGCCGCGCGTACCTGCCCGCGGGCACCTCCGGGGCGGCCAGCACGACCTTGAGGTCGCCCCGGCCCAGGTCCGCCAGGCCCCTGACCCCCTTGGGATTGCCCGGCTCGACCACGATCTGGAGCACGTTGCTCGCGAACACCTTGGGCGCGCCGACGAGGTCCTTGAGCTTGTCCATGTTGGTGGTATCGGCGGAGGCGAACACGTCGGCGGGCGCTCCCTGCTGGATCTGGGTGGCCAGCGTCTGGCTGCCCGCGAAGTTGTAGGTGACCCTGGTGCCCGGGTTGGCGGCGGTGAACTCCGGCCCGAGCTTGTTCAGCGCCTCCGTCAGCGACGCCGCCGCGAAGACCTTGATCTCCGAGCGCGAGGCTGCGCCGCCTTCGCCCGAGTTGTCGTTGCCGCCACACGCGGCGGCGCCCAGGGCCAGCAGCGCGCCGACGGCGGCCAATCGGGTCCTGAAGCGCGGCATGAGGCCCTCCTCAAGTCCTTGGTGGAAGCTCGACCACCACGTTGGTCGCCTTGACCGCGGCGACCGCGAGCATCCCCGGCGCGAGGCCGAGGTCGTCGGCGGCCTCGCGGGTCATGAGCGACACCAGCCGGTGCGGCCCCGACTGGACCTCCACCTGCGCGACGATCTCCATGCGCTGACCGCCCTCGGTACGGCGCGACCCGAGGCGGCCGGCGTCGGCCCACCGCCGCACCGTGTCGACGCTCACGCCCAGCAATTCAGCGACCTGGCCGATTCGATAGCTCGCCATTTGCGAGCGATTCTACCATCTAGCTTGCATCAGCGAGAATGAATGCGTGTCGAGCCAGCATCTGCGCGCCAAGGGCACACCGCACGATAAGGTTGCGGTTCACCGGGGCTGGGACAGCGGGTTGGGGCGAGGGCCAACCTTAGGGGCCGACTTTGCCGCGCAGGAGGGCCCATCCCTTCCCGCCAGGCCGTCACGTCGAGGGCCGCTACCGGCGGGTCCGGCGCTCGAGGTTGGCGGCGAGCCCGTCGAGGACGTACGAGAGCCTGCGCTCAAAGGTCGTGTTCATGTCGGGGAAGTCCTCGGCCTCGATGACGATCCGTTCGAAATACGGGTGGCGCCCGCTGGCGATGAGCTGCTGGATGTAGGGCGCCATACGGGCGCGCCACTGCTCCTCGGTCAGCCCGGTCCGGCGCTGCGCCTCTTCCTCGGCGAGTTCGGCCTGGACGAACCCGACCGCGAACGCCCCGACCGTGGAGATCATGTCGAGCATCTGGTCGATGTCGAGGCCGAGCCCGTCCACCGACGCCATGGAGTACTCGATCGTGCGCAGGGCCTGCGGGCCGAGGTTCGGGCGCGCGAGCATGAACCTGATCGCCCAGGGATGGCGGCGGGCGCCCCGGCGGGTGCGTCGGGCCATTTCCGCAAGCTCGGAGCGCCAGTCGCCTGACGGCTTGTCGGGCAGCTCTTCGCCGAGGATGGCGTCGACCATGAGGTCGAGGAGGTCGTCTTTGTTGGCGACGTATCGGTACAGCGACATTGTTCCCGCACCGAGCTTGGAGGCGACCTTGCGCATGGACAGCGCCTGGAGGCCCTCGGCGTCGGCGATCTCCATCGCCGCCCGCACGATCTGGTGGTGCGTCAGCGACGGCTTCGGTCTTCGGGCGGACTGGTCCAGCCGTGCCCAGATCACGGGGCTCGGCTCGGCCGTGGCGTCCCGCGATGGCATCGCATCCTCCTTTGTCTCGTCTCGGACTTGCGGACAGCGTACTCGCTGAGTACACTGTACCCTGATTGCGTACGATGTACTCGACGAGGAAGGGGATCGAATGGACGAGATGCTTGGTGGCGCCGGCGCACCGATCGTCGCGCGGGGACTGCGCAAGCGCTTCGGGTCCACCGAGGCGCTGCGTGGCATCGACCTGACCGTGCCAACGGGGACGGTCTGCGGCCTGCTCGGGCCCAACGGCGCCGGCAAGACCACCGTGGTGCGCATCCTCGCCACGCTGCTGCTCCCGGACGCGGGTTACGCCCGCGTCGCCGGGTACGACGTGGTCCGTGACGCCGACCGGGTCCGCTACCGCATCGGTCTGGCAGGCCAGCACGCTGCGGTCGACGAGCGGCTCGCCGGCCGCGACAACCTGCGGATGTTCGGCCGGCTCTACCATCTTCCCGAGCCTGCCGCCCGGCGGCGCGCCGATGAGCTGCTGGAGCGCTTCGGCCTGGGCGACGCCGCCGAGCGCGTGGTCAAGACCTACTCCGGCGGCATGCGGCGCCGGCTTGACCTAGCCGCGAGCCTGATCATCGCGCCAACCGTGCTGTTCCTCGACGAGCCGACCACCGGGCTGGACCCGCGCAGCCGCAACGAGGTCTGGGACAGCATCCGCCTGCTGGTGGCCGACGGGACGACCGTGCTGCTCACCACCCAGTACCTCGACGAGGCGGATAACCTCGCCGACCAGATCGCCGTCATCGACACCGGCCGGATGATCGCCGACGGCACCCCGGCGCAGCTCAAGAGCCAGATTGGCGGCGACCGGCTGGAGGTCGTCGTGCGTGACCCGCAGGCGCTGGCCGCCGCGGCCGCCGCGGTACAGCGAGCGACTGGGCGCCAGCCCCAGGTCGCACCGACGGCGCGGCGCATCAGCGCGCCGGTCAGCAGCGGCTCGGCCGCGCTGGTCGCGGCGGTCCGCGAGCTGGACCAGGCCGGAGTCCTCACCGAGGACATCGCCCTGCGTCGGCCAACCCTGGACGACGTGTTCCTGCGCCTCACCGGCGCCACCACAACCGCGACGACAGCGAGCAGCCAGGAGGAGGCAGCATGATGACCGCGATCGAGCTCCCGACACCCCCACAGACCCTCACCGGCCGGCTGCGGTGGATGCTCCGCGACGGGTGGACCATCACCCGCCGGGAGTTCGGCCACGTCCGCCGCGAGCCGGGCCAACTGATCGGGGCGGTGGTCTTCCCCGGGTTGATGGTGCTGCTGTTCGGCTACGTGTTCGGCAGCGCGATCAAGGTTCCCGGTGGTGGCAACTACCGCGAATACCTGTTACCCGGGCTGTTTGCGATGACCGCCATCGCCGGCGTGATGGTGAGCGCGCTGTTGGTCTCCAAGGACGTCGCCGAGGGCGTCATGGACCGCTTCCGCTCGATGCCGATGGCGCGCTCTGCGGTGCCGTTCGGCCGGACCGCCGCCGACCTGCTGGCCAGCATGATCGGGATCGCGATCATGGCTGGCATCGGCCTGATGGTGGGGTGGAGGGCCCACAACGGCGTCGCCTCCACGCTGGTAGCCTTCGGCCTGATCCTGTTGCTGCGGTACGCGGTGAGCTGGATCGGAGTCTACGCGGGCATGTCCGTCACGCCCCAGACCGCCGACTCGCTGGTGCCGCTGGTCTTCCCGGTGACGATGATCTCCAACAGCTTCGTCCCGACCGCGGGAATGCCGTCCTGGCTGCGCCTGATCGCCGACTGGAACCCCATCAGCGGCCTGGTCGCGGCCTGCCGGGGCCTGTTCGGCAACCCGACCGTCGTCACCGCACACGCCAGCTTCCCGTTGCGGCATCCCGTCGCCATGACGATCGGGTGGTCGCTGCTCATCCTGCTGATCTTCGTGCCCCTGTCGACCCGGCGCTACCGGGCGGCCAATCGTTGAGGTCCGACGGCTCTCGGCCCCCACCGTCACCCGCGGTGACCCTGGAGGGCGCCCAGCACCCCGACCGGGACGCGCAGTTCGGCTACCTCAACCAGCAGGCCCGCCAGCAACCCTCCCAAGCCGATGTCCCAGCCCCCATAAACCGCAACCTTATCGTGCGGTGTGCCCTAATCGATGATTTGAGAGCTACTATCACTTTGATCCTCCAGGTTCCTGAGCTGCAGTCGCGCCTGATGGACCAGTACACCCGTAACGTCCGCGGTGCTCGTGGCCGAGCGGACCGGCCGCAACCCGGACGACCTGGCCGTGCGCACCTTCGCCGGGGCGTTGGTCGGCGTGGGGCTGGCCGCGATGACCACCTGGGCCGAGGACCCGTCGAAGGGCTTCTATTCGGTGCTCGACAGCGTCGTGGCCCATCAGGGGGCCGCTGCCTGTGACCCGGGGGGTTTGGCCCCCGCGATGGCGGGCAACATCAGCCATGCTGGGGATGGGTACAGGAGTGTCGAGGGTGTCATGAGCCCGGATTGAACGCTCCGCCCGTGGGGTCTCGGACTCTGTGATGGAGTCCGGGACCCCTTTCTCAATGGGGGCACTCGGCTGATTGCCTGAGCGCTCGTCGCCGAGGGCCTGACCCTCGATGTCGCCGAACGGGAGGGTGGCGTCAGCCTCGACGCCCTGGTCGTGGACCGGCGGCGCCGCGACGAGTACCTGCTCGCCCTCGACCTGGGCAACGCCGGAGAGCTGGCACCGCTGGTCCGGCTCTTCGCCGGGCTGGAGATCGTCGCGCTCCGGAGCGAGCTGGCTCCGCCTGTCCAACCTCACCGACGGAGCATGGTGGACCCGCCTGCACCTCACGGTGCTCGGTCAAACGATGCGCTACGTGGTTGCCCTCCAGAAGGTCGGGCACGGCGTGACCGGCGTGACCGGCGTGACCGGCGTGCTCGCCGTCACGGTGTTCAGCGAGCGGCTCCTGCCAAAGAGCGAGGCCGATGAGGTGGACGCCGAGCCGTCTCCGATCCCCGAGCGGCTCCTGACGCTCTCGAGCAACGACAGCGTCACCCTCGTTCACACCGACACGGTCGAGGAACGGTAGCAGGAGACCGCGGAATTGACCGACCGGACGCTGGCGGCCGCTCTCGACGAATTCAGTCGCAAATTGGGCTGACCAATCCACTCCGTGTGGAACGCGTCATGACGTGGCGGTCAGGGATGGGGCGGGCCGGCGCGCACGCGCTCCCGGGCGGTGGCCACGGTGCCGTGGAACCAGCCGAGCTTCTCGACCCACCAGGTCAGGCCGGCGGCCTCCAGCGCGGCGACGCGCTGGTGGTCGGCGGCCCGGTCGCGGCCGCCGGTGTGCCCCTCGGCCACGACCTCGAAAGGGCCGAGGCCGGGCGGGCGGTGCGCCAGGGTGTAGCGGACGATCTGGTCGAGCTGTGCCGGAGTCATGGTGCCGGCGTGGTCGGTGGCGGTCTCGCGGGCGAGCTTCCACGGCCGCCGCCTGGGGATCGCGGCCGCCAGCATGCCGATGCGGACGCGGCTGGTGGCCATGGCGATTGCGGTGAGGACGACGGTCGGGTCGGCGACCGGCCAGCCCCGCCGGCGGTAGGCGACGTGGTCCCAGAGCAGCACCGCGTCCCAGCCCGCCGCCTCGGCATCACGCGCCAGCCCGACCAGCACTGTCGGGTCGCCGTAGTCACCGACGTTCGGGATCCCCACCGCGTAGCGCATGCCGGATTCTCGCAGCCGGTTGGGACACCGCGCATGGCGTGCGCGACCGGCCCGGCCGGCGGCCGGCGACCGCGGCGCCGGACCGGGCCGCTCCGCCCTGCGGCCTACAGCCGCTGGCGGAGAGCCTTGCGGTCCACCTTGCCCACGGGCGTGAGGGGGAGGTCGTCGAGGACGTGGACCTCGCGTGGGTACTTGTAGGCGGACATGCGGGAGCGGGCGAAGCCGATCAGCTCCTGGTCGCTGGCGCTCGCCCCTGGGCGCAGCGACACGAAGGCGACGACCTCCTCGCCGTGGAGGGTGTCGGGCCGCCCGACGACCCCGGCCATCGCCACCGCGGGGTGGGCGCTCAGCGTCTCCTCGACGTCTCTCGGGAAGACGTTGAAGCCGCCGCGGATGATCAGGTCCTTCTTGCGGTCGACCACCCACAGGTAGCCGTCCTCGTCCAGATAGCCGATGTCGCCGGTGTGCAGCCAGCCGCCCCGCAGCGTCTCGGCGGTGGTCTCGGGCGCGTCCCAGTACCCGAGCATCACCCCCGGGGCGCGGCAGCAGATCTCGCCGCGCTCCCCGCGCGGGACCTCGCCGTCGGCCTCGTCGAGGATGCGGACCTCGTAGCCCGGCAGCGGCGGCCCGACCGAGCCGAGCTTGCGGCGACCGGCCGGGGTGCTGGAGATGACCGCGCCGGACTCGGTGCAGCCGTAGCCCTCGCGGACCTCCAGCCCCGGCAGGCGCCGCTCGATCTCGCGCACCGCCTCCCCCGGGAGCGGCGCGGCGCCGCTCACCAGGTAGCGCAGCGACGACAGGTCGTAGTCCTCGAGCGGTTGCGCGAGCAGCATCTGGAGCATCGATGGGACCAGGGCTCCCGACTGGGCCCGGTGCTTCTCCACCAGCTCGAGGAAGGCGGTCGGGTCGAACCAGCGCAGGAGCACCGAGCTGTAGGGCTCCACGGCGTGCAGGCCGACGATCGTGACGATCAAGCCGAAGGCGTGCGACAGCGGGAGCGGCACCACGTGGCGCCTGACGCCGGGTACGCGCGACGACTCCTGCGAGGCCTTGCCGCAGCGCCAGAGATTCTCGTGCGAGAGCATGACGCCTTTGGCGCGGCCGGTCGTCCCGCCCGTGTACAGCAGCGCGGCCAGGTCGTGGTCGTCGCGCGGCACGATGCCGGCGGGCTCGGAGTCCTCCAGCGAGGGCAAGGGAACGACCTTGCCGTCCACGGCCTCCCCGGAGCCGGTCGAGATCACCCACCGGAGCGTCTCCAGCCCCTCGGTCGCGGCGAGCACGCCGCCGAGCAGCTCCGGTGCTGTGACGATCGCGCGCGCTCGCGAGTGCTCGAGCACGTAGCGCAGCTCCGGCGGCGGCAGCAGGAAGACGACCGGGGTGATCGCGGCGCCCGCACGCCACAGGGCGCCGTAGCTGATCCCCACCTCCGGGCAGTTGGGGAGCATCACGGCCACGCGGTCGCCCGCGGAGATGCCGAGCTCCCGGAGCCCACCCGCGAGCCGCCGGCCCCGGTCGAACAGCTCGCCCGAGCGGTACCAGCGCCCCTCGAACCAGAGCGACTCGTAGTCGCCGTGCCGCTCGAAGGAGTCCTCGCCGAGAGCGGCGAGGTTGCAGTCCATACGCGCCATGGGGCCCTCCGTCCAGGCTGGCGCCGACGGGCGATGGCGCCAGGTGCATGACGTTCAGGCCATAATCGCCCACAAGCCGACAGCTTGACCATGGGCGCCGTCCGGACGGAGCCCGTTGGATTCGGACAAACCAGTAAGGTACGGGCCATGACGCGAACCTGTTCAAAGGCGGGCGGGTGTTCGACGGGGCCGGCGCCCCGCTCGCGGAAGCCGACGTGGCCGTCGAAGGCGGCCGCATCCTGGAGGTCGGCACCGGCCTGGTGATGGTCGACGGCGACCCGTTCGAGTTCGCCGGGCTTCCCGGAGCGGTCCGCGAGGTCTGGAAGGACGGCGCCCGCGTCCGGCCGTGGCAGCCCTACTTGGCGTCCGCATAGCAGGACACCACCGCGGTGTCGAACGGGAACCGCACCGGCGTGTCGCCGAACACCAGGCGGCTGGCCTCGTCGGCCGCCTCGGTCACCGCGCCGACGACCTCGTCGGCGTCCGCTCGCCAGCAGTGCACCACCACCTCGTCGTGCTGGAAGAACACCAGCTCCGGCGGTGCGGGCCGGGCGCTGTCCAGCCGGCGCCGCAGGGCCGCGAGCACGGCCAGCGCCCAGTCGGCCGCGCTGGCCTGGACGACGAAGTTGCGGGTGAAGCGGCCCCGGTCGCGGGCGCTCCTGCGGGCCGCGCGGACCTCCTCGCTGTCCTCCCCCGCCTGGCCGAGCGCGGCGGTCCGCTCCCGCCAGCCCGTCGACGCCGGGGGGCTGGTGCGGCCGAGGCGCGACCGCACCAGACGGCCCTCCTCCCCGGCTCGCGCGGCCGCCTCGACGTAGCCGACCGCGTCCGGGAAGCGGCGGCGCAGCACGCCGAGCAGCTGGCCCGCCTCGCCGCTGGTCTGCCCGTACATCGCCGCGAGCAGCGCCACCTTGGCCCGCGGCCGGTCGCCCCCGAAGGCGGCCGCGGCCAGTCCCCCGTACAGGTCGCCGCCGCGGGCCGCCCGCTCCAGGCCCCGATCGCCGGAAAGCGCCGCCAGCACCCTCGGCTCGAGCTGGCCGGCGTCGGCCACGACCAGCGCCCACCCCGGGTCGGCGACCACCGCCCGGCGCACCGCTCTGGGGATCTGCAGCGCGCCGCCTCCGCGGGTCGCCCAGCGACCCGAGACCACCCCGCCGGGCACGTATTCCGGACGCATCCGCCCGGCGCGCACCCATGCGTCCAGCCACGACCAGCCGTACGCGCTGAACAGGCGGGACAGCTCCTTGTACTCGAACAGGAGGGGCACGGCCGGGTGGCGGACCTCGCGCAGCACGTGCATGCGGG
>WNGA01013124.1_pt1 | contig 11124 bp, 13 predicted proteins | sample 5400061 | NCBI WGS metagenome assembly WNGA01 (sample SAMN13153366, study PRJNA577476) | soil metagenome | isolation source: 100 cm soil or saprolite under grassland replicate 2 | place: USA:California | collected 2016-06-15
CCAAGTGCAGGCGCCCGCCGGTCAGCTCGGCTAATTCTAGGTTTCGGGCTACCATGACATCCTCCGACGCCGAGGGGATGCCGTGCAAGCCGAGTTCGGTGGCGACTTGTCCCTCGTGCATGCAGCCTCCTTCCGAGAGGTGCGTGCACTCACAGTGGTCCACGACGGGCAGGTCGAAGGTCCGCGCATATTCGAGTGCGCGGCGCATCACCATGGCGTTCATGACGGGTTTGCCATCGTCCGAAACGGCCACGCAGCCGGCCGCTTTCAGCTCGCCGAACTCCGCCAGCGCCTTCCCCTCGGAGCCTTTCGTGATCGCGCCGATGGGGAAGACATGGGCGAGCCCCGCGGTTCGGGCTTTGTCCAGGATGAGCTCGGTCACGGACTGGTTGTCGTTCACCGGCTGGGTATTGGGCATGCAGCAGACGCTGGTGAAGCCGCCGGCCACGGCCGCCGCCGTGCCGCTCGCAATCGTTTCCTTGTATTCGAAGCCCGGCTCTCGGAGATGGACGTGCAGGTCCACGAAACCGGGGAGCACCCACTTGCCGGTCGCGTCGATGACGGTGGCCCCGGCCGGCGCCTTAAGGCCGGTACCAACCGCGGCGACCTTTCCATCCTGAATGAGGATATCCGCCGGGCCGTTGAGCCGGCCCGGGTCGATGACGCGGCCGTGACGAATCAGTGCCGCTCCAGTTGAAGCCGGAGCATCATGATGACGTCGCAGCCGCGCAGCGCCTTGTCCAGGTCATAGAACACCGTGACGCCCAATCGCTCGATTTCTTGCGGGATCATGGTCGGCGGGCCGACGACCCGCACCTCAGCGCCGAGCTTCACGAGAGCATAGATATTGGAACGGGCCACGCGGCTGTGGGCGATGTCCCCCACGATGGCCAGACGCAGGCCCTTGAACTCCCGTTTCTTCTCGCGGAGCGTATAGAGGTCCAGCAAGGCCTGGGTCGGATGCTCGTGCCATCCGTCCCCGGCGTTCACCACCGACGCCTGGAGCAGCCGCGCCAGGATGTGGGGCGCACCGGCCACCGGATGGCGCAGAACGATGAAGTCGGCCTGCATGGCCTCGATGTTGCGGGCGGTATCCAGCAGGGTTTCCCCCTTGGCCACGCTGCTGGAGGAGGCCGCGAAGTTGATGACGTCGGCGCTCAGCCGCTTGGCGGCCAGCTCGAACGACGTGCGTGTGCGGGTGCTCGGCTCGAAGAACAGGTTGACGACGGTCTTGCCGCGCAGTGTCGGCACCTTCTTGATGTCGCGCCCCGACACCTCTTTGAAGGTCTCGGCGGTCTCAAGAACCTGGGTAATCTCCTCCACCGAAAGGTCCTGGATGCCCAGCAGGTCTTTGCGTTTGAGGCTCATGCTGGTCGGGTCAGGAGCGCCACGCGATCGGGGCTTCCCGCCTCCTCCAGATAAACTTCAACCGATTCTTCAAGTGCAGTCGGTAAGTTCTTCCCGACATAGGTGGCTTTGATCGGGAGCTCCCGGTGTCCGCGGTCCACCAGCACCGCCAGCTGAATCTCTCCCGGGCGGCCGAGATCGATCAATCCGTCCATGGCGGCCCGGATGCTCCGGCCGGTGAAGAGGACGTCGTCCACTAGGATGACTTTCAGGTCCGTGATATCGAAGGGAATCTCGGTTGTGCGCAGCACCGGCTGCTCCTTGCGCGCGTTCAGATCGTCCCGGTAGAGCGTAATGTCCAATTCCCCGACCGGCACGGTGGAGCCTTCAATGTCCTTGAGCTTTTGAGCCAACCGCCTCGCCAAGTGGACGCCGCCGCTGCGAATGCCCACGAGGGCGACCTCCTTGACGCCATGGTTGCGCTCGATGATTTCGTGAGCCACGCGGGTCAGGGCACGATTGATCGCCTGGGCGTCCAGGACCGTCCGGGAAGCCTGCTTCACTTCCATCGAACGGCTCGCGCGGGCATAAAAAAACCTTCCGGGGAGAAACAGCCGGAAGGCGATGAATGCACAAACTGTGGATGCACTGCGGGCACGATGTCCTCCTTCCCAGCCTCACCGGACTGGCGTTAAAGGTAAACTCATCTTACTCGTGCGGGAATCTGGTGTCAAGCCACGATGTGCTATAGTCCGGACATGTCAGCGGGCACAACGCTCCCCCCTGATCCCGACTGGCCGCGTTACACAGACCGGTCCTTTCCAGCATACCGTTTCCTGCCGGGCCAATCGCCCCATCCGCGGCGAGATCCCCAGGGGCATTCCTATGAGCAACCAGAGCCCAAGCCTCCCGCGTTTCTGCCGGATGAATGGTGGGACAGCGACGGGTATCTCTATGGCATCGACCTATACAACTTCGGCTATTGGTGGGAGTGCCATGAAGTTTTTGAAAGCCTGTGGCACGCCGTGGGTCCCGACACTCAGCAGGGTCGGTTCTTGCAGGCTCTGATTCAGGTCGCCGCCGCCAATCTGAAGCGATTGGTCAACGAACCAGACCCTGCCGGTAAGCTCTCACGCGCCGCTCTCGAACGACTCCAAGGGTTCTCTGGGGTCTACATGGGGGTGAATGCCACGGCGCTGACGGAAGACGTCAAACACTACTTCGAGGGGACACGTGACAAGCCCGCGCTCATTCGGCTCGTCTGGCCCGAGACCTCAGCCGATCTGTAAGTCTCACCGACCCGTCAATTCGCGAAGGGCTCAGGCCTCTATCTTCACGCCTTTCCAGAAGGCGACGTAGCCGGTGATGTTCTTGGCCGCGTCCTTGGGCGCCGGGTAGTACCAGGCGGCGCTCTTGTTGACCTGGCCGTTCACCTCGATATCGTAGTAACTGGCCTCCCCTTTCCATGGACAGGTCGTGTGCGCGTCGCTCGGTTTGAAATGTTGCCACGTGATCGCATCGGGCGGGAAATACTGGTTGCCCTCGACGACCTCGCACTTGTTGCTTTCGGCCAGGACCACTCCGTTCCAGATTGCTTTCGGCATGGCATCCTCCGTATGCTTTCACCAGCTCAATTCATCATTGTAAGCCAATCGCCTTGGAGCGTGCATCATGAAGATCTCGGACCTGACATTGAGCGAGCTGAAGGAGCTGGTCAAGGGGATCGTGGACGACCGGCTGCGGGAGCTTCTGGGAGACCCCGATCTGGGGATGGAGCTGGGTGAGGCGGCCCGCGCGCGGCTGAAAGCGTCGTTGGCCTCGACCGACCGGATCACCGGAGATGAGGCGGCCGAAAAGCTCGGCCTCAAGTGGTAGAGGGAGAAGATGGCCTGGTATCGCGTCGCCTATCGGCCTGAGGTAGTTACCGATCTCGCGAAGGTCGAGAAGGCCATAGCCCAGCGAATCTTCGATAAGACCAAGTGGCTGGCCTCCAACGCCGAGAACCTTCGCCACGATCCTGTTTCGCCTGACCTGCCTGGGCTGTCCAAATACGCAGTGGGCGAATGGCGCATCTTCTACTCAATCGATCGAAACGAGCACCTGCTCGACGTGCACATGATCGCCAACCAAAAGGAACTGGGGAGAAGGAAATAAGAGCGGGTCCTGCTGCAAAAAAAGCTCGGCTCAGTCGTTCCGTTCCTGAAGACGCTGCAGCGCCTGCAGAATCTCGGCCGGTCGCGGGGGGCAGCCGCGGACCTTCATGTCCACCGGCAGGTGACGCTCGACCGGCCCGGTGACCGCGTAGCTCCCTTTGAACATCCCGCAGTCGCAGGCACAATCTCCGAGTGCAATGACCAGCTTCGGATCGGGAGTTGAGAGGTACGCATCCTTCAGCGCCTTTTCCATGTTGACCGTCACTGGGCCTGTGACCACCAGCGCGTCGGCATGCCGTGGGGAGGCGGCGATGTGGATCCCGAACCGCTCCGCGTCGTAGATCGGGTTCATGAGTGCATTCATTTCCATCTCGCAGGCATTACAGGAACCTGTATCCACTTCGCGAATGGTCAGTGAGCGGCGAAAAGTCTTTGCCTTCAGAGAGGCCGTCGGCGAGACGCGGACTTTATCTTTCGGTGCCTTTGGATGGCGCCCCGTCACGATCCCGGTCTTCAGACTTTTTTTCAGAATACGAAACATCGCCGACCTCCCCCTACAGATCGTTTCCCGCGTATGACAGGTTGAAACTCTTATTGATCAGGGGGAAATCGGGAATAATATTCCCCAAGACCGCAAACTGGATGGCCGGCCAGTTGACGAATGACGGGTCGCGAACCTTGCACCGATGGATCGTGCCGTCGCTCCCCGCCATCACGAAGTAGAGAATTTCCCCGCGCCATCCTTCGACCGCCGAGAGCGCCCACTCGCCGCAGTCCGGCACTCGGGCCGGTGGGGCCATGATGGGACCCGGCGAGATCCGTCTGCGAACGTCCCTGATCAGTCGGATGGACTCGTGGATCTCGTCCATGCGGACGCGCATCCGTGCCCGCACATCGCCATAGCGGTAGAGCGCCACCTTGACCGGCATTTCATCATAGGCCGCGAAGGGACGGTCTCGGCGCACGTCCCGATCGATGTCCGACGCCCGCCCCACCACGCCCATGACGCCATGGTCGACGGCCGTGCGTTTCTCGAGAACGCCGGTCATTTCCAATCGGTCCGTGAGGGATGCGTTGGCGAGGATGATCGCTTCCAGTTCCGAGAAATCCTGCTCAAGCCCATCGAGTTCGACGATCGCCTCGTCGAGCCGGTCGGCAGCAAGATCAACGGCAGAACCGCCGACCTGGTTGACGCCCCGCAGGAATCGCGAACCGGTCAGACGGTCGTTGAGCTGCATGATCCGCTCCTTCATGCGGCTGCAATGCGCATGAGCCAGGGCGTAAGCGGTATCGTTGCAGATGGCGCCAACGTCTCCGAGATGGTTGTGCAATCGTTCCAGTTCCAGGAAGAAAGTCCGGAGATAGCGCGCCCGCCGTGGTACCTCAACTCCCACGAGAATTTCGGCGGCCTGGCAATAGCACAGGCTATGACCGAAGGAGGTGTCCCCGGAGACTTTCTCCGCCAGCGCGACGCCCTGCATGAGAGAGAGATTTTCGAAGAGCTTCTCCGCTCCACGGTGCTTCCAGAAGTGCCGGATCTCCAATTGCATGATCGGCTCTCCGGCGACCGAGAATCTGAAATGTCCCGGCTCGATGATCCCGGCATGGATCGGCCCGACCGGAACTTCAAAAACGCCCTCCCCTTCAATATGCCGAAAGGCGTACTGGCCTTGCTGGCGCTCCAATACAGTGTTCCAGGAGAAATCCTTTTTCAGCGGATGCGTGCCCTTGGGCCAGTGCTCGTGACGTACCAGGCGCCGCAGATCCGGATGCCCCTGGGCGATGAGGCCAAACATGTCCCGGATCTCCCTCTCGTACCATTTCGCAGCATGAATGTGCGGCGTGATGGAGGGAAACAGTCGATCCTCATGCAGGAGATCTGTCGTCAGCAGTAACCACTCCCGTGGATCGGCCAATGTGAACAGGTAACAGAGCTCGTATCGCATTTCATGAGGGCGATGATCGATAGTCCACAGCAGTGACAGCGTCCCTTGTAGCTCCGGATGGGTATGCACGTAATGGACGACGAGTGGCAGATCAGCTTTCCCTACCCGTATACGGGGGATCCCTTGAAGGATAGCGGCATCTGTGATGGTCTTCCCGAAGGCCACCCCGAGTTTTTCGAGTACAGTCGTCACAGCAGACATCGGCATCCCCTCTCTGCTACGCGCTCACCTACGTCAGTCATCATGGCATCACCACTGGTGTGCCAAACAGGTGGACGATGGCTTCCAACACACTGGCGAGCTCCGGCGGTATCCGGAGCCCGATCGCGCCCAGCACCGACAGGTTGATCAAGATCGCCGCGGACAAAAGCGCACGGCTTGGGGCGCCGACCGTCCGACCTGCTGCTGTTGGTTCGCCCAGGGCCATCCGGAGCACGTGATACAGTAGAGTGGCGAACGCCAGCGTGAGCAGCGACAAAAAGAGGTAGGCCAATCCGGGTCTTGCCGCATAGGCGCCGATGGTGATCAACACCTCACTCACAAACAGCCCGAATGGGGGCATGCCTGCCAGCGCCACGCCGGCGATCAGAATGGCCGACCCCGCGAGTGGCATCTGCCGAAGAAGCCCGGTCACCCGGTCCAGCATTTTGTGCTCGTGTTGCAACAGGATCCACCCTGCTCCGTAGAAAGCGGTCGACTTGGCAAGCGCGTGGTTCAGCAGGTGCCACGCCCCCGCGAAGACGCCCGCCCCTCCGATGCCGAACCCGACCAGCGCGATCCCAATATGCTCAATGCTTGAGTACGCGAACAGTCTTTTATAGTCACGTTGCACCAAGAGGAGTATGGCCGCGATGGCGACTGAGAGCAGCCCCAGCCCAATCATGAGATTTCCAGTAAAGGCCGTCCCGACAGTCCGATCGGCCACCGCTTTAAAGCGCAGGATGGCATACACCGCAACCGTGAGCATATTCGCCGAAAGCATCGCGCTCACCGGGGTGGGCGCCTCGGCATGCGCGTCAGGCAGCCAGGAATGCATTGGTGCCACGCCAGCCTTCGTGCCGTACCCGATCAGCACGAACACAAAGGCCACCTTGATCGCGGTCGGGTCGAGGGATCCGGCGACCCGGTACAGCTCAGACCAACGAAGCGCGTCACTCGTCACGCCCAGCACGTGCTCAGACGTGTAATACAGAATAATCGTCCCGAACAACGCCAATGCGATGCCTACCGAACCCAGGATCATAAACTTCCATCCTGCCTCAAGCGCCTCTTTATTGCGCTCGAAGGCGATCAGCAGCGCGGCCGCAAGAGTCGAACCTTCGATCGCGATCCACATAATGGCGACATCCGCCACGTTGACCGCTATCAGCATAGCGGCGAGAAAAAGATCGAAGAGACAAAAGAATCGACGGAACCGTCTGAGCGGCAGAAGCCCGCGATTGAATTGCTCGTCCAGAAAGCCCACGGCGAACAGGGTTCCAGTCGCCCCGACAACGGCGAGTATAAGATCCAGCCACGCACTGAGCGCATCGGTATAAAGGAGTAGACCGAATGCCACGGGTTCGCCCCTCCCAACCCTCTCCACTACGAGCGCACCGGCAGCCAGAAGGGCCACAGCCTGCCCGTACTGCAACGCCTTTACAACACGACGATCGTCTACGAGGAGGCTTCCCAGACCTGCCAGCAGAGGCGCAATGATCAGCAGCACGAGGGACCACGTCATGGCGGGCCTATTCCTTCAGCACCGAGAGCTTGCTCGTATCCACGCTGTCGAACGCATCCTGGATCCGGTGGGTGTAAATCCCGATGATCAGGATCGCCACCAGCACATCGAAAAAGACTCCCAACTCCACGATCAACGGCATCCCATACGCGGCGACTGTCGCGCCCAGAAACAACCCGTTCTCCATCACAAGAAAGCCGATCACTTGGGTGATGGCCTTCTTACGGGCGATCATGGTGAAAAAACCGATCAGCACGATCGCCAGCGCAATCGACAGGGAATCCCGCGTCAAGAAAAATCCCAAAGGAATGATCGGCCGTATGATGAAGAAGGCCAGGATGATGAGGGCACCGCAGATCAGCAGCCCAGCGGGTATATTGACGTTCATCTCCAATTCCCTTTTCACATTCAGCCGCTCGATCATCTTTTTGAGAATCCGGGGAATCACGATGACCTTGATCACGACGGTGAGCACGGCCGGGAAATAGATATGGTGAATGCCCGTCAAAAATGCCACTACGGCAGCCGTGGCGGCCAGGAATGCGGACTGCAGCGCGAACATATCCACGCAGGCCGAGAGTCTCCGCTGCGCCACGATGGCCAAGCAGGACACCAGGAGGAGAGCGGCGCACAGGTCGACCATCTGGGCACCGATGTCCGGCCGGATCATTCCCATCTCATCCCCTCAAGGTGTAGAAAAAGACCAGCGCCAGAAGCGAGAGAATAAAGGCCACGCCCAACAGATCCGTCACGCGGAAGAGCCGCAGCTTGGCGAACATGGACTCGATCACACCCACGAACACCGCAAGTCCGGACACCTTGACGAGCCAGACTGCCAATCCCAGGGCCATCCAGGGCGGATCGGGCTCTGTTGCGATTCCCCAGGGCGCAAAGACATTGCTGAGCAGCGTCAGAAAAAGCAGCAGCTTCAATGCAGAGGCCCATTCGATGAGGGCCAGGTACCGGCCGGAATACTCGAGTACCATCGCTTCGTGAATCATGGTCAGTTCCAGGTGCGTGGCGGGATTGTCCACGGGAACGCGGCCGGTTTCGGCCAGGGTGACGATGAACAGCGCGGCGAGTGCCATGAGGTGCGGAGGCGGATCAGTCACGATGCCCTCCAGCAAGGCCGTCTTGTGGACGATCGTGCTCAGGTTCGTGGAGCCGGCGGTCAGGCCGACCGCAAAGATCGAGAGAATCATTGCCGGTTCGGTGAGGGACGCTACGATTGCCTCACGACTACTTCCCATCCCCCCGAAGGTGGAGCCGGCATCCAGGCCGGCAAGAATCAGAAAGAATGTCCCGAGGGCCAGCAGATAGACGACGGCGATAATGTCCCCCACGAAACTGAGCGGAACCTTCGACACAAACAATGGCACGAGCAGGCTGGCCGTCAGCGTCGAGGCAAACAGGATGTAGGGAGTCGCCGTGAAAATCCAGGAGGCGTGCGTGGAGACCACCACGTCCTTTTGAAACAGCTTGAACAGATCATAGTACGGTTGCACGGCGCTGGCCCCGCGCCGGCACTGCAGCGTCGCCTTCACTTTCCGGATCAGTCCCACGATGAAGGGAGAGACGGCTAGCAGGATGACGGCCTGGAGAACGATGAGTGCAATGTTCTGTGCCATCATGTTTGGCTACCCGGCGATGAGCAGCAGGAGAATCAGCGTGATAAAGATGTAGGTCAGGTAGAGATGCAGGCTTCCAGCCTGGATGACGCGGAGCCGATCGGCGACTGCGGAAATGAACGTGACGGCCGGGTCATAAAGATAGCGCTGAAACACCGGCTCGATGTGGACTTCAAAGCGCCGCTGCTTGGCGAAATAACGCGACTCCTCAAGGAATTCCGTCTCCAGCTTGACCGTCGGCTGATAGATGGTACTGAACACACGCTTGATCGGTTGGACGAACGCCGTGGCCGTGTATTCCATCCGCGGCGTCAGATTAAGCCCGCAGGCCCAGGTCTTGTAGGTCCTTTTGCGCAGCGTTCCGCCCAGGACGACCGCTCCCAGCAACGCGACGGGCACAATCACAGCCAGTAACATCCCGAGAAATGGCGTGGAGACGCTGGCGAATTCCTCACCCATCACCGGCGTGAGCGCCAGCCCTCCCTTCGCGAGGAGGTCGCCTGCGATGGAAGCGCCAGTCAAAGGAGCAGTGATTCGGTCGAGCGCGGGCACGACGAACATCGGCGCAAGTCCGAGCGCCACGCACAAGAACGCCATCATGCCCATTCCAATCCGCATAGGCAGCGAGACCTCTCGCGCCTGCTTGGCGTGGCGGCTTCTGGGCATGGCAAGGAAGCTGATGCCGAACGCCTTGGCGAAGCAGGTCAATGCCAGGACGCCGGTGAGCGCCAGCATGGACGCGCCAATCGGCAGCATGATTTTCATCAGGAGGTCCGGGATCTGAAAACTCAGAAACAGGCTCTGGAAGATAAGCCATTCGCTCACGAAGCCATTGCTCGGGGGGAGCGCCGAAATCGAGACTGCTCCGATGAGAAAGAACAGCGCCGTCCACGGCATCTTCCGGATCAGCCCGCCATACTCTTCCATGTTGCGCGTGTGCGTCTGCGACAGCAGAGCACCGGCACCGAGAAACAGAAGCCCCTTGAATACGGCATGGTTGATCGTGTGATAGAGCCCCGCCAAAAGCCCCAGGGCGGCCAGAGACGCCAGTCCGTAAGACTGAAAGATCATCCCGGCGCCGATCCCCAGGAAGATGATGCCGATGTTCTCGACGCTGTGGTACGCGAGGAGGCTTTTAAGGTCATGTTCCATCAGTGCATACATGACTCCCAACAGCGCCGAGATTGCCCCAACTGCCAGTACCACGAACCCCCACCACCATGGAAACGGCGAGCCGAGGAAATCAAAATACACTCGCACCAGGCCGTAGATGGCGGTCTTGATCATGACTCCGGACAACAAAGACGACACGTGCGAAGGTGCGGCCGGATGCGCGTACGGAAGCCAGACATGCAGGGGGACAATACCGGCTTTGGCGCCGAATCCGATCAGGGCCGACAGAAAGATCAGCGTGCTCAGTCCTTCAGGTATGAGCTGTGCCGAGTGCCGAAAGGCCTCGAAGGAGAATGAACCGCTTTCCTGAAAGAACATCAGAAACGTCAGAAAGATAAAGGCCGTGCCGACGTGCGTCATGATCAGATAAAAGAATCCCGCTTGGCGGACGTCGGCCTTGTCATGCTCGGTCACAACCAGAAAATAGGACACCAGGGACATCAGCTCCCAGACCAGCAGAAAAAAGAATCCGTCATCGGCCAGAACCACCAGTGTCATCGAGAGCAGGAACGCATTGAAAAGCGAGCCCAGGGCCCCGATCGAGTAGCGCCCGTAGAATTCACGAACGTAGCCTAATGCGTAGACGGCAACCGCCGCACCGCACACTGAGATCAGCAAGACGAACAGAGAGGAGAGAGGATCGAGACGAATCGAATAGGTTAACAGCGGAAGGGAAGAAGGAATGCTGATGTGATATGGGACCTCGGCGGTCAATCCCCCTACGCCTACCCAGATCCCGCCGGCGGTCCCCCACAAGGCCGCCCCGTGGGCCAACATATTCTGAATGGCGGGACGGCGGCGGGTCAGCAGCGGAAGGAGGATGCCCAGGCTGTACCCAGTGAGGCCGATCAGAAACGCAAGCTGTATCACGTACCTACCGTGTTACTCCACGAACGTCGACTACGGGGAATGTTTATGGGATCGCCCGATCTTCTTCGCCCGCAGGCTTCGATCGAGGCCTATGATATCCTCCGGTTGGTATGGATCAGCTGCGCCACGACGGTTTTGTAGCATCTTCGGACGATTCTTGCAAATAGTTTTCCGCGCCGGGTCGATCCCGATGGCGAGCACGCTCGACTTGATCATCATCACATCATTTCTCGTGAAGCGGCGGTGATGAAATCAATGAGCCGGTTCTCGGCCCAGTAGCGGTC
>WNGA01012214.1_pt1 | contig 11122 bp, 10 predicted proteins | sample 5400061 | NCBI WGS metagenome assembly WNGA01 (sample SAMN13153366, study PRJNA577476) | soil metagenome | isolation source: 100 cm soil or saprolite under grassland replicate 2 | place: USA:California | collected 2016-06-15
GGGCGGGTGGACGTGATCGCGGGCAACTCGACCGACGGTCAGATAGCGGCGCTCGGTCTCGTGGCGCTGGCGGACGACCGGCGCTACTTCCCACCCTACCAGGCGGCGCCAGTGGTCCGTTCGGCGGTGCTCGCGCGGTATCCCGCGGTCGCCACCGCGCTCGCCGAGCTCGGCGGGACGATCTCCGACGACGAGATGCGCCGTCTCAACGCGCTTGCGGACGTGGAGCATCGCGACATCCGCGAACTGGCCCGCGAGTGGCTCGCGCGGAGACTCCCGTGAGCACCCCCCGCGCCACCATCCGCACCTACCTGGCCATCACGTTTCTCTTCAACCTGGCCATGTCGCTCATCTGGGGCATCGACACGCTTTTCAAGCTCGGCGCCGGCCTCGACATCTTCCACGTGATGCTCACGAACGCCGCTTTCACCGCCGGCTCGATGATCTTCGAGATTCCCACCGGCGTGGTGGCCGACACGGTCGGCCGGCGTGCCTCGCTCCTCCTGTGTCTCGGCACGCTGTTCGTGACGACGCTGCTCTACGTGACGGCGTATTGGCGCGGCTGGGGGTTCTGGGCGTTCGTGTGGGTTTCGGTGTTCCTCGGCCTGGGCTACACGTTCTACACGGGCGCTGTGGACGCATGGCTGGTGGACGCCCTCAAGGCGACCGGCCACACCGCGCCGCTCGAACCCGTGTTCGCGAAGGCGCAAATGATGTTCGGGGCCGGGATGCTGGTCGGGACGATCACGGGCGGGTTCCTCGGCCAGATCCACCTGTATATCCCGTACCTCGTCCGCGCCGCCATCGTGATCCCACTCTTTGCGCTCGCATGGTTCGGAATGCGGGAGCTGGGCTTCACGCCCCGCGCGCTGGAGCTGCGTCGCGTGCCCGCGGAGATGCGCCGGGTGTTCGTCGAAGGGATGGACTACGGCCTGCACCATCCGGTCGTGCGGCCGGTCATGTTCGCGTCGCTCGTGACCATGAGCTTCCTGATCTTCGGCTTCTACAGCTGGCAGAAGTACTTCCTCGACCTGCTCGGAAAGAACCTCGTGTGGGTCAACGGGGTGATCAGCTCGCTCGTCGGGCTCACGATGATCGCCGGGAACGCCCTCGTCGGCCCCCTGTCGCGCGTCGTCCGCACGCGGACGGGGATTCTGACACTGGCGACCGTCGTGCAGGCCGTTATGGCCATCGCGTGCGGCCTGCTCGGCGTCCTGACTTCGGGTCCCGCAACGTTCTACGTCGTGGTCGCGCTCTACCTCGTGTACACACTGGCGCTGGGCGTATCGATGCCCGTGAAGCAGGGCTATCTCAACGCGCACATCCCGTCCGCCCAGCGGGCGACGATCATCTCGCTCGACTCGTTCTTCGCGAACCTGGGCGGCGTGGGCGGGCAGTCGGGCTTCGGCTACCTCGCCCGGGCGCGCGGCATCGCCGGCGCATGGGTCGCCGCGGGCGTGGCGCTCTTTCTCGGCGTGCCGCTTTACCTCAAGGCGCGGCGGCGGGACAAGGCGCTCGACCGGTTCTGATCATCCCTGCTTGAACTTGGGTAGCTCGTTCCGGTGCCGCTGCAAGAATCCCTCGTAGACGTGCGAGTCCGTGTAGTCCCGCATCTCGCAGATCCTATCGCCCCGGAATCGAATCACCACGCAGGTGCGCTGGTCCATCACGTCGTCGGGGGCGCTCTTCAGCCAGCTCCGCTCCCGGATCTCGACGATCACGCGCTCGTCCGCCTCGTACCAGTCACGCCACACGTCCTCGTAGCCCCAGTCGGCGGCGCCCAGGCCCGGTGCGCGGTTCCATAACGCGTCGAGCACCGGCTCGCGGCCCTTCCACTCGCCGCCGATCCGCGGCGCCCCCGCGACCCAGTACACGACGTCGTCGGTAAAGCGACTCCCGACTCCGTCCCGGTCGCCCGCGAACAGCGCCTTCTCGTAGTCCTTCGCGACGTCCATCCGCCTGCTCATACGATCGCCTCCTCCGGCATCACCAATGGATTGGCCTTGCGGCCCGCCCGCTCCATCGGCTTGTCCATCATCCCGCGGTTCTGGTCCAGGACCTTCCAGAAGTCCACCGCTCGCTCCACCAGCTCGCGGGACGCTTCCCGCAGCGCGTCGCTCGCCTTCACCTGACGCACGTTGTTCTGCATGTCCTCGGCATCCCAACCGCGCGAGTGCGCGATGAAGGGGAATTGGGGGAACAGGAACCCCAGCTCCGACCAGAACGTGAACATGCTGCCCGCTACGCCCTGGATGTTGTCCTGGCCCCCGGTGATGATGAATGCGCCCACCTTGTTCCGGATCAGCACCTTGTTGTGGATCGTGATCTGGTTCTGCACGCAGTTCAGCCGCTCGATCATCTTGTAGTACAGCGACGACGCGTTCCCCCAGCGAATCGGAGTCGAGATGAGGACGACGTCCGCCCAGTGCACGAGCCCTTCGTACACGGCCGTCAGGTGATCGTCGGGATCGCGCTCGGTGATGGCGCACGGCCACGTGCAGGCGTGCGAGGCCTTGGAGTAGTTCCCCTCGCAGTGCTTGAAGCTCAGGGTGCGGAGCTGGATCAGCTGGGTGTCGGTCTTGAGCTCGCGCGCCCGCTCGATCGCGTGCTCGAGTAGCGCATCCGACGTCGAGAAGCGCGGATTGCCCTCGTCCATCGCGGTGGTCGAGATGCCGAGCACGCGGCAAGGCACGCCGGCGGGCTTCGCGTGCTCGTCGAGGAGGTGGCTCGGCTTGTGCTTCACGAGCTTGCGCGGCATCACGGGCGGGGTCCGCACGTACACGCCGTCGGCGCGCTCCTCGACGGCGAAAGAGGGGACCTGCTCTTCGTCGTAGCCCGCCGGCCCTTTCCCGGTCACCACGCTGTACTCCCACCCGTGCCAGGGGCACATCACGAACTCGCCGCGTACGCGGCCCTCCGAGAGCGGGCCGCCCTTGTGGTTGCAGATGTCCGAAATGGCCGTCAAGCGGCCTTCGTGCAGAAAAACCGCGATGCGGTGGCGCTCGAGTTTCACGGCGAAGGGGACGCGGGCGAGGAGCTCGTCCCGCGTGCCGAGGCGGTGCCAGGTGTCCATAGGAGAGGCTCCGAGTATGGGCGGAGGAGAATAGTAGCTCGTAGATTTCCAGCCCGTGCAACCACTCGCCGCGTTGCTCATCGGCCTGGCGGCGCTGCAGACACCGGCGTCGCAGTTTCGCCCGCGCCCCCTGTCGCCGTTCGCGGCCGCCAAGGCGCGGGCCCTGCTGCGCGACCGGCTACCCTGCCTCGGCTGCCACCAGCTCGACGGCGAGGGAGGGCGAATCGGACCCGATCTCTCGAACCTCGGCGCGCGGCGATCGCCGGCGTTCGTGCTCGGCATGATCGTCGATCCCGCCGCGACAGCACGGGGTACGGCCATGCCGAAGACGCCGCTCCCGCGGGCAACCGCCGAGCTGATCGCGACTTTCCTCCTGGGAGAGGGGCGGGGGATGGGAACGACGGGAAGGGACCGGCAGAGCCGCGCGCCGGGACCGCCACGAAGCGACGCCCCAGCTCTCTACGCGCGACACTGCGCCGTATGCCACGGGGAGCACGGGCGGGGAGACGGCTACAACGCGAAGTACCTTCCCGTCCCACCCGCGGCGCACGCCGATCGGTACTTCATGTCCCGCCGCACGGACGATCGCCTGTTCGACGGCATCTATGGCGGTGGCTACGTCCTCGGCGCCAGTGCCCGCATGCCGGCGTTCGGCGAGACATTGAGCCGCGCGGAGATCCGGGGACTGGTGCGCTACCTGCGCGAGCTGTGCCGCTGCCAGGGTCCCGCATGGTCGCATGATTCCGCGGGCAGGTCGCGGTGAGCCGCGCGTGAGCACGCGCCGCTGGTGGCTGCTCGCAATCGCGCTCGACGCTTGCGGGCAAGGCGATCGGACGGATGGTCCCCGGATCGAGCTGCCGCGGCCGCTGGCCGTCGCGCGCTCCAAGGTGCGGGCGGAGGATTTCGTGGGCGCGGAAGCCTGCGCGGCATGTCACGCGGGGCAGTACGGGGCCTGGCGGCGCTCCACCCACGGCCGGGCCGGGGGGTCGGCGGACGCGCGTACCACGCTGGTCCCGTTCGACGGCACGCCCATTCGGTTTCGCGACGCCGTGGTGACTCCCATGACGCGCCCGGGAGGCACCTACGCGTTCAAGGTGTCCCAACCGGGTCGCCCAGACGTCGTCCTGCCGGTTGCCGGAGTCGTGGGGGGCGGCCACCTGGTCGGCGGCGGGACCCAGGGATTCTTCACGCCCCATGCCGACGGCACGCTCCGGTTCCTCCCCTTCGAGATCCACCGCGAGGAGGGCCGGTTCACGTGGTTCTGCAACACCAACCCCCGCCTCGGCCGCGGTTGGCTGCCGATCACGCCGGACATGGCCGTGGCGGATTGCGGCGACTGGCCGCCCACCCGCGTGCTGGGCGACGAGCCGCGCTTCGCCAACTGCCAGGCCTGTCACGGGAGCCAAATCCGCGTCTCGTACGACACGGGTGGCAAGCGTTATGTGACGGCGTTCACCACGTTGGCCGTGAACTGCGAGTCGTGTCACGGTCCCGGCGGCCGACACGTGGCGCTCGCCCGGTCGGGCAAGCTCGGCGCGTCCGAAGACATCGGAATCCGAGGGCTCGGGACGCTGGCCAAGGAACAGGCGCTGGATGTGTGCTTCCAGTGTCATGCCTTGAAGGACAACCTCGCGCCCGGGTATCTGCCCGGGACCCCGTTGCGCGAGCACTATGCCCTCAAGTTCCCCCAGCTCGGCGACCGCCCGCTCCACCCGGACGGCCGCATCCGCAGCTTCGCGTATCAGGAGAACCAACTGTATAGCGACTGCTACTTGAGCGGCGGGATGACGTGCACGGATTGCCATGACCCCCACTCACAAGGCTATCGCGACGTCGCGGGACATGCCCTGCCGGACCGGTTCAGCGACGGGCAGTGCCTGGGGTGCCACGCGAGCAAGGCGGAGCCGATCGAGGCGCACACCCATCACGCGCCGGGCTCGCGCGGCAGCCGCTGCGTGGCGTGCCACATGCCGTACCTTCAGGAGCCGGAGGTCGGTAGCGCGATCCGCTACACCCGCTCCGACCACACTGTGCCGATCCCCCGGCCCGCGTTGGACGCGGCGCAGGGCGTCGGGAGCGCTTGCCGCCAGTGTCACGCCGATCGCGGCGAGGCCGAGCTCGACGCGCAGGTCAGGGCGTGGTACGGCGAGCTCAAGCCGCAACCGGAGATCGTCGCCCGGATAGCGCGGGCCGGCGGCGTCACGGACCGCGCGCAGGCGGCCCGGCTGCTGCTCGATCCCACAGCGCGGCACCCGATGGCCCAGTTCGCCGGGCTCGCCCAGTTCCTGGAGCGCCACCTCGGCCCCGACCCGCCGGCGCTCGACGCCGACGCGGTCGCGCGGCTCGAAGGGCTCGCTGAGAGTGAGGACATCGACGTTCGGGCGCTGGCGCTCGCGAGCCTGCACCTGGCGCGCGGCGAGGCTCCAGCGGTGCGCCGCTTCCTGGCGAGCCGCCTCGCCGGGCTGGGCGCGGATGACGCCGCGGTGCGGCAGCGCTGGGTAGTAGCCCTGGGCTATGTCGCCGACACCTACCGGGGCCGGAGCGAGTTCCCCGCGGCGATCGTGGTCTACCGCAAGGCGCTCGAGATCCTGCCCGACGATCCTCGGCTCCTGTTCAATCTGGGGCTCGCCTACGCGGGGGCCGGCGACCTCGCCGCGGCCGTGGCCCTGTACCGGCGCAGCCTCGAGCGAGACCCGATCCAACCGCTGGTTCACGTGAACTGGGGGATCGAGTTGAAGGCGCAGGGCGATACGGCGGGTGCGGTGGCGCAGTTCCGGCGCGCCATCGAGCTCAACCCGCGAGAAGCGCTCGCCCACTTCAACCTCGGCAACGTGTTGCTGAGCCGGAACCAACCGGCCGCGGCGATCCCGTTCTACCGGCAGGCGGTGGCGCTCGATCCTGCACTCGCGCTCGGGCACTTTTATCTCGCGCGGTGCTATGCCCTCACTGGCGATTACCCGCGCGCGTTGGCGGCGGTACGCCGGGGGCTCGAGTTCGACCGCGAGAACGCCGAGGCGCAGGACATGCTGGCCCGGCTCCAGCGGGCGGTGGGCGGCGGGGGGCGCCGTTGAGCACGCGTCTCGGCGTCATCTTCCTGACGGTCTTGATCGACCTGATCGGCTTCGGGATCGTGCTGCCGATCCTGCCCTACTACGCGCAGCGGTTCGGCGCGCATGGCATGGGCTACGGTGCGCTCGTTTTCGTTTTTTCGGCAATGCAGTTCCTAGCGACGGCGTTGCTGGGCCGGGTGTCGGACCGCGTGGGCCGCCGGCCAATCTTGCTCGCGACCATGTTGATCAACGCTGCTGGGTACGTGCTGTTCGCGTTCGCGCCGTCCTACTGGGTGCTGTTCGTGGCCCGGGTGATCTCGGGCCTCGCGAGCGGCAACATCTCGGCGGCGCAGGCGTACGTCGCCGACATTACGCCCCCCGCCGAGCGGGCCCGTGGCATGGGAACGATCGGCGCCGCCTTCGGGATCGGGTTCGTCCTCGGCCCGATGATCGGTGGGTTGGCGGACCACTATTTCGGCCACCTCGCGCCCGGGCTCATCGCCGCGGGATTGTCGATCGCCAACTTCTTCTCGGCGAGCGCCATCCTGCGCGAATCGCTGGGCCACGAACACCGTACGGTGCGGCCCCTGTTCGACTTCGGGCACATGGCGGAAGCGCTCGGCCGACCGCAGTTACGGCCGTTGATGCTCGTGTGGTTGCTCGCGCCCTTCGCCTTCGCCGGCTATACCGTCGCGTTGCCGCTTTACGCCACGCGGGCGTTTGGTTGGAGCGGCCGCGACCTCGGTTGGCTCTTCGTGGAGATCGGCGTGATCGCCGCGGTCATACAAGGGTTTGCGTTCGGCCGCATCGAAAGGCGTACCGGAGCGCGCGCGCTTCTCATCTTCGGCCTGTTCGGGATGGCGGTCAGCATCGCCGCCTTGCCCTACACGGGGAGCAGCCTGGCGGTTTACGCCTGGACGGTGCCGCTCGCGTTCGCCAACAGCCTGTTCGCGCCGGCCGCGTCGGGGCTGGTGTCGATCTACGCGGATCCGACGGAACAGGGCACGATCCTCGGGGCGGCGCAGGCGTTTGCCGCCCTGGGCCGCAGCTTCGGCCCGCTCGCGGTGGGCTGGGCCTATGACGGCCTTGGCCAGCAGGCGGCATTCCTGCTCGCGGGCGCTGTGATGGGCCTTGGGGCGCTCGCCAGCCTCCGGCTCGAGCGTGTAAGGCACGCCCGCGTAACGGCTCCCCCGGCGGCTTAACGGCCCAGCCGCCGCCGCGTCAAAGACCCGGACGCTTCTTCAAGGAGTAGTCGATGCGCAAGCACATGACGGCCGCCGTGGCCGCGGCGTTGGTGGTGGCGGCGTGCAATCAGGACCCAACGGGCGTGTCGGGGGCCAACGAGCTGATCCTCGCCCAGAACGCCCAGCTGATCGCGCAGGACGTGGCCGCCTCCACGGGCGCCACGTGTGAAGGCTGGTGGGCGCGGCTGCGCGACACGCTCCGCACCACGGACGACCCGGAGGCGCGCGCCTTCCTCGATCAGGCGGCCGCCTACCGGGACTCGGCCCACACGGCCTGGGACGCGGGTGACACGACCGCCGCCCGCGGCTATCGCCGGCTGGCCTTCCGCTCGGTGCTCGCCGCGGTGATCGAGCTCTTCCCCAACGCCCCGGAGCGGACCGGTCTCGCCGTCGATCAGGCGCTCGTGCGGATCGAGCGGTTCCTCGGCGGGCGCGACGCGCCGCGGATCCGTCTGATCCTCGCCCACGTGAAGGACCTGCGTGCCGAGGCCGACCGGGCACTGGCCGCGGGTGACAAGGTCACCGCCCTGGCCCTGAATCTGCGCGGGATGCAGATCCTGCACCGGCTGGTGGAGCACATCAGGGAGGCGCACCGCGATCATGACGCCGTGGCGGACGGTGAGATGCAGGCTGTGGGTTACTAGGACGGGCAACGACTAGACGCGCAGACGCATAGCGGCGAACAGGAACCAGGGGGTCGGGGCCGGTGGGTCCCGACCCCCTGTTAGCTTGCCCCTCCTCCCGTGGCGCCCCCGCAACAGGGCCGGCGGGTTGCGTGGTCCGCCGCGGCGTGGCGTGTTCCGTGCGGTGCATCCGGGAGTGCGCGGCGGGCGCCGTCGGCGCCCTTGCGCGTCGCACCGGGCCGTGAAGGTTTGGAGGGTGCCCATCGACCGACCCCATTACTCAAAGAGCCGCGCGGCATCACCCCGCCGGAGCGACTCCGGCCGCCATACTCACAGAGCCAGATCTCACAAGCTGTCGTCGTCGGCGTCTCACCCCGCAGGCTGACGAAAGGAGCTAGCGCCATGTCCGAGGCCACATGGGTGTGGCTGTTCTCAGGGGTGTACTGGGCGTACTGTCTCTTTTGGGGTGTGCGAGGCTTCTTCTGGGCGAAGACGTCCGCGCGCTGGACGGTGGCGGACCGGTCGATCCCGATGTGGCTGTTCATCCTCGCGTCCACCGCCACGTCGTACAGCGGCTGGACCTACATCGGTCACCCCGGGCTGGTGGCCTACGCGGGGCTCGCTTACGCCTTCGCCTCGTTCTACGTGCTCACGATCCCGATCACCGGGACGTTCTTCCACAAAAAACTCTGGATGCTTGGGAAGCGCTACCACTTCGTCACGCCCGGTGACCTGTACTCCTACTACTACGGGAACGAGCGCGGGTGGGGCGAGGTGATCCGCTGGATGATCGTGGTCGTTGCGTTCCTCTACAGCTCGTTCTACACCGCGGTGCAGCTCCTCGCCTCCGGCGCCATCTTCCACGTCACCACGGGCGTGCCCGTGATCGTGGGCAGCCTCTTCCTCGCGGCGGTGGTGTACTTCTACGTCGCGGCGGGCGGCATCCGCAGCGTGGCCTGGGTGGATGCCCTCCAGGCGATTCTGCTCTGGTTGGGCATCATCGCCATCGGCCTCGTCGTCATGCACCATTACGGCGGCTGGGACCCGTTCATCGCACGGATCAACCGCCTCGAGGCCAAGTACCTCACGGTGCCCGCCGCGTGGAGCCCCGGCACGCCCAGCGCATGGTCGGGCATGTTCCAGCTCACCTACATGATGTCACTGATGGGGATCATGGCGTCGCCGGCGTTCCACATCTGGTCGTTCAGTAACAAGGACCCGCGTCCCTTCCCATGGCAGCACGTGTTCGCGTCCACCTTGCTCGTCGGGTTCGCCCTCATTTTCTTCACGGCGATCCAGGGGCTCGGCGGGCGGGCGCTGCTCGAGGACGGGGTGCTCGCGTTCACCAAGGACTCCGAAGTGGTGCCGGAGATGGTGAAAAAGATGATGGGTGGGCCGCTGGCTGGCTTCGTGGTGATAGGCGCACTCGCCGCCATGCAGTCGACGGCGGCGGCCTACATGGGCACGGGCGGCTCGATCCTGATGCGGGACGCCTACGTGCGGTATTTCCGTCCCAACGCCGGCCACGCCGAGCAGATCTGGGTGGGGCGGCTGCTCGTCCTGATTATCGTGTCGGTCGCCATGTACGTGGGGCTCACCAACACGGCGGCGCTCGTGATGCTCGGCGGTCTCGCCACGGCGTTCGGATTCCTACTCTACCTGCCGCTCGTGGACACGCTGTACCTGCGTAAGTTCACGCGCCAGGGGGTGGCGATCGGCTTGGCGCTCGGCATCCTGGCGGTGATCCTCACCTTTGCCGTCGCCAAGATCAAGTATGCGTTCAACATCCACTCGGCGGGCTGGGGCGGGCTCGTGGCCTTCGTCTCGGCGGCAATCGTGACCGCGTTTACGCGGCGCCGGGAGCAGGCGCGGGCTGATCTCGCGACCGTTCGCGAGGACATGACGCGCTGGCTGGACGACGTCGATGCACCCAGTGCCGAGCAGAAGAAGTGGCGCCGCGTCCTGTGGTGGGTCGTGCCGATCTGGTTCATTTTCGCCATCGGCCCGGGGATGGTGTTGGGCAACAACTTCATCTCGTTCGCCAGCCTGCCGCCCGTGTGGGCTTGGCAGGTCACGTGGTGGGTGCTCGGCTTCGTCATGATGTGGGCGCTGGCGTTCAAGGCTGGCCTCGCTCAGGCCTCGCAGACTCAGATCGACCGGGCGAACGCCGAGACCCGCGCGGTCGTGGCGGAGATCGGACTGGGTCGGAAAATGGCCGCCGCGCCGCCGTCGACGAGCCGCCCCCGGTAAGACAACACTGAGAGAGGGAGACGCCATGAAACGAGAGGATCGCCTGCTGATCGGAAGCCTGATCGGAATTGTGATCTGGCTCGTCATCCTCGGGACCGTGTTGTAGGACCGCACGGCGTGGTCGCGGTACTCGAGAGGACACGCCGGACGAGACCGGGCCCGAGGCTGCCGCCGCGGGACGGTGCCCGCGAGAGGCTGCCTACCGGCGGCGGGTCGGGTCCCCGCCGCGACTGGCCTCTCGTCCCCGCGGTGCTCGTGGTCGTGCTGCTCGCGGCGTTCCTGACGTGGCTGGGGATGTACACGCAGATTCTGGCCAACCTCGCCGGGGCCCAGCTACCGGGTTCCTGAGTCCGGCCGCGTCCCGTATGGCCAGCAAGGCGGAGCTCGAGGAGGCCTACGCCGAAGCCACGCGCACCGCCGCCCGCTCGGGCGTCATGGGCGCGCTTGGTTTCGGCCTGAGCCTCGTGATGTTCGCCGTGAAGGCCAGCGGAACGTCACCCCTCGGCGAGGGCTTCTGGCTCGAGAAGTTGCTCCTTGCCGGCGGACTGGCCGGCGGCGCCGTGTTCACCCTCGTGGGCGTCCGCGCCTCGCGCGCCGCCGACCGGGTTCGGAAGCTCCTCGAGGCGCAGGGCCGCGACGCGCGCCTCTAGCGACCGATCTACGCCTTGTCGCCCGATCCTCCGGCGACCAGGCCTCTGGCCCGCCACTTTTCGAAGATCGCCTTCGCCTGCTTGTGCGCCTCGTCCAACGCCACGCTCGCCGTCATGCGCTCGGTCACCACGTTGGCGAACATGGTCGGGAGCACGAACGTGTCGAAGATCTCGCTCTCCGCCGGATTCGCCGGTCCGGGGTGCCCGATGTTCGTCGCCCACTGCAGCGCCG
>WNGA01013571.1_pt1 | contig 11122 bp, 11 predicted proteins | sample 5400061 | NCBI WGS metagenome assembly WNGA01 (sample SAMN13153366, study PRJNA577476) | soil metagenome | isolation source: 100 cm soil or saprolite under grassland replicate 2 | place: USA:California | collected 2016-06-15
TTCTTTTTGCCGCTGCGCTGGTCGTCTCGATGCTGGTCCCCGATGGAAGCTGGACCTCAACCAACAATTCAGGCCGGTCAGAGTTTGGGAAAAACTGTTTCTTCACGACAGCCATTCCTCCGCCCGCCACGAGAAACGCCCCCACTACAATGCCTGCTACCGTATATTTTTTCCTTACGCACCAGCTGACAAGTTGGCGAAGCCGCTGGTATCGCGAGGTGGAATAGATCCCCGCATGCCCTCCTTTTACGGCTTTGATCTCGGGTAGAAGTTTTACCCCAAGATAGGGTGTGAAAACCACGGCCACGATCCACGAGGCAATCAAAGAGAATCCGACGATCCAAAAAATGTTTCCGGCATATTCTCCCGCGGTCGAACGGGCAAAGCCCACTGGCAAAAATCCGATTACGGTTACCAGAGTCCCGGCGAGCATTGGCGCTGCGGTGTGGCTCCAGGCATAAGCCGCGGCTTGGATCCGATCCATTCCTTCTTCCATCTTCACCACCATGGACTCGATGGCGATGATGGCATCGTCCACCAAGAGCCCCAGCGAGATGATGAGTGCTCCCAATGTAATTCGATCAAAAACCCGATCCGTAATCATCATGATCACAAATACCGCGCCCAAGGTCAGGGGGATTGCCGCCACGACCACGATTCCAACCCTCCATCCCAGACTTAGCAGGCTGACCAGCATTACCACACCGACGGCCATCGCGAACTTGACCATGAATTCGTTTACCGCCGAGCTGATATTGACGGCCTGATCGGTGACTTTTTTCAGGCTAACTCCCAATGGCAAGCTGGAGGAGATCTTGTCGCTTTCCGCCCGCAGGGCATCGCCTAAATCCAGCCCGTTCCAGCCCTCTTTCATAACGACACTCAGCAAGAGTGCGGACTCTCCATTGTGCCGAATGACAAACGTCGCCGGATCTTCGTAGCCTCTCGTGACATCCGCGATGTCGGACAGTTTGAAGCTTTGCTTGCCGGCCACGATCGGGGTATCGCGGATTTTATCAATGTCGGTGTATGCTCCGTCCAAGCGGACAAAGACCTGTGCGCCATGCGTATCAACCGACCCCGCCGGAGTCACCGCATTCTGTCGCGAGAGAGCAGAAAAGATGTCCGCTGGCGAAATGCCCAGCATCGTTAGCCGCGAATAGGAAAACTCGACAAATATTCTCTCCTGCCGTTCGCCAACGATGTCGACCTTTTTGACTCCCGGCACGTGTAGAAATCTCTGTCGGAGTTCTTCGGCAACGCGGGTTAGTTGGCGGAGAGGAAAACCGGGAGCCTCTACCGAGTAGAGTGCGAAGGAAACGTCCGAATATTCGTCGTTAACGAAAGGCCCTATCGCGCCTTGCGGCAATTTGGGCCCCTCATCCGCCAGTTTCTTTCGCGCTTGATAAAATTGATCGGGAACTTCCTTGGGCGGAGTTTTGTCAAGGAGTTGCAGCGTCATCAACGCCACCCCCGGTCGCGTGATGGTTTCCACGCGATCATACCAGCGCAACTCCTGGAGTCTCTTCTCCAGCGGCTCGGCCACGAGATCCTGCATTTCCTGGGCGGTTGCTCCGGGCCACACCGCAGTCACCGTGAGCACTTTGATCGTAAAGGAGGGATCTTCCGCTCGTCCCAGATGAAAATAGGCATAGATGCCCGCACATGCCGAAGCGAAGATGAAGAACAGTGTGATGGCGCGTTCCCGCACCGCCAGAGCGGAGAGATTAAAACTTCGCATAAGACGTCTTCTCCTCGTTTGCCAGGTTAACGACTTGTCCCTCGTGCAGGAGATGCGCTCCGAGCGCCACCACGTTTTCACCGGCATCGACTCCATGGGATACGACGACTTCCTCCTGACCGATTGAGGCAATTTGGACGCGGCGGAACTTCACTTCCGACTTGTCGTCCACGATCCAGATGCCCGGCCCGCTACCGCGATCATAGAGGGCCCCGACGGGCACCAAAACCGACTGGTTACCGGAGGTTTGCTTGGTGACCAAAGTGATGGTGACGGTCGAGCCGAGCGGCGCCGAAGCGGCTTCACCTTCCAGCACATAGCGCGCTTCAAAAGTTCGGCTCGCCGGGTCCGCCGCATCGGAGAGCTGGCGCAGTCTTGCCTGATAGATTTGATCCTGCCCATAAAGTCGGGCCGAGGCGGTCGTTCCCAAGTTAGGTCGCACGCCCTCGGGCAGGTTGATCAAGGCTTCTCGGGGACCATCATGCGCCAACCGGATCACGGTTTGTCCTGCTGCCACGACCTGACCTGGTTCGCTCAACGTCCGAACAATCACCCCATCGGCATCAGCTAATAAGACGGCATACTCGCTGGAGTTATTACTGACTCTTGCCTGAGCCTCCGCCGCTTCCAACTGTGCTTTGGCGCTGTCCAGCGCCGCCCGATATTGATCGTATTCCCGGGGCGATATCACGCTAGATTTGACCAGCATGGCCGACCGCCTTTCATCTGCGTTGGCTTGTGTGTATTTGGCCCGCGCCGCTTCGACGTTCGCTTGTTGTGCAGCGGCTGAGAGTCTGAGGTCCTCGGGATCAAGCCGCATCAGGGGCTGACCCTTCTGGACCCGCTGTCCCACATCGACGGATCGTTCCAAGATTTTTCCCGCGACTCGGAAGCCCAAGTCGCTTTGCACTCGGGCCTCCACGATCCCGGTGAAAGTTCTGCTATTCGAGCCGAGCACTTTCGCCTTGAAAACCTCCACCCTCGGAGACTGCAGACGCGGATCTTTCGCGTCCGACTTTGAACATCCGCCCGCCATTAAGGCTACCGTCAGCGATCCTGCAAGCAGACCAATGGTGAGCAACGGCCAACGATCAATTTTCGCAAAGCTGACTTCGTCCGCCGCGTCTGAAAGTTCGGATGCTTTCTGTGGCGTCCGGCATTGCTGATGCGCTTTGACAATTGGATACTTCTTGAGCGGTGTGTTCATGGTAAGTCCTCGCGGTTCATGTATTCATGGCATGAGAGAAAATGGCTTGGTGCAACCAGCGTGGCGTTGCCCAGGTAAAGATGACCATGGCCTTATTGGCCAAACCCGGCACGACACTCATGCGCCCGGCGTGCAGTGCGCGGATTCCAGCGCGCACCACGGGAGCCGGCTGCATCATCAACAGCTTCAACGCGGGCGTAATCTTCTGTTGTGCAGCAGTGGCGAATCCGGTGTCCGACATGCCTGGACAAAGCGTCGTAACGGTGATGCCATCGCGCTTGAGTTCGCGATGCAGAGCTTCACCCAGGCGCAATACGTAAGCTTTGGCAGCTGAGTAAACGGCGAAGTTCTGCACGCCCTGGTAGGCCAACAGGCTGGCGACCAGCAGAATTTTCCCGCGTCCTCGTGTCCGCATGTCTTGAGCAAAAACGTGGGTGATTGCGGTCAGGCTCGCGACATCCAACTGCACCATTGACAGCGCCGCATCCAACTGGGCTCCTAAGAACGGACCTTGCAATCCGTGGCCGGCGTTGTTGATCAGGATGTCGATTGCAATGCCCCGCTCGATGAGCCGCTGATGCAATTGGATAACGGCCGCAACATCTGAAAGATCAACCTGCTCCACGACGACCTCAATTCCGTGCTGCTGGCGTAATGTCTCGGCCAGTGTTTGGAGCCGCTCCAGCCGGCGCGCCACCAGGACCAGCGGATGGCCTTGCTCGGCATATTGACGGGCGAATTCCTCGCCAAAGCCACTCGACGCGCCCGTGATGAGAACCCACGATTTATCTGGTGTATTCATTTCGTTCATCTCCAAGAAGGCAACGCGGGCGACGAATGCGGTTTTGTGTGAAAAGATGGTCTGCGTTGGTTTGTTTAATGGTGGCGTGTGTATATGCACATCTTGCGGTTCATTTCTTGGTTTGTTGTTTCAGGCATATTCAGGGTTACTTGTTCAAGGCGAGCGCCGCAGTCTCGAGATCGGAGATCATGGCCGACCAACGCTTTTCACCAAGAGTTTTGACCGCGGCGCTTTGGGCGGACTTCCAAGCCGGCGCGAGTCTCTGCATCTGTTTCCGACCTTTGGTCGTAATTGCCAGTTCCACAAGCCGGCCGCGCCCACCGCCGGCGACCTTTACCAAACCGTCTCGCTGCAATGGCCGGAGATTCCGGACGAGCGTCGTCCGGTCCACCCCCAACCAATCGCTTAATTCCGCCATCCTCCAACTTTCCCTGGCATTCAGTGCCATTAAAATCGTCCCCTGCGTGGGCCGGATTCCGTGCCGCCGCATTTCCGAATCATAAAACTGCGTTACCGCCCGCGTCACCCAACGCAAGTTGAAGCACACGCAGTTTTCCGCCGCCGACATATCCAGTTCTTTGGGCATGGTGTGTATATGCACTACTGGCGCGAAATTGTCAAGTGATTTTTTGTTTTAAATTTTCCAGCGCTTGTGTCGCGGGCAAAAACACCTGAAATTCACGCCTTCGCGTAAAGCTCGCTGCCCTTCTCCGTGAACTCGCGGGATTTTTTCCGCATTCCTTTTTTAACGCCTTTTCCTCCGCGAGGCCTTGTTGATCACCGACACTCAACCATCAACTTTCCCGATATGAAATCACCCACCGAGCATCTTTGGTTTGAATTACCGGATCAACGCGGATTCATCAATATCACGCCGAAGATCGAGGAACTCGTTCACCGCAGCGGCGTAATGGAGGGTCTTTGCCTGGTCAACGCCATGCACATCACGGCTTCGGTATTCATCAACGACGACGAACCAGGCCTTCATCACGATTATGAGCTGTGGCTGGAAAAACTCCCGCCGCACGCGCCGACCAGTGTTTATCGACACAACCGGACCGGCGAAGACAACGCCGACGCCCATCTCAAGCGTCAGATCATGGGCCGCGAAGTCGTCGTCGCGATCACCAAAGGCAAACTCGATTTCGGACCGTGGGAACAAATTTTCTACGGCGAATTCGACGACCGCAGAAAAAAGCGAGTGCTGGTCAAGATAATCGGAGACTAGACTCAGACTGTAGTGGCGGCTGTGTCAGCCGCATCCGCGAATCAGATTCCCGTAGACACAGAACTGTTCTGAATCTGATCACCGGTCACTCATCACTGATCACTGCGCGATCAGCGCTGATATTGCTCGCCACTGACTTTTTCCATCCACTCGACTACTTTGCCGTCGAGCGCTTCTTGAATGGCGATGTGTGTCATTGCTTTGGTTGGCGTGGCGCCGTGCCAATGCTTTTCGTTAGGCGCAAACCAAACGACATCGCCTGGCCGGATTTCTTCAATCGGCCCGCCTTCACGCTGCGCCCAGCCAAGGCCGGATGTGACGATCAACGTCTGACCGAGTGGATGCGTATGCCAGGCTGTGCGTGCACCCGGGGCGAAAGTCACGCTCGCGCCACGCACACGCGCCGGCTCCGGAGCTTCAAATAACGGCTGAATTCGAACTGAACCTGTGAACCACTCCGCCGTGCCTTTACTCGTCGGCTGCGATTCAATTCTCTTAATTTCCATCTGTTAATTTCGTGTCACTTGTCACTCATCACTGCCTTTCGACGGCCAATCAACGCCAGCGAGTTCGTTAGGCAACTGTTTCGGATCCACCGGATATATGAGCGAAAGATCGATCTTGGATTTCGAACCTTGCAGAAATTCAAGTTCCTCGGGTCCGCCGACGATGAGCCACAGCACCTCGTCATCGGTGTCGTTGAACACCTGGCGCAACTGCTCCGGCCCGACCAGCACCCCTCCGTATTTCGGCACCGTCAACGTCCCGCTGCCGACGCGCATGCGGCCAGTGCCTTCCAAAACGAAATAAAATTCCTCCGAGCGGATATGCTTGTGCAGCGTGTTCGCGCTTTTCGGCGGCAATCGCCACAGCCGCGCGCCAAGATTCTCGCTGCCGGTGCGCTCCAGATAATCCGCGTTCGGGATTTTCATCAAGTTCGACGGCCGCCAATGCAAATCTTCTGGCTTAATAAGGTAATAACCCTGAATCGCTTTCATGGCCGTGGTAATTGGAAACTACCGCGCCAACCAACCTTGGCCAGTTCACCTAAGACGGTGCATCGTAAGCCGCTTACGATGCTACTGACGCCAAAGAAGAGCAAGGCGCGAAAATTCGTTACCGCTGAGTCACAAACGAACTGATCTCGTTCAGGTCCTTGCGTGAGATATCGGGAACTCGCGCGCCCTCAGCGGGATGACCGACCACGAGCAACACGAACGGTTTTTCATGCGAGGGTCGCCCGAGAATTTTGTTGAGAAAACCCATCGGGCTCGGCGTGTGGGTGAGCGCGACCAATCCGCAGGAGTGCACTGCGGTCACGAGCATCCCCGTAGCGATCCCAACCGATTCGATCGCGTAATATGTCGGCGAACGTGTTCCATCGGCCAAAGTGCGAAACGGCTGCGCGAAGACCGCGATCAACCACGGCGCAGTTTCGAGAAACGGTTTGTTCGAATCGGTCCCTAGCGGCGCCAGCGCATCGAGCCACGCTTTCGGCGCGCGATGTTCGTAAAACTCTTTCTCTTCTTTCTCGGCCGCGATGCGAATCTGGCGTTTGATTGCCGGATCGCTCACCGCCACAAAATGCCACGGCTGTAGGTTCGCGCCACTCGGCGCGGTCCCGGCCGTGCGGATACAATACTCGATCACTTCCCGCGGCACCGGCCGATGCGAATAATCGCGGATCGTCCGACGCCGTTGCATTGCTTTGTAAAACTCGCGCGCGCGTTGCAGAAGTTCATCATCTGACCGATCGTCGATCTTCGGCGCAGGCATCCACCGCTGAAGTGTCATCGCTGTTCATTTAGCCGAGCTTTCCTATCCGCGCGACGAGAAACCGATCCGGCGTTGCGATGACAATTAATGAATAACTGGTTTGAACCTAACGAGAAGCATCACCGCAATCTCCCACTGGAGGGGCTTGTTCGCAACAATGGTCGGCATGACGTCAGGCCGACAACCGCGATGACACACATCACCATTTGTGTCGGACCCCCGTAGTTGGTGAGGGGCTGCAGCGCTATCGTGCGCGTGTCGCCGGATACGCGAAATCATCACACCTCACACGAACACCTTTAAAAGGCATGAAGAACAAACCTGACCCAGTCGATTCGCGTCTGAGCGAAACCATGGCCGCTCGAATTGAAATCAAGGAGCTGGGAGATCCCGCTTACCAAAAGAAAATAACCGATTCGGTCGAAGCGCTGAACGGCGTAATCGAGACGAAAATAGAGAAGGGCGCGCTGCACGTCTCGTACGATCCGTTGACAACGACGGAAAAGAAAATCGAGCAAGCTATCCGCTCCACCGGGACCACCATCAAGAGAGCGGCCACAGATAGAGAGGGTGCGCATCCAGACCTGCCAAAACCGGCAAGCTTGGAAAGCGCTCCGGTTGAAAATGCGGACCACGACAACCAGTCCGAGTAAGCGAACTGCCAGTCATTTTACTTGTTAATGGAAACTCGCAGCCGCGCGGTTCCAGCGACCACCGTACTGCCGTAGCGAACTGCGTTAGCGGCGCTTGCGCAAAGTGCGTCGTTGGGCACCGGCGCTTAGGTCTGGAACTTCTTCACCGAGGGCAGTGGCTAAATCAATTTGGTGATCCTGCTCTTGCACGAGGATCTCGCGAATCTGTTCGGCCATCGCATATTCTCCAAGCGCCTCACATTGCGGGATGCGATCGCGGTAATTACGAATGGTTTCGTTTTCATTGTCGAGATCGTAGCGGAGCATGTCCCTCGCGTTTTTCGATGTGCGGACCGGCTTCGGACTAGTCACCGGCATTTTGCCGAGGTAATCGATCTGCCGCGAGAGGATCAGGGCATGATCGAGCTCTTGCTTGGCATGGGTTTCGAGCTGGGCGGCGATGTCCATGTATTCCGCGCCCTTGAGCACCTGGGAATAGACGACGTACGCGATAATGGCTTGATATTCGCGGGCCAGGTCTTCGTTCAACAGCTCTGCGAGCCGATCGCGGGAAATTTCGTTGGATTTTTGTTCGGGCATTTGATTGCTCCTTTAGATTGAAAGACAAACTATAACGTTAGGGCGCTTTGGGTGCGCCGCTAGTTTTGAGATCGCGTTTCAGTTAGCTGAGTTACTGCAGCCGGCCAGACCGCCGCGCGCGCCTGCTGGCGCTGCATGTAGGCGGTGTAACCGGCAACACGCACAGCGAGTAACGCAATAAAAGTCGCGATGACGTTTCGTATCGGGTGGCCGCGCGTGTCTCCTTCTCCTCCGGTACGGCGCCGATGACATCGCCAGCGAAGTGAGAGTCAATCAGGCCATATCGGCTTGGATCACGCCTTGCTCCCGGCGATCAAAAGTTTAGCTCCAAAGCTTCTTCGCAGAAATCGAACTTCTTTGCTTTGGTTCGGATCCATCACGCAAAACCAAGCTCACTTCGCTACCGCAGGCGAACGCAACCAGCGCCAGAGCGCCCGCAGGATCAGAATTATTGCCACGAGCAGAACAACCGCCCCAACTCCAAGAAGAATCAGGATGCGGTTCTGGTTCATTAGCACATACACGCCGCGCTTAGCGTAGAAACCATTGAATCCGCTGACGATCCTGGGCAAGGCCAGCAAGTCTTGCTTAGTCAACTGAAGCGGGCGTTCGTTGGGATGATATCGCTTACCCAATAAACTCTTTCCGGACTCGTCCAGTTCGATATGCCCGCCAAGCGCATACGTCACTGGACGCTGCTCGACAAATTCAGCGACACGCCGCGCGCTCGCGAGGTCCGCGTCGGTATCCTCAATCAGAAGTCGCCCTGGTAGGAGTAAATCGCCTGAGAAAAAGAGTCCGGTCTGCCGATCGTAATAGGCAACATGCGAGGGGTGGTGCCCCGGGGTCGGTATCACATCGATCACACGGTCACCAAGATCAATCTGGCCGATACCGTTTGGCCAGTCAGCGACGCCCAAACGGCTCTTCACGCTCTCAAGGTCTGTCGGCACTACTTCCACATCCGGCAAGGCGCGAAACTGATCGTCGCCAGAGCGATGATCGAGGTGACCATGTGTATGCACAACCATTAGCGGCAGCCTTGACCCCCCGTTCGCCAGCAAGGAAATCACCGTCTCAGCCAGCGGCATGGTTTTTGCATCAGCCACGGCACCAGTGTCGATCAACAGCGCTTTAGTTTTTCCAATTAACAGATAGATGAACGGCGCTTCGTAGATTGCACACAGGCTCTGGCGCAGGATGAAAGACTGTTCGTTGTACCGATGCACCTGAAGCGGCGGCTCCGGATTCTTGGTGCAGTCTTTAGAACCCTCGTTCCAATGCACGTCCATCGTCCCCGGAACAAGCTGCGAATGCGCAGGCGATAGGATTGAACACGCCGATAACAACGCACACAGCCAAGGCTTTCTCCGGTCAAGCATTCGCAGATTCGTCATAACGTGATCTTACTTCTTCATCCACTGGTGCGGAATTGCCTCACAGACTTAACAGCTTGTGTTCTGGTGAAATAGTCGGTCAAGTTTCAACTGTGTGGCACCCGCTGCGTTCTAAAGAAAATTGACCAGCGAATCGAGGCGAGAGAAACGACGGCTGCTAATCCAAAAATTAAATTAGCGCATCGGCCGAGCATCAGATCGGGGCGCGCCATTCCAACTGTCGCGTTGACCGTCTTGCATCGTAAGCCGCTTACGATGCATGCATGCCGCGTGCAGCGTTGAAGAGGCGCTCTCCCGCGACGAGCGCCTAAGTAATTGAATTCGGTCCTCGCCTCGGCGAGTGCCGCTACAACTTCACTGTCATCACCAATCACACACAGAACACAGAATCAATCAGGCTTCAGCACTGAAAGAATATTGCCCGCTGGATCTTTGAACCAGGCAATCGGCGGGCCGTTTCCGCGCATGATCCCTTTCTCGTCCGTCTTCAGGTCACCTTGATTTTAATGCTCGAATCGTACGCCACGCTTTGTGAGCTCGTCGACTGCACGATCGAGATCCTCCACCGGAAAATTGAGGACGGTGAACGTCGCTGGAACGTGATTGGGCTTCGGATAAATGAGGACATTATTGCCGCCGGCCAGATGCAATGTGAGCAGGCCATGATCCTCCGACGTCTTTAACCCGAGCGTCTGGCTGTAGAACTTTTTCTCCTTCGCGATGTCCGGCGCCGCGAATCCACTGAACGCCTTGCTGTTTTCCAACATGATGTTCCTTCCTTTTGAGTAATTCGTCCGAAATCGCGGCTTTGGTTCCAAATGCGTTTTCTGGCTGAAACATTTGCCTGTTACAAGCCGCTTACGATGCATGCTCGCACGTGCGCGAAGCTCCATGTAGCATCCGTTCTGATCATGAATGCGTGGCTTATTCGAGCATCGCTCTTTTTCGTGATACTTGCATCTGCACAGGCGCGCCCGATTGCGCTGGTCGGTGGACGGCTGATTGACGGGTTTGGCGGTCGACGTGCTGCCCGGCCTCTGGGATTGCCACGTACACACTACGCTCTTGGGTCACAGCGATTACGAGCATTGGGACAAAACATATCCGCCGCGCATGGGAAGCGAAATCATGCCTGCCGCCGCGAGACAACTACTCATGGCCGGCGTGACCAGCGCGCGCGACCTCGGCGGCCCGCTCAAAGACAGCATCAGCGTACGCGACCGGATCAATCGCGGCGAAATTCCCGGCCCCACTCTTTATGTCGCCGGTCCGTTCATTCAGCATGAACCTTATCCCGGCACGGAATACTTCCGCTGGGGCGTCAAAGGCGCAGTTGACGGCAAAGCAAAGGTGAAACAACTCGCCGATGCCGGAGTCAACATCATCAAGCTGATCGATCAAGACCAGATGACGATGGAAGAAGTAAAAGCAGTCGTCGACGAAGCGCACGCGCGCAAACTTCCAGTCGTCGCGCATGCGCACCGCCCTGAAGAGATTCGGCGTGGATTGGCCGTTGGCGTGGATTGCTTCGAGCACACCGGTCTCGCCGCGGCGCCGGGTTATCCCGACGACGTTTTGAAAGCGCTGCATGAGCGTACAGCAAAAATGAATTTAGGCCCGCTCTTCTGGTGTCCAACGATCGAAGGATTCATCAATTACGAGTCGTTAGTCGACAATCCCGAGCCGCTGGATGATCCGGCGAATTACGACGGCGTTCCTCCCGACATCGCCGCAGACAT
>WNGA01012216.1_pt1 | contig 11118 bp, 7 predicted proteins | sample 5400061 | NCBI WGS metagenome assembly WNGA01 (sample SAMN13153366, study PRJNA577476) | soil metagenome | isolation source: 100 cm soil or saprolite under grassland replicate 2 | place: USA:California | collected 2016-06-15
GAGCCGCTGCCGCAGGATCCGGTCCGCGGCCTTCGCCTTGCGGTAGGCATCGGGCCAGGCGTACACGAGCGTGCCCACCGCTTTGTAGCCGTAGAAGTAGGCCACCGACACCTTGAGCTTGTCGGTGGCCGGCCTGCCCCTGACGCCGGAGACCCGAACCCTGTCTGTTCCCGCCTGCTCGAGGCGGATCGTCGTGAAATCGGCGATGCAGTCGGGGGTGATGTACTCCGCGGGATTCCCCATCTCGTACACCAGCTGCTCGGTCACGCCGGCCACCGTGATGCGCCCGCCGGTGCGGGGATGCTTCGTGATGTCGAACGTCCCGTCGGGACGCGCCTCGACGATGGGGTAGCCGACGTTCGCGAGATCGGGGATGCGATCCCAATCCACGAGGCAGTTGCCCCCCGAGCACTGGGCGCCGCACTCGATGGTGTGTCCCGCGACGGTGCCCGCGGCGAGCCGGTCCCAGTCGTCGGGCGGCCACCCGAACGCGTGCATCATCGGCGCCAGGGTCAACCCGGTGTCGGTGACGCGCCCCGTGATCACGATGTCGGCGCCCTGGGCCAGGGCCTGCAGGACCGGCCCGGCGCCGAGGTAGGCGTTCGCGGAGAGCACGCGATCCCGCACGTCGGAGAGCGGGCGCCCGGTGTCCAGGTTGCGCAGCTCGTGGCCGCGGGCCAGCAGGCCGTCGAGCCGACCCAGCAGGTCGTCGCCCGAGACGACGCCGATCTTCACCTTGCCGCCCAGCCCCAGCCGGCGCGCCGTCTCCGCGATCGCCCGGGCGCAGGCCTGCGGGTTCACGCCGCCGGCGTTCGCCGTCACCTTGATCCGGCGCTCCACCAGCGTGGGGAGGATGCGCTCCATCAGGGGGATAAAGTCCTTAGCGTAGCCCAGAGCCGGGTCGCGGGACTTCTGCTTCTGCATGATGGACATCGTCACCTCCGAGAGGTAGTCCATCATCAGGTACTCGATCGGGCCGCCCGTGACCTGGCGGTGCGGCGCTTCGAGCCAGTCGCCCCAGAAGCCCTGGCCCGCGGCGATGCGCACGGTGCGGACCGAGGCGCTGCGACTCACGGGCTGACCGCGACGCGGCGGACGGCGTCCGCGCCCCCGGTGCCCGGTGGGCGCACGCGCAGCTCGACGAGCGGCGCGCACCCGTCGGGCAGCGGGAGGTCCGGCGTCTTCCCGAGCGGCAGCGGCGCGCGGCCGCCCGGCAGGACGGTGACGGTGGATCGGTCGCCGAACGGATCACCCGCGCGGAGCAGGAAGCGGACGCGCACGGTGGCGCGCCACGGGTGTGCGCCGCCGTCCCGCGCGAATGCGGGGAACAGCTCCACCGTGAGCGGCCCGCCCTTGAGGGTGCCCGGCACGCCGAAGGTTTGCCGCCCGAAGGCGTAGTTCATCGCGCCTTGGGCGGCCTGCTGGCCGGCGGCGTCGAACTCCGTGACGCCGAAATCCGTGAAGTCGTTCCACTGCTCCCGCGGCAGCTGCACGTCGATCTCGGCCCGATCCGCCCAGGCGGGGACTCGCACGGCGAGGCTCTCCGCCGGCGCGCCGCGGCCCCTCACCTCGACCGCGCATTCGGCGCCGAGGAGCGTCGTGCTCAGCCGCCCACCGGCGCTCGCCGTGCCGGGATTGGAGGCTTCGGTCTTCGCCAGCGCGATGGACGCAATCCGGGCGCGTGCGGTGACCGTGATCCCCGAAAGCGGGGGTGCGAACACGTCGAGCTCGTAGACGCCGGGCACGAGGTCCTCGGCGCGCACCATGAAGGTCGCCGTGCCCGGGTCGGCGCGCCCGATCGCCACCTCTTCCAGGTCGCGGAACGGCCGGCCATTCGGCTCGTACAGCCGCACGGTCGCGCCCTGCTCGGCCGAGTCGGCGAGCGTCACGGTGGCGACCAACGTCGCTCCCGGCTCGGTCGCCCGCAGGAAATAGCGCTGCACGCGGGCGGGGCCGACCGCGCGCCGCTCGTCGTCCAGCGGCTGCGCCGCGAGGTCGTAGGGAACGACGACCGTGTTCAGCAGCGTGAAGACCGGTCCGGCGAGCGTGTCGGTCGCGTTCCACGCTGTCACCGTGCCGCTGTACACGCCCCGCTTCGCGAGCGCGCCGCGCGCGTACACGACCGGAATCTCCGTCTCGCCCGCCCCCGCCCCCCCCGCGGGAAGCACGGCGGGGACGGAGAGCCAAGGCACACCGCTCTTGAGCAGGAACTGGGCGGCGCGGAGGCCGGCGACCTGCCGCACCCGGAACAGCTGCAGCGTGTCGTCCGGCCCCGCGAGGCCATCCCGCCGGAACGCCGCCGACCCGCCGCTCGGCGTCCGCACGACATAGTGCGAGCCTTGGTGCCCGCTCAACAGCCACCGGTAGGCGCTCTCGAGCCGGGGCAGGCCTGCGCCCTGGTCGATCCCCGTCTCGCCGGAGAACCGCCTGGCGGTCGCGCGGAGCGCCTGCGTCACCTCGGCGGCGCTCACCCGCCGGCCCTCCTGCAGCATCGCGGAGATCAGGCACGCGACCAGGCCCGCCGCGTGCGGGGCGGCCATGCTGGTGCCGCCCTTGATCTCCTCGCCCGTGTCCCACCCCGGCACGGCGGAGAACGCCACGCCGGGGGCCACGATGTCGGGTTTCGCGAGCTCGCCGCCGCGCGAGCTCCACCAGCCGAGCACATCGGGGGCGGGGGGCATCCCCGCCTGCGGTGGCCGGGCGAACGCACCCGGGAACACCGCGCCGACCGTGAGCGCGAGATCCGCGGAGCCGGGGAACCCCAGCGTGGAGAGGCCCGGCCCGTCGTTCCCGGCGCTGATCGTGAAGACCACGTTGGGGTGCGCGGCGAGGAAGGCGTTGACGATCGAGTCGATCACCGCTCGCCCCTCCAGCTCGTTCCCGACCCCGAAGCTCAGGTTCAGCACGAGTGGGAGGTTCCGCTGCTCGGCGTAGCGGGCGGCGTACTCCATGGCCCGCTGCATGGCGCCGCTGACGGAGATCCCGCCGCGCGCGCTGTTCGCGATCTTGAGGCCGAGGACCTGAGCCCCCGGCGCCACGCCGTCGAAGTCCGCGATGTTGAACAGGTTGTGGCCGGTCGCGATCCCCGCGACGTGCGTGCCGTGGCCGCCATTGTCGAAGAAGAAGTCGAGCGTGGGAACCCGGCCCGCCTCCTGGAAGTTGGCGGCGAGCGTGATCGGCTTCGCGCCGAGGGCCATCGTCTCGCGGCCCTGGCGGTAGTCGTGGAGCGGCGTCTCGTCCTCGAACGAGCCGTTCAGGTTCGAGTCGAGGAACGCGACCCAGCCGTCGGGCGCCTTTACGACGATCACCGGGAAGGCGTCGGTGTTGTCGCCGTCCCCGTTCAGATCGGCGGCCGGCGCCCGGCCGAGCGGCAGCTCGGCGATCTGCCCCGCGTACCACGTGGTGGCGCTGGTGAGCCGGCCGATGCGCCCTGCCCCCGAGAGCTTCCGCCCGCCGACCGACACGGTGCCGTCGCCCGACGGGGTGACCGGGGACAGGGCGACCCACCCCTCGCGCGAGAAGTCCCGCAGCTCGACGATCTTGGGCGCGCCGGCGCTGGTCGTGATCAGGCCGTCCGCGCCGGGATCGACGCCGGTGTCGAGGATACCGACGAGCACGCCGCGCCCATCGTACGTGGGATGGCGTTGCCGGAACTGGTCCACGCCGGTGCTCTTGAGCGGCATCAACCCTGCCATGAACGCCACGGGGGGCGGCACCGCCGGCTGGGTGTGCTCCGCCGTGGCGTCGGGCGGCGTCAGCGCGGAGGGCGGCGCTGGGACGGCGCCGGCCGGCGGCGCTGCCACGGGCTCGAGCCCGGCGGTGGGGCGCGACGCAGCGCCTCCGCAGGAGGCGAGCGCGACGAAGCAAAACGGGAGCAGGCGTGATCTCATGTGCGACTAGGGCAGCACGAAGGGGCCGATGTGAGGGCCGGGGTATTCGGCGGTCAGCTCCAGCAGGAACGCGAGGGTATCGCGGGTCTCCTCGGGGAGGACGATGGCGTCCACGAAGCCGCGCGCGCCCGCGAACCTGGCGTCGAGCTGGTGCTCGTAGTCGGCGCGCATCGCGTCGACCGCGGCGGCGTTCTCGGGCTTGGCCGCGCCGTTGCCGTAGATGGCCTGGATCGCGGACTCCGCTTCCATCACCCCCATCCGCCCCGTGGGCCACGAGAGGATGAAATCCGGATCGAAGCCCTGCCCCGCCATCGCGTAGTAGCCCGCCCCGGAGGCATGGTTCACGGTCAGGACGAGCTTCGGCACGGTCGCCGTGGCCATCGCCTCGACGAACCGGGCGCCCGCGCGAATGATCCCCGAGTGCTCCGCCTCGGTTCCGACCATGAAGCCCGAGACGTCCTGGATGAAGAGCAGCGGGAGGCGCTCGCGGTCGGCGTTCTCGATGAAGTAGGCCACCTTCTCGGCGCTCTCGGTGTAGACGATGCCGCCGATCTTGGGCGCTTCCCCCGTCTTCTTCCCCTTGATGAGGCCGCGCGCGTTCGCGATCAGGGCGACCGGCCGCCCCGCGATCGCGCCGTGGCCGCACCGCATCTCCGGGGCGATCTCGGGCTGGAACTCGTCCAGCTTGCCCGCGTCCAGCAGGCACTCGAGCACCGCGCGCACGTCGTAGCTCATGCGGTGGTCGGCCGGGAGGAGATCGTACAGGTCCGCGGCGCTGCGTTTCGGCTTGCCGCCGGGCGCGGGCGGACGCAGCGTGCGTGGCAGCCGGGCGACATACTCCCGTACGTGCTCGAGGCAGTCCTCGTCGTCCCTGGGCCGGTAGTGCGCCACGGCGCTCACCGCGGTGTGAGTCGTCGCGCCCCCCAGGAGCTCGGCGTTCACGGTCTGCCCGGTCGCGCCCTTCACGAGGTTCGGGCCGCCGAGGCCCATGAAGGACGTCTCCTGGACCATGAAGATCACGTCCGAGAGCGCCGGCAAGTACGCCCCGCCGGCGATGCAGGGGCCCATCACGGCGGCGATCTGCGGCACCTTGAGGTAGCGCCGCATGATCGAGTTGTAGTAGAAGATCCGCGCCGCCCCGTATTGCCCCGGGAAAACGCCCCCCTGGTAGGGGAGGTTGACGCCCGCCGAATCGACGAGATAGACGATCGGGATCCGCTGCCGCATCGCGATCTCCTGGGCGCGGAGGATCTTCTTGATCGTCTCCGGCCACCAGGAGCCGGCCTTCACCGTGGCATCGTTGGCGACCACGACGACCGGCCGCCCGGCGATCCGGCCGAGCCCCGTGACGACGCCGGCCGCGGGCGCCTGGCCGTCGTACTGGTCGTAGGCGACGAGCAAGCCGACCTCGAACCACTCGGCCCCCTTGTCGAGCAGTCCGGCCACGCGCTCGCGCGCGGTGAGCTTTCCCTGCTCGTGCTGGCGGCGGATTTTCTCCTGGCCGCCCCCCTGCTCGAGCCGGGCGCGGAGCTGGCGGTACTCCGCCGTGAGCGTCTTGAGGCGGCTCACGGGCGGAGGCGGAGGGCGGAGTGCGGAGAGCGGAATGGGCTAGGCGACCACATGCTGCGCAGCCCACTCCTGGATGTACTGGACGAGGGCGGAGGTCTTAGTCCCCGGGCCGAACAGCTTCCCGATCCCCCGCTCTCGCAACGTGTCCATGTCCTCGGGCGGAATGATCCCGCCCCCGGTCACGAGGATGTCGTCGCGGCCGGCCTCGTCGAGCAGCCGTTTCACGCGGGGAAACAGCGTGAGGTGCGCTCCGGAGAGGATCGACAGGCCCACCACGTCCACGTCCTCCTGGATGGCCGCCTGGGCGATCATCTCCGGCGTCTGATGCAGCCCGGTGTAGATCACTTCCATGCCGGCGTCCCGCAGCGCGGCGGCGACGACCTTGGCGCCGCGATCATGCCCGTCGAGCCCGGGCTTGGCGACGAGGATGCGGATCGGCCGCTTCAGGCCGGACATCAGCGGCGGAACCGCAGCAGCGCCGCCAGGCCGTCCACCGCGTGCCGCGCCGTGTCGTCGTACAGCACGTCCACCTGCGCGCGCTGGCGCAGCGCCTCTTCTACGGCGTCGTCGATCTGGGGATCGTCGTTGTGGCCGTCGGCGAGCAGGGTGCGCACCTGGCCCTTCCCCAGGGCCTTGACCGTCGCCGCGATGCCGTTCACCGCCCAGCCGGTGCCCAGCCCGTCGTGCAGGGCCGCGGCGTGCGCCTGCTCCCAGGCAATCTCCCGCTGGGCGCGCAGGAACAGGGCGGCCTCACGCACCTCGGCGGGGCTCGCCTTCTTGGGGTTGAGCTTCACGACGCCGAGCACCAGGTCGTGGAGGTAGGTGTGGAGGTGGGGCACGAGCGCGGCCGCGTCCACGCCGATGCCCGCCACCACGAGCCCCGTCAGCGGTCGCTGGGTGTGGAGGTGGTAGATGTGGTCGGCGACGCGGGCGTAGTGCCGGTGCTTTTCCTCGCGGATCCGCATGTGGTAGTTGTGCTCGCCGTATCCGCCCGCCAGCATGTTCCCCTTCTTCGCCTGCCGCTCGCCGTGGAATCGCCCCGGCCGCGTGGCCCCGGCGGTGAGGCCGGGCAGCTCGGCGACATCGAACGCCGTCACCTCGAAGAACCGCGCACCCGTGCGGTCGCACGCCGCGACCAGGATGGTTCCGAACTCCTGCTCCAGCGCCACCAGCTCGCGGATCAGCGGCGTCGGCTCCGCCGCCAGGCGCGACCGGTGGACGTGCGGCAGCGGGATCGCCTCGAACAGGTCGAGCGCCTGACACGCGAACACCGCACAGCCGCGCGCCGGCGGCAGCCGCCCCGGCTCGTCGAAATAGCGCCGCACCCGCTCGAGGTCGGCCGCCACCTGGTCGCGCACCGCGCGCTCCGGCTCCCGCTGCTCGACGGCTGCCAGCACGTCACGGATGCGGTTCTTCACCTTGATGAGGTACTTCCCGCGGGTCTTGTCGCGCGGCTCGAGCTTCAAATAGCACGAGACCACCCGGTAGGGTCCGGGCTCGATGGCGGCGAGCCGGCGGACCACGTCGCGCACCGGGTTGTCGGTGGGAACCAGCGGGGGTGCCGTCATCTCGCTCAGAAGAACACCGGCTCCCGGTAGGCGCCGTAGACGCTCTCGAGCGCGTGCCGGATCTCGTGCAGGGTGCAGTAGGCTCGGGCGCAGTCGAGCATCGGTCCGATGACGTTGCGCTCCTGGAGCGCGGCCTGCCGCAGGGCCTCGAGACGCTGCTGCGCGAGCGGGTTGTCGCGCTCGGCCCGGAGCCGCGCCAGCCGGCGCCGTTGATTCTCCTCGGCGTCGTTCGAGACCTTCATGATCTCGACCGGATGATCGTCCTCACTGACGAAGTCGCTCACGCCGACGATGATGCGTTGCCCCGACTCGACCTCGCGCTGGTACTGCGCGGCCGAGCGCGCGATCTGGCGCTGGAACCAGCCGCTCTCGATGCCCTGCACCACCCCGCCGATCGACTGGATCTCGGCGAACATCGCCTCCGCCTCGCGCTCGAGCCGGTCGGTGAGCGTCTCCAGATAGTACGACCCACCCAGCGGATCGATCACCTCGGCCGCGCCCGTCTCGTGGGCGATGATCTGCTGGGTCCGCAGCGCGAGTCGGGCCGCCTCCTCCGTCGGCAGGGCGAGCGTCTCGTCCAGCGAGTTCGTGTGCAGCGACTGCGTCCCGCCCAGCACGGCGGCGAGCGCCTGGTAGGCGACCCGCACCACGTTGTTCATCGGCTGCTGGGCGGTGAGCGTCACGCCCGCCGTCTGGCAGTGGAACCGCATCGTCCAGGAGCGCGGGTTCCGGGCCCGGTAGCGCTCGCGCATGTGGCGCGCCCAGATGCGCCGCGCCGCGCGCAGCTTCGCGATCTCCTCGAAGAAGTCGTTGTGGACGTCCCAGAAGAAGGAGAGCCGCGGCGCGAACGCGTCCACGTCGAGTCCCCGGGCGATGCCGCGCTCGACGTACGTGAACCCGTTCGCGAGCGTGAAGGCGAGCTCCTGCGCCGCCGTCGCGCCCGCTTCGCGGATGTGGTAGCCCGAGATCGAGATCGAGTTCCAATGCGGCGCATGGGCGGCGCACCACTCGAACATGTCCACGATGATCTTGAGCGCGGGCTCGACCGGATAGACCCAGGCGTGTTGCGCCATGTACTCCTTGAGGATGTCGTTCTGGACGGTGCCACGCAGCCTGGTGGAGGCCACTCCCTGCCGCTCCGCCGCGGCCACGTAGAAGCACAACAGCATCGCGGCGGGCCCGTTGATGGTCATCGACGTCGAGACCCGGTCCAGGGGAATCCCGCTGAACAGCTCTTCCATGTCCGCGAGCGAGGAGATCGCCACGCCGCACTTCCCCACCTCGCCCTCCGCGCGCGGGTGGTCGGAGTCGTAGCCCATCAGCGTGGGAAAATCGAACGCGACCGAGAGCCCCGTCTGGCCGTGCTCGAGCAGAAACTTGTAGCGCCGGTTCGTGTCTTCTGCCGTGCCGAAGCCGGCGAACTGGCGCATCGTCCACAGCCGGCCGCGGTACATCGTCGGGTGCACGCCCCGGGTGAACGGATACGCCCCGGGGAGACCGAGCTGCCGGTCAGGATCGAACCCGGCCAGGTCGGCCGGGGCGTACACCGGCTGCCTGTCGCTGCCGCTCACCGGGGCGCCCCCCGCTCGGCCCGCACCTGGTCCAGCATCTCCGCCGCGACGTCGTACGGGCTCCTGCGGCCGGCGGCGATCTCGTCGAGGCTCCTCGCCAGGAGCGCCTCGGCCTGCGTGGACTCGGCGATCCACTGCCGCACGGCCCGCTCGAGCACCGCGCGAGTCCGCTGCGCGAGCCGCTCGCGGCGCCGCGCGGCGAATTGGCCGCTCTGCTGGAGGTACACGTGATGCCGATCGAGCGCGTCCGCGAGCTCCGCCACCCCCTCGCCCCGCGATGCGACGGTTGCAATCACGGGAGGCTCCCACTCCGGGCGGTCAGGCGGTCGGGCGGACGGGCGGTCAGTGGAAGCCGTTCCGTCCGCCTGTCCGCCGGTCCGCCGGTCCGCCAGGCGGGGGGCGTGGTGCGGGGCCACGTGCCGGAACGCGTTCCCCCGCCGGATCCCGAGCATCACCTCGACTTCCTGGCGCAACTTGTCAGCCCCCGGACGGTCGCTCTTGTTGATCACGTACAGGTCGGCGATCTCCATGACGCCGGCCTTGAGGGTCTGGATGCCGTCCCCGGATTCGGGCACGAGCACCAGCACGGTCGTCTCGGCGCTGCGCGCGATGTCGAGTTCCGTCTGGCCGACGCCGACCGTCTCCACCAGGATCCGCTCGTACCCGAACGCCTCGAGCAGGTCCGCCACCTCCGCGGTCGTCGTGGCGAGCCCGCCGTGCGCGCCCCGCGTCGCCATCGACCGGATGAAGACGCTTGTGTCGAGGCTCGCCGACTCCATCCGGATCCGGTCGCCGAGCAGCGCGCCGCCCGTGAACGGGCTGGTGGGGTCGACCGCGATCACCCCCACCTCGAGCCCGCGCCCCCGGAAGTGCAGGATCAGCCGCTCGGTGAGCGTGCTCTTTCCCGCGCCGGGCGGCCCGGTGATGCCGATGCGGCGGGTCCCGCCGCGCCCCAGCCGCGCGTGCACATACGACAGCACCCGCTCGAACCCGTCGCGCTGGTTCTCGACGAGGCTGATGGCGCGGGCCAGCGCCGCCGGCTGGCGGCGGTCCAGCCCCTCGAGGATCCGCTCGATGCTCATTCAAAGGTAACTAGAAGAGGAGCCACGTCCCCAGTCCCAGGAGCAGCAGGAAGCCACAGACGTCCGTGAAGGTCGTCACGAAGATCGACGACGCGATGGCGGGATCGATCCCCAGCCGCTCGAGCACGATCGGGATGAGCGCCCCCGCGAACCCCGCCACCGCCAGGTTGCCCCACATCGCCAGCAGCACCACGAGCCCGAGCCGCCACCCCTCGCCCATGGCCGTCGCGACGAGCCCGACCACGACGCCGTTCGCGATCCCGTTCACCGTGCCGACCAGGATCTCCTTGCCGATCACCTCGAGCGCGCGGCTCCGCGGCAGCTGCCTCAGCGCCAGCCGGCGCACGGTGACCGCGAGCGCCTGCGTGCCCGCGTTGCCCCCCATCCCCGCGATGACCGGCATCCACACCGCGAGCGTCACGACGCGGGTGATGGTGCCTTGAAAGAGATACACGACCGCGCCCGCGAGAAAGGCGGTCAGCAGATTGACCCCCAGCCACGGCAGGCGGCGCTTCACCGCGGTGCTCCACGGGGCGGCGAGGTCTTCCGCAGGGCTCACGGAGGCGAACTTCAGGAGGTCCTCGGTCATCTCCGCTTCCACCACATCGATCACGTCGTCGAAGGTGACCCGGCCGAGCAGGCGCCCGCCCTCGTCCACCACCGGGAGGGCCGCGAGGTTGTAGCGCGCCATCAGCCGCGCGACTTGCTCCTGATCGAGCTCGGGGCGCGCCGCGGCCGGCACCGGCTCCATCACCTCGCGCACCCGGCGCGCCGGCGCGGACACGATCAGCCGCGCGGTCGGCACGACGCCGGTCAGCCGGCGGCCGTCGTCCACTGCGTAGACCTGGTACAGTTGGTCGTCCTCGGCGCACTGGCGGCGAATCTCCGCGATCGCCTCGGCCAGCGACGCGCTCTCGCTGACGGCCACCACCTCGGTGGACATCAGCCCGCCGGCCGAATCCTCCGGGTACCGGAGGACCTGCTCGACCTCGGCGCGATCCTCCACCGCCGAGAGCACCGCCTCCCGCTCCTCGGGCGGCAGCTCGCGGATGATCGCGGCGGCGTCGTCCGACGGCATCTCTTCGACGAGCTCGGCCGCGTAGCCGGGGCCGACGGCCCGAAGCAGCTCCTCCGCGTGCTGGCCCCGCCCTTCCAGCTCCGCGAGGGCCTTCGACGCCATCTCGAGCGGCAGCTCCGCCAGGGCACGGGCGCGCGCCGGCTCCTCCAGCGTCGCGAGCACGTCGGCCACGTCGGATGGGTGGAGCTCGGCGACCCGCTCGATGAAGGGGCGCAGGTCTTCCTGCTCCGCGAGGCGCTTCAGCTCGTCGGGCTGCCCGCCGGGACGCTTCACTGGCCGGTCTTCGTGAGCAGGGTCGAGAGGTCGAGGCCGGCCTGCGGCTCGCGCGTGCCGCTCGGGAGCAGCGCGCCCGCCGAGATC
>WNGA01015245.1_pt1 | contig 11117 bp, 11 predicted proteins | sample 5400061 | NCBI WGS metagenome assembly WNGA01 (sample SAMN13153366, study PRJNA577476) | soil metagenome | isolation source: 100 cm soil or saprolite under grassland replicate 2 | place: USA:California | collected 2016-06-15
CAGCGTACAAGAGTCCCGTACGTATAGGAACAAGAAGATTTATAGCAGCAATACATCCTGCCAAATCATGCGTAAATAAATCAGATAGTGTTTACTATAGTTATTCTATGCCGTTTGCATTTGCGAATTTCGTGAAGCCTCAAACTGTGCAATCTTTCCAAGAGAGAATGCAGCAATCGCCATAACTAAATCACGAACCGCCACATCAAAAAATTTACCACTTGTTATTAAATTCAATGCAATGCAGATTAACCATGCCATTACAATATATGCACCTGTTGAGGGTTTTACCAGAACAATTATTCCCGCTATAATTTCAATTATGCCAACTATCTTCATAAATGTTTGACCACTGACCGGAATAATATTCAGAATGACAGGATTAAGATAATCTTCCCAGCGAGTGAGCAGGTTAGTGAACTTGTCGAGCCCTGCCACAATAGGAACCAAACCGAACGTTACGCGCAAAACTGTATACACTGTATTCAATGTATAATCTGCATCTGTTGTTTTCACGTTTTTATATTTTGATACAATCAATAGATTAATAACCTTTCAATTGGTTACAAATTTGCTGCTATCATTTTGTAACTTTCTTCTTATAATTTTAATCTAATGATTATTGACATGGAAAGTTTTGAGATAACAAAATCTGCAGATATTTTTGAAGATGAAGAATTGATAAGCAGAATACTTAATGGTGAAATTAACTTGTATCAGCATATTATGCGCCGGTATAATCAGCGATTATACAGGATATGCATGAGTATTATACATAATGATGAGGAAGCTGAAGACGTGATGCAGAATGCTTATATGAAAGCATATGAGTACCTGCGCAGGTTTGAAGGGAAATCAAAATTTAGTACATGGCTGATTCGTATCTTAATTAATGAGTCTTTATTATGGATTCAGCGGAATAAAAGAAAAATTGATTACCAGATAAATGTTGTCAATGAAATCAAATCCTCTTCAATCACTAACGAGGCAAATGGCCCTGCACAACAAATGATGAATAATGAATTAAGGCAAATACTCGAAACTGCTGTAGCACAATTGCCTCAAAAATATCGTGTTGTTTTTGTGATGCGTGAACTGGAAAATATGAGTACAATAGAAACAAGCGAATGTCTCGGGATTTCAGCAGTCAATGTAAAAGTAAGATTGAACCGCGCAAAAGAAATGTTGAGAGACAGTCTTTTAAAATCAGAATATAAAGAGCTTTATTCTTTCCATCTTAGCAGATGTAATGGTGTTGTTGAACGCGTGATGCAAAAACTGAATGATGAAAATAATTATGGGTTATAGTAACATCTCACACTCCTGCTAATTCAATAACAAGCCCGTCGCAGGATAATGTTTCTACATCCAAAACAAAAGCTACATGAATATTAAGTTTCGTCTCACTCTGATGAATTTTTTGCAATTTTTTATTTGGGGCTCATGGTTGATTTCATTAAATGTTTATATGGATAAAACCCTGCATTTCACAGGAGGGCAAATTGGCAGCATTTACGCAACTATGGGAATTGCGTCTTTGTTCATGCCTGCACTATTGGGTATTGTAGCCGATAAATGGATAAACGCGGAGAGGGTTTTTGGAATGTGTCATATCATTGGCGCCATTTCATTATTTTGGGCATCTACTGTAACCACTTATAATACTCTGTACCCTATTATACTGCTCAACACGATGGTCGTACCGGGTGCTGGAGCAAAAAAATTTCAATATTGTAAAGGATTATCCTCCAATTCGCGTATGGGGTACCATTGGTTTTATTTGTGCTATGTGGATGGTTGATCTTTCCGGTTGGACGAACAGTGCCCTTCAATTATATATTAGTGCAGCTTCTGCTTTATTGTTGGGTATTTATGCTTTCACGATGCCTCCATGTCCACCTGTAAAATCAGGTGAAAAAAAGAATCTTGTTTCTGCGTTAGGATTAGATGCTTTTGTATTGTTTAAGCAAAGAAAAATGCTTGTCTTTTTTATTTTTGCAATGCTTTTAGGAGCGGCGCTGCAAATAACAAACACCTTCGGCGGAACTTTTCTCACTGATTTTGGAAAACAAAAAATTTATACCGGTTCCTTTGCCGTTAATCATTCCGGTATTTTAATTTCTATTTCGCAGATTTCTGAAACGCTTTTTATCCTCACCATTCCTTTCTTTTTACAAAGGTTTGGTATAAAAAGAGTGATGCTTATGAGCATTTTCGCCTGGGTATTCCGTTTTGGATTGTTTGGTATAGGTAATCCCGGAAACGGTTTATCTCTTTTAATTTTATCCATGATCATTTATGGAATGGCTTTCGACTTCTTTAATATTTCAGGTTCCTTATTTGTAGAGAAAGAGGCTGATGTAAAAATCAGAGCCAGTGCACAAGGACTGTTTATGGTAATGACCAATGGTATCGGTGCTTTTTTAGGAGGCATGATCAGTGGTTGGGTTGTAGATTATTTTACGGTAAATGGACTAAAAGATTGGACAAGCATTTGGTTCAGCTTTGCCGGTTATGCTCTTTTGCTGGGAATTGTTTTCCCTCTTGTCTTTAAATACAAACACACGCCAACACCGAAAGAGATCAGCAATGCAGAATCAATTGAAATGACGCCACATTAAAAGCAAGTTTCAAATAAAAAAGCATATAAATAAACCCTTTACTATTAAATGCTTGGAGAAAGAAGTTCCCAAAGCTATCATAGATATCGACCTGCCAAAAGAAACTGAAATTCCACAAACTACCAACAGCGTTAAAAGATATTTACCAACTCTGCGGATTTTCGGGGTCTGTTCTTCAAATTGACCCATTACCATATTACCTATGGCATATATTATAATTACAATGGCTATTTCAAACCAAAGTGATTCAGTTGTCCACATACTTATTATTTTTTTTGCGTGTTTTTAATTTTCTGTTTTATATAAGAAAGGTGTTTATCCCGATTACCGGTATTGCGATTAAATAGCAGTTGTTCTTCATCATTTCGCCGGCGCAAAAAAGTTGGCAGGAAGTTCAGCGGATGATTTAATGTTTTCTTCGTTCATCACAATGTTCTTTATTATGTCCGTGTTATTCAGAACCAGCTTCGCTTTCTTTCTCTTTGTTCCCATAAAATTCCACACTGAAGCTAATACATTGTCTATCTCTGCTTCCCAATTAAAATCATAAGCATCATCCATATTAATATGGATGGCCTGTTGTATTTCCTCTCCGAAATTATTTTTGAGAGGGGGCTTAGGGAGCTAAAAGACACCTGCTGCAATTGAGCCAGGCTTAGCTTATTCCTTTTGGCTTCGGTAACAATAGAAATAATTTCGGTCAAATAATTTTTCCATAACTCAATCACTTGCTTTGGTTTTGGCCTCCCGTGGCCACCGACGATTGTTTAATATCAAGCTTTGAAAAACTGTTTAAAACCTCTATCCATACTTTTGGATCACTATCACCCCAAATCAACGGCTATCTAAGGGTGAGTGAGCGGCGCCTGCAGAAAAATTTTTTATTTCAAGACTATCATCAAGAATAGTGAGGTATCACCAATAAGCATTTGAGGCAGCACAATTTTTGAATTGATAATATCATTATAATAAGAAAGAAATGCTTTGTTTGTTGCACGTAAATTACTCTTTTCCCTGTAGTTTGCCGTAGTATCCGTTTTCTCTTTTAAGTCATCCGGATTGCCTTTTATAAAATCAAGAAATTCCTTTTTTGAATGCGTGCTTTTGTCTTAAGTTGATTATATAATTCAGGAGAGCCGCCTATGGTTAACTGCGGGTTTTCTTTTAAGAAGGCATTGGCTTCCCAGTGTATGGTCAATATGATAATGTGTAAAAAGAAGATATTTAATTGATACCCTCGAAATTTCGTTTCGAATTTGTTTTATCAGCATTTCAGAAGTATGTATCTGTCTGCGCTTCCACCACAATTATAAAATGCTTGCCTGTAATAACAGTTGATGTTGAAATAAGACGAGCCGATTTTTTGGGAATGGCCGCATAAACCTGGTCAGATATTTTTTCAAATACGAACCATTTATTGTCATTGGTTTGCGCAAAAGCCTGGCAAAGTACTGACAACAGGCATGATAAAACTAATAACGTGGTTTTCATTTTTTAACCATTAGAGTTTTTAAATATAAAATACCTATTAACGCGCTCCATTCAAAAATCATCCCGATACATTATACTATCGGGATGTCGAAATCAGAATTTACTATTTAAGGTACTGCATTCCCAATCCTTTACGCATGTCTTCAATCGGGATGATTTTGAAAATTGATTTTTATTTTGACAAAATCATTTGCTTTGTACTTATCAGTTTTCCATCTATGATTAATGAATAACTGTAAACGCCGGCTGATAATGTGGAGGCATCTATGTTTACTGTGCCCTTGCCGGTGCCCGAAATATTTATTTGCTTTAAGACCTTGCCTGTTTTATCGTTGACAATGATTTGCGCATTTGAAAATTTTTGTGGCAGAGAATAATTGACAGTTGTATTATGATTAAAGGGATTGGGTATATTTTGTTCAAGCGATGCATCCGTTAATAAAACTGTTTTGCTTTGTGCACTTGCTGAGGGTGTTGCTTTCATTTCATTCACTTGCTTTTGCAGATCTTCATTTTGTTGTGAAAGCTCCTGTATAGCTTTGATCATAATTGGAATTAATTCAGTATAATTTAATGCCTTAAAATCCACTACTTCAGACGGTGAAGATTTTTCTCTATCTGCACCTGGTTTTGTAAGGCGTGTGTCAAACTTAGTTTCCTTCACCAGGTTAGGAAGCACTTTTTCTACTTCCTGTGCTATAAGACCATAATGGTCACCCTGCGGTAAATTCATTAAAGCATAATTGCCCTCTTTTTTAAATTGATAAAGTTTAGGGTGCAGTCCATTAATGATGCTCATAGCGCTGCTGAAGTCGCGGATATTTTGTTTTAGCTTTTCATCAGAACTTGAAAAGGTTCCTGTTGAAAAAATATTGCCGTTAAAAAAGCCTGCAAATTTCGAGGCATTATTGGTTGTGGCTATAATACCATTGCCGCTGACTGAAACAGCTTTAATACCGTCACCAAAATCTTTATTAACAACCGACAGCTGGGCAGCACCGGGCGTAATGGTGCCTATACCTACAAATCCGTTATTCGTTATAACCATTCTGTTAATAAGAGATGTTTGATTTCCAGTTGTTCCGGAAGTATCAGAGTTAAAAAATTCCAAAGATCCACTCGGATTAAGATCAATGATTCCGGCAAATCCGTTAGAAATATTTTTCCAGCCACCATTATAATAGGAATTAAAGCCTATCGTTGGAAAGTTATTACTGCTTACTATGGAAACTCCTGCTGTATTTGATCCAAATATGGCGTGAGAGGCTCCTGCATTTGCATTCACTACCAAACTTCCTAAGGTTGGCGTAGAAGTTCCAATACCAACCTTGCCTGAAGCGTCAATAAAAACCCGTGTACGATTATTGGTCATTAATCTAACAGGTATTGCATTTGTGGTGCCTAATTTAGAGCTTGCAGTTGCATTACTGTTGCCGGCTAAGCTCCAGAAAGGAGATGTGTTTTGAGCGTTTGTTGTTTGTAAACTACCCAATATGGCTGTAGCAAAAGCCATAATAATAAAAGTTGATTTTACCGTCATTGTAAAAGATTTTAGATTGTTTGAAACTGTTTTATAAATTGATAGCTAAGTCGTTTTATCATTTCGGATCAAGTAAGAAAAAAAGGCGATGCAAGATTTGCATCACCTTTTTTGAAGCAAGGTTACGAGGCAAAGACTACCTATTATTTCATTAGCACCATTGTTTTGGATGCGGCCTTTTGTCCATTTAGCATCAGACTGTAAGTGTATGTGCCTGCATTTAATTCGCCCGCATTAATTTGTGACTGTCCGCTTTGCATTGCCTGTAAAGTTTTTACAAGTTTTCCTGAAGCGTCATACAGCATAATTTGCGCGTTAGCTCCTTCCGGTATTTTATAGCGAATAATAGTAGAGCGATTGAAAGGATTTGGCTGGTTTTGTTCAAGTGAAACGCCGCTCAGGCTTTTGCTATTCGCGCTACTGTTAATCGCTGCTTCTAATTTGGCAATTCGTTCTTCAAGTAATGTTATTTTTTGTTGCTGTTCCTGCAGAGCCTTAATAGCTAATACACCAAAAGCACTGTAGTCCATAGTATATACATCACCTGAGCTGCCGTCATTAGTGGTATGATAAACAATTTCCGGGAAAAACTTCTCTACATCTTGGGCAATCAGACCATAATATTTTTGATCTGCAGGCTTATTCTGCAGGCCATGATATTTAATCACTTCCAATTGCAACACTTTACTTAATATATCCGGAGATTTTTCAATATCTTTTTTCATTCTTCTGTCGGAGAAAGAGGTATAAGCGCCAGTCGTGAAGTTAAAGAGACCCCTCATGACACTGCCATTAACGGAAAGCTCTAAATCTCCCGCGCCACGCGTATATAAATTCCAGAAGTTATTTGGTGAAGACTCATTTTGAAGACGTAACCCATTATCGAAGGACCCAAAGTCATGAACTACATGAAGATCAGAAACCGGAGAAGTTGTACCGATACCTACATTACTTCCTCCGGCATTTGTTCCATTAAAAATAAGATTGCCACCATTGTGATTTAAGAAAAGTGCTGAAGCAGCACCATTGTCCCTTGCCATAATCTCGTTGTCATCTATGGCAATATTTGCGCCGGTTGTAAAACCTGTAACTATAAAACCGCCACCAGACGGCGCAGCATCCGAACCGTCTACTACATGTAATTTTACCGCAGGCGCAGTTGTGCCAATCCCGACATTGCCGTTATTGCCATCAACAAATAGTCTGATAGAATTATTTGTTCCTAAGACGAGCGGATCGGTGCCAATGCTGGTTAGATACGCTTTGCTTCCAAAAGGCCCAGCGACTGTTGCATTGCCAAATCCAACACCTGCTTTAAGAGTTCCGACGTTATCAAAAAAATCAGCGGCATTCCAACCACTTACATTCGTGTTTTGCAAACGAAGTACACCACTCTGGTTTATTCCTTTAACATTCGCTCCATAAGTAAGAATATTGGATTGTACGTCTAAAGAAAATGCGGGAGCTGTTGTTCCAATGCCAACCTTGCCTGAAGCGTCAATAAAAACCCGTGTACGATTATTGGTCATTAATCTAACAGGTATTGCATTTGTAGTGCCTAATTTAGAGCTTGCAGTTGCATTATTGTTGCCAGCTAAGCTCCAGAAAGGAGATGTGTTTTGAGCGTTTGTTGTTTGTAAACTACCCAATATGGCTGTAGCAAAAGCCATAATAATAAAAGTTGATTTTACCGTCATTGTAAAAGATTTTAGATTGTTTGAAATTGTTTTATAAATTGATAGCTAAGGAAGTTGCTTTAGGTCTTTCAGCAGCAGTTATACTGCTGCATCTTTGTGAGATCGTTGTTTTAAAATGATGAATAATGATTTCAGTTATCTTGCTATAACCATTTTTTTGGTTTCAATCTTTTTTCCATTAACAATTAATGTATAAGAATAAGTGCCAGCACTCAGCGTTGAAGCTTCAATATTTACAACGCCTTTACCGGTGCTGGTCAGCAAAATTTGTTTAACGGTGTTTCCATTATTATCTGTAATATTCAGTTGGGCTTTAGAACCGGCAGGTATGGTATAACGAATGCTGGTGCTGTTATTAAGCGGGTTAGGAACATTCTGATCTAAAGCAGCATTGCTAAGACTTGCGGCATTTACAGCGGCATTGTTTTGTGAACCTAAATTTGATGAGGAACCCTGAAGTTGTTTCACCAGTTGAGTTAATGCTTCAATTTTAGTATCCTGCTCCTGCATACCTTTAATGATGATAGGAATGAGCTCTTCATAGTTTACACCTTTAATGTTCATGATCTCTTTCTTAGATAGTTCCGGCTTTATTATCTTCTGATTATTAGCAACGTCTGGTGCTTTTCCTTCAATTATTTTTGGCTTTATTATCTCATCTGCCTTACTGCCTATTTCCTGGGGGGATTCTTTAACAAGATTAGGGAGTACCTCTTCCACTTCCTGTGCTATCAAACCAAAATGGGTTCCTTTTGGCAGGTTAAGCGTTGCAAATTTATCGTCGTTGCGGAACTCATAGTTTTTAGGTTTGAGTTTATTGATAATGTTCATGGCATCTCCAAAATCCTGTATATTTTTCTTTAAGTTTTTATCGCTCGAAGAATAGTAGCCCCCGAATGTATATACGCTTCCATCAAATACACCGGCATAAAATCCGTTGGTTGTTCCTGCTCTTATACCATAACCATTAGAAGAATAAAAATTACCACCGAGAGAATTAGCGCTGGCCCCATTTATACCATTGCCACCAAAGCTGTATCCATACACACCAAAAGATTTTCCAGAGCCATAAACACCTGAATAACCACTACTGCCATATACAGCAAAACCATTGTTGCTTGTACCAAAAACACCGTATTGTTCGCTAGTTCCATAAACCCCAAAAGGGCCATCGCCATACACACCTATATTGCCACTGCTGCCATGAACCCCATAACCGTTGCCGCTTAAACCATATATTCCTTCGCCGTCGATACTATAACCTGACATGCCATAATAAGTGCCTGTTCCATACACACCATAGGTTGTGCCTGATCCATATACCCCATAGGATGTGCCTGATCCATACACACCATAAATCGTACCGGTGCCGTGTACACCCGCAGTATTACCGGAGCCATATACACCATTATCCCCACTACCAAATAAACCATAGGTTGAGCCGAAGCCATAGATACCGTAAGCGCCGCCTGTTACCTGGAGCTTATAGTTGAGTGCGGAATTATCACCCGAACCGATTCCTACATTACCTGTAGTTGCATTGATATAAACACGTGTTTGATTATTGGTAGTTAACCTCAGAGGTATTGCATTTGTTGTACCCAATTTAGAGCTTGCAGTTGCATTAGTATTACCTGCCAGGTTCCAGGCGCTTTGAGCGGTTGCTGTTTGTAAACCTGCTAATGCAGCAAAAGCTATAGTAGTAAAAGTTGATTTCACTTTCATTGTAAAAGATTTTAGACTGTTTGAATTGTTTATAAATTGGTAGCTAGGGAATTTGCTTTAGATCTTTCTGCAGCAGTTATACTGCGGCATCTTGTGAGATTGGTATTCTATGAATGAATAGAACCCATAAGAGCTACCGTGGGGACACATCTTTTTTTGGTTATATCAAGAACCGCTCCCAGTAAGGATTTCAGAAATTTGACTGTAAATTAGGTCAAAAACAAAAACCCTTGACTGGCTTGAGGTTCAAAAGATGTGTCCACACGGCAGGCCATAAGTGCGACGCAACTTTATTGCTTAATAATAGGTAATACAGCTGGACCAACCTGCAATATTCATTTTACTACTCACCTTTCTATCACAACTTTTCTTACCTCACCTGTAGTTTGGTTCTTTAGAAAATAGATACCCGGCTGCAGGCCACTGGTATTAATATCTGCATTGCCGGTGATAGCTTGAGTCAATACTGTTTTGCCTGATGCATCGGTTAATGAAATTGTTGATTTGTTCGAAGTTTGAATATGCAAAACATCTTTAACAGGATTGGGATACACGACGAAAGTTGTAAGAGGAATTTTGGCCGCATCAATATTTTCTGTTGCTGCAATAGTCTGGCTGGCAGTTTTAAACAATATGTCAACAAGCCAGTAATCTCTTTCTCCTCTTGATTTTGATGTTTTATCTCCGTTGGCATTTGAAAGAGACCAACCTCCTGCTACGTACCGGTTTTTGCCAGTTTCCTTTATGCTGTAGCATTCATCAAAGTTTGTTCCGCCAATGGTTTTATCAAATTGTTTTTTCCCTTTACTGTCAAGTTTTACTATCCAGTAATCATCATCATTAATGCCCCTGGTGTTTTCGCTTTTTTCGAAGGAGGTATTTGAGAACGAACGCCCACCCAAAATGTATCCGCCATCGCTGGTTTGCTGAAGTGAGGTTAGAATATCAAGACTACTTCCGCCAATCGTTTTATCAAATTGTATGTTGCCACTGCTGCTCAGTTTCACAATCCAGTAATCAGCAAATCCATCAGATCCTCTGCTGTTTTCAGTTTTGTCGCCGGAGATATTTGAAAAGGAATGCCCGCCCAAAATAAATCCGCCATCGCTGGTTTGCTGAAGAGCGTTTAAATTATCAGTTGAATTCCCCCCAATGGTTTTATCAAATTGAACATTTCCATTACCGTCAAGCTTTACTATCCAGAAATCAGCAAGTCCCTTGTTGCCCTCGGTTTTTTCTCCGGATATCCTTGAAAAGGAAGTTCCACCCAAAATATATCCACCGTCAGTGGTTTGCTGAAGGGAGGATAAATCATCTTCATCATCCCCACCAATGGTTTTATCAAATTGAATATTTCCTTTACTGTTTAGTTTTACTATCCAATAATCCGTACCGCCCCTGCTGTTCTGTGATTTATTACCGGATTTATTTGAAAAGGAAGTTCCACCCAGAATATACCCTCCATCACTGGTTTGCTGAAGAGCAAATAAATTATCAAAGCTGCTTCCTCCAATCGTTTTATCAAATTGAATATTTCCCCCGCTGTCAAGTTTTACTATCCAGTAATCTGCGCTCCCCCTGCGGTTTTGGGTTTTTTCGCCGGAGATATTTGAGAAAGAAAATCCACCGAGAATATATCCGCCATCGCTGGTTTGTTGCAGAGAGGTTAGAATATCAATATCATTTCCACCAATGGTTTTATCCCATTCAATTCTATTTGCGCTATCCAATTTTACTATCCAGTAATCAAAAGTGCCCCTGCTGTTCTCGGTTTTCTGCCCGGAAATATTTGAGAGAGAATACCCACCTGCAATTCGGCCGCCATCCTTTGTAAGCGCCATAGAAGTAAAAAAATCCAGGTCACTGCCACCCAAAGCTTTTTGGGCTTTAATAACAGGATGTGTAAAAGCGGTTGTGTACAAAATGCCTGCAAACAGCAGGTTTAAAAGTTTTTTGTTCATAAAAATATTTTTTATAAAGCCGTAATTAGAAAAGTTGAATTTGTTTTCATTTTAAAGATTTAGATTGTTTGAATTGTTTAAA
>WNGA01046560.1_pt1 | contig 11114 bp, 10 predicted proteins | sample 5400061 | NCBI WGS metagenome assembly WNGA01 (sample SAMN13153366, study PRJNA577476) | soil metagenome | isolation source: 100 cm soil or saprolite under grassland replicate 2 | place: USA:California | collected 2016-06-15
TTGTCGATCAGATCCTCGATGATCCTCTCGATCTCGGCGAAATCTTTTTCACTTGGGAATTCGCCACCGCTGTCGCCGGCGCCCTCCTGGGCATCGATGCGTTCGATCAGCCGAATGTGCAGGAGTCGAAGGACAACACGAAAAGACTTCTCGAAGAGTACAAATCAACCGGCAAGATGACGTTTTCTGATACGCAGGTGAAGCCGGACGATCCGGCGATCGCGTCGCTGCTTGCGCAAGCCAAACCGGGAGACTACGTCGCGCTCACCGAGTATTTCGGCGAGACGAGCAAGCGCGACAAACTGATCGCGGAGATTCGCGAGACCATCGCTCGTTCGCTGCACGTCGCCACGACGACCGGCTACGGTCCGCGCTTCCTCCACTCGACGGGCCAGCTCCACAAAGGCGGTCCGGCGAAGGGCGTTTTTCTGCAGCTCACCGGCGGACCCGCCGAAGACGTGAAGATTCCGGTCGAGAAATTTACGTTCGGCATTCTCGCGCGTGCGCAGGCGATCGGCGATCTGCAATCGCTCAGTAGCCGTAAGCGCCGCGCGATCAGCATCGCGCTCGGTCCGGATGTCGATCGCAGCCTCGAACAACTCGCTCAAACGGTGAAGAACTCCGTCGCGGCGAAGGTTTAGCGATGGCCCAGGCGCAATTCGGGATGATCGGCTTGGGCGTGATGGGGGAGAACCTCGCGCTGAACATCGAGGAGCACGGGTTCCCCGTCGCTGTCTGGAATCTCGAGCCGGAAAAGGTCGATGAATTTGTCACGAAAAATCGTGATAAGAAAGTTACAGGAACGAAGACCTTCGCCGATTTCACGAAAGCGCTTCAGCGTCCACGGCGGATCATGATGATGATCAAGGCCGGCTCGCCGGTCGATCAGACGATCGAGAAAATCTCGCCGTATCTCGAAGAAGGCGACGTCATCATCGACGGCGGCAACTCATGGTTCAAGGACACGCAGGAGCGCACCAAGCGTCTCGAATCGAAGCGGCTGCACTTCGTCGGATCGGGAGTTTCAGGCGGCGAAGAAGGCGCGCGCTACGGGCCGTCGCTCATGCCCGGCGGCTCGGAGCAGTCGTGGAGAGCGATTCAGCCGGTGTTCGAAGCGATCGCCGCGAAGAGCGACTCGGGACCTTGCGTGACACATGTCGGCCCCGACGGCGCCGGACACTTCGTCAAGATGGTGCATAACGGCATCGAATACGGCGACATGCAACTGATCGCCGAAGCGTACGAACTGCTGCGCAAGGGAATCGGAGCGAGCGCGAGCGAGCTAGCGGACATCTTCGATCAGTGGAACCGAGGACCTCTGGAGTCGTTTCTGATCGAGATCACCGCGCACATTTTCCGAGTCAAAGATCGTGAGAGCAGCGGGCCGCTCGTCGAGAAAGTCCTCGATAAAGCGGGACAGAAAGGCACCGGCAAGTGGACGGCGCAAGTGGCGCTCGATCTCGCCGTGGCCATCCCGACGATCGCCGCGGCAATCGACGCACGCGTGCTGTCGAGCATGAAAGACGAGCGCATGCAGGCATGGAAAATTCTCGGCGCAACGCCGCTGGCGCTGACCACAAAAATCGACCGAAAACAATTCATCGCCGACGTTCAGGAAGCGCTGTACGCGTCGAAGATCTGCTCGTACGCGCAGGGCATGGCGCTGATCCAGGCGGGATCGGCCGAGTGGAAGTGGAACATCGACATGCGCGAGATGGCGCGCATCTGGAAGGCCGGATGCATCATTCGCGCGAAATTTCTCGATTCGATCATGCGCGCGTACGAGGAGAAACCGGATCTGCCGAACCTGCTGCTTGCGAAAGAATTCAGCGCGCGCGTGAAGCAGTCCGAGGGAGCGTGGCGGCGCGCGGTGTCCTTCGCGCAGTCGAGCGGAATGGCGGTGCCGGCGATGTCGGCGAGTCTCGCGTACTTCGACGCCTACCGCAGCGCCGAGCTGCCGCAGAACCTGACCCAGGCACAGCGCGACTACTTCGGCGCGCACACGTATCAGCGCAACGACAAAGGCGGCGACGCGCCGTTTGTGCACACCGACTGGGCGCATTTGTAGGGCCGCCGCCCTCGGCGGCATTTGTAGGGCCGCCGCCCTCGGCGGCCGGCCGCCGCCCTACAGCTCCGGTTTCACGTTCACTTCGTCGTTGAGCCGGAAGCTGCGGTCATCGAAATTCGATGACCCGATCGTTGACCACGTGCCGTCGACGACCATGGTCTTCGCGTGCATCATCGTCGGCTGGTATTCGAAAATGCGGATGCCACGGCGGAGCAGAAGGTCGTACTGCATCCGGCTCGCCTGACGCGCGAGCGGAACGTCGGAGTACTTGCCGGGTACGATCACGCGAACATCGACCCCGCGCCGGACTGCTCCCTCGAGGGCGCGGGCCGTGTCGCGATCGGGAACGAAGTACGCGTTGCTGATGTAGATCGACTTCGTCGCGCTGACGATCGACACGATGTACAGCAGCTTCACTGCGGAGCTGCCCTCCGTCGGCGATGATTTGATGACCTGCGTCCGATGAGGTCCGCGCGGCTCGACCAGCGAAAAAAAATCGAGGCCGGTCAGCAGCTCGCCACGGCTCTTCACCCAGTTGTCCATGAACGCGAACTGCAACTGCGTGACCGCCGGCCCTTCGACGCGCACGACCGTCTCGCGCCAGTGATTCTTCGCGTCGGCGTCGCCGAGCCACTCGTCGGCGATTCCGACGCCGCCGGAGAATCCGATCGCGCCGTCGACCACCATCAACTTGCGGTGCGTGCGGTGATTCATGCGCGAGATCGTGTACCAGCGCAGTGGGTGGTACCACTCGAGATCGATGCCGTTGCGGCCGAGGAAATCGATGAGGGACTGGGACATTTGAGCGGAGCCTACCGAGTCGAGGATGACCTTGACCTGCACTCCTGCGCGCGCGCGTTCCGCCAATGCCTCGGCGAATTGGCGGCCGATCTCGCCGTCCCAGTAAATGTAGAACTCGAGATTGATCGTCTTCCTCGCACCGCGAATGGCCGCGAGCATCGACGGAAAAATCTGGACGCCGTTGCGAAGAATCTCCGCGCGATTGCCATCCACCACCGGCGATCCGGTGAGCGCGTGCATCGTCTGCAGGAACGCGAGATCGCGCACCGTGAACTGATGCTTCATGTGGTAGCGCATCGGCAGCTTGCGCCGGATGATCGGCAGCGGCGGCCGGTGCGGGTAACGGATCGGCTTTCGTTTTCGGAAGAGCATCAGCGTTGGTTGGCCACCCAAATCATCGCCGTGAGCAGCAGAGCGATGGCTCCGATTGCTGCCACGCCGATGACCGCGACGACGACCGCGCCTGCGATGCCGATCGCAGCGAACGATCGTGGCGGCCGGTTCCGGTCACGATAGCGCATCAGCAGTTTCAGATTCATGACGTTCTCTTCGAAGGCGATATCGAAGACGTCGCCCAAAATCGGAATCTCGCCGATCACCAGATCGAGCAGCACGTTGATCACCATTCGCGTCACGTACAGCAGCGGCACGCGATGGCGCAGGGCGCCGAGGATGATCCACGCGGAGAGAATCGCGCCGATGGCATCGCCGAAACCAGGAATGAATCCGAGCGCCGCGTCGAGCCCGATGCGTTGCCTTATCCCGGGAATCGGTACCGCCTCATCCATGAAATAGGCGAATTTGCGAAGCGCGACGAGATCGGGCGGGAGCTTCTCGTCGGGCTCGATCACCTCCGGGATGATGACCTTCTCCCGAGCCATGCTCAGCAGATTATGCAAGCCCCCGCCCACCCACCGCCCACCCGGCGGGTGGCTTTTGGCGGGTGGGCCCACCCCACCCAACACGGCGGGTGGCTTTTGGCGGGTAGCGGGTGGGCCCACCCGCCACCCGCTACCCGCTACCCGCCGGGCGGGTGGGGGCGGGGTGGGCGTGCGGGTTGCGTTTACACTCATGCGATGCCGGAGGAGATGCCTGAGGTCCCACGGCGCCGGATGAAGGACCGCTTCACGGCCACGCGGACGATCCTGTGGTCGTGGCTGACGGACCCCGCCGTGCTGCTGTATCGGCGCGAGGCGCATGGGCGTCACCGCCTCCGGGTCATCACTGTCGAGTTCTTCCTCTTCGTCCGCGAGATCACGCGCGAGTTTTACCAAATCGAAGGGACGTCCCGCGCCGCATCGCTGGCGTACACGACGCTGCTCTCGCTGGTCCCGCTGCTCGTCGCGTTCACGAATGTGTTGCAGCAATATTTCAAAACGCTGTTCCCGAACTTTCAGAGCCAGATCGACAGCATTCTCAACGTCATCGTTCCCTATCAGTCGCCGGTGCTCACGTATCACCTCGCGCGATTTGCGGAGAACGCGCAGGCGGCATCGACGTTCGGCATCATCATCTTCATCATCATCGCCTTTCGTCTGTTCCTCGCCGTTGAAGCCACGGTCAATCAGATCTGGAAGGTTCGCAGCGTTCGCGGATACCGGCAGAAGATCATGGCCTTCACGATGCTGTTCTTCTGGGGTCCGGTGCTCATGGGACTGTCGTTCACCAGCACCAGGATGCTGGAGAAGAATCGCCTCCTGCGCTTTCTCTTTCAGAGCGATCTGATCTTTCGCATCGTGCCGATCGTCGTGCTCTTCATCGCCTTCGCCATGCTCTTCTGGCTCGTCCCCTCGGCGCACGTCAAATTCAAGGCCGCGGCAATCGGAGCGCTCGTCACCACGTCGCTGTTTTCGCTGGTCCGCTGGAGCTTCGGTGTTTATGCCGACCGCCTGATTCACGGGCGCTTCAATCTCATTTACGGCACGATCGGATTGGCGATCATTTTCCTGATCGCCATCGAAGTGATGTGGGTGATCATCCTTCTCGGTGTCGAGATCAGTTACGTCTATCAGAATGTCTACGGCCTGCTGCGCGCGACAGAGCAGCGGATTCAGGACGAGCCGCGATTCGATCTCTACTTCGCCTTGCGGGCGCTCGTGGAGATCGCCCGTCGTTTCGATCGTCGCGAGGACGCGCCGTCGTCGTATCGGCTTGCCGAGCAGTTTGGCACCACGGACGAACAAATGTTGCGCATCCTGGGAAGGCTCGAGGACGTGCAACTGGTGAAAGAGATCGGCGGCGAATGGACCGGCTTCGTGCCGGGATGCGATCCCGATCGCATCACCATCGAAGAAGTCGTGCAGCAGATCGCGGGGACGACTCACGCCGTTCCGGACATCGGCCCTGAGGATCGTGAGCGAAACGTGATCGCCGAAATTTTCACTCGGCTCTCCGAAGCGACAAAGAACGCTCTGAATCGCATGACCATCGGGCAGCTCGTACGCGACTTCTACGCGCCGCGGGCGCCGTCGCGGATCGAAGACCGATTCACGGGCCGCTAGTGCGCCTGCCGCGCAGCATACGGATTCGCCTGAGCGTCTCGTACGCGAGAGTGGTCACGCTGACCCACAGCGCGCCCGCCGCGATGCCGGCAGCAACGTCGGAGCTCCAGTGAACGCCGAGGTACACGCGCGAGAGGGCGATGCCGAGGATCAGTGTCCAGGCGAGAGCGAGGCATGCAGCCTTCCAGCGCCAGCGAGTGGCGGTGCGAAACGCGAGGTAGCTCACAGCACCGAGGACCACGGTGGAACCCATCGCGTGGCCGCTGGGAAAAGAATAGCCGTGCGCTTGACGCAACATCTGCGCGATATCGGGGCGTGCGCGCGCGAAATAGCGCTTCAATTCCAGATTGAGCAGCGAGCCGCCGCCCGCCGTCACCGCGAGATACAGCAGCCAGCGGAAGCGGCGGGTGACCCCCAGCGCAATGGCCACGCACGCCGCGATCGCGCCCATTCCGACAGGGCTGCCGATATTCGACATCGTCGCGAAAAAGGATGTGTCGGCGACGGTCCGCTTGGAAATGGCCCACGCGTGCGCGAGCGCGTCGAAGTCCTGCAGCTTCTCACTTTTCGAATGCACCAGCTCCGCGAGATCGAGGAACTGATCGCCGATCCATGCGGTCGCCAGAGCTCCGACGATCACGATGAGCGCGATCGGCGCGTAAGCGCGAAACCAATTCGTAAAGCGGCCGATACGCGCGTAGCGGACTGACGCGCGGGCAATCAGCCGCGCCGCGGCCCCGCCCGCGTGGCGCAACAACGGCAAGGCGACGTAGAAGCAGCCCCAGAGAATGAAAAACAGCGCGACAGATGCGAGGTAGAGCACGGAGTGGAAACTGTATCAGGCGCCGTGCGTCATCCTTACATCTGCCTGGATTCGCGTGGGTTTACGACGTCGAATGACGTGTCCAAGAAAGCCCGACCCACATCTAGTGACGGCGTCATGCCATGACCGAGAAAAAGTCCTGGGGCTCGACGGTGATGGGCTGGTTCATCGTCCAGAACCCCGACGAGGCGCCCACTGCGGAGGCGCAGAATCCCGCGGATAGCGACAGGCCTGCGCCCAGGCGCTCTGCGCCGCAACCGCAGTTGGACGTTTTCTCCACACCACCTCCTGCCGCAACCGGCGGGCAAGTCGATTACGAGCAGGTCTTTGACGCGGCAGGCATCGGCGGCGAGGAGCGCGAACGCGTGACGCGCACTCTGGAGCTTCTCACTTCGCTGCCGCCGGGAACCGAAGAAGCGGTAAAAAAGCAGATCGTCATGGCATCGCTGCGAGCGTTCGGCGTTCCGGTCGAGAAGATCATCGAGGCGAGCGCGCAGGAACTTCAGGCGCTCGAGGCGTACATCCGTTCGGGTGCGGCTGACACAGAGAAAGTCACTTCCGAAGCCGAGATGCGCATCAAACAATACGAAGAGGAAATCGTCAATCTGCGCAAAGTGATGCAGCAGCGCGTGGAAGAGCAACAGTCGGTGGTCAAGAACTGCAACAACAAGAAACTCGATGTACAGAAAGTGCTCGAGTTCTTTGGTCAGGAGGCGGTCGCTCGCGTCGTGCGCGACTCGCCGAAGCTGCAGCAGCCGTCGGCCTAAAGGAGAAATCATGGGTCTGTTTTCACGTGTGTCGAATTTGTGGAAGGGGTTCCTCTCGCTGTGGATCGCCGACATCGAGAAGGAGCACCCGGAGATCGCGTACGAGAACGCGATCAATTCGATGATTCAGAAGTACGCGAAGCTGAAAAATGCCACTGCGGCGATCATCCGTCGGCGCGAGGAGCTCGATGACCGCTTCAAGAAGGCGACTGCGGACATGGCCCAGACCGAAGGGGAGCTCAACACTGCGGTGGAGACGAATCAGGATGATCTCGCGGTGGTGCTGATCCAGAAAAAGAATCAGCTCGCCGCCGACATCACCGAGCTGAAGGCCGACATGGAGTCGGCGCACTCCGATGCCGATTCCGCGAAAACGTCACTGCTCTCCGTGCAGACGGAGATTCGCAAGCTCAAAGGCGAACGCGACTCCATGCTCGCCAAAATGGAGTCGGCCCAGGCGCGTCTCAAGATCCAGGAGCAGCTCGACGGGCTTTCAGTCGACGACGAAGTGCGTGCCCTCGACACAGTGCGCACTCACATCCGCAATACGATTGCCGAGGCGAATTTGACGAAAGAGATTTCGGATTCGTCGCTCGACGCCCGGCTGGCCGGTCTGCGCAATCAAGTTGGTGACGTCCAGGCCAAACAGGAGCTTGCGGCAATCAAAGCGCGCAAAGCGGCGCAGCAGGCTTCGCAGCAGCAGAAAACGATGTAGCGAGGTACAGCAATGAAACTCACAGGGTTCGCAAAGTTTTTCATCACCGTCGTCATCCTCGCGGTGGTCGGCTATGCCGTTTATCACTACAAAGGGTCGGATCTGCGGAAGTGGGCGGTCGGTGGTGGCGGGGGCGGCAACAAGTCGGCCTCGAATGCGGTGTCGTCCACCGATTTCGATGCTCTGAAAAATGCGCCGGCAGATCCGTCGCGGGACGCGGGATCCAGCGGCGTATCGCCGGTTTCCCTCGGCGCATCGGGAAAACTCGACCGGCCGCTCGTCGTCGCCATCAACACGTGGGCCGGCCACGCGCCGGGCATCGTCTACAACAACGGTCTGGAGGTGAACGGCGGCTCGTCTTATCGCAAGAAGTACAACATGGATGTGAAGTTCGTGCTGATCGAGGACCCGGCGGCGAAGCTCGCAGCATTCCGCAAGGGCGATGTCGACATCATGTGGAACACCGTCGACAACTGGGCGCGCGAAGCGTCGATCCTCGCCGAGAACAATCAGCACGCAAAATCGATCGTCATGCAGGACTGGTCGCGTGGCGGCGACGGCATCGTGTCGCTGGCATCAATCAACTCGATCGAACAGCTCAAAGGCCACAAGGTCGCCTGCACCCAATTCACGCCGTCGCACTTCCTGCTTCTGTACCTGCTGGCGCAGTCGGGACTCTCGCCGGAAGATCGGACGAACGTGGAGAAGAGCATCATCTTCACGCAGGATGCGCCCGCCGCAGCGGCGATGTTCAAGGCCAAGCAGGTCGACGCCGCCGTGACGTGGGAGCCGGATCTTTCCGCAGCAGTGACCGCGCGCGGCAATGAGGCGCATGTGCTGGTCTCGACGACCGCGGCGACGAACATCATCGCCGACACGCTCTGCGCGCGCCAGGATGTCATCGACCGCGCGCCGGAAACGATGCGCAATTTCATTCACGGCTGGTTCGACGGCATCGAGATGATCAAGACCGATCCGGCCGGTTCGTACAACATCGTCGGCAAAGCGTTGAAGCTCGACGCCGACACTGTCTCCGGAATGCTCTCCGGTTTGAAGCTCACGCCGTACGCCGACAATGCGCAGTTCTACGGATTGTCCGGCGGCAAACCGCATTACGAAACGCTCTTCGACACGGCGTTCGTCATCTGGCGCAAGAAAGGGCTGGTCACGCGCCCAGTCGAGGCGAAGGATTGGGCCGACACCCACTTCCTGCAATCCGGCGAAGAGCCCATCGAAGAACGATCGCGCCATCATCAACAAGCAGATTGAGATTCACTTCACGCCCGGCTCCGATCAGATCATGCCCGGGTCATTCTTCGTTCTCGACGCTCTCGGCGACACCATGACCTCGTTCGGCAAGACGTACCTGCGCGTCGAAGGAAACACCGACGCAACTGGAAATCCGACCGCGAATATGTCCCTGTCGGAGCGTCGCGCGCTGGCGGTGAAGAACTACATCGTGCAGACCTTCCCGAATATCGACGTCAATCGCTTTCAGACGATCGGCCGCGGGCAAACGAATCCCGTTGCCAACAACGCCACCGAAGCGGGACGCCAACTCAATCGACGGACGGAGATCAAGGTGGTGCTCTCCGCAGAGTGAGAAACGCTTCACTCTGGTCGATTCGCCAGCCGATCCCGCGCGGCGTCGCTCTCGCGCTCGCCTTCGTGATGCCGATCGTTGTGCTGGCCGGCTGGTGCCTGATCAGCTATGGCGGGCTCGCGCCTCCGGATTTTGTTCCCTCGCCGACGGAAGTCATTCGCGGAACGCTGCAGCTTTTCATTCAATACGATCTCTCGTCGGCGATCCTCGTCTCGACGCGCCGCATCGTTCTCGCATTCCTTCTCGCATCGGCGCTCGCGCTGCCGCTCGGAATTCTGATGGGCGCGTTCGCGCCGATTCATCACATCTTCGAGCCGATCGTGGCGCCGCTGCGCTACATGCCGATCTCCGCGTTCATCCCGCTGCTGATTCTCTGGTTCGGCATTTACGAGTCGGAAAAGATCGCCTTTCTTTTTCTTGGCGTTTTTGTGTATCTGTTGCCGGTCGTCGTCTCCGCGATCCGCACCGTGCCCGAAGAGCTCGTGCAGACTGCGCTCACACTCGGCGCGAGCAAATCGCAGGTCATCCGCACCGTCCTGCTGCCGGCCGCGCTGCCGGAGATTTTCGATTCGTTCCGGGTGATGAACGCGATTTCCTGGACGTACGTGATTCTGGCCGAGGCGGTGAATCCGGAACATGGACTGGGATACATGGTCGAGCTGGCGCGGACGCACCAGAAGGCGTCGTGGTCGTTCGCCGGATTGATCGTCATCGGCGGCATCGGCCTGCTCACAGATTTCATCATTCGCTCGATTTCGCAAATTGCGTTCCGCTGGCGCGAGGCGGAGATATGAAGGTGTGTGGCGGCCAACCACCCAAGATATGAGCGAGAAGCCTCCCCAGACGCCCCAACAAGGGGAGCCCGGCACCGTCGCAGTCGATGTCTCACCCAAGCCGAAGGCGACGTACACGCCCGAGCGCGCGGAGGCGACCCCAAGGCTTCGCATCCACGATCTTGGCATCACGTACATCGATCGCGAAGGAAAGGAGACGGAAGCGGTTCGTGAAATCACGCTCGACGTTCTCGACAAGCCGGGGATCGGAGAAGTCATCGTTTTTCTGGGGCCGTCGGGTTGCGGCAAATCGACGATCCTCAAAGCGGTGGCCGGAATTCTTCCGCCCACGCGCGGCGAGATTCTTGTCGATGGGCAAGCGGTCGTCGATGTCGGGCGCGATCGCGGAATGGTGTTCCAGGCGTACACATCATTCGGCTGGCTCACCATTCGAGAAAATGTCGAGTACGGCCTGCGACTGCGCGGCGTGCCGAAGTCGCAGCGGCGCGAACAATCCGAGAAGTATCTCCGCGCCGTCGGCCTGATCGATTTCGCCGACCGCTACCCCAAGGATCTCTCCGGCGGCATGAAGCAGCGCGTGGCCATCGCTCGCACGTTGATCAACAAACCAAAGCTGGTTTTGATGGACGAGCCGTTCGGCGCGCTCGATCCGCAGACGCGCTGGGGGATGCAGGGCCTGCTCCTCGATATCTCGCGGACCGAAGACAACACGATTCTGTTCGTGACGCATGATGTGTCGGAGGCGGTGTATCTGGCCGATAGCATTTATGTGCTGGCCCCCCGCCCCACTCGCATCCTGCACCGCGTCGACGTCCCGTTTTTCGCGAATCGGGACATCGCTCTCAAGTCGTCGGCGGAGTTCCGCAACGTCGAGAAAAAACTACTTGACCTGCTGTACACGCCGTCCGCTTGAATCACGACACCATCTCGCCGGAAACCCAACGCGGAATGCCATACGTCCGCTCCAGATATCGCTGCGAGGTCGCTCGATCGCGAAAATCGACGGCGCGGAGACACGACGAATACAATGACACAACCGTGG
>WNGA01012225.1_pt1 | contig 11112 bp, 9 predicted proteins | sample 5400061 | NCBI WGS metagenome assembly WNGA01 (sample SAMN13153366, study PRJNA577476) | soil metagenome | isolation source: 100 cm soil or saprolite under grassland replicate 2 | place: USA:California | collected 2016-06-15
GATCGTCGGCGGCCTGGCGCGGTTCAACGGTGCGCCGTGCATGGTCGTCGGTCACCAGAAGGGCCGCGACACCAAGGAAAAGATCTTTCGCAACTTCGGCATGCCGCGCCCGGAGGGGTATCGCAAAGCACTGCGGCTGATGAAGCTCGCGGCGAAGTTCGCGCTGCCTTTGTTCACCTTCATCGACACGCCGGGCGCGTTCCCCGGCATCGGCGCAGAGGAACGCGGGCAATCGGAGGCGATCGGCCGCAACCTGTACGAGATGGCGGGACTGCGCACACCCATCATCGTCACGGTGATCGGCGAAGGCGGATCCGGCGGCGCGCTGGCGATCGCGATCGGAGACGTAACGCTCATGCTGCAATACGCGACATACTCGGTCATCTCGCCCGAAGGCTGCGCGTCGATCCTGTGGAAATCGGCCAAGCACGCCGAGGAAGCCGCCGAGACGCTGGGCATCACCGCAGCGCGCCTGAAGACGCTCGGCCTCGTCGACAAGGTCGTGACCGAGCCGCACGGCGGCGCACACCGGGATCACGCGGCGATGATGGCGACGCTGAAGAAAGCCCTGACCGACGCGTTGCGCCACGCGCAGGAGCGGCCGCTCGACGTGCTGCTCGACGCGCGCGAGGACAAGCTGCTCGGCTATGGCAAGTTCAAGGAAATCACCGCGGGCTAGCCGCGCGAGCCACCCGTCGAGGGGGCCGCGCGAGCGGGGATCGACGGGGAATTGCGCGTCGCGGCCGCTAGCGACACGATGCATGTCCGGCACGAACGGCGTCCAAGGAGCTAGCCCCGCGCGTTCGGTGGCTGCGGTCGCCGCGGCGGTCGGCGCCGCACTTGCCGAGCATGTAAAGGCAGGTGCGCGCGTCGCGCTGGGCCTCTCGGGCGGCATCGACTCGATGGTGCTGCTCGACGCTCTCACGCAGCGGGTCGCGTCGCATCCGCTCCTGCTCTCTGCAGTCCACGTCCATCACGGCCTGTCGCCGAATGCCGACCGCTGGGCGCAGTTCTGCGCCGAGCAATGCGCCTTGCGCAACGTTGCGCTCACAGTGCATCGCCTCCGGCTCGAGCGCGGGCGCGGGCAGAGCCTCGAGGCGCTGGCCCGCGCCGCACGCTACGAATGCCTCATGGCCGTCGCTGCGGACGTCGTGGCGATCGGGCACCATGCCGACGACCAGGCCGAAACGGTATTGTTGCAACTCCTGCGCGGCGCGGGGCCGCGCGGTATGGCGGCGATGGCGGGTTATCGCGAGGGACGGCCTTCGTTGTGGCGGCCGCTGCTTTCGCTCTCGCGCAAAGAGCTCCATGACTACGCAAGCTCGCGCGGCCTCACCTGGATCGAAGACGAAAGCAATCTCGACCAGAAACACCGGCGCAATCTGCTGCGCCGTGCGGTCGCACCGCTACTTGCGGCGAGTTTTCCGGGTTATCCCGGCACGCTTGTCCGCGCCGCCGCGCACCAGGCTGAAGCCAGCGCGCTCCTCGATGAACTCGCGGCGCTCGACGCCCTGGGCGCGGGCGATGAGCCGGGCCTCGATCGCGCAAGCCTCGCCGCCCTGCCCGCGCCGCGCGCAGGCAATCTTTTGCGCTGGTTCCTGCGTCGCGAGGGCCTGCGCCCTCCGTCGCAGGCGAGGCTCTCCCAAATGCTGGGGCAATTGGCCCTGGCCGCAGACGACGCGAAAGTTTCTATCGCTCACGACGGACGCGAGATCGGCGTACACCGCGGACGCATTCGGGTTCACGCGCCGCCGCCGGGGCCCTACGTGCTTGCCTGGCACGGCGAGCCCGAGATCCGCTTGCCTTCGGGCGCGCTGACGTTTGTACCGGTTCACGGAGCCGGTTTGTGCGCCGACAAGCTCAAGCAGGCTCCCGTGAGCTTGCGATCGCGCACCGGCGGCGAGCGGATCCAGCTTGCAATGAACCGGCCGCATCACGCAGTAAAGAAGTTGCTGCAGCAAGCAGGTCTGCCGCGGTGGGAGCGCGACGCGCTGCCGCTTGTCTGGTGCGGTGCGGAGCTTGCGGCCATTCCGGGCATCGGCGTCGCCGTTGCATTTCAAGCGGCGCGCGACGCGGCCGGGTGGGCACTCGCGTGGAAGCCGGATGCCGACCTCGGCCCCTCCGGTATGCGGGCGTGAGGGCCCGCGCGCCGCGGCGACGACGATGCGAATCGCGGACCCTTAGTCCGCGTAGACGCCCGCCTTGCGGATGATGGGCCCCCACCTGTCGATCTCGCCCTTCAGACGATCGCGCAAGCTTGCCGGGGTCGCCTTTTCCGGCGATACGACCTGAGATCCCAGGTCACTCATTCGCTGCACAAAGGCGGGCTCCTTAATCGCGCTTTGCAAAGCGGCGACCAGCTTGTCGACAACCGCTTTCGGCGTCCCCTTTGGCGCATAGACACCATGCCACACGACGACCTCGAAGCCGGGTATGCCGGCTTCGGCAAGCGTCGGCAGCTCGCGCAGCGAATCGAGCCTCGCGCTGGACGTCGTCCCATAGGCTTTGACACGACCCGCCTTGATGTACTGGGTCGTGTTGGTCGTCTGGTCGCATAGAATGTCGACCTGTCCGCCGAGAAGGTCGTTGATCGCCGGCGCCGTCCCTTTGTACGGGATGGTCGTCAACTCGGTCTGGATCTGGCTCATGAACAACAGACCGCAGAGATGCGAGGCGGAGCCGACGCCGGCATTGGCGAAGGAAATCTTGTCCTTGTTGGCCTTGATGTAGGCGAGCAGCTCGCGCAGATCGTTCGGCGGAAGATCCTTCTTTCCGATCAGCGTCATCGGTACGTCCACGACCTGCCCGATGAGCTCGAAATCCTCGAGCGGCTTGAACGGCAGCTCACGATAGAGTGCCGGCGCGGTCGACATGCCGATGTGAGCCAATAGGATGGTATAGCCGTCGGCCGGAGCAGACTTGAGCTTCGACGGCGCGATCGTGCCGCCGGCACCGACTGCATTCTCGACGACGAGCGTCTGCTTCAATGCCTTGCCCATGCCCTGTGCAAGCGAACGGGCGACTGTGTCCGTCGGACCGCCGGCAGCGAACGGCACCAGCATCACGACCGGCTTGGCGGGATAATCCTGGGCATGCGTCGAAGCGACGATGAAAAACAGAGCGACCGCTGCAAATCCTAGTTTCGGCATGACTCTCGCTCCTCGGCGCGCCTTCGGCGCCTATGCAAGTACGCGCCGAGTGATTCTAGCCCAAAGCCGGCGCGGCGGCATCGCAGCGGCCGCCTGGAGCCCGATGCACGCAGTTTGACAAGGCTCAACGTCCCGGGGCTAAATGACCGGATAATTCGAAAGCAGTACCTTGGCATCCATCACCTGGAGGAATCGATGAGTTTCCGATCTTGCGTCGCCCTCGCCGCGGGAGCACTGCTCGCGCTGGCCGGCACCGCTCTCGCGCAGCAACCGATCGTCATCAAGTTCAGCCACGTCGTCGCCCTCGACACGCCGAAGGGCAAGGGCGCCGAATACTTCAAGAAGCTCGCCGAAGAGCGCACCAAGGGCCGCGTCAAGGTCGAGGTGTATCCGAATAGCTCGCTCTTCAAGGACGGTGAGGAAATGGAAGCGCTGCAGCTCGGCTCGGTGCAGATGCTGGCACCGTCGGTCGCGAAATTCGGGCCGCTGGGCGTGCGCGAGTTCGAAGTGTTCGACCTGCCGTACATCTTCGATAGCTTCGCGGAACTGCACAAAGTCACGGAAGGACCCGTCGGCAAGGCGCTGTTCAAGAAGCTCGAGAGCAAGGGTGTCACGGGCTTGGCGTTCTGGGACAACGGCTTCAAGGACTTCAGCGCGAACAAGCCGCTCAAGGTCCCGGCAGACTACAAGGGCCTCAAGATGCGCATCCAGTCCTCCAAGGTGCTGGGTGACGAGATCAAGGCACTGGGCGCGATCCCGCAGGTGATGGCGTTTTCCGAGGTCTACCAGGCGCTGCAGACCGGCGTGGTCGACGGGACCGAGAACCCGCCGTCCAACTTCTACACGCAGAAGATGCACGAGGTGCAGAAGTACCTCGCGCTGACCGACCACGGCGTGATCGAGTACGCGGTGATCACCAACAAGAAGTTCTGGGACGGACTGCCCGCCGACATCCGCACCACGCTCGAAGGCGCGATGAAGGATACGACCAAGTACGCCAACGACATCGCCAAGAAGGAAAACGACGATGCGCTCGAGGCGGTGCGCAAGAGCGGCAAAACACAGATCATCACGTTGACTCCGGACGAAAAGGCGCAGATGAAGAAAGCCCTCGTGTCCGTCCACAAGGAGAACGAGTCGCGCGTCGGCAAGGACACCCTCTCCGAGGTCTACAAGGAGACCGGATTCAAGCCGTGAGGATGCGCCTGCGCCCCGCTCGTGGCGTGGCGTAGCGGAATCACGGCGCGTGCGCCGGTGACGACGGTGCGTGCGATCATCGCGCCAATAAGCAGCGCCGCCGAGGGAGGAGAGCCGTGAAGATTCTCGATCACCTCGAGGAGTGGCTGATCGCGTTCCTGATGGGCGCGGCCACACTGCTGATCTTCGTCGCCGTCGCCCACCGCTACACGGCCGGCGCACCAATCCCGGTGGTGCAGGACTGGCTCCTCAGGATCGACCTGTCGTGGGCGCAGGAGCTTTGCATCTACATGTTCGTGTGGATGGCGAAGTTCGGCGCAGCGTACGGCGTACGCACCGGCATCCACGTCGGCGTCGACGTCATGATCAACCGGCTGCCGGCCAATACGCGCAAGCTCTACGTGCTGTTCGGGCTCGGCGCGGGAGCGCTGTTCACCGGCATCGTCGGCACGCTCGCGACGGGCTTCGTGTGGGACATCGCGCATACCGACTCGACGTCGCCGGACCTCGAGTTGCCGAAGTGGATCGTGTACCTCTGCATCCCGCTCGGCTCCTACCTGATGTGCTTCCGCTTCCTGCAGGTGGCGTGGTCGTTCGCACGGACCGGCGAGCTGCCGCACCACGACGTCGCGCACGTCGAAGGGATCGGCGAGACCGCCGCCGACAGCTTCGCTGCGCCAGATCTCCATCCGGCGCCGATCAAGGAGGGCAAGCCATGAGCGCCGCAGGGTCGCCCCAAGGCGCGAATTACGCCCCCTCTGGGGGTAGCGCAGCGGCGACAGCCGCAAGCGTGGGGGTACACCCATGAGCACGGCGCTGCCCGTCTCTCCGGTGCCGGGGCACCCGCGCTGGCCGGCGTTGATTCCGCCGGTGCTGATCGCGATTCCGGTGGCGCTGAAGCTCGCCGGCGTCGACATCGCCAACGCCTGGATCATCTTCGCGCTGCTGTTCGGCCTGATGCTGACCGGGATGCCGATCTCGATCTCGCTCGGGCTTACCGTGCTCACGTATCTGTTCGCGATGACATCGGTGCCGATCCAGTCGGTGGCGCTGAAACTTTTCACCGGCATCGAGAAGTTCGAGATCATGGCGATCCCGTTCTTCATTCTCGCCGGCAACTTTCTCACGCATGGCGGCGTCGCGCGGCGGATGATCAACTTCGCCTCGTCGATGGTTGGCCACTGGGCGGGCGGTCTCGGCCTCGCCGGCGTGATGGCCTGCGCGCTGTTCGCAGCCGTATCGGGCAGCTCGCCCGCGACCGTCGTGGCGATCGGCTCGATCATCCTGCCGGCGATGGTGCGCCAGGGTTTTCCGGCGCGCTTCGGCGCCGGAGTCATCACCACCTCGGGCGCGCTCGGCATCCTGATCCCGCCGTCGATCGTGATGGTGATGTACGCGGTTGCCACCAGCACGTCGGTGGGCGCGCTGTTCATCGCCGGCATCATCCCGGGGATCGTGCTCGCGACGATGCTCGGGCTCACGACCTGGTGGCGCGCGCGCAAGAACAACTATCCGCGTCAGCCGAAAGCCTCCTGGGGCGAGCGCTGGCGGACGTTCCGGCAGAGCATCTGGGGGCTGCTGCTCGTCATCGTCGTCATCGGCGGCATCTACACCGGGATTTTCACGCCGACCGAGGCCGCCGCGATGAGTGCAGTCTACGCATTCTTCGTCGCGGTATTCGTCTATAAGGACATGCCGCTGTCGAAAGTGCCGAAGGTGCTGCTCGACTCGGCGAACATGAGCGCGATGCTGCTCTATATCATCACCAACGCGGTGATGTTCAGCTACCTGATGACCTCCGAGCAGATCCCGCAGGAGCTTGCGGCATGGATGCTCGACAAGGGCCTCGGTGTGGTCGCGTTTCTGCTGTTCGTCAACATCATCCTGCTGCTCGCCGGCAATGTCATGGAGCCTTCATCAATCGTCCTGATCATGGCGCCGATCCTCTTCCCGGTGGCGATGAAGCTCGGCATCGATCCCGTGCATTTCGGCATCATGATGGTCGTCAACATGGAGGTGGGCATGTGTCATCCGCCGGTGGGTCTGAACCTGTACGTTGCGAGCGGCATCACCAAGATGGGGATTACCGAGCTCACTATCGCAGTGTGGCCGTGGCTGGTGACCATGTTGGTGTTCCTGGTGATCGTCACCTACTGGCCGGCGCTCTCGATCTGGCTGCCGCAGGCGCTGGGAATGATGCGCTGAGTCGAGCGGCCGCGTCGCCGTGAGTTCAGCCCCGACGCGAGATCGAAACAAATCAAGCCTTTCCCCTCAAAGGTGGGTCACGAGCCCGCCTTTTTCATAGCCGGTCGTAGTCGGAATCCGGCTCTTCGGCTTACGGCAAGGAACGCGTCTGTCGTGATACAATGTTGAATTTCCTAGCATTTATTATTTCGGAGCCCCAGGATGCCGGTAGAGCGCACGCTTTCGATTATCAAGCCGGATGCCGTTGCAAAAAACATTATCGGAGAGATCTATACTCGCTTCGAGCGCGCCGGCCTTAAGATCGTCGCGGCGAAGATGACCTGGCTTGCCCGGCCCGATGCCGAAGGTTTTTACGCGGTGCATCGCGAGCGGCCCTTCTTCAAGGGTCTCGTCGAATTCATGACCTCCGGTCCGGTGATGATCCAGGTGCTCGAAGGCGACAACGCCATTGCCAAGAACCGCGACTTGATGGGCGCGACGGATCCGAAGAAAGCGGCGCCGGGTACGATCCGCGCCGAATTCGCAGATAGCATCGACGCGAACGCGGTCCATGGCTCGGATGGTCCGGAGACCGCCGAGACCGAGATCGAATTCTTCTTTCCGCTGCAGGAGATCCACAGCCGGTAACGGACTTCGCAGAGACGCGAGGCACGCAAAGAGAGTCCGGCATTCTTTGCAATCTTGGCGTTCCTTGCTTCTGCGGTGGTTCTAGATTCTCGCACATGATCAATCTTCTCGACTTCGATCCCGCGGCATTCGCCGCATTCTTCGCCGAGCGCGGCGAGAAGCCGTTCCGCGCCAGGCAGGCATTGCGCTGGATCCACCGCCGCCTCGCCGACCGCGTCGAAGCGATGACCGATCTCGCCGGCGCGACGCGCGATGCACTCGCCCGCGATGCCGAGATTCGCGTCCCCGCAGTCGTGCGCGACACCGTCGCGAGCGACGGCACGCGCAAGTGGCTGCTCGACGTCGGCAGCGCCAATGCGATCGAAACGGTGTACATCCCGGAAGACGATCGGGGAACGCTTTGCATATCGTCGCAAGCCGGCTGCGCGCTCGATTGTGCGTTCTGCTCGACCGGCAAGCAGGGATTCAACCGCAACCTTTCCGTGGGCGAGATCATCGGCCAGCTCTGGCACGCCAACCGCACTCTGCTCGCCGACGGCGTCAGCACACCCTGGATCGAGCACGGCAGGCATCCGATCACCAACGTCGTGATGATGGGCATGGGCGAGCCGCTCGCCAATTTCGACAACGTCGTCGCCGCGATGCGCCTCATGCTCGACGCCAATGCCTACGGTCTCTCCCGGCGGCGGGTGACGCTGTCGACCTCCGGGCTCGTGCCGGCAATCGACCGGCTCCGGGACGAGTGCCCGGTCGCGCTCGCGGTTTCGTTACACGCTCCGAACGACGCGTTGCGCGACACGTTGGTGCCCATCAACCGTAAGTATCGGCTCCCCGAGCTGCTCGCCGCCTGCCTGCGCTACATCGAGCGCGCCCCGCGCGACTTCGTCACCTTCGAGTACGTGATGCTCGACGGGGTAAACGACGCGCCGAAGCAGGCACGGCAGCTCGCTGCGCTGGTGCGCGACGTGCCGTGCAAGTTCAACCTGATCCCGTTCAATCCGTTCCCCCAGACCGAATTCTCGACGAGTCCGCGTGCGCGGATCCTGGCCTTCCAGCAGGTGTTGCAGGAGGCGGGGTTCGTCGCCACAGTGCGCAAGACGCGTGGTGAGGACATCGACGCCGCCTGCGGTCAGCTCGCCGGACAGGTGCAGGACAGGACCAAGCGGCGCCTGCATCGGATCCATGCCGCCACGCCTTCGTAGCCCCGGAGCCGTCATGAGTTCGCGCATCATTTTTACCGTCGGTCTCGGGCTTGCCTTGCTCGCACTACTTGCCGGCTGCAGCAGCAAGCAGACCGCTCCCGAACCCCAGCCGCCCAGCCCACCGCCGCCAGCCCAGCTGGCAAACCCCCAGGTCAGGGCGCAGTTGCACACCGATCTCGGCGCCGGTTATTACGAGCGCGGTCAGATGGACGTCGCGCTCGAGGAGCTGAATATGGCGGTCAAAATCGATCCCAGTTACGCCCAGGCGTACAACGTCTTCGGACTCGTGTATGCCACGCTGGGAGACGATCGCAAGGCGGAACAGAGCTTCGCCCAGGCGCTGCAGCTCGCGCCCGCCGACTCCGACGTCCATCACAACTGGGGCTGGTATCTCTGCACGCACAAGCGCGAGCGCGAATCGCTGGCGGAATTCGAGATTGCGGTGCGCAACCCGCTGTACCGCGCACCGGAGGTCGCGTTGGTCAATGCCGGCCGCTGCTCGCAGGCGCTCGGCGACGTCGGCACTGCGGAGAATTACTTCCGGCGCGCGCTTGGCGTTCAGCCAGGCAATCCCTTGGCCAGCCTAGGGATGGCGCAGATCGCGTACAAGGATGGTCGTTACGACCAGGCGCGCACGTGGATGAAGGGCGTGATGCTCACGACCAACCCCCCACCCGAAGGGCTGCGGCTGGGCATGTGTGTAGAGCGCAAGCTGGGCGATCGTCAGGCGGAGCTGTCGTATGTGTCGCAGTTGCGCAACCGCTATCCGGACGCGCCGGAGACGAAGGCAATTGCCACCGAGAGCTGCGAGTGACCGCCACGGAGACGGGCGTGGACGCCTCGCCGCAATGGCCTCCCGCTGGGCACGACGGTCCGGGCTCGCGCCTGAAATCGGCACGTGAGGCGGCAGGCCTCTCGCTCGATCAAGTGGCGCAGCAATTGAAGCTCGCCCCGCGCCAGGTGAGGGCGCTGGAAGATGAGGATTTCGCGCAGCTACCCGGGCGCACATTCGCGCGCGGTTTTGTCCGCAACTACGCGCGGCTTCTGAACCTCGACGGTGACGATCTGCTCTCGCTGCTGCCGGACGCCGCACACGCGCCCGCGCTCGAAGCGCCTGCGCTGCAACCGACCGGCGCGATGATCGCCGAGCTGCCGACGGCGAGCACCCCGAAAACTAATTTCACGCGCTGGCTGATTCCGCTGGTGCTCGTGGGCTGCATCATCGGCGCGGCTGCCTATGAGTGGTATCGCGGCGGGCTCTCGCCGCAAGGCGATGCGTCGCGCTCCGCTCCGCCGGAACCGCTGCACGCCGCGCCGGCGCCAACGAGCGGCAAGGAGCTGCCGAATCCGCTCGCCACCGACAGACCCGCAAGCGAGGCTGCGCCTGCCTCTATGCTCCGCGACGGCAGTGCCGAAGTCCCCGCGGCATCGGTCGCCGCCTCTCCGCCGGCGTCGCCTGCATCGGCCGCAGCCGCGGTCCCTGCCGCGCCGTTGCTGCTCGGCTATCGCGGGCCCTCGTGGACGGAAATACGCGATCGCGATGGCCAGGTGCTGATCGCGCGCCTGGTCGCCGCAGGCTCCGAGCAGGCGATCCGCGGCGCGCCTCCCTTCGACATCGTGATCGGTAATGCGCACGAGGTGACGCTCGTCTACCGCGGCACTCCAGTCGACCTGTCGCGCTATACGCGGCAAAACGTCGCGCGGCTGCGCCTGCCGTAAGTGAGAGCCGCATCAGCCTGCTAGCGCATGCACGCGCCCACGATCCAGGCCGTTCGCGGCATGAACGACGTGCTGCCCGACGAGGCAGCGCTTTGGGAGCGCGTCGAGGATGCCGCGCGCGAGACATTCGCGCAATACGGCTACCGCAATCTCCGCGTGCCGATCGTCGAGCCGACAGCGCTGTTCGTCCGCGGCATCGGCGATGCGACCGACATCGTCGAAAAGGAGATGTACACCTTCGACGACCACGGCGAGAGCCTGACGCTGCGGCCCGAGGCGACTGCCGGCATCGTGCGCGCGGCGATCGAGCACAACCTGACCTACGAGCGCGCGCAACGGGTGTGGACCGCGGGGCCGATGTTCCGGCATGAGCGGCCGCAGAAGGGGCGCTATCGCCAGTTCCATCAGCTCGACGCCGAGGCGCTGGGTTTTGCGGAAGCGGATGTCGACGCAGAGCAAATCGTCATGCTCTCGCGGCTGTGGAAGCGACTGGGACTTACCGGGATGTCATTGAACATCAATTCCATCGGCGATCCGCACGAGCGACTGGCTCACCGCAATGCGCTTGCGGGGTATTTCCAAACCAAGTTCGACAAGCTCGATGAGAACTCGAAGCGTCGCGTCAAGACCAATCCGATGCGCATCCTCGACAGCAAGAACCCCGAAATGCAACCGATCATTGCCGGGGCGCCGAAACTGGTCGACCATCTCGACGCGCAATCGAAGTCGCGACAGCATTTCCTGGAGCTTCAGACGATGCTCAAGGAAGCCGACATCGCCTTCGAGGTAAACCCAAGGCTCGTTCGCGGCCTCGACTACTACAATCGAACCGTATTCGAATGGATCACCGATCGCCTAGGCGCGCAGGGAACGGTGGCCGGTGGCGGCCGCTATGATTTTCTTTTCTCGCAGCTTGGCGGCGAACAGACGCACGCATGCGGATTCGCGGTGGGCGTCGAACGTCTCGTGCTCTTGTTGCGCGACGCGGGAACGCAGGCCTCGGCCGCCCCGCT
>WNGA01012227.1_pt1 | contig 11111 bp, 14 predicted proteins | sample 5400061 | NCBI WGS metagenome assembly WNGA01 (sample SAMN13153366, study PRJNA577476) | soil metagenome | isolation source: 100 cm soil or saprolite under grassland replicate 2 | place: USA:California | collected 2016-06-15
TCCCGAACGTGACAGATCGCCACCCGGCCATGCTGCATCCAGACGGAGGCGAGCGCGCGCAGGCCCGTGAAGGGCGCACAAACCATTGATCGTCGCCTCGACCAGAGCGTTCGTACCATCGGGCCTCCTTCTCGTGGGAGGTTCCGTTTGTGCTCTGGGCTCCCATGTATCTGTTGCTGCACCATGTGGTCCGGTTGATCATTGGTTCTTCCAACGAAGAGATGAGCACCGAGGTCGTTGTCCTGCGCCATCAGCTGAAGCGCCCGGGTGGGAAGTCCCCGTCTTCGCCGCCGCGACCGGGTGTTCATGGCCGCGATAAGCAGGGCTCTCTCTCGAGCTCGGTGGTCATCGTTCATGGTCAGCCCCCGAACGCTCCTTCGCTGGCACCGGGAGCTGGTGCGAAGGAAATGGACGTACGCACAGAGGTCGGCTGGCGGGAGGCCCCCCATCAATGAGGAGGTTCGAGAGCTCATCCTGCGGATCGGAAAAGGAGAACCCCAGATGGGGGTGCCTTAGGATAAGGGGCGAGTTGACGAAGCTCGGGGTGAGGGTTTCGGCCACGAAGATCCGCGCCCTTCTTCGGGCTAACGGTCTCGGCCCCGGCTCTCCGGAGAGACGGCCACACCTTGGAGCGATTCCTCAGGTCTCAGACTCGAGGGATCCTGGCGTTTGACTTCTTCACTGTCGAAACGCTCTTGCTCCGGACCCTGTACATGCTGTTCGCGATCGAGATCGGGTCGAGACGAGTCTACATTCCGGCGTCACTAGGAACCCCGACTCGGCGTGGGTCACCCAACAAGCACGCAACCTGGCGTGGGGGAGCGGCTTGAAGGGTTCCGGTTCCTGATCCGCGACCGCGATTCCAAGTTCCGCCGTCCTTTCGACGAAGTTTTCCTGAGAGAGCGTGAAGGTCATCGAGATCCCGATCCGGGCCCCGCGAGCGAACGCGTTCGCCGAGCGGTGGGTTCGTACGGTCCGGACGGAGTGCCCGGACTGGATGCTCGTACTCGGCCGCCGCCCCTGGAGGCGGAGCTTCGGACATACACAGCCCACTACAACCAGGCCAAGCCCCACCGAGGTCTCGACCTGAAGACGCCGGCGCCGCGGCAGGATCCGCTTACACGTCCGGTCCTTGATGCACGGGTTCGAAGGCACGATCTACTCGGTGGCCACATCCATGAGTATGAGCTTGTCGCTTGAGCGGATCGAAGGTTTGTGTTCCCTTCACCCGTCGCCGTAGCGGACATGGTCGACACCTTGTCCACAACGCCGAGGTCATCGTACTCAAAGGCCAGAGCTACCTAGACACGGCTGAAAGTCGTAAGACACCGGGTGGCCGTTCGGCCGATTGTTCGGCTGGCGTTCCTCCTCCTACCCTGGGGGCACCCTGTAACAGGAGTGTTCCCCATGAGACGTCTTCATCGCCAGCCTGACGCCACAGTTTCGGGGGAAGCTGTGGATCGAACCAACGAACAGGGTGCTGGTGAGATAGTCGCCCGTGAGTGGACCGCCGGGAAGCAGCGCTCCCCTTCTCGGCGACGGTTCGCTCGGTGCGTCATATTGGGTGGTGCATGCATCGTCGTGGCCACGTACCTGCCTTGGGTCATGGCCCGATATGGGTTCGGGTGGTGGTCCTGGACCGGCATGCAGCTGACCTACGCCCACTTCCCTCCCATCACGATTGGCTATGTCTCCCTCGTTCTCGGCGGGACCGCCGTGTGGACGGGGCTGATGGATGCGCGACGGCCCGGACACGCCGAGCTCGGGATCATCCCGGCTGGAGTAACTGCTCTGTTCCTGTGGTTCATCGACTCGTCTCTCCACGCTCACCTAGGCGAGCAGATCAGCCGATACAGCGGGTTCTCGGTCGCGTGGCTGGGCCTGGGGTACTGGCTCATGATGGCGGGCACCGGGCTTATCTTCGTGGGCGCCGTGGGGGTCGTCGTCGCCGACCAGGTCGCCCGCCCTTCAACCTACATTGCCTGAAGGGTACGTTTTCTCTGATCCATCACGCAGCCACCGGTTCGTATTCGTGGATCAGGCCACCGAGGACATCGATCCGGCACACGCCTGGCACCTCGGGTGAGATCGGCCGTTCGGATGTTCCGGCTGGAGTTCGAAGATCCAGGCCTCGGTGGGGACGCTGGGCGTTGTAGTGCTCCGCGTAGCACCGAAGGATCCGGTCCAGGTGTCGTCTGCCGAGGACGAGCGTGAGATCCAAGACCTCATGGCGAACGGTGCGGACGAACCGCTCTGCAAACGCATTGGCCTTGGGAGCCCGAACCGGGGTCTTGATTACCCGGGCACCCCCGGAGATGAACACCTCATCAAACGCCCGTGTGTACTTGGAGTCTCGATCCCGGATCAGGAACGCCACCCCTTCGAGTTCACCATCCATCGCCAGGTTCCTCGCCTGTTGGGCGACGAACTCCCCCGAAGGGTTGCGGGTCGAGGTGGTGACGTGGAGGCGCCTGGTCCCGACTTCGACGAAGAAGAGCAGGTAGAGGGTGCGCAAGGACGCGGTCTCGATGGTGAAGAAGTCACATGCCCAGACCTCCTCCGCCTGAGACCTCAGGAACTCGCTCCAGCTCGGGCCGTCCCGGCGGGGTGCGGGCTCGAGCCCCGCGGCCCGAAGGACCTTCTTCACCGTGGTCGCAGTCACGCTCACCCCGAGCTTTCGGCACTCCCCCTTGATCCGCATGTAGCCCCATCGTGGGTTCTCCCTTGCCATCAAATGAGCGCCCCGAGTGCCGGGTGGGCGTTCATCGACCGACGGACCAGGTTGACCGGAGATGGAAGCGACCACGACCCGGCATGGGTCGAGCTCAACGTCTAGAACGGAGGACTCCCCCGGACGGGTTGGCGACGGCCCTGAGCAACACGACCCCCGAAGGGCGCACTTATTTCGGATCGGCGCCAGCGCTTTTTCCTTCAAGGCTCGTTCGGCATGACCGGGAACCCGAGGAAGCGTTCGGAGCACCTCGCGATCCTCTGTGGGTTTCTGGACATGCACCCCCAACGCTCCACGCGCTTGCGTGCCGCGTCCGGTAACGATGCGGTTGTGGATTCCACCCCCATCCGGACATGAACCATGGGGTCCATGTGGCCCGGCAATGTTCACGAAACAGGTGTCTCCCCCGGTGGACGGTCTGGCTCCCATCGTGGCTGCCACGCGGCGCAGGTCGAGCGATCTCGAAGAAAGACCTGGTCTCAGGCCCGATCCGAGGTTTGTGTGCCCTTCAGGTATCTGGCCTCGCCTTCTCTGCACCGATCGCACGGCACCTGGTCTTCCAGGAGATGCGCGTTGTAGCGAGCATGTGTCCCGTGAGCGGCCCGCCCGCTGAGTGCTTGGAGTTCCGTGGTCGTCAATATAGTCGACCACATTCTATCCCAGGCCTGCATGAGTCGGTCTTCATCACCTTCTCCGCTGGCTACAAGCTCGGTCGTCTTCGGTCCCACGTGGGACAGGACGTGATGGGGATCGATGCGACCTGTCTTGGGAACTGCCCAGCCGATGGTGGGGCTGTCCCACGTGCAATGTGCCACCAGGTGTTGGTGGTGGGTCAGTTTGGGTTCACCTAGGGACCTGAACCTCGCGTGGACCGCATCTCTCCCCTTGAGGAAATCGCTGGGCTCTTCGGCTAGTACCTTGGAGTCGATTTCTGTAGAGGAGGCCGCCATGTCAACCAAGCCGAAACAACCAACGGCGTACCTACGTCTCACCATCATGATTCCACGCCCAAAGGAACCCTTCCTCTTCCATTCCGATTCGATACCCCTCACTCCAGAACGCATGGACCTTCTCCTGCAACTCGTCGGACCGGACAAGTGGAAACGGTCAAGGCTGGCCCGGAAGGTCACATGGGCCGATTTGCAGGCTGCGGTGGCCCGATATCTCGACAAGTCACAATGACCCCCGTGGGGTACAGAAATCCGATCGGGCGCTGACGTGCGGCTGCCCCGCAGATCAGACGGCGCGAGGCTCGATTTCCCTCTCGATGCGATCCCCTACGCGGTCGTATTCCACATCCAGGTCGTACTGTGCCTGAAGGTTCAGCCAAAACCTCTCAGAGGTCCCGAAGTAGCGAGCCAGTCGCAACGCCGTGTCTGCCGAGACTGCGCGCGTCCCGTGCACGATCTCGTTGATCCGGCGGGGAGGAACATTGATGTCCTTGGCAAGCCGATACTGGCTGATCCCCAGGGGCGCCAGGAACTCCTCGAGCAGGATCTCCCCGGGATGAACGGGCGGGAGCCTCTTGGCCATCATCTTCTCCTAGTGGTAGTCCACGATCTCGACCTCGTACGCATCGCCGCCATGCCACCGGAAGCAGATCCGCCACTGGTCGTTGACCCGGATGCTGTGCTGGCCTGCGCGATCACCGCGCAGCCGTTCCAGGCGGTTTCCGGGCGGCACGCGAAGATCGTCCAGTCTCGCCGCGGCATCCAGCATCCGGAGCTTTCGCAGGGCCACCTTCTGCACCCCCGCTCCGAACCGGCGAACCGGCCGCCGCTCGAAGAGCCGCTCGGCTTCCCGGTCCCGGAAGCTCTTGATCACGGCGTACCGTAACGCGACGCGTTAACAGTGTCAAGCGCTCAGGTCGATTCCGTGGTCCAGAAACCTGATGCTCACGCGGCGACGCGGTACTCGTTGATGAGGCCTGAAGGGTGCATTTACTCTGATCCGTGGCATGACTAGCGGGTTTCGCCTTGGCTTGTTCGGCCTGGCCCGGAATCCGAGGAAGAGGAACACCATTCCGGTATGGGCCATGGTGCACGGTGTGGCCAGACAATGTTCAAGAAACAGGTGCCTGGCCCCGGGCCGGAGCCAGATATCAGGTCCCCCGAAATCGCTGGTCAGGAGCCGAATGCGAGTTTTCGCCCCCTACAGTGTCGGCGGCGTCCTCTGGGTTGTGAATCATGCCGCGAGGCTGGCCGATCGTCGCGACCCGCTTCCTCCCCATTTCGCCTGCGGCTGGAGTGAGTGCCTTGAAGACGGGTGTGTCGCAGTCGCCGAAATAGGTGCGTGTGACAGATCTTTCGACTCGGGCATCGGACGGAGTTCGAGTTGCAATCGCTCCAGTACGTGAGTCTCGGACAGCCCCCCTCGAGGGCTCGGTGCGTAGACTATTTTCGTGGAGTCCTGCCCCTCGTGCGGTTTTGCGCTGCCCGGCGTAGTCCGGTTCTGCCCCCAGTGCGGCGTGCCTCTGGCCGAACCCTCACCGGGCATCGAACGCAAGCTGGTGACGATCCTGTTCGCGGACGTCTCGGGGTCCACGACCCTCGCCGAGCGCCTCGACCCCGAGCGCTTCAAGGACGTGATGGACGCGTTCTTCGATGCCATGGAGCGGGAGATCGAGGCCGAGGGAGGCACCCTCGAGAAGTTCATCGGGGACGCCCTCGTAGCGGTGTTTGGCGTCCCGGCCGCACACGAGGACGACCCCGACCGGGCCCTCCGAGCGGCCCTTCGGATGCAGGACGCCCTCCAGCGCCTGAATGAGTCGCTCCGGCTCACTCATGGCATCGAGCTCGCCATCCGCGTCGGCGTGAACACCGGCGAGGTGGTGGCCTCCACCTCGCCGAGCCCAGGCCGCGGCATCGTGGCCGGCGACGCCGTGAACGTTACCGCCCGCCTGGAACAGGCGGCCCGACCAGGGAAGATCTTGGTCTCGGAGCGGACCGCCAAGGCCGGACGGGGATTCCGCTTCGCCGAGGTCGGTTCCCTGGCCCTGAAGGGCAAGGATCGCTCCGTCCAGGCACTCGAGCTCATCGGTAGAGACAGCGGCCCGGCAGCCAGAATCGGCGCACGGCACGCCCCCTTGGTGGGCCGGGACCAGGAGATGGCCCTCCTCCAACTCCTGTGCCAGCGAGTGATCGCAGAGGAACGTCCGCACCTCGTCACGATCTACGGGGATGCCGGGGTGGGTAAGACCCGCCTCGTGGACGAGTTCAAGGCGTGGGCCTCAACGGCGGACCCGGCTCCTCGGTCGGTCCGGGGCCGGTGCCTGCCCTACGGGAAGGGCGTGACGTACTGGCCGCTGTCCGACATCCTGAAGCACGAGGCCGGCGTTCGATACACCGACCCTCCCGACGTAGCCCTCAAGAAGATCGAGGAGACCGCGCTCCGGCTGTTCTCTCCACGGTTCTGCGCCGATCCGGCCCGAGCCACCTCCGCCCTGTGCTTCACGGTGGGCCTCTTGGGCCAGGACCGATCCCTCACGGAACTCGAGCCCAGGCAGGTTGGTCTGGCGATTTCGGCCGCATGGCGATCGTTCTTCTCCGCTCTCGCCGGCGACCGGCCGACGATCGTAATCGTGGAGGACATCCACTGGGCCGACACGGCCATGCTCGAGTTGCTTGAGGACCTGGTTGACCACGCCAAAGGCCGGCTGCTGTTCCTGTGCAGCGCCCGTCCCGAACTCACAGCGCGACGGCAGGACTGGGGTGGGGGCCGTCGCAATGCCTCAACCATTCTCCTGGAACCGCTCGCCGCCCCGGACGCCGCACGGCTCCTCGATCTCCTCGTGACCGATGCGCTCTCCGGAGCCATCCGGACACAGATCTTGGAGCGCGCCGGGGGGAACCCCTTTTTCCTCGAGGAGCTCATCGGTCTCTTCCTAGAGCTTCTCGTAGCACAGGCCGCGAACCGAAGCCCGGAGGGTCGCGACATTCGGGAGTTCCCCCGGCCCGCCGACGCGGTCCTGCACATCCCAGACACCGTGCAGGGCGTGCTCGCCGCCCGGATGGACCAGCTGGATCCGGGCGATAAGCGGACCCTTCAGTTCGCCGCCGTCGTGGGGAAGGTCTTCTGGAGCGGCGTGGTAGCGCGGCTCCTCCATCAAGGTCGGTACGAGGTCGAGGACGCCCTGGCCCGCCTGGAGAACCGCGGTCTGGTCCTTGCTCGCCTCGGGTCTACCGTCGAGGGCGACCATGAGTACGCGTTCAAGCACATCCTGACCCGCGACACGGCGTACGAGAGCCTCCCCCGCAGGGAGCGGGCCACGGCGCACGCCTCCGTGGCGGTGTGGATGGAGGAGGGGGCCGGAGAGCGCATCCGCGAGTTCGTGGAGCTGCTGGCCCACCATTACACTGAGTCGTATCACGCTACCCTGTCCGATCCGGGCCGGTCCGAAGGCGCCGAGCGCCTTCGGGCCCAGGCTTTCCGTTACACGCTCCTTGCAGCCCAAGAGGCCCTCCCGAAGCTGGCTCTTGCTCAGGCTGAGCGATTCGCTGAGGCGGCTGCCGGTCTGGCGTCGGATCCGGTCGAGCGGTCCCGCGCGTTCGAGGTGCAGGGGAAGGCGTACTTCCAAGACTCCAAGGGAGACGAGGCTTGGGAGTGCCTGAGGAAAGCCGTCGACCTCCGCCTGGAGGGAGCACCCGATGACCACGCAACGATCGCTGCCCTGGCCGCCGCTGCGCTGGAAGTCCCAACGCGGGGGCGAGGGACAATGCGAGCTCGGCTCTCAGGTTCGGAAGCGGAGCCATATCTTCGCCTCGGCTTGTCGAACGCCGGTGCGGCGGGCACCGAACAACGCGCTCGCCTGCTGATCGTCAAGGCGTTCTGGCCAGCGGCCTTCAGAGAACTCGACTTGAGCAGGGAGGAGCAAGCAAAGAGAGCGGGAGAAGAGGCAACTGAGATCGCACTTCGACTGGACCGTCCAGACCTGGCCTCTGCGGCACTCGATGGCGTCGCCAACGTTCACTTGGCGGCAGGACTCTGGGGTCAAGTCGACCAGGTGTTGCGACGTAGGGTCAAGCTCACAGAGGCGCTCTCGGACCCGTTTGAGCTCGCCGACATCTATGCCAGCTCCGCGCTGGCCATGCTTCACATCGGACGCTACGCTGACGCGTTCGCGTCCGCGGACCAGGGATTCAAGGTCGCGGCGTCCGTCGTCCCTCTCATGGCTCAATACTGTCTCGACTGGCGTCTCCTTGCGAGGTTTCGACTCGGGGACTGGAGCGCCTTCTTCGTCGATGTCACGCTCCTTCAAGAACTGCTGGGTGACCGTCGGGGGAACCCGCCGGGGTATGCTGCCGATCACCTCGCGGCGACAGCCTTCCTGCATCAGGTCCGGGACGAAGATGACCTGGCGGACCGTTCCCTGGAGGAGCTGGACCAGGTCGAGAAGGCGGAGGAGCGGCCGGGCCCGCACTGGGTCGCGCTCCGCTCGCTCGTGCTGGCCCGACGAGGTGCCTTCGCCGAAGCGCACGCCATCCTCGATGCAGCCCCAACCGCCACGCAAAGGTTCGGGCGCGGCCTCCTGCTCGAGGCACGGTGTGGCGTCTTGCAGGAAGAGCAGGCGTGGGACGCCATGCCCAGCGTGCTGACCGAGTGCCGGCGCCACTCCGAGGAGGCCGGACTGCTGGCTCTGCCGCTCCACGCCGATCGCCTCGAGGGCGTCGCCGCCCTGGCCAACGGAAGCACCTCCGCTTCGATTCCTCTCTTGGAGCGAGCGAGTGCCGGCTTTCAAGAGCTCGGAGCGCGTTGGGAAGTCGCCAGAGCTGATCTGCTGCTCGCAGAGGCCGCAGCGCCGGTCAACCGGGAGGCCGCGCGAGGCCGAGCGTCGGAGGCCGAACGGGTCTTCGCCCAACTTGGCTCCGCCCGAGAGCTGAACCGGGCGCGAGAGCTATTCGCGCGGCTGGGGTGAAAGCGTGGTCACCGCCCCCGACAACGGCGAACCGTTCACGGGCTAGTCGTCGTCGTCCGGGCTATCTCTCTTCTCGCTGGGGTAGTACGTGATGAAGCCGAACGAAGTAGCCGACCGGAGCAGCCCGGGTATTCCTTGTAGCCCACCATTGCCGAGGAGGCCGCCCTTGACCTCATCGAAGGTCGACCCGCCGACCTCGACCAAGATGTCGAACCCGCCCGCGACGATCGACGAACCTAGATGCTCGGGTCCCAGGCGCTGGCTGGCTTCGAACGCCTGTTGCACCATCGCCGGCTGAACCCACAATTGGATGAAAGCCAGAACGGGCGGACGCGGGCTGTGCACGATGTGTCTGGCGCTCGTCTGCAGGAGCACGGCCGTATCGGGGTCACCCAATGCCCTGAGCTGCCCGAGGAATTCCTCCAAATTCTCATAGCCGGAGAGAGTGGCCACTCCAAGAGCGGCATAGGGCCCGGAAAGCACGGCGATCGCTCGAACTGCCTGCAGACGCTTGAGGCTCTCGACCTTCTCTTCCGGCGCTTCCTTCACGAAAATGTAGACGTCGAGGCCTTCGATCCCTGCCAAGCCTCTCACCCCCTCCCTCGGAGTCCTGAATAGTTGACGCTGAATCGACCCTCCTTGGCAAGAGGCGCCCCGCGCTGCCCTCGGTAAGCCGCGATGCGCTCTTGAGCGACAGAGAGGATCTGCGTGAAGGGCGCATTTATTCCGATCACTAGGCTTGACCAGCGGGTTTCCTTCAAGTTGGTTCAGTCTGGCACGGAACCCGAAGACGACCTCGGAAGACCTCGCGACCCGCGGCGGGATTTCGGGATACTGCACCCACAGCCGACGATTGCTGACTATGCTGATTGCCTGCCACCCTCCACGATGCGGTGATGGCTCCACCCGCCCATCTGGACATGAGCCATGGGGTCCGGTGTTGCTGGACAATGTTTTCTCGAAACAGGTGTCTCGCCCGGTGGACGGTCCGGATTCCCCATCGTGGCCGCGGAGGCGAAGCAGGTCGAGCGAACTCGAAGGACGACCCGGTCACGGGGCCCGATCCGAGGTTTTGTGCCCTACGGCTGCTCCGATGGTGAGCCGCCATTCCAACGAACCGCCCTCGGCGCCGCGCGCCGGACCCGTCAGGGAGCGGGTCCGCTCGCCTTCCGAGCATGGAAGACCCACCGCGACAGCCTCCCCTCCGCGGCGAGGGAGACGGCTACGTCGAGGAAATCCTGGAAGGCCTCGAACGTCTCGGCGCCCTCCGCGGCGATCACTTCGTCGGGATACCGGTCGCGAGCGGCTCGCATCCGCCCGCCCACTTCGGCGACGGCCCCGGACCGATCCTCGGCTCGCTCGAGCACCAGACCGGCAGCGTCGATGGCTCGTTCGTTTGCGCCGGATGGAGTCACCATGAAGAAGCCCATGAACGTTCGGCGGCGAACCTCCTCGTTCGACACGGGTCCGGTGAGGACCAGACCCTCCGTGAAGAGGACCTGACCGTCGGGCCGAAGCACGCGCGCCCAGTCGCGCAGGAGGGCGGACCGGTCCTGAAGGTGGTGCACGGAATCGTTGGAGAACACGACGTCAAAGGACCCATCTGGGAAGGGGAGTCGTTCATTCGCGTCCAGGACCCGGAAGGAGCATCGGTCCGCCCTTCGCTCGTTTGCTGCCGCCACGGCGTGAGGATCGACGTCGATCCCGGTCACCTCGGCGCCGAGATCCTGAGCGAGGAGCACCGAGATCCCGCCCGAGCCGCAGGCAACGTCGAGCACCGACGTCACGCCCGATCCGAGCCAGGACGCGAACTCGTGGGCCTCGGCGGCCTGCATCCATCCTGCTTGGCCGAGGTCCTCGTCGTACGTCTCGCTCCGAACTCGTGTCTGGACGTCGGATCGGATGGTGGAGTACGTCTTCTCGTAGAAATCGGAGTCCTCTGCCACGGACCGGACTCTATCCTCGAGGGGCCATCATGCTGCGGATCCGAATAAATGCACCCTTGAGAGGCTGTCGCAGAAACCGGTGCCGGGCGCCCTGGCCCACATCATGTTGTAGTTAGCATCTTGTCCTGCCGCAACATGTAGGGGCGCTTGAGGCGCAGAGGGCACTGTTGCATTGGGCGCAGGGCCGTCCATCAGGGGAGACTCCCGCAATGAGATCACACGCCGACCCTTACCCCCACCCAGCGCCCAGTTCGGCCTTCGCCGGGTACCGTTTCCCACCCGAAGTCATCACCCTGGCGGTCCGGTGGTACCTGCGGTTCGGCCTCTCCTACCGGGACGTCGAGGAGCTCCTGGCCGAGCGCGGGATCGAGGTCGACCACGTCACGATCTACCGCTGGGTCCAACGCTTCGCCCCGGAGTTCGCCGAGGCCCCACGAGCTCGACAGCACCTGGTCGGGGATCGCTGGCATGTCGACGAGACGTACCTGAAGGTCGGCGGGACCTGGCGCTACCTGTTCCG
>WNGA01024568.1_pt1 | contig 11111 bp, 12 predicted proteins | sample 5400061 | NCBI WGS metagenome assembly WNGA01 (sample SAMN13153366, study PRJNA577476) | soil metagenome | isolation source: 100 cm soil or saprolite under grassland replicate 2 | place: USA:California | collected 2016-06-15
CGAAACATGCCGAGATGCCGGATGACGTTGAAGAGCCCGACGATGCCCATCTCGCGCGCGTGATGCAGCACGCGCATCCCTTCGCCTGCGAGCAGATCGCCGCCGATGCCGAACGTCTGCAGAGTCGGATCGAGCCTCTTCAGCTCGCGGACGACTTCCGATGCGTGGAGATCGCCGGACGCTTCGCCGGCGACGACCGCTAACTTCACACCCGCGCTCCCGGTTGCTGGGTTGCTGAGTTGCTCCGTTGCTCGGTGGAACTCACCTCAGCAACCGAGCAACCGAGCAAACAAGCAACCTTCATTTCAATGGGAACGGATACATCACCCACGCCAGCGCGATCCCGCCGAAAAACAGCGAGCAGAAAACCAGGAGGAAAAATCGAATGCGCTCCTCCCGTGTGCTCTTCCACAACAGCGCGAAGTACACACCGGTGGCGACGGCATAGATGAACATCAGCAGCATATGACTGTGCAGCAAACTCACTCCTTCCGCCCCTCGGAAATATCGAAGGAGTCCAGCATGAGCAGCAGATTCATCAATCCCGCGGTGATCGTGAACGCCGTTCCATGCTCGTAGGTAATCGAAGTGACGTCGCCGTGCGCGCCCATGCCGACACCCACGAAGTAGAGGACGCCGGATCCCATCGACCCGAGCGCGGCGAGGAGCCGGAGCAGCGAGCCGCCGCTGTGGCCGAGGGTGTAGAGATCGCCGTCGACGGCGACACCGATGGTGAACATGAGAATGACGATCACGAAAAACGTGACCGCTCTGGCGCGCCTGCCCAGATAGAGGTGCCCGGCGCCGGGAATGAGATACGCGAGCACCATCGCCGTGATCGTACGGCGGCTCACGATTCGGCGAAGTCCTTTCGAACTTTCTTGAAGTGCGGCTGCAGCTTGTCGAACGTGACTTCCAGCTCTTCCGGAACCAGACGTGTGCGCGCGGTGACAGTCATGAAATTCGAGTCGCCGCTCCAGCGCGGCACGATGTGCAGATGATAATGGTCGGCCACTCCGGCGCCGGCGACCTGGCCGAAGTTCATGCCGATGTTGAATCCGTCCGGATGATACACGTCCGACAAAATTCGCTGTGCTTCGGCCGTCAGCCGGATCAGCGCACGAAGCGAGTCGTCCGTGCTGTCGAAAAGGCGGGCCTCATGCTCGATCGGCGCGACCATCAGATGTCCGTTCGTATAGGGATAGCGATTCAGCATCACCACAGCCTGCCGGCTGCGATAAAGGGTCAGAGTGTCGCGCGTCCGTGTCGATTGTGCCGCGTTGCAGAAGATGCAACCTTCAGCGTTCTCGCTCTTCGGCGAGGTCAAGTACGGATACCTCCAGGGAGTGAATAGGACTTCCATCGGAATGCAGAACGCAGAATGAAGAATTGAGAAAGCGAATCGGCATGCCGTCTCTCAATTCTTCATTCTGCATTCTGCGTTCTGCATTCAATTACTCGGTTCCGGTCTTTTGGCCTCCACCCTCGCCGACGTGCTTGTTGATGAGCTCTTTCAATTCTTTTCCCGGCTTGAAGTACGGAATCTTCTTCGAGGGCACTTCCACTTTCTCGCCGGTTTTCGGGTTGCGGCCGGTGCGGGACTTGCGGCTGCGCAGGCGGAAGCTGCCGAAGCCGCGCAATTCGATCTTCTGTCCGGCGCGCAGCGACTCGACGATGGAGTCGAAGACGATATTGACGATCGTCTCGGCCTGCTTTTTCGTCAATTGGACGACACGCGCCACCTCGTCGACGAGTTCAGCCTTTGTCATCACGCCCGCTTTGGATTCGGTCCGTTCGGATTCAGACTGGTGGTCCAAAGTAGCCTCCTCACGCATTTCGATTACCAGCGGTAGAGAAATGTCGCGCCGCGACGGCTGAGGACACGATTGACGAGCGATTCGCTGTCGTTCGTGTTGCTCAGCAGGTCCAGCAAGGTTGTTTTTCTTCGTTTCGGGTAAATCGTTCCCGGTTTGCCGCGGATGCCGGCCATTTTTGCGGCAACACTCACCGCGTCATCGAGATTGCCGAGCCGGTCGACGAGTTTGAGATCGAAAGCTTCTTCGCCCGTGAACACCCGTCCGTCGGCCACTCGGGCAACATCGCTCGCGCTCATCTTGCCCTTACGGCCGGCGACGACCGCGCGGATGAACTGCGCATGCAGTTGCGCGGTGATGCGCTGGAGATAAGCGCGTTCGGCCTCCGTGAGATCGCGATAGGGAGAACCGGCATCTTTCATCGCCCCGCTGGTGATCGTTTCCGGTTTCATCTTTGCCCAGGCGATCAGGTCCTTGATGTCCATGTATTGCAGAATCACGCCGATGGAGCCGGTGATCGAGCCGGGATTGGAGACGATCTGATCGCAGGCCGAGGCGATGTAGAAGCCGCCGGATGCCGCGACGCTGTCGAGCGAAGCGACGATCGGTTTATGGCTCCTCGATTTCACTTTGCGGATTTCTTCATAGATTTCCTGCGACGGAGCGACGGCGCCCCCGGGACTGTTGATGCGCATCACGATTGCGCGCACGGTGGCGCTGTCGGCGTAGCGATGCAGCGTGTCGATGGTTTCGCGCGCCTCGAAGATCTCCCCTTCGATCGGCACGATGGCCACTTTCTGGGTGCTGAAAAAGTCACCCGACGATTCGGTGCGGCTCGCGTTGAGGATCACCGCGACAAAGGAGAAGAAGATGATGCCGATCAGGCAGCCGCTGAAGACGCCGAAGAAAAAGCTCGGCACGCGCGATTTGCGTGATGTGGGGCCGCCGCCCTCGGCGGCCGCCGCGGAGGGCCGCGGCCCTACATCAACCTGCGGCGGCATCTCTGTCATGACTTCGTCTCTGCCGGCTCGCTCTCGGTGCTCTGAGGCTCCTGCTGAGCGCGTTCGCTCTCGGACAGCGGCTCAACGTCGCGCGTGGACAGACCGATCTTCCGCTCGTTCCAGTCGATCTTGATGACGCGAACGCGAACCAGCTCGCCGGCTTTGAACGCTCGATCGAGCTTCACCTTCGGGTCGCGCTGAATCTCCGACACATGAGCGAGACCTTCGACCCCGTCCGCGAGCCGGATGAACAGGCCGAAATCGGTGATCTTCGAGACGGTGCCGACAAGCTCGTCGCCGACGCTGTGCCCTTTCGCGAATTCGTCCCATTCGTTTGGCAGGAATTCTTTGATCGACAGCGACAGGCGCTGATTCTCGCCGTCGACATTGATCACACGCGCCTGAACGGTGTCGCCTTTTTTGAGGACCTCGTTCGGATGCTTGAGCCGACGGTTCCAGGACATATCCGAAATGTGGATCAGGCCGTCGATGCCTTCTTCGAGCTCGACGAACGCTCCGAAGTCCGTCAGATTGCGGATCTTTCCGGTGACCACCGCCCCGATCGGATAGCGCTCCGCCGCTGTATCCCACGGATTCTGTTCCAAGGCTTTCAGCGAGAGTGAGATGCGCCGATTGGCCACGTTGACATCGGAGACGACCGCATCGACTTCCTCGCCCATCGACAGAATCTTGGAAGGATTGCGAACCTTTTTGGTCCATGACATTTCCGAGACATGGATGAGGCCTTCGACGCCTTCCTCCAGCTCCACGAACGCGCCGTAGTCGGTCAGGGAAACGACTTTGCCGCGCACCCTCGTGCCCAGTGGATAGCGTTGGACGACATCGAGCCAGGGATCGGGCGTCTTCTGCTTGTATCCGAGCGACACGCGTTCGGCCTGCGGATCGAATTTGAGGATCACCACTTCGATTTCGTCGCTAACGTTGAAGTACTCGGAGGGATGGTTTACACGTCCCCATGAAATGTCGGTGATGTGCAGCAGTCCATCGACGCCGCCCAAGTCGACGAAGACGCCGTAGTCGGTGATGTTTTTGACGACGCCGTGAGTGAGCTGCCCTTCCTGCAGACGATGAAACGTCGCTTCTTTTTGTTCCTTATGCTCCGCTTCGACGATTGCCCGTCGCGAAAGGACGATGTTGTTGCGTTTCTTGTCGAACGAAACGATTTTGAATTTGTACTCGTGGCCGCGGAGACCATCGAGGTTCTTCACCGGTTTTGTGTCGATGAGTGAGCCGGGCAGAAAGGCTTTCACTCCACCGACATCGACGGACAGACCGCCTTTGACGCGATCAATGACCCGGCCGCTGATCGGCTGGTCCGATTTGTAAGCCGCTTCGATGCGGTCCCAGACCAGCATCCGCTCCGCTTTTTCCCGCGAGAGAATGACGTAGCCGCTGGAGTCCTCGAGCCGTTCGATGAACACGTCGATTTCGTCGCCCGGCTTGACCTTCACCTCGTTGTTGTAGCCGGTCACCTCGCCGAGCGACAGCAACCCCTCTGATTTGTATCCGATATCGATGACCACCTCGCCGGGTGTTACCTTCAAAACCTTCCCGTGGACGATGTCCCCCTCGGAGAAGCTCGTCATGCGCTTCTCGTACATGTCGAGAAGCTCCTCCATGCCGAGGTTTTCGAGGTTATCGGGTGGGTTTTTGGGGTCGCTGGACGGCATGAAACGGAGTACCTCCCTGGAATCCTCCGGCCCGTTCAATCAACGGCTAAATTGTTGACAGGCGTTGAAATCGGAGTTTAGCAGAAAGAGGGAGGAGGGATGAAGGATGAGGGATGAACGGGCAAACAGCCCTCATCCCTCATCCCTCTGCCCTCCGCTCACGGAGCTCACGATTGCAGCGACAACCTGGTCCGCCGTGAGGTCCGAGGTGTCGATCACGGTGTACGTCTTGTCGTAGGTCAGGGGGGAGTCGGCGCGCGTGGAATCTTGCTCGTCACGCGCGAGGGTTTCGGCGAGGACCTGGGCAAAATCGGCGGGCGTCCCTTTCGCGATCAGCTCGTCGTAACGGCGGCGGGCGCGGACTTCGGGGCGGGCTGTGAGGAAGAATTTGTGCGGCGTTTCTGGAAAGACCTTCGTGCCGATGTCGCGTCCCTCGAGCACTCCGCCGTTTCGACGGCCGAGGTCCTGCTGAAGCGTGACTAAGATCCGGCGCACCGCCGGAATGGTCGAGACATCGCTTGCGGCCATGCTCACCTCCGGCGTGCGGATGAGCGATGTGACATCTTCGCCATTGAGGAGCACGTGCGGGCGCTCGCCGGGCACGAAGTCGATTTGCGTGTGTTCAGCGAGTGATTCGAGTGCCAGCTCATCGTGCGGGTCGATCTGGTTACGAAGCGCTGCGAGTCCAAGAGCGCGATACATCGCGCCGGTATCGATATGCGGAAGATCGAGCTTGCGCGCGACGAGGCGGCTGGTGGTCGATTTGCCGACGCCTGCCGGTCCGTCGATGGCCACGATCAGTTTTCGTTCGCCGTTCACCGTTGGCCGTTGGCCGAGAGCGAAACCGCGGCCAACGGCCAACGGCCAACGGCCAACATGTCAGCCACGCCGCGTCCGCTGTTTTTTTGCGACGGTCGTCTTCTTGCGCGACGTCGGCCGCGCCGCCCTATGCGGTTTCGCCGGCCGCGGCTCTTTCATCGTGGCGAGCATCTTCACTTCGGTTTTCGTCAGCTCGCGCCACACGCCCGGAGAAAGCTTTGGATCGGAAATCGGCCCGATGGCGACGCGCTTCAGCTTGGTCACGGGATGTCCCAGCGCTTTGAACATCTTTCGAATCTGCTGCGTGCGACCTTCGCGCAGCCGGACTTCGAGCCAGCTATTGCCTTCATCGCCGTTGTGGCCGGTGGTCTTGATCCGCTCGATGTCGCAGGGCAGCGTGCGCTTGCCTTCGATGGTGATGCCGCGGCGCAGTTTATCGAGCACCCGCTCGTCGGGAACGCCGCGCACTTTCACGTTGTAGCTCTTCACCGAGCCGTGCTTCGGATGCGACACCTTGTACGCCAGCTCGCCGTCGTTCGTCAGCAGCACGAGACCTTCGGAGTGATAGTCGAGGCGTCCGACCGGGTAGATCCGCTCGCGGATTCCACGCACGAGATCGATCACCGTGCGCCGTCCTTGCGGATCGTCGACGGTGGTCATCACTTCTTTCGGTTTGTACAGGAGGATGTAGCGATGCGGCTCCGCATGCGCGACGAGCTTTCCGTCGACCTTGACGTGATCGCGGTCCGCGTCCGCTTTGGTACCGAGCTCGGTGACCACGCGCCCGTTCACTGTCACCCGCCCCTGCCGAATCATCGTTTCGGCCTCGCGGCGCGATGCGACGCCCGCGTGGGCGATGATTTTCTGCAGGCGCTCCAGCATCACTCGGAATGATCGACCGAAACCGATTGTACCGCCGTCACCAGTTCTTCGCTGATGCTCTCGCCGATCAGATCCCCGAATTCTTCGAGCCGCGGCAAATCGCGAATGTCATTCAATCCGAAGTGAATCAGAAACTCGCGCGTGGTGCGATAGAGAAACGGACTGCCGACGACTGCTTTGCGCCCGGAAACGCGGATGAGGTGGCGCTCCAGGAGCGTGCGAATGACGCCGGTCGAATTCACGCCGCGAATGTCGGAGATCTCCGGCGCGGTGATCGGCTGCCGATAGGCGACGATCGCCAGCGTCTCCAGCGCTGCGATCGACAGGCGACTCTCGCTTTTTTTCGCGAAATACTTCTTGAGAACCGCCTCGTGCTCCGGACGCGTTGCGAAGCGCCATCCGCCTGCGGTCTGCTCGAGCGTGAACCCGCCGACGTTTTCGTCGAGAAAGCGTTTGAGCTCTCCGAGCTGCGCCGTCACACTCTCACCGTCCGATCCCAGCGCCTCGGCGAGAGCCTCGATGGTCACGGGTTCGTTGGAAACGAAAAGAATGGCTTCCAGTGCGGCGCGGAGTTCGTTCATCGCTGGTCGTAGATTGCGAATTGTGCTTCGTCGAGCGGAGTTTGCGTGATGGCCACGAGAATATCGCCGAAAAGATCGCTTTGCTGCAGCGAGAGGCCGCCGAGTCGATGAGATCGAACAGCGAGACTTCGCTCATGTCGATCTCCGCCGCCTCGGACTCCGGCAGCTTCACCGCCGGCCGCGGCCACACGCCCATGCGTACGATGTCCAGCTCCGCGAATGTCTCCGCCACCTGTTTGAATCGCTGATACTCGAGCAGACGATTCACCAGCTCCGCGCGTGGGTCCTCCTGCTGCCCTTCCGCGTTTTCGTCGCGCGGCAGGAGCATCTGCGACTTGATGTGAATCAGCACCGCCGCCATGTAGATGTAGTCGGCCGCCACTTCGAGATTCAGCTCGTCCATCGCGTCGAGATAGGCGGTGTATTGCTCCGTGATCGGCACGATCGGGATGTCGTAAATGTCGATCTCGTTCTTTTTGAGCAGATGCAGCAGCAGATCGAGCGGGCCGTGAAATGACGGCAGCGTGACCTCGAGTGTGGCGCCAGCGCCCTCGCCGGCGTCGTCGTCCGCCGCCGGGGGCGGCGGCGCTACACGATCTTCGTCGGTCATCGCAGCTCCGGGAAATCGATGTTCATCGCCTTGCGCACGAGCTCCAGCGTTTCCGATGCGCGCTCGCGAGCGGTGCGATTGCCCTCGCGCAAGGCATTCCACACGATGCTCGGATCGCGATCGATTTCCTCGCGCCGGGCGCGAATGTCGCGCAGCTTCTCGATCATGATTTCCGCGAGCAATTTCTTGTCGTCGACGCAGCCGATCATCGCGGTGCGGCATTCGCGGTCCACGCGGGCGATCGTCTCATCATCCGAGAAGAGTCTGTGGAACTGGAACAGATTGCAGATGTCGGGATTGCCCGGATCTTGCCGGCGGATGCGATTCGGATCGGTGAACATGGTCATCACCAGCGCGCGGATTTCGTCCGCGCTCGCCGTCAACGGAATGGTATTGCCATACGACTTCGACATCTTGCGTCCATCGAGGCCGGGTACTTTCGGCGTTTCCGTGAACAGCGGCTTCGGCTCGGGGAAAACCTCGCCGTAAAAGTTGTTGAAGCGGCGAACGATCTCGCGCGAGAGCTCCAGATGCGATGCCTGATCCTCGCCCACCGGGACAAAATGTGCACGATAAATGATCACATCTGCAGTCTGCAGCAGCGGGTATCCCAGAAAGCCGTAGGTGTTGAGATCGCGGTCCTTCAGCTCCTGCTGTTGATCTTTGAATGACGGCACGCGCTCCAGCCACGGCAGTGGTGTGACCATCGAAAGCAGCAGATGTAGCTCCGCGTGCTCCTTCACTTCCGATTGCAAGAAAATGGTCGAGCGTTTCGGATCGAGACCGGCGGCGATCCAGTCGGCGACGGCATCGAATGTGGCCTGCCGGATTTTCGAAGGATCGGCGTAGTCGGAGGTCAGCGCGTGCCAATCGGCGACGAAGTAGTAGCAGCGGTATTGCTCCTGGAGTCGAACCCAGTTGCGTACCGCTCCGAAGTAGTTGCCGAGGTGGACGCGGCCTGTCGGACGGAGACCGCTGAGCACGATTTGTGATTGGGTATCCAAGCTGCAATTCATGTAGGGTCGGCGCCCTCGCCGGCCTCGCCGCCGAGGGCGGCGGCGCTACAAAGTCGCGGCAGTGTAGCAGCCCATCCGAAGCCGTACAATATTAGTCCCTCGCCACCGTCATCTCCGCGCCTAACAACCGTCTCGCCAACTCCTCGGCACGCGTTACGCCATCGCGTCCGAGCACACCGATCGCCGTGTCGCGGGCGCGCTCCATGAGCTCGTGATCGCGCACGATGTTGCCCATGCGGAACCGCAGCGCCCCCGATTGGCGGGTGCCGAGGAATTCGCCGGGACCGCGGAGTTGGAGGTCGCGCTCCGCCACTTCGAATCCATCGCGCGTCTCGGCGAACAGATCGAGGCGATCCTTTTCTTTGTCCGAAACCAGAATGCAGTACGACTTTTTTGCGCCGCGGCCGACGCGGCCGCGAAGCTGATGCAACTGCGAAAGACCGAAGCGATCGGCATCCATGATCAGCATGATCGACGCGTTCGGAATATCGATGCCCACTTCGATCACCGTCGTGCTGACGAGGATGTCGATCTCCCCTGCTTTGAAGCGCTGCATCGTCGCCTCTTTGTCCGCCGGCGACATGCGGCCGTGCAACATGGCGATCTGACGATTCGGAAAACGCACGCGGATCGCTTCGAAGCCCTGCTTCAGCGGCTTCAGATTGAGCTTCTCCGATTCCTCGATGATCGGATAGACAACGTAAATCTGCGCGCCCGAGGCGATCTCGTCTTCGATGAAGCGATTGATGCGCTCGAGCTGCGTGCTCGCGCGCACAGCGGTCTTGATCGCCTGCCGGCCGGGCGGCAGCTCGTCGATGACCGACAGTTCGAGATCGCCGTAGATCGCCAGGGCGAGCGATCGTGGAATCGGCGTGGCGGTCATCACCAGGATGTCAGGCGTTTCGCCCTTTGCAAAGAGACGCTGCCGCTGCTCCACCCCGAATCGATGCTGCTCGTCGACCACGGCGAGGCCAAGCGATTTGAACTCGATCTTCTCTTCGAGCAAAGCATGCGTGCCGACGACGAGCTGCACGAAGCCGTCGCGCAGGCCGGCATGCAGCGTGCGCCGCTCGCCACTGGTGGCGGATCCGGTGGCCTTGGCCAGGACGACGGAATGGTCAAGTAGTTGACTGATTCGCTGGAAGTGCTGCTCGACGAGAATCTCCGTCGGTGCGAGCAGCGCTACCTGGTGCCCGTTGCGGATCACGATCAAAGCGGCGATCAGAGCGACGATCGTTTTTCCGCTGCCGACATCGCCCTGCAGCAGCCGGTACATCGGCCGGTCGCTCTGCAGGTCATCGACGATTTCCTTGACCACGCGTTTTTGCGCGCGCGTGAGCTTGAACGGCAGGATTTTTCTGACTTCCGCGCGCATCGCGTCGTCCACGCCGATCTTCCGCGTCTTTTTCTTGACCTCTTCCCTTGCCCGGCGGACGCGCAGCGCGAGCTGAAACGTGAAGAACTCCTGAAGGATCACACGGCGATGCGCGGGCGAGCGTCGCCAGAGGAAGTCATCGTCAAGCTCGCGCGGGCGGTGCAGTTGCTCGAGCGCGGACGCGAGCGGTCCGACGTGTAGCGTTTCCCGAATGTCTTCCGGCAAGGGATCTTCGAGCGCCGGCAGCGACTCGAACGACGCCGCGACGATCCGGCGTAGCGCCTTCGGCGGAATGTTGCCGATTCTCGAGTAAATCGGCACGATCGCGCCTTCCTCCTCTTCATCGCCCTCGAATTTTTCCCAGTCCGGACTCTCGATCTGCAGATTGCCGTAATTCGAGAGTTTCGGCGCGCCGAACACTGCGAGGCGATCGCCGCGCTTGATCTGATCGGAAAGGAACGGCTGATTGAACCAGACGAGCTTCACCGCGCCGCTGTCGTCTTCGAGCACCGCTTCGAAGATCTTCATGCGCTTGACCGGCGAGACCTTCGAATTCGCCGAGATGATGCGGCCGCGCACGAGCACCGCCTCCTCGATGTGGTGACCGAGGTCGGCGATGTGGGTGGGGTGGCGGCGGTCTTCGTAGCGGAAGGGAAAAAACCAGAGGAGATCGGCGGCCGTTGTCAGGCCGTACTCTTCGAGAGTCTTTGCGCGGCTTGCTCCAACACCCTGGAGGAAGCGTACGGGCGTACTGGGGGCGATCACGCGATTATTGTCGCGCGTTCTACTGCGATTCTACGAGGCGTAGAACGATGAACGCGGAACGATGAACGATGAACATGATTGCTTTGTTCATCGTTCATCGTTCAGAGTTCATCGTTCAGTCAAACACCGCTTTCATGGAGATCAGCCCGATCTTGAGCAAGTCTCCGTCGTGCAGCGTGACCGGCACTCCCGTCGGGATTCGCACGTCGTTCACGTACGTGCCGTTGACCGTGCCGACTTCTTCGAGCACGTGATACTCGCTATTGGCGCGGATCACTTTTGCGTGGCGACGCGACACGGAACGATTGGTGTCCACAGGCGTGAGATCGATGTCCGGAAGAATTCCGGTGACCGGATCCGCTCTCCCGATCGTCGTCTCATCCCCTCGACTGAAAAAAAATGCAGTCCCGGTGGTGACATCGACGAGGCGATGCCGTCCGCGTTCGGCCGGCGCCATCCGCGTCGACTCCATCGCCGCCTGATCGGCGTCGATCTCGCGGCCGACGAGGCGCTCGAGCAGCGTGTTCGCCTCGCGTAGTCGCTTGGAGTATTTGCGG
>WNGA01022563.1_pt1 | contig 11110 bp, 8 predicted proteins | sample 5400061 | NCBI WGS metagenome assembly WNGA01 (sample SAMN13153366, study PRJNA577476) | soil metagenome | isolation source: 100 cm soil or saprolite under grassland replicate 2 | place: USA:California | collected 2016-06-15
CACGATCCAGAGCATGTGGATCACTGGTCGGCCGCTTTGCCGCGACACGGTCCTACGCGTGTACTGGGATGGCCAGGCCCAGCCTTCGGTCGAGTGTCCGCTGGGCGACTTCTTCACCCAGGGCTGGGGCCCGTTCGCGCAAGTCAGCTCACTGCCCGTGGCGGTCAATCCGAACGGCGGTTGGAATTGCTACTGGCCGATGCCGTTTCAGAACCACGCGCGTTTCACTCTGGAGAATCGCGGCGTGGAGCCGGCGCGTTGTTATTACCAGATCAACTACGCGCTCGGCGACGTTGGCGACAATGCCGCCCACTTTCATGCGCAGTTTCGACGCGTCAACCCTGTGCCTTACGCTTCGGTGTATACGGTCTTGGACGGCATCGCTGGCAATGGCCACTACGTCGGTACCTACCTGGCCGTTGGCGTCACGAATTCGAACTGGTGGGGCGAGGGCGAGATCAAGTTCTATCTCGATGGCGACGACGAATTTCCCACGATTTGCGGCACCGGTACCGAAGACTACTTCGGCGGCGCCTACGATTGGGACGTCAACGGCACCTACGTGACCTATACGACACCGTTTCTGGGCATGCACCAGGTGCTGCAACCCGACGGCCTGTACAAGTCGCAGCAGCGGTTTGGCATGTACCGCTGGCACATCCTCGACCCCATTCGCTTCGAGCGCTCCGTGCGCGTCAGCCTTCAAGCACTAGGCTGGCGCAGCGGCGGCCGCTACTTGCCGCTGCAATGCGACATGGCCTCGGTGGCCTACTGGTACCAGACGTTGCCCACCTCGCCCTTCCCGCCGCTCGGCGATCGCGACGCCCTCGAGGTCGTTTAGTCCGTCCGCGCGCGGCTCGGCACGGTTTATCTCCATGGAGTGATTGCTTCTTTCGAAAAATTCCTCCGCTGCGGAGAAGTTTTCGAAAAAAGACACGCAGAAAGACCCCGTCCCTACAAAGCAGGAAGTAGCGTTCTTATGGAGCAGTGGCCTTATCAGAGAAAGTGGGCGAACCCGCGTGGCGCGCCAATCGGCGCTGTAAGACTTGTGGACATCTGGGGACGCAACATACGTATACGTCTTCGGGCAAGCGCTGTATTGGCGAAAACTGGAGTTGCTGTTGTTATCGGCGGCCGGTGTCGCTGGTGCTCATCGGCGCGGTGGTCCCGCCTGCACTCTTGGTTAACCCGCATCTCCAGTAAGGCGCAACATCGTGTAGCCTCGACCAAACGATGGTTCGCTGCACGTTCCTGCCGCCGCGCATCCTGCGTCGCATCGCCGAAATGGGCGACGCCGAGCAGCGCAGTAGTGCGCTCAATACTCTCGCGGCGGACTCGACGATTCGCCTCGCGCGGGCGACGTATCAACTCCTCGAGGGCCGTGGCCACCAGGCTGCGATGTCCGCAACGGCGCCGCAGAAGCAGCGCACCATCTACGACGCGAAGAGTGGCACCACGTTGCCGGGCACCGTTGCTCGCGTCGAAAGCAGCCGGCGCGGCAAGGACGTCCCGGTCAACGAAGCCTACGACGGCCTGGGCGCCACCTGGGACTTCTACTGGACCGTCTTCCAGCGCAACTCGATAGACGGCGAAGGCTTGCACCTCGACGCTAGCGTCCACTACCGGACGCGCTACGACAACGCATTTTGGGACGGCCATCAGATGGTCTTCGGCGACGGCGATGGGCAGTTGTTCAATCGCTTCACGATCGCCCTGGAGGTCATCGGCCACGAGCTGACGCATGGCGTGACCGGTGACGAGGCTGGCCTCGTCTATATGGGCCAGTCCGGCGCGTTGAACGAATCGATCTCCGACGTGTTCGGCGTGCTGATCAAGCAGTACAAGCTGAAGCAGACCGCTGACAAAGCGGATTGGCTCATCGGCGCGGGTTTGCTGGCGCGCGGCGTCAACGGGGTGGCGCTGCGCTCGATGAAAGCACCGGGCACCGCGTTCGACGATCCGGTGCTCGGCAACGACGATCAGCCGGCGCACATGCGCGACTACGTCCATACGTCCGACGACAACGGCGGCGTGCATACCAATTCAGGTATCCCGAACCATGCCTTCTATCTGGCAGCCACGGCCATCGGCGGCAAGGCCTGGGAACACGCCGGGCTGATCTGGTACGAGACGCTACGCGATCCTCGGCTGCGTCCAACGGCGACGTTCACGCAGTTCGCGCGGCAGACAGAGTCGAACGCCATACGCCTGTACGGTCGCGATAGTCGCGAACACAAGGCGGTGGTGAATGCCTGGGCCCAGGTCGGCCTGGGGATTGAGGTCGTGAAACGACGTGCGACTGCGACTAAGCGCTGACGGCGGGTTCGCCGCCCTGCCCGGGCTGCGGCGGCCGGTCACGGTCGATCTCGACAACCTGCCCGAAGCAGAGACGCGCGACGTGCGCAAGCTGATCGAGAGCTGCGACTTTTTCAGTCTGCCGGAGCGATTCGCCGCGCCCGCGGGCGCAGCCGACTATCGCGAGTACACCATCACCGTCGAGCAGGGCGGTAAGCAGCACACCGTGCGCGTGCCCGAAGTCGGTGGCCCACCGGAGCTGCTGAAGCTGATCGATTGGCTCGAGGCACGGCGCTAGCGTGCGAGCGTGATACAGCGGGCGTGTTCAGTTTTGCTCCGCGCTGGCACGGGCGCTTCACGTCGAACCCCATGCACTCGCACTGGCACACCTGGCGGAGGTTGAGGTATGCGTCGCGTTCGGTATTGAGGGCATGCAGCGCCGACCCACCGGGAGGAAGTCCGTCGGGAGGCGTGTGCGCTGGCGGCCGTCTACATTTAGCTGACGCGGCTGTAGGTCAGCTGGAGGTCAGGCTCCCAGGTCTGGTCGTTTTGCGACATTTCGCCTTTTGCCTCGATGCTCTGGCCAGCTTCGCCGATGGTGAGCACCATACGCTGGGCAAAGCCGGGCGCGTTGCGCGACCATGTCCACACGTTGCCGGAAATCGTCCAGCGATATTCGCGTGAGACGTTGCGGACGTCAAAGTACAGCATTGCGCCGGCGTCGGGCGTTGCGTCGTCAGTGCCGAGGATCGCGACGCCGTCGGGGATTTCGGGCTCGTCGATGTGCATGCGGACGAGCAGAAATGCACCCGAGTCTAGCCAGCTGAAGGTGGTGTGGCCGTGGAACGTCTTGCCGGGCAACAGCGGGTGCGCTCCGACAGTCGTCCACTCGCCGATCAGGACGGCCAGCGCCTGTAGTCTCGGATTCGCTTGCATGCAGCTATTGTCCTTGCACCCGGTGCCGCGAGTCAGGCTGCCTCGCGGATGGGTCCGCGCGTATGGCCGGCAGCCCGAGGTGGTCGATCCTGCCAACCGCCCGTCGGAACGCTCGCGTCGGCAGGAGCCAGATCGAGTGGCCGCTGAGCGCGTCTGTGTGACGATGCCAGCCTGCATGGCGCAGTGCTGATTCTTCGGCCGAGGCTCAAAATGACAAAACAACCCGGCGGCCCTGTTCCGCCGCCAGGTAGGCGGCGTAGATGACGTGGATCACGTCCATGCCGAGCGCGCCATCGGACCGTGCGGCGCGGCCCTCGGCGACGGCGCTCACGAAGTCCTGGATCATGTTGCGGTGGCCCTGCGCCCAGTCTTCGTCCGGCTGCGGCTGACTCCAGCCGGCGCTGGTCTCCAACTTCTCCATCAGATACTCGCCGCCGAAGACCGACGGGTCGGGTGCGAAAGCGTCAACGAGCCGGTTGTGCGACAGGTTGCACTTCAGGTGCGCGTTCGACAACAGCACCTGCAAGCTGCTCTCCATGCCGCCGAGCACCGCGTCCGAGGCAAAGACGGTCGCGCGCGTGGCGTCGTCGAACGTGACCACGGCGGTGCCCCAGTTCTCCACGTCGACCCAGCCACTGCCGACCCAGTGCTGCTGTTCGGCAGTAAAGCCGGGTGTCGACGTGAGATCGGCGACCTCGGCGATGACAGCGCGCGGCCGAATCGGCGTGCCAGTGCGGCGCAGGCCCTCCTGGCGCTTCAAATAGAGCATGGCGCCGAGGGCGTGGACGCCGAGGCGCAGCAGCGCACCACCGCCGGTAAAACGCCATTCTTTCGAGTACGGCGAGTGCGAGCCGCTGTGGCACTCACCGCCGCGCATGTCGAGGATGGCGCCGCCTGACACCTCAACCAGGCGCGCCGCTTTTTCGATCGACGGCGCGTACACCCAATTTTCGCCGTACAGCAATTGGACGCCCGCGCGGCGTGTTGCGTGGACCATGGCCGTGGCGTTGGCGAGCGCGCTCTGGAGCATGTCGGCCCGGCCGACCGAGCCCGGCCCATCGAAGGCCGTCAGCGGCTTGGACACGATGACATGCTTGCCCGCGGCGGCCGCCGCTTCGGTGATGGGGCGATGCAAATGGTTCGGCACGCACAGGTCGACGACGTCGACGTCGGCTCGGTCGAGGATGCGCTGGTAGTCGTCGTAGACGTCCGGCACGTTGTGGCGTCGGGCGTAGTCGTCGGCGCGCGCCCGTGTGCGGCTGGCGGCGGCGACGATGCGCGGCTGGTAGCCGCCGCCCACACCCGCGTAGCAGCGGGCGCGTGTTTCGGCGATGAAGCCAGTGCCGACAATGCCGATATTCACCACTCCGGAGGACGCCATGCGGGTAGGGTAAAAAATGCGCGCATGCTAGAGGAGGAGCAGGAGCGGCCGACTCATCGTCGGCGGCGCGGCGCGGCGCTGATCGCGCCGACGGAACCGCCGCCCGGGCACGACGACCTGGTTGCGCAGGTCCGCGCCTATCCTCGCCGACGCAATTACCTGCTGCCAGCGCTGCAGGATGTCCAGCTCGCGCTGGGCTGGGTACCCGGCTGGGGCATCGAACTCGTCGGCGCCCACCTGCGGGTGCCCAAAAGCGAAGCTTTCGGTGTTGCCTCCTCCTTCCCTGACTTGCGGCTGACGGAGCCGCCCGGGCAGGTGGTGCGCGTGTGTCGTGGGGCGAGCTGTCGCCAGCTTGGCGCGTCTGCGCCCGGTGGCCATGAAGCAGTGGATTGCCTGTTCGTGTGCGGGGTCGGGCCTGTTATCGAGATCGACGGCGTCATTGCGGCAAGCCGTCGGCAGCCATTTCCAGCCGTCGCCACGGGAACAGTCGTCCAGGACGGGACGTGCACGCGGGCGGTGGCCGACGTGCCGAGCGGGGCGACGCGTGTGGGTTGCGCGGGCAACTGCTGGCAGGCACCGGCCTGGAGCGATGACGGCGGCGAAACCTGGCAGTCCGCAGATGGACAGCGTTGGCGCCAGCCGGGCGTGCCGCGGCTGCTGGCCGACGTAGGCAGGATTGACCCGCTGGTGGGTGGCACTAACGCATACGCAGGCCTGGAGCGGTCGCTCGCATTGGGCAGTGACGCCACATGGGAGCTGGTCAAGGCGTCGGGCCTCAGAGGCCGCGGGGGCGCGTATTTCCCGGTCGGCGTCAAGTGGGAAACGGCACGCGACACGCGCCACGCGCGCAAGATCCTGCTCGTCAACGCCGAAGAGGGCGAGCCGGGCATCTATAAGGACCGCCACCTGCTCGAGGGTGACCCGCACAAGATCGTCGAGGGCATCCAGATTGCGGCTCTGGGCATCGGTGCTACCGATGTCGTGGTCTTCGTCAACGGTGAGGCACACCTTGGCCGTGAACGCCTGCTGGCGGCGCTCGAGCGTGCACGCGCCATGGGCGTGGACTACACACCAGTTGAGGTGCGGCTCGGGTCGGGCGGCTACGTCCTCGGCGAAGAGACCGCCTTGATCAACGCGATCCATGGCCAACGCGCCGAACCACTCGCCAGGCCGCCGTTTCCAGCTGTCTCGGGCCTGTACGCCTCGCCCACGGTCATCAACAACGTCGAATCTCTGGCCAATCTGCCGGACATCCTGCGCTTGGGCGCCGACTGGTTCCGCGCCGTCGGCACGGACCAGACGCCCGGCACGAAGCTGGTCAGTCTGGCGGGCGCGGTCCGTCAGCCTGGTCTGTACGAGGTCCCCCTCGGCACGCCGCTGCGCACGATCGTCGACGACTTCGGCGGCGGCACCACCGCACCACTGGGCATGCTGCTGGTCGGCGGGCCGTCCGGGTCCATCCTGCCGCCGACCCTGCTCGACACGCCGTTCGACGTCCAGCCGCTGCAAGAAGTGGGCGGTGTGCTCGGCGCTGGTGGCATCGTGCCGCTCACTGCGGACCGTTGCCCGGTGGCCGAGGTGCGCGAGTTGATTGCGTACAACGCGCGCGAATCGTGCGGTAAATGCACGCCGTGTCGGGAGGGCACGGTTCGGCTGCGCTCGATGTTCGAGGATCTTCGTGAGGTGGAACCCAGCCTGATCGAGGATCTGAACGACGTGCTAGCCTTTGGCTCCCTCTGCGGATTGGGTCAGATGGCGCCGAACCCGGTGCGCTCGTTGCTGCGGCACTTCGCCGACGTCGTAGCCGAGCACCGCCGCGGCTACTGCCGCACGGAGACCTGTACATGGTCGTAGCGACGAAAACCGAGGTGCTGACGGTCAGCGTCGATGGCCGCGCAGTCGACATGGCGCCCGGCGCGAGCGCGCTGGACGCGATCAATCAGGCCGGGGTGTACGTGCCGCAGCTGTGCAAAGATCCCGACCAGCGCGCCCGCGGCGCGTGCCGCACCTGTCTGGTGCAGATCGAAGGCCTGCGCGGGTTTCCTGCGTCGTGCACCACCCCGTGCACCGACGGCATGCAGATCAGCGTCAACTCGCCTGGCGCGCAGCGTATTCGCAAGGGCGTGCTCGAGCTGACGATGGGCATGCACCCCGACGCCTGCCAGACGAACCGTCCCAACACGCACAACGACGTCGTCGACGCCGCACGCGCCCACGGCATTGCTGAGCCACAGTTCGGACCGCTGCCAGATCCCTCGGTCGACACGAGCAACCCGTTCTTCGTGCTGGACATGCAGCAGTGCATCCTGTGCGCGCGGTGCGTCAGCGCGTGCGACGACGTACAGCACATCGGCGCCATCGCGCTGCTGGGACGCGGCGCGGCGATGAAGGTCGGCACGTTCGAGGACCAGCCGCTGCGCGAGTCGATCTGCACCTCGTGCGGCTCGTGCTTCGCAGCTTGTCCGACGGGTGCGATCTACCCGAAGAAAGTCCGGCCGGAACCCGTCACCCAGACCAGCACCACGTGTCCGTACTGTGGCGTTGGCTGCGGCATCAAGCTCGACGTGACGAACGATGGCGTGATCACGCGCTCGGACGACGAGCCAGGGAACAACTCGAGTCAGGGCATGCTGTGCGTCAAAGGCCGCTTCGGGTTCGAGTACGTCAACCATAGCGACCGACTCAAGACGCCATTGATCAAACGCAACGGGGACAAATTCGTCGAGTATCGCGGCTCTTTTGGCGCACTTGCGTCCGCCAAAGGCACGAATGAAGACGGGTATCTGATTCAGAAGTTCGTGCGGTCGGTAATGGACAGCAACAACATCGACCACTGCACGCGGTTGTGTCATTCGCCCTCGGTGCACGCGATGTTGCAGTCGCTGGGCAGTGGCGCGACCAGCAACTCATACGTCGACTATGAGAACGCCGGCTGCCTGATGGTCGTCGGCGCCGACAGCTCGTCGAATCATCCGGTGATCACGGTGCGCTTCCGGCGCGCGGTGAAACGCGGCGCGGTGCTGATCGTGGTCAACCCGAAGTGGACTGAGCTGAACTACTACGCCTCGATCTGGCTGCGGCCGCGGCCCGGCACGGACGTGGCCCTGTTCAACGGCCTGGCGTACGTGCTGCTCGACGAAGACCTGGCGGACATGGAGTTCATTCGCGCCCACACCGAGGGCTTTTCCGAGTGGGCCGAGGCGGTGCGTGAGTACCCGCCGGCACGCGTCGCCGAGAACACCGGCGTACCAGAGCAAGACATCGTCGCCGCGGCGCGCGCGTTCGCCCGGCCGCCGTTCAGCGGCTCGTGCATGATCTGGGGCATGGGTGTCAGCCAGCACTCGAATGGCACGGCCAACGCCCATGGCGTGATCAACCTGGCACTAGCCGCTGGCATGGCCGGCAAGCCTGGTAATGGCATCTCGCCGCTGCGCGGCCAGAACAACGTCCAGGGCTGTGGTGACGCCGGCTGTATCCCGGACAATCTGCCCGGCTATCAACCGCTGAATGACGCGAATCGAGCCAAGTTCAGGGCAGCCTGGGGTCAGATGAATGACCGACCCGCCGGGTTGACGGTGACGGCGATGTACGTCGTCGGTGAGAACCCGTTCCTGGATGAGGCCAACCTGGGCCATGCGCGGCACGCGCTCGAACACCTCGAGTTCCTGGTCGTCCAAGACATCTTTATGCAGGAAACGGCCATGGCCGCCGACGTGGTGCTGCCGGCAACGTCCTTCGCCGAAAAGGACGGCACATTCACGAACAGCGAGCGACGTGTCCAACGCGTCCGTGCTGCCCTGCGGCCGATTGGCGACTCGCGACCCGACTGGGCGATCACGGCCGACGTCGCCCGCCGCGTCTGTATGCGTCTTGGCCTGTCGGCTGAGCAGTTTGACTACGCGTCACCGCGCGATGTGTTCGACGAGATGGCCGGGCTAACGCCAATCGTGGCCGGCATCAACTACGACCGGCTGGATCGCGAAGGTGGCATCCAGTGGCCCTGCCCCACGCCTACGCATCCTGGCACGCCCAATCTGTATACCGAGACGTTCCCGCGCGCCAACGGCCTGGCGCGGTTGACTCCGGTCCGCCAGGGACCAGCGGCCGTGGAGCTACCCGACGATGACTACCCCATCGTGCTGAACACGGGCCGAGTGCTGTATCACTGGCACGGCGGCACCATCACCTCACGTGTCGACGGGCTGCTGGAGCTTGTCCCCGAAGTCGAAGCGACCATCCATCCTGACGATGCCGACACCTACGGCGTGCGCCACGCCAGCCTGGTGCGCGTGGCCTCGCGCCGCGGCGAGGTCGTGGCTCGCGCCAGGGTAACCCGCGAGGTCGCCCGCGGCGAGTTGTTCATGCCCTTCGTGAGCCTGCAGGGCACGGCCGTGAACTTCCTGACCAACGACGTGTACGACCCGAACGGCATGCCCGAGTACAAGGTCTGCGCCGTGCGAATCGCGCCGGTCTAAAGCAGCATGTCATCCCGAGCTTGCGAAGGATCCGCTTGCTGGCACGGCACCGGTCGACACGCGGATCCTTCGGGTCGCAGGCTCCCCTCAGGATGACAATGCGTTTCTGAGCGTCGTCAGCTCGCGCTCCATGGCGCGGCGCTGATCGGCGTCGTCTACGTGCGGCAGATTCTGCTCGACTGTATCCAGCGAGGAGACGAGGGCGGCGCGCGCGAGCGTGCGCGCCACGCGCGCGTCGCTGACGATCTCGCCCGTGGCCAGCGACTCGACGCGGTCGGCGATCGCCACCAGGTCGGCGCATGCCGCGGCGATCTCCAGGGGCGAGTGGGTGGCTCGACCCAGAGCCTGCTTCAAGGCAACACGGCGCGTCGTACGCTCGAATGCGTTGCTCCGCGGCAGCCGGCGCACGGCCATCAGGTTCTGGAACGCGCGCGCGTCGGCGTCGATCATGCGTGCCAGGCGCTGCTGCAGCGCCTCGGCACGGCCCAGCACCTGCGCAAACTCCGGCGCAACCGCAGCACCGCGCGCCGCTGTGACGCGACACACCAGCATCAGCAGGCTCGCACTCGCGGCGCCGGTCAGGGCCGCGACGCTGCCGCCCGCCGGCGCAGGCTCCGAGACTGATGCCACCGCGGCCAGGAAATCGCCCACCGGCCGCGAGAGTAATGACTGGTCAGGCACGCAGGTCAGAACAGGCCAACGATATCGCCGTTGTCGTCGAGATCGATCGTGTGATACGCAGCATTACTCGGCAAGCCGGGCATGGTCATGATCTCGCCCGAGATCGGCGTCAGGAAGCCCGCGCCGGTATAGGCTCGGATCTCGCGAATGGTCACGTCGAAACCGCTGGGGCGGCCCTTCAGGGCGGCGTCGTCGGACAACGAGTACTGCGTCTTGGCGATACAGATCGGGAGTCGATCCCAGCCCAAGGCCGTGTACTGCCTGATCTGGCGCTCGGCCTCGGGCAAATAGACCACGTCGCCCGCGCCGTACATGTCCGTGGCGATCGACCGGATTTTGTCCTTGATCGACGCGTCATCGGGGTACAGGTAGCGCGGCGTCCCGGCCGTGCTCCCACACTTCAGAGATCTGCGCATCCAGAGCGCCTGCACGCATGGCAATCTGCTGGACCAGCTCCAGTTCGCGCTGCGAGTCGAACCCGAAGCGATTGATCGCAACTACCGCCGGCACGCCCAGACGCTGGACGTTCTCGATGTGCTTCTCCAGGTTGACTGCGCCTAGCTCCACCGCCTCCAGATCCTCTTCCTTCAAGCGAGGATCGAGCGGTTTGCCCGCGGCAATCTTGAACCGGCCCGAGTGCATCTTGAGCGCGCGTACGGTGCACACGATGACGGCCGCGTCGGGCAGCAAGCCCATGGCGCGGCACTTGATGTCCATGAATTTCTCGAAGCCCATGTCGGCCCCAAAGCCGCTCTCGGTCACGACGTAGTCGGCGAGCTTCAATCCAGCCAGGTCGGCCAGGACGCTCGAGTTGCCGTGGGCGATGTTCCCGAACGGCCCGGTGTGCACGATCATCGGCGTGTGCTCGGTGGTCTGCAGCAGATTGGGCTGCAGCGCGTCTTTCAGCACCACGGCCATCGCACCGGCGACACCGAGATCTCCAGCGGTAATCGGCTTGCGCGCGCGATTGTAGCCGATCGTGATCGCCGCCAGCCGTCGGCGCAGCTCGTGCAGGTCCTTGGCCAGACTCAGGATGGCCATCACTTCCGACGCCACGGCGATGTCGAAGCGCGTCTCACGCGGCACGCCGTTGCCTTTGCCCAGTCCAACCACGACATAGCGCAGCGCGCGATCGTTCAGGTCGACCACGCGCGGCCAGTTCACCGACATCGAGTCGATGTTCAGCTCATTGCCGTGCATCAGGTGGTTGTCGACCGCGGCCGCGAGCAGGTTGTGCGCGAGCGCCACGGCGTGCGTGTCGCCGGTCAGATGGAGATTGAAGCTCTCCATGGGCAGCACCTGGCTATAGCCGCCGCCCGCGGCGCCGCCCTTGATGCCGAAC
>WNGA01031056.1_pt1 | contig 11109 bp, 9 predicted proteins | sample 5400061 | NCBI WGS metagenome assembly WNGA01 (sample SAMN13153366, study PRJNA577476) | soil metagenome | isolation source: 100 cm soil or saprolite under grassland replicate 2 | place: USA:California | collected 2016-06-15
GAGTACACACCAACCTGCCGCTACTGCGCGCCGTAATCGCGCATCCCGCCTTCCGCTCGGGCGACACGACGACTGAGTTCCTCGAATCGCATCTCAGTCCAGAGGTGCTTGTCCTTGCGGCCGCGGAGGAAGGATTGATCTCCGCCTTTGGTGCCCTTGCGCTGGGCATCAGCGCCGGCCATGACGCGTGGCTGGCGGACGGGCCGCGGCGCGCAGGCGGTCACATGCAACTGGCCTTGCGATACGATGGACTGGTGCAGGCCATCGAAGGGCAGCGTATCGCGGGGAGCGCCGATGAATGGCTCCTTAACGTACAAGGCCACGAAAGACGGGCGCGGTTTTCGAAAGCGACACAGCACCGGCTCATAACAGAGATCGACGGGCGTGCCTGTCCGGCCATCGTTCGGCGAGCAGCGCACGGCGTTGAAGTTGTGGCCGGCGGCGTTTCATACCGCTTCGAGTGGGCATTGGCCCAGCGGCACGCCGCTCACGCGGACTCTCACCGCAAGCGCGGCCTGACGGCACCGATGCCGGGACTCGTGCTGAAGGTGCTCGTACGGCCCGGCGAGAAGGTGCGCGCGCACCAGACGCTAATCGTGCTCGAGGCGATGAAGATGGAACACAACATTGAGGCGCCGCACGACGGCACCGTGAAGAAGGTCCGCTGCGCCGAGGGCGGCCGCGTGGCGGAAGGCGCGGTCCTCATCGAGATCGAGCAGGACGGCGGCAAGTGAGATTCCCTGATCGTGTAACGATAACGGAAGTCGGCCCGCGCGATGGTCTCCAGAACGAGGACCAAACGATACCTCTTGACCGGAAGATAGCGCTTGTCGATGCCCTTTCCGCGACGGGGCTCACCCGCATCGAGGCCGCTTCCTTTGTGCACCCCAAGGCGATACCGCAGATGGCAAACGCCGCAGAGGTTATGGCCGGCATCGAACGGCGTCCCGGCGTCACCTACATCGGCCTCGTTCCGAACGAGGTCGGTGCGCGCAACGCTATCGAAGCCCGCGTCGACGAGATTGCTGTCGTCGTTTCCGCCAGTGAGTCGCACAACCGCGCCAACGTCAACCGCAGCGTTGCCGAATCGCTTGAAGCCATCCGCGCCGTCGCGTCCTTATGTCGCGAAGCGAGAATTCGCTGGAGCGGCTACATCTCCACCGCCTTCGGCTGTCCCTACGAGGGCGCGGTTGACCCCGCACGAGTGCTGAAGATCGCGGACAGGTTGTGGGACGCCGGCGCCGCGGCGGTCGCCCTGGGCGACACGATCGGGATCGCCAACCCGCGGCAGGTCCTTGCAATCGTGACCGCATTCTTTGAAAAGCTTTCCGCTACGCCGCTCCGGCTGCACTTTCACGACAGCGCCTCCGGGAACGTCGCGACTGAGGACCTCGTCGCTATGCTCCACGCGATGAAGATCGAGACCGGAGTCGACCTGGAGGCTTTGATTGACGCCGCCTGGCTCGCCGAAGAGATCGTGGGGCGGCCGCTGGACGGACGCGTGAAGCGAACGCTCCCGAGGCACACAGATGCGGAGCGGGCACGGGACAGTTCGCATGTCTCCTGATCCGGGCGAGCCTTCCGCGCGAAATACCTACAGAGAGGACGGCGATCTGGCTGCGGGACTGCGCCGCCGGGAGCCGCTTGCGATGGAGGTTCTCTACGATCGGCTCAGCCGTCAGGCGTTTGGTCTTGCCTACCGCATCCTGGGCGATGGCCCGTCTGCCGAAGACGTTGTCCAGGAGGCGTTTCTGGCTCTCTGGCGCCGGGCCGAGCGGATCGACCCTGCCCGCGGAAAGCTCAGTTCGCTGGTCCTAACGCTCGTTCACCATAGGGCGATCGACGTCCTGCGGGCGAACAGAGGCCAGCAGTCGAGGCAGATGTCGGTTGATCTGGCAGAGGTTGAAAAGATAGATGCCGATGTATCGGAGCGCGTTCTCCAGTCCCTCAGCCGGGATAACGTGCGAGCCGCCCTGGCCGGCGTGCCGGACGACCAGCGCCGCGCCATCGAAATGGCGTACTTCGAGGGGCTAACGCACGTCGAGATCGCGGAGGCGCTGGAGCTGCCGCTGGGGACTGTGAAGAGCAGGCTGCGCCTCGGCCTGGAGAAGATGAGGGCCGCTCTCAAGACTGGATTCGGTGATGAACTGCGAAGAAGTTGAAGACCTGATAGCGGCGTACGCGCTGGGCGCACTGCCCGTCGACGCCCTCTCCGAGATCGGAGAGCACCTCGCTTCGTGCGCCAACCACCCGGAGGCGGCCCACCTTCGCGCCGTCGCCGCATCACTCTCCATCACCGCACCCGAGATGGAACCGCCACCGGACCTCAAGGCCCGCCTGATGGAAGCGATCGGCGCAGAGGCAGCCGAACCGGCCAAGGTACAACCGAGGGGCGGAGTGCTGGGCTGGTTGAGGGGCGTTGTGCGACAGCGCGCCGTTCCCTATGCACTGGCCGCTGCCCTGGCCGTGGTCGTCGCGGTTCTCGTCGTTTGGCTGGCCGCGTTCCGGGGAGGAGAGGGGCACGAGCTACTCGTAAGGGAGTTCGGACAGCCCGGCGCCGTCAACGGACACGTGGTCTACGACTCGGACAACAAGACGCTGCTTGTGAGCGCTTTCGGTCTCGATCCACTGCCCGCCGACAAGAGCTACCAGTTATGGGCCATAAGGGGGACCCAACCGGCGTCGATCGGCCTTCTGGAGCCACTGGAACAGCCCGCGGGCGAGATCGAAGGGATCTGGACGTTTGACAACGTAGACCTCGGGGGCGTCGACGCGATAGCAGTAACGGTTGAACCGCTTGGCGGCAGTCCACAACCGACCTCGGAGCCCATCTTCGCGGCCGAGCTTTGAGCACGGACTCTTGCCTTTGTCTGTGATCGGGTGATCCGCAGACTGCGATCGCGCGAACTACTGACAGACGCGCCTGCCGGGTGAATACCCCCGGCGGCGTCAACAAGGCCCGGGGCTACGACAGATCTCATCAAAACAGGGAGGTTCATTACTTTGCGTAAGCTATTGTTCTCGGCCGCGCTTACCCTCATGGCCGCCGCGGCTGTCATCACCCTCGTCGTCAGCGACTCGTCGCCTTTCACAGAGGCATCCAGCCACCGCGACGCGCCTCTCATCAAAGAGGACCCGACGGCGGACAATACGGACGTCTATGCCTTCGTCAGCACGGAGGAAGGACGCCAGGACCACGTCACGCTCATCTCCAACTTCATCCCGCTCGAGGAGCCGGGAGAAGGCCCGAACTACTACCACTTCTCAGACAACGTCCTCTACGAGATCATGGTGGACACTAACGGGGATGCGAAGGAAGACCTGACTTATCAGTTCGACTTCACGACCCAGATCGGCGCGGTCACGCCCAACACGTTCCTCTACAACACCGGCGCCATCGGCCTTCCGCCGAATCCCTCAGACCCATCATCTCAGTACACCAACCTCAACCAGCCCACCAGCTACGACGTAACGGTAGTCCACGGCGACAAGGGCAAGGGTGGCACCCTCATCCTCAACAACGCGCGCGTCGCGCCCATTAACATCGGTCCCAGATCGACGGCGGACTACGAACCGCTGGCCGACGCCGCAGTGCACACGATCGGCTCTGCGCCGAACGACGTACGCGTGTTCGCCGGGCCCAGAGACGAGGGCTTCTACGTGGACCTCATGGGCAACTTCGACTTGCTCAACCTGCGCAACCCAGGCGTGGACACCACCAGCGGCTTCAACGTCCACACCGTCGCGATCGAGGTGCCCAAGTCCGATCTGACCGCGGCCGGCGACACCGACGGCATCATCGGCGTCTGGTCATCGGCCAGCCGCCACAAGCAGACGGTCCTCCAGGACGAGGGCAGCGCGCCGGTCACGAACGGCAAGTGGGTCCAGGTCTCGCGCCTCGGCAATCCGCTGGTCAACGAGGTACTTCTCCCGCTCAGCTTCAAGGACCGATTCAACGCCAGCCACCCACAGGATGATGCCGCCAACATCGAGGACTTCATCGTGAACCCGGGCACCAGCCAGGGCGGGGCGGCTCTGGTCCCGCTGCTCAACGGAGTCACCGGCTGCACCCCAACCGATGGGCGCGTCGATCTGGACTTGACGCTCCTCAAGGGCATTCCGGCCGGCGTTCTGGGCCTTCCCGGTACTCAGGACACGCAGAACGCCGGCGGCCCGGTGACGGCGGACGTGCTCCGTCTGAACACAAACGTCGCTCCCACAACCGGGACCGGTCCGTACAGCTCACTCGGGGCTTTCGGCGGCGACGTCGCAGGCTTCCCGAACGGCCGCCGTGTTGGTGACGATGTCCTCGATATCGACGCCCGCGCTGCCGCCGGCGCCATCCTCCACCTCCTCGGGGCGATCGACTGCGAAGCATCGTTGGGCATCTCGGACAACGTCCAGTCCAACGACGTCGAGTACCTGGACCACTTCCCCTACCTGGGCTTGCCACACCAGGGGTACAACCACGTCCACGACCACGGCACTGGCGTCGTCTCCGTGGCGGCAATGGGCATGGGCCTGCTGAGCCTCCTCCTGGGCCTGGCAGTCGCCGGCCCACGCGTCTTCGAGGCGGTGCGCCGCCGCGCTCGCGGATAATCACAATTGGGAGAGGCCGCCCGACCGGCGGCCTCTCCCGGCTCACTCTTTTGGAGAAACCGATGGGTAACCTGGGCCGGCTCACAACTCTAACGGCAGTCCTTCTCATCCTCGCCGGAGCTACCGCCTTTTTCTCCTCTGCACGGCTGTTCAGTGGAGCGGACGACGGCGATAATCACCGCGTCGCGGCCGTTGATTCGCCCACTGACCGAGATGTCTTCCGGCTTCAAAATCGCGTCGCGGCCGCACCACAGGACCTGGCCGGGCTCAACGCATTGGGTTTCGGCTACCTCCAGAAGGCGCGCGAGAGCGGAGACCCGGCATTCTACAGCAAAGCGGACGGCATCTTCCAGCAGGCGCTTGCCGTCGATTCACGTCAACCGGATTCATTGCTCGGCGCAAGCAGCGTCTCGCTGGCAATGCACAATTTCCCGCAGGCGCTCCAGTGGGCGCAACGCGCATTGGGGTCTGCGCCGAATGACCCCGATTCCTACGGCGCGCTCGGCGATGCGCTCGTTGAGCTCGGGCGCTATGACGAGGCGCTTGACGCCTTCCAGAGGATGCTCGACGTTCGGCCTGATCTCAACGCCTACGTTCGCGTGGCCTATCTCCGTGAGCTCCACGGCGACACAGGGGGGGCAATCGAAGCGATGCGTCTTGCCATTGAGGCTTCCCGCCCGACAGGCGAGACGGCCGCGTGGGTCCGGTCGCAACTCGGCCACCTTTACCTCAACAGCAACGCGCTGGACGAGGCCGCATCTCAGTACGAAGCCTCGCTCGATGCGTTCCCGGGTTACGTCCACGCTCTCGCCGGCCTCGCGCGTGGCAGCGGCCCGCGGCGGTTACGACGAGGCCATGGACCTGTACGTTGAGGTGACCGCGCGTCAGCCAATCCTCGAGTACGTGGCGGCGCTCGGCGACGTCTACAGGGCCGCCGCGCGCGGCGAAGAAGCTCAACGCCAATACGACCTCGTCGCAGCCATCGACAGCCTATACCGCGCGAACGGGATCGACACCGGCCTCGAGATCGCCCTCTTCCTAGCGGACCACGACTTACGCCTCGATGAAGCTGTCGCCGAGGCGCGTTCCGTCTACGAAGCCCGCCCTGGCAGCGTCCGCGCCGCGGACGTGCTGTCGTGGGCGCTCTATAAGGCCGGAGCTTATGACGAGGCGCTTGTCTACACGAAGGAGGCAGTTAGGCTCGGAACGCAAGACCCAGCGCTCCTCTTCCACGCCGGCATGATCAACTACAGAGCCGGAAATCGCGAAACCGCACGAGACAATCTCTCTCGAGCGCTAGAGATCAACCCACGCTTCTCGGTCCTATACTCGGAAGAAGCGGCGAGCACGCTGGAAAAGCTCCAGAGCGCAGTCAGGGAATAGCGATGCACATCCCGGCCAAACTCTCTTTTCTGATGATTGCGCTCCTGGCACCGGTCATTGCCTTTGCGGCGATCGCCGTCGCGCGCCCCGCGCCGGCGGAAGCGCACCCGCTCGGCAACTTCACCATCAACCGCTACAGCCGGCTGGAGCTCTATTCGGATGCGGTCCGCATCCGCTACGTGCTGGATATGGCGGAGATCCCGACCTTTCAGGAAACGCCGCTCATCGATACAAACGGCGACGGCGAGTTCACGGCGGCCGAGAACGAAGGCTATCTCGCCCAGAAATCGGAGGAGCTCGCCGGGAACCTGCACTTGACGACCGAGGGCTCGGACCTCCGCCTGACCGTCCTGTCGAGCGAAGTCAGCTATCCCGATGGCCAGGCTGGGCTGCCTACTCTCCGCCTTGGCTTGCTGCTTAGCGCACCGATCTCCGGTTCGGAGATCCGTCTTGAATACCGCGACGACAACTACGCCGACAGAATCGGCTGGAAGGAGGTGGTAGTCCGCGCTGCTGAGGGCGTGACGGTCTCCGCCTCCAGCGCGCCCACCAACGACACAAGCGCCGAACTCACCTCGTACCCGGCCGACCTCCTCTCGAGCCCGCTGGACATCACTTCTGCAAACATCTCCTACGCCCCGGGCCATGGCGCCACGGCGCCCACCCTGCCCACGTCGACGCTTGCGCCGGTGGCGGCTCCGCAATACGCGCCGAGGCGAGCAGGAAGCGGCTTTGCTTCCCTGATCGACACGGATAACCTGACCCTCTCCGTGGTGCTCCTATCACTGCTGCTCGCGCTCGGCTTCGGTGCCTTTCACGCTCTCGAGCCCGGCCACGGGAAGACGTTTGTTGCCGCGTACTTTGTCGGCGTAAAGGGGACGGTGCGCCAGGCGCTTGGGCTCGGGCTCATCGTCGCGATGACACACACGATGGGTGTCCTCGCCATCGGTCTGTTAACGCTCTTCGGGTCGCGATACGTCTTGCCAGAGCGGCTATACCCGTGGTTAAGCCTTGCTTCCGGCCTCATGGTCCTGGCGCTGGGAGCGCGTCTCATCGCTGCCTGCGCCGCCGGCTCGCGCCTATGGCGGCGCTTCGTCTCGGTAGTGGGGAGTCGAGAGCATCAACAGGAGCATCTCCACAACCACGGCCACAGACACGAACCGTCTCGCACCGCGCCGCCCTGGAAGAGCCTCCTTGCGCTCGGCCTTGCCGACGGTCTCACGCCCAGTCCTTCCGCTCTCATCGTCCTCCTTGCAGCGGTCTCTCTGAACCGAATCGGCCTCGGCGTCCTGCTGATCGTCGCCTTCAGCGTGGGCCTTGCCGCCGTGCTTACGCTCGTGTCACTCACGCTCCTCTGTGCTCGCCGGTTCCTCGAGTGGTTCGGCGGGCGCAAAGGCGCGTCACAGGCAGGGTTGGGCTTGTTCAAGGGCGAGGCGTTGCTGCGGGTGGCCCCGCTCGGCGGTTCGCTCGGACTGGTGGCGGTGGGAGTCCTACTTACGGTGCGGGCCCTGTCTCAACCCGGACTCGACGTTTTCTGACCGTTCTCAGTTTCCTCGTTCAGCAATAGAGCAACGTAACGGCTGAACGCCTCCTCAAGCTCCGAGATATCGAACGGCTTAGCGATGAAACCGTCACCCTGGTGCTTCGGCGGCTCCGAAAACGCGCTCATCAGCAGCACCGGCGTCTTCTTCAGACGCCTGCTGGCTTTGATCTGCCTCGCCAGCTCCACGCCGTCCATTCCCGGAAGCCTGACATCGGTGACAACGAGGTCAGGCTTGCTCGACTTCAGCAGCTCGGCGGCGGTCTCCGCGTCGCGGGCAGTGAGCGTCTCGAAGCCCAACTCGTTCAGCACGATGGTAACGAGCCTCAGGATCGCCGGTTCGTCATCGACGACGAGAGCTGCTGCTGTCATTGCCCTTCAACTGCTAGGAAGCTTAATCGTATAACCACTATCTTCGATCAGGCGCTGGCGCGCAACCGCGGGCCGCGCGTTCTCCACAACTTGAAACGCGCTACCCTCCGCGAGGGTTTACGCGACGGCAAAACGGTGGCTGTGATAAATTGGCTGGCGCACGCCCATCCAAAGGGGGTCTTATGGCGCCGGAATCGCACGCATACGAGACGATTCTCTACGAACCGAACGGCCGTGTCCTCGTGCTCACGCTCAACCGGCCGGAGAAGCTCAACGCCTGGAACGCCAGGATGGAGAGCGAGTTCATCCACGCGCTCGAGGCCGCCTCGGCGGACCCCGGGGTCCACGCGATCGTCGTCACCGGCGCCGGCCGCGCCTTTTGCGCCGGCGGCGATATCAGCGCGTGGTCGCAGGACCTCACAGGCGGCGAGCGCCGTAGACAGGCATCGCCGCTACTCGCCCGAGACGGCAGCCCCGAAGTACCCATCACTCTCGCCCGCAGCAAGCCGGTCATCGCAGCCATCAACGGTCACGCCGTCGGCATCGGCCTCACCGTCACGCTCGCTTGTGACATTCGCATCGCGTCGGAACGCGCGCAGTTCTCCGCGCGCTTCGTCAAGGTCGGTCTCACTCCCGAATGCGGCAGCACGCGCTACCTGCCGCTCGTTGCCGGAATCGGGAACGCCCTCTACATGGCCCTGACCGGCCGCATCATCGATGCGGCCGAAGCGAAAGAGCGCGGCATCGTCGACCGCGTCATACCGCACGACTCACTTATGCCCGAAGCGATGGTCCTGGCCGAGGAGATCGCCTCTAACCCGCCGTCTGCCGTCTGGCTCGCTAAGCGGCTGATTCACGAGAACGCCAATGAAAGCGACATCCGTCGCGTCGTCACGGCTGAAGGGTTTGCAATACGCGAAGCACGCCGCCTTCCCGACCACGCTGAGGCCGTGCAGGCGTTTGTCGAGAAGCGGCCGCCGAACTTCGGAAGCTAGATGACCCCTTCGGCTGCGCACGAGACAGGTCGCTGGGGGATGACCTACCCGCTCGAGGGTGTGCCGCTCTCGGCGCACCAAGAGGTCCTTCAGACCGCGGAAGACCTCGGCTACACCGATGCGTGGACCGCCGAAGTGAATGCGAATGACGCCTTCACGCCGCTGGGGGCCTTCGCCGCCTGGACGAAGACAACTCGTCTCGGCTGCGCAATCGCGAACATTTATACCCGCACACCCACACTACTTGCTCAATCAGCCTCTTCTCTCGCGGACCTCGCCGAGGGCCGCTTCTGCCTCGGCATCGGCACGAGCTCACCGGCCATCGTCGAGAACTGGAACGGCGTGCCTCTGGAGCAGCCTTTCCGACGCATGCGCCAGACGATCGCTTTCGTCAAGCAGGCGCTCAGCGGAGACAAGACTGCGATGAGCGTGGGCCCTTACGACGTCAAGGGCTTCCGCCTGGGCCGCGCGCCGGTTTCGCCTCCGCCCATATACGTGGCCGCGCTTCGAGAGAAAATGCTACGTTTGGGCGCCGTGGAAGCAGACGGTGTGATCACCAACTACATATCGCCCGAAGACGGCCGGAAGGTGTCGCAGGTGGCCAACGAGGCCGCCGAGGCGGCCGGGAAACAGCCGCCGGACATCGCCTGTCGCATCTTCGTAATCGCCACGGAGGACCGGCAGGTCGCGCAGATGATCGGACGGTATGTCGTCTCGGCCTACCTGACCACTCCGTTCTACTACGCTTTCCACGAATGGCTTGGTCGCGGCGAGATCCTTAGCCCGATGATGAACGCCTGGCAGGCGGGAGATAGGCAGCAGGCGCTGGGGCTGGTGCCCGAACAGGTTGTGGATGATATCTTCGTTTTCGGCAGCGCAGAAGCCTGCCGCGCAAAGATCAAGCTCTACGGCGAGATGGGGATCACGACGCCCATCCTCAACATCATCCCTACCGAGCGAGACCCAGAAGCTCAGGCAGAGCAGAGCCTTGACTGGCTCAGGAAGCTGGCACCCACATAGGAGGAGAAGAAATGCCCGACATGACGATGACCCCAGAGATCCGACAGATGCGACAGCGCGTTCGCGCCTTCATGGACGAGCATATCTATCCCAACGAGGAGACGCTGTCCGAACAAAACGGCGAATCCGAGGCCCTCATGAAGGAGCTCCAGGGCAAGGCCAAGGCCACCGGCATCTGGGCGCTGCACCTGCCCGCGGAGGCGGGCGGCGCCGGCATCGGCTTCATGCCCTACGTCTACGTCAACGAGATCCTGGGTCGCAGTCCGTTCGCCCCGCGCGCGTTCGGCTCACAAGCGCCAGACTCCGGCAACGCGGAAATCCTCTGGCAGTTCGGCAGCGACGAACAGAAGGAGCGCTGGCTCAAGCCCCTCGTCAATGCCGATATCCGGTCCTGCTTCTCGATGACAGAACCCGAGGTCTCCGGCGCCGACCCGACCGGCCTCCAGACCCGCGCCGTCCGCGACGGCGACGAGTGGGTCATCAACGGCCACAAGTGGTTCACCAGCGGCGCCATCGGCGCGTCGTTCGCCATCGTCATGTGTGTGACTGACCCCGAAGGGGCGCCCCGCCGGCGCATGAGCCAGATCATCGTGCCCACGGACACGCCCGGGTTCGAAATCGCGCGGGCGGTCCCCGTCATGGGCGAGACCGGCGCCCACTGCGAGGTCTATTACCGCGACTGCCGCGTGCCTGTCACCTACACCCTTGGGCAGCCGGGCGACGGCTTCCTCATCGCGCAGAAGCGGCTGGGCCCCGGGCGCATCCACCACTGCATGCGATGGCTAGGCCAGATGCAGCGCGCGTTCGAGCTCATGTGCCAGCGCGCGCTGAGCCGGCGTGCCTTCGGTAGTACGCTTGCGGAAAAGCAGACCGTCCAGAACTGGATCGCCGATTCGGTCGCGGAAATCCAGGCCGCGCGCCTTCTCACTCTGCACGCCGCGCAGAAGATCGATAGTGGGGACGACCCGCGTGTCGAGATTTCGGTCATCAAGTTCTGGGGCGCGAAGGTACTCCACGATGTAATCGACCGCGCGATCCAGGTCCACGGCGCGCTCGGTGTGTCGGGCGACACGCCGCTCGAGTCTATGTACCGGCAGGCGCGGGCCGCCCGCATTTACGACGGTCCGGATGAGGTCCACCGCATGGTCGTCGCCCGGCGCGTCCTCCAGGCGTTCAGTCAGGGCCTGACCTGGGAGTTTG
>WNGA01025516.1_pt1 | contig 11108 bp, 7 predicted proteins | sample 5400061 | NCBI WGS metagenome assembly WNGA01 (sample SAMN13153366, study PRJNA577476) | soil metagenome | isolation source: 100 cm soil or saprolite under grassland replicate 2 | place: USA:California | collected 2016-06-15
AGGCTGTCCTACGGGAGTTCCACGACGCGCTCAAGCCGGGCGGCAGGCTGATCCTCGAGACGCAGAACATCACGCGCATCCTGCTCGACCCTCGTCCGCAGCATTTCGTCGAACGCGACGGCGACCTGATGCTGGACGAGTGGCAGCTCGATCTCGAGAACGCGCGCTTCGTCACGTCGCGCACGGTCGTGCGCGACGGGCAGACGCGCAAGACGCACTTCGTCGTCCGCTGGTTCAGCGTGCCCGAGCTTCGCTCGTGGCTCGAGGAAGCGGGGTTCACGGACGTACGTGCGCCCGACCTGACCCCGGAGTCGCGGCTCGTCGTGCTTGCCGACCGCCCCCTTCCGTAGCATCGGGACGAATGGACAAGACCCGGGTCGCGGTACTCGAGCGCTGCCTACGTTGCGGCGCGGTGATGGAGTGGCGCCATCAGACCTGGCAGTGCCCTCGGTGCCTGTTCAAGCTCGGCTGTTGCGAAGGCGAGCGATGCGATGACTGAGGAGCCGCGCAAGGAACGGCGGAAAGGCACGGACCGCCGCCGCGGCGAGGACCGGCGCAAGAACGGCGGGCCGCCGCCGCCGGCCGAGCGCCGGTCGGGCCAGGAGCGCCGCTCGGGCGAAGACCGCCGGAACGGCGGGCGCAAGCAGGACTAGAACGGACCGGGCCCGGCCGCCGAGGCGGCCGGGCCCGTAACTCACTCCCGTCAGTGCGTGATGTGGATCGTGCTCTTGCCGATCGCGCGGTGACCGAGGTCGTCAGTCACCTCGATGCGCACGACGTAGTCGCCCGCGTGCTTGTAGTGATGCTGTGCGGTCGCCTTGTCGCTGCCGGCATGGCCGGTGCCGTCGCCGAAGTCCCAGCGGAACTTCGTGAACGACGCCCCGACGCTCGACGTGGGCGTAGCGGCCAGCACGACGTGGTTCGGCTCCTTGCCCGGGTGCTTCGGCGTGACGGAGAGCGCTCCGAACGTGATCGTGTCGGCGAGCCACCTCCACGCTGCGGCCGCGACTTGCTGGCGTGTCGCGAAGCCAGTCGTCGAGTTGACGCCCTCGAGGCCGAAGCCCATCGAGACGGAGCGGTAGCGGTATTCCTGCCGCGGCTCCTTCAGGGTCGGCTCCGACGAGCGGCCGAACGAGATGCCGTTCTTGCCGCCAGCCACGTCGTCGTCCATCGCGACAAAGAACGGCGTCAGCGTGTCGGCCGCCTGGTAGGTGTCGTTGTCCGGCATCGGCGTCGACAGCTCGATCGAGCTCTGGTTGCCCGCGCCGTCGCCGCTCGGGCTGAGGTCGAGCTCCATGCCCTTCATCGGCCCCTTGCCGTGCGCCGTCGGGCGAGGCGCATCCCCGTCGTACGCACTGCCTGCCACGTACTTGATGCCGAGGTAGCCGTGATAGATCCGCGACCGGCCGATGCTCGGCGATGAGTACGACGCGTTGTTGTCACTCGTCTCGGCGAAGTTCTGCCCGCTCGTCCAAAGCCGGCCGCCGCTGTCGAGCCACTCGGCGAGCGCGTTGAGGTTGGTGGACGAGAACCCGCTCGTGTCGAAGCTGTCGTTGTTCCCGGTGAAGATCAGCACGGCCTTGTAGCCGAAGAGGCTGAAGAACGACGGGAAGCCCTGCGTCCACACGTTGCGGTACTGGTAGCTGACGCCGAGAGACGTGAGCATGCTCGTGTAGACGGCCGAGTAGTCGGGGAACGCCGCGTCGGCATCGGATCCGTCGTCGTCGACGAGCAGAACGTCCGCGACTGGGTTCGTCGGCAGGACACGGAGCCAGACCGGCACATGGAGCTGCCGGCCCGTAGCCGCGTTGTCCAGCAGGACCTTGCCCTCGTACGAGCCCGGAACTGCCGCCGCGGACGCCGCGACGTGCACCGGGATCGTCGCCGACCCGTTCGCGCCGAGCGTGATCGAGCTCACGCCGGGCGTGATGTCGAAGTTGGCAATCGTCGCGGCGTTGCCGGTCTTCGCCGCGGACACTGCCCACGTCCCGCCGGCGCCGCTGACGTCCGTCGCGTGGATCGTGAAGTCGACGCCCTGGCCGGCCGTGAGCTCGCCGGCGCTGAGGCTCGGCTGGTCGAGCGTCAGCCCGGGTGCCCCCGCCTTCGTCAGGTCGATGCGCCCCGCGCCGCGGTCGAGCACGCCGGCCAACGTCGTCTTCGCCGTCGACGTCCAGACGCCCTCCGTCGCGGTCGTCATCAACGCGGACTTGATCTGCTCGGGCGTCCAGCTCGGGTGAAGCTGCCTGAGCAGCGCCGCCGAGCCGGCGACGTGCGGCGTCGCCATGCTCGTGCCGGAGGCGGAGCCGAAGCCGGTGAACGGCCCGGGGAACGCCCCGCTGCCGTAGCCGCTGGAGAGCACGTCGACGCCGGGCGCGACGACGTCGGGCTTGATCAGCCTGTCCTGGCTCGGCCCGCGCGAGCTGAACCCGGCCATGACGTCGCCGATGTTCGCGGCCACGTGCGGCGAGTAGACGAACTGCGCCTGCGCAAGGCCGGGATTGCTGTTGTAGTAGTCGACCAGGTGGCCGCCGTCGGACTGACGCAAGAACCACGACGGAATCGTCACCTGGTCCGCGACTGCGCCCGGGCCCATCGACTGGAGGTTGTCGCCTCCGGCAGCCGAGTTGTAGATGAACGCCGCGACCGCGCCCGCGTTCTGCGCGTTCAGCACCTTGGTGCTGAACTCGCACGTGCCGCGGGCGATGAGCGCGATCTGCCCCGCGAGCGAGCCCGCCGGGAAGGGGTTGCAGCCGAGCGTGTTGCCCGCGAGCGCCGCCTGCGCCGGCTTGTACGGCGCCGGCCCGAGTTGCGTCGTCACCTGCGCGCCGAAGCCCGCCGGGCCGACGGCCAGGCCGACGAGGTTCGCCGGCACCGGCGTGGGCGCCGTCACGCTCACGTCCCCGGGCACCACCGTCGCGTTCTTCGTCACTGCGCCGACGCCGATCACCTTCGGCGAGATCGCCGGGGAGATCACCGTGTCGGTGTCCGGGCCCGCGTTGCCGTTCGCGAACACCATCACCACGCCGGCGTCGACCGCGTTGTCGGCGGCCTGGATCATCGGATCCGGCCACGCCAACGTGTTCTGGTACGACGAGCCCCAGGAGCTCGAGACCACGTCGGCTCCGTCCTTGACCGCGTCCTCGATCGCCTTGACGAGCTCGACCGTGTAGGCGTTGCCGTTCTGGAAGTCCTCCGGGCTCTTGCTCGGGTAGAAGACGCGGTAGTTCATGAGGTAGGCGTGCGGCGCGATTCCGCTCAGCGTCACGTTCGCGCCCTGGAACGTCGCCGCTGTGCCGGCGTCGCACGCGACCGTGCCGGCGACGTGCGTGCCGTGCGGGCTGGCCTCGTTCGTCCCCTGGATCGGCGTGTTCTCGCCCTTGATCGGGCCGTCGCCGGGACGGAAGTACGCCCGGGCGACGATCACCTTGTTGTTCGTGAACTTCTTCTCGCCCTTCGGGTAGCCGGGCGGGGCCGTGTAGCCGGTGTCGTCGAAGCACGGGTTGCCCGTGTATGCGCCGCTGTCGTCGTGGCGGACGAAGATGCCGCTGTCGACGATCGCGACCTTGACGCCGTCGCCGGCGTTCGCCTGGCCGCCGACCTGGCCCCAGAGCGCCGGTGCGCCGATCTGCGCCGGCGTGGAGAACATCTGCAGCTGGTACGGGATGTCAGGCGTGACGGCGCGGACGCCCTTGAGCCTCCGCGCGATCGCGGCCTGCCCGCGGGACATCTTCACCGCGAGGCCGTTCAGCACGACCTGATACGTCCGTTGCACGCGGATGCCGGGCAGCTTGCGTGCCAGCCGCTGCGCGAACACGTGCTGCACGCTGCGGAGATGGCTGACATAGGCGCGGCTGCGTGCGGACGACACGTTCAGCCGCGACGCGCCGGTGACGGCGGCCGCCGTGCCGTGCAAGCCGGCCGCGCCGCCGCGGTAGGTCGCCAGAGGCGCCCCGTTGAGCTGGACGATCCAGCGTTTGGCCGGATACGTCGCGAGATCGATCTTCTTCGCCGAATGCGAAGGTGCCGCCGTCGGGCGTCCGCCCACTTGGGCGCCGCCTCCCGCCGTCGCGACCGTGGCCGCGAGCAGCAGCAGGGGAACGACCAACAGCGCGAGCCTGCGTGCCTGCATTTGTGTCTTCTCCTCTCCCCCCAGGGCCTCCGGTGTGCCCTGATATCGAGGACGACATTAACACGTCTGCGGCTGCGTTTCCGAGCGCCGCCCGGCCACTACGAATGCGCAAGCTTCTCGTGGCGCTGGTCATCCTCGTCGCGCTTGCACTGCCGACGCTCGCCTTCGCCGGCGAAGGCAACGGCACGTCGAGCTCGCAGGGTGCGAACAGCACGGGCAACGCGGTTTCGAGCGGCGCCATTCCGCAGCCGAAGTAGCTGCAGAGCCGAAGGAGGCCGGGCATCTCGACCTGCGGGGGGATGTCCGGCCTTCCGAACGATCGGACTGAGCGAATCCCTCGAATGGGGGTTACGGGCCGGCCCTGGAGCGCGATACGGTCGCCCTATGAAAACAACGAAATTCGCACTCGTGCTCGTCGTCCTGGTCCTCCTCGCGACCACGGCCGCCGGCTGGAAGTGGAGCGCCAGCCACAAGACCGCAGGATTTACGTGGGACGAAAGCTCCGCTCAGTACTACTCGGTCGAACTCGGCGGTGTTGGGGACGTTCTGGACCCAGCCGTTGTAGACGAGCGGGATCGGCAGGACGCCCTGCCCGCCCATACCGGAGTTGCCGGTCACGACGTCGTCCGACTTGGTGCCCTTCGTCGCGTCCAGGAGCACGCGGCCGACGACCGCGGCATCCGCCGCGCTGCCGTCGCCGTTCGGATCGGGATCGACGACGAGCAGCTCGTTGGCGAACTTGCTCGAGACGTAGGCGTAGTAACCGCCGCCAGCCTTGGCGCCGAAGTTGACGCCGTGGCAGCCCGCGTCACACGCGAGGCTCTTGACCAGGGTGTCGGTTGCGGTGTCGATGATCGTGATCGTGTTGGTCAGCGTGTTCGCCGTGTAGACCCACTTGCCGTCCGGGCTCACCGGCGTCTGGATCGGCAAGCCGCCGTAGCCTCCGCTGACCGCACCGGAGATCGGGTCGTAGTTGGCGAGCAGGTTGATGTTCTTGATCAGCGTCGGATGGGGCGTGGTCAGGTCGATCACGCTGATCGTGCTCGAGAGGAAGTTCGAGACGTAGTACTTGCTCCCGTCCGGCATCATGCTGCTCGCGATCGGCAGCGAGCCGGTGCCAACTTTGGGCTCGATCGTTCCGGGCACGAGGTGGACGACGGTCGAGTCGTTCGTGTTCGAGTTCGGCGTCACCATCGTGTGGCCGTCGGCCGACATCCAGTGCGCGTGCGGCTGCCCCGGATTGCCGGAGTCCTGCACCTGGATCGTGCGGTCGATGTGCGTCGCGAGCGGGCTCAGCTCGACGACTGAGCCTTCGCCGTTCAACGAGACGTGGACCTGGTCGGTGTCGACGCGGGTCATCACGTGCGCCGGCGCTTCACCGACCGTGATGTTCCGAAGCAGCCCGCCCGTCTTGCGGTCGAAGACGGTCAGCTTGTTGTCGAACCACTGAGTCGCGTAGATCACCGACTGCGAGCGATCGGTCCACATGTTGTGCGGGTTGTTCATGTTCACCGAAGGGAGCGCGACCTTGCGTGTCACGGTCCAATCCGACGCGTTCACCGCGGTCGCGGTGCCCGGCTTCGTCTTGGCCGCGGTCTGCTCGTACTCGGTGTTGATCCAGACCTCGCCGATGCCCTTGCCCGCCGGCGGTGTCGCAGCCGGCTGCGCAATAGGCTCGTGGAAGTAGCTCTGGAAGGCGGCGTTCAGGTCGGGAATCAGGACCGCACTGCCGTTCTTGTCGTGGGCGAGCACCGGCACGGCCGGATACACGGGATCCCACATCGAACCCGTCTTGGTATGGACTTGGTAGTTCTGCGTGCTCGTGATGTTGAAGAAGCTCCGCAACAGACGGAACGCGAGATCGGAGGCCGTCGGCACGGTGGCGCCGCTGACCAGCGTGATCGTGTCGCCGAGATCGAGTCCCTGCGTCGCCGGGTCGTCGACGACCACGGCGCCGAGCATGAACGGGTGGAGCTTGCAGAGGAAGACGTACAGCCCCGGCGTCGTCACGCGCACCTCTTCTGCGCCGCGGTATGCATGCGGCTGGTCGAACGGCATGTGCGCCGCGCCGGTCGGGTAGAGCAGGCTCGACGCGGTGTGGACCGTGTTCGTCTCCGCGCCGACCTCGAAGCGGATCGTGTCGCCCGGGCGCGCGACGATGAGCGAGCGCGTCCCGGCGATGGAGGTGCCCGTGTCGAACCAGTTGCCCGGGTTGTCCGTCAACCGGAACGTGTGCGTGACCTCGGCCCGGGCCTGGCTCGCAGCGGTGTCGCCGGCGAGGCCGGTGCTGCCGAATGCGAAGGCGCCGACCACGACGACTGCCGTGACGGCGGCCAGGCGGGTCGAGCGGCGGACGCTCCGGCTCCTTGCAGCGCGGGCGAGCAAGAACAGCCCGAGCAATGCGAGCGGCACGGCGGCGAGCTCCGCGACGGCGGCGTCGCGGAGGCCGTGGAGGATCGTCCCGAAGAAGCCGGTCGAGGCCTCGAGTCCACCGTGCTCTTCGTGGTGATGCGCGTGCGCGCCGGCGCCGTCGGCGATTTCGTGGAGCCGGACGGACGGCACGATCAGGAGCCCGAGCACGCCGGAGATCAATGCGGCGCGGACGGGCAGGGCAGATCTCCGGCCGAGCCTGAGCCCGGCCGCGACGGCGACGAACGCCATCGGGAGCGCAAGCACGGCGTCGCGGAAGATATGGCCGGCGTGGGCGCCTGCCCCGTGCTCGTCGGTAACGCCGAGAACGGCCGAATGGAAGACGTGCTCCCAGCCGATCACGCCGAAGGCGAGAAGCAGGGTCAGGAACAGGGCGCCACGGCCGAAGGCCGCCGGCCGTCCCGGGTCGGTGCGTGTGGAGCTGGTCGTCATGGTTCCCCCTCTGGGTTCGTGTTGGGCGTCGAATCAGACTCACGCCAGCCTGGCCGTCGAGCGCTCAACCGAACAGGAACCTGACCGCACGATTCGCGGCGGGCTACCGCAGGAGAGCCGGCGGTTTTCCGCCGGCCTGGCGGCGCGCCCGGAGGCGCGCCGCCAGCCTACGAGCTAGGAGTTCGAGTAGTGGATCTGGTACGTCGCGTACCCGCCCTGGACCAGGACGTAGTACTGCGCACCAGTGAAGGTGAAGTCGGACGCGCCGTTCCCGATCGGGGTGCTGCCGCCACGGAGGATTGTCGTGCTGACGGGCCCGCTGACCGTGATCTGCGTGGTACACCCGGTAAAGATCGAGCAGTCCGCGCTAGTGACCACGAACCAGTCGTCGTTCCCGGGCGTCGTATTCGCATTGACAGTCAAGCTGCTTCCGGGCGAGTGCGACCCCAGGTTCCCGGCGCTCGCCTGCGTGTCATTCGGCTCGTACCCATCCTCGTGCCACTCACAGCCGTCAACCGGCGACCCGTTGGCGTCGAAGTAACCGGACACGCAGCTCGTGATCACGAACTGCCCGGCTGCACATGCCCAGTTCGCGTTGAGATAGCCGGGCACCGGAATCTTCCTGCCCACCGCACCACAGTTGTTCGGATCGGTGTTCAGGTTGATCTCGCAGCCGTCGCTCACGAGGCCGTTTCCGTTGGCGAAGCCGCTGAAACAGCTCGTGAGCACGATCGTCCCGTTCACGCATGCATAGTTCGCGTTGCCGCCTGGCGGAACAGCGTTCCCGAGCGAACCACAGTTCTTCGTATCGGTGCTCAGGTTGATCTCGCAGCCGTCGCTCGTCTGGAGGTTGCCGTCTGCGAAGCCTGACTTGCAGCTCGTGATCACCGCCTCCCCGCCCACGCACGCCCAGTTGGCGTTGAGGGTGCCGGGCGAGGGAATGGCCGCCCCGGGCGAACCACAGTTGAGCGGGTCGGTGCTGAGATCGATCTCGCAGCCGTCGGCGCTGTCGCCGTTCCCGTCGATGAAGCCGGTTACGCAGACGTACGAGATGGTGCCGGTCGCCGAATCGCAGCTCACAATCGCGTTCGGGTATGTCGGGGGCGTCTCGGGACAAAGGTTCGTGCCGCCGCCGGACGCTTGACACTTGAACGAGATGTCCCCGTTCAGCGCGACCTCCATCTGCACGGTGCCGGTGCTTCCGCCCGGGATCGTGCAGTCCGAGCCGACGAGCCCGCTTCCGGGCGTGCCGGGATCTCCCTTGGGTCCCGTGTCTCCCTTCGCACCGGCTGCTCCGTTGCAAAGCACACCGACCGGCGTGCCTCCCTGCGTCGAGACCTGAAGACCGCCGTTGCCCCCGCACAGATCCGGGTTTTCGAGCGGCACCGCGGTCAAGCTCGCGCCGGGCGGACCGGTGTCGCCCTTCGGGCCCGGCGGACCGGTCGGACCTGCGGGGCCTGCCGGCCCTGTGTCGCCCTTCGCCCCCGCCGGACCGGCCGGACCAGTGTCGCCCTTCGCACCCGTCGGACCCGCCGGCCCCGCGGCCCCTGCGGCCCCTGCTGCGCCCGCCGGCCCCGTCGCCCCTGTGAGGCCTGTCGCCCCTGCGGGACCACGCTGGTTCCACGTGAGCGACGTCTCGCCGTTCTTACACGAAGTGCCGCTGTCGATGATCCTGATCGTCCCGGTCGACTTCGTGTAACAGGTCCAGATCGTTCCGTCGGCCGCCGGGATCTGGCTGTAGGCGGCTCCCGCCGCCACGAGCGCTCCAACGATTCCGACCGCCAGCACCCCGCGCCTCCGCCCGAGGTTCCTCAAAATATTTGCCATCTCCTGCACTCCCTCCCCACACCGCCGATCGCGGCGGCCTGGTGGACGTCTCGGCCCGCACAGCCCGAGGGAGTCGCGGGACCCCCTCGCCCCACTGCGCGTGTCGAGTTTTGCGCACTCGGGCACAAAAGACAAGAGTTTTTACGAGAATGGTTGGGACAGTTCTAGAGAAAACCGCCCAAGACGCCGGTGCGATGGCCGCGTCAGCGGCGCCGGCGGCGCTCGACCGTCATCGCCCCTTCGCACATGGGACAACACATCCCCAAGATTTGATGCGGCATATCGGCAGACGCCGCCACGTGCGGCCCGACGATGTCTTCGATGGGCTCGAGCACCATGTCGAAGCCGCAAGCCGTGCACTCGCTCGACCAGTCGCGCAGGTTCACGCGCATCGCTGGGCTGACCCAGAGCGGCTCCGGCGCGCCGCGGGCGCTGCGATAGCTGACGCGGGCACCCTCGTCGACCTCGGCCCGCGCCGCATGCGGCTGGTTCAAGAGCACGCCGGCGTAGCCGCCGATCTCCTCGTCGACGGCATTCGTCTGCACCCACATCTTCTCGACCGCTCCGGCGGCGAAGAGGTAGAAGCGGACCTCGAGATCGTCCGGGAAGCTCGCATGGAAGCGGCCGACCAGCGCGGGGTCGTTCCGCCAGGGACGCGACGCGTCCGAGCTCGGTCGGAAGAACGTCATCCACTCGGGCTCGCCGGGAAGCTCGAAACGCGCGATCAGCTCCGTCTCGAGCGGGACCGCCGTGTACACCCCGTGACCGAGCCGCACCGTGTGGTCGGGTCGCTCGACGGCGCGACGCACGTCGTCGTCGAACGAGTCGGGATGAACGAACGCGCCCTTGGCCGACGGGCCGGCGGTCGGGTCGTCATAGGTGAAGCCCAGCATCACGTCGTCGCCAATGCGGATCCACGCCCAGGCCATCGCCGGCGCGCCGCCTACTCGACGTCTTCGTGGAACCGTTCGCCGCCGAACCGGCGTTGCAGCTCGTTGTCGAGGTAGTCGGCTGCGGCCGTGACCGTCCCGACCGCCAAGAGCAACTCCTCACGGTCCAGGTAGTCGCCGAGCAACTCGTGCGTGTAGAGGATCTCGAGAGTACCGTCGCGCTCCGGCGACTCCCGCAGCCACAGATTGCCGAACCGGAAGTCGGGCGGGTTGAAGGCGATGAAGCGACACAGCTCGTCGCTGAAGGGAACCCTGAACAGGAGCGGCACCTGGATCGAGACGCCCGTCCAGCGTTCTCCCCAGGCCATGCAGCCGATGAAGACGCGCGCGGATCCTTGCCGGAAGGTGAACCCGTCGGCAGCGAGCTCGACGCCGGCAAACGCCTCGCTCAGGTACCTCCCGACCTTGTCCCTGAGCACCATCAGTCCCTGGTCGGCAGCCACGTCCGCGTCATCCCCCGTCGCGCGAGTTTCTGTCCTGCGCGACGCTACCACCGCGGCGCACCGATTTCGACAGGCGCCGTCGCTCCGAAGTCATAGTCCCAGTCGAGGCTCCAGATCCGTAGCTCGCCGTCGCGCGACGCCGTCAGGGCCACGTGGCCGTCGGCGCTGAGTGCGACCGCGGACACGTCGTCGTAGTGACCCTGAAGCGTTTGCACGTTGCGACCGAGCTCGATGTCCCACACGCGCGCCGTCCTGTCGCTCGCGCCGCTCAACGCGACGCAGCCATCCAAAGTGACCGCGACCGCCTGTACGTACGACGAGTGTCCCTCGAACGAGTGCTCGCAGCGCCCGCTGGCGACGTCCCACACGGTCACGGCGTGCTTGCACGCGGTGGCCGCGATTCGTCCGTCGGGGCTCAGCGCCGCGCAGCTGACGTGCTCTTCGTGCTCGAGGGTGGCGACGCATGCGCCGGTTGCCAGCTCCCAGACCCGGACGGCGTAGTCGATACCCGAGGTGAGAGCGAAACGACCGTCGGGCGTCAGTCCCACCGGGTCGCGCTCATTTTCGAAGACGCGCAGGCACGTGCCCGCCTCGAGATCCCAGAGCCGAGCGGTCGAGTCGAAGCTGCCCGTAACGGCAATCTGCCCGGCCGGGGTAACGGCGATCGAGGCGACCGCGTTCTCGTGACCCTCGAGCACTCGAACGAGTCCGGCGCCTGGGTCCCACACACGTGTCTTCCCGTCTTGGCCGCCTGTCACTGCCAGCCTCCCGTCCGACGTCAGCGCTGCCGCGGTCGCCCAGTCAGGGTGATGCAGGGTGTAGGGCGACCGCCCTGTCGCGACGTCCCAGACACGTGCGTTGTGGTCGCCGGCGGCGGTGAGCGCGAGCCGGCCGTCG
>WNGA01041909.1_pt1 | contig 11108 bp, 6 predicted proteins | sample 5400061 | NCBI WGS metagenome assembly WNGA01 (sample SAMN13153366, study PRJNA577476) | soil metagenome | isolation source: 100 cm soil or saprolite under grassland replicate 2 | place: USA:California | collected 2016-06-15
CGCGGCGGCCTGCGCACGAAGCGCCGGCAGGTGCTCGCGGTCGGAGAAGCGCGCCAGGTCAGCGATCTGGAAGCGGGCGCCAATAGCGTTGACCGCGGCCGAGTTCGCCTTACGCAGCTTGCCAATCAGGGTAAGGATCAGGACCAGTTGCTTGTCGCTCGCGAGTACGAGCGCGGGTGGCATATCCTGCTCTGATGGGCGCATCCCCACGCGTTGCTCAGCTGTGTGCAGCGCGGAGCGGGCGGCAGTGATACGATCGCTGGGTGGTGCCGCTGCGCCGAGCTGAGTCGGCGCGGGTCGCGCGTTCGAGCTTGGGCGCGGTACAGCGGTGCTCGCGTGCGCGCGGGTGATCAGACCAGCACGCGCGTACATCTCGTAGGCACAGCGCCGATCCTCGCCGTCGTGCGGGTAGAAGATCTTGCGCGCCGAATCGTACTCACCGCGCATCCAGACCTCGGGGAGAAAATACAGATACAGTCCAAGCATAAGCCCTTCAGCGACGACGCGCTTCTTGGCTTGCGCCTCGGCATCCATCGGGCCAATCCGCTCAATCTCGGCTTTGCCGCTCGACCATTTCTGGATGAGGCCCTGGAATGCCCACAGGTGGGCGATCACATCTGGCCCCCACGGCAGCAGGCGAATGCGGAAATTGTTTGGGCCAACCACGTCGTTGAGCCGCGGTAAATAGCCGGTCCACCACTCGTGATAGGCGAGTGCCAGCGCGGCGGTGCCCTCGTGGTTGATGGCGCCGGGCCGGACCTGGATCTGATCGACTGGGAAGGGGCGACTCAACTCCTCAATCGCGGCCTGTACATCCTTGGGCAACTCGGGGAAATAGCCCAGATACTCGGCCGGGGTCGGAATGGTCTGTGATGTCATAGAGGTATGCTCCTGCGCCGGCCGCCCATGTATGAGCGTACGGCGGCAATAGAAGGCGATAAGTTAGCGGTAGCCGTGATAGGTGACGCCGCTCTGCATGAATGTTGCATAGCCAAAGTAACCCAGGATTGGCAGCCAACCCTGGTCGTGGAAGTTGGTGATCGCCCCAATCGCGGGGTTGGCGCCGCCGGTGTCAAAGGCGCGCTTCTCGACCTGCAGTGTGACGCCGTTGGATAGTTCTACAGTCCAGCAGTTGGACTGCATATTCAGCGCGGAGACGCTGGTAATACGCAGGGCAGCGCCGGACGGGGTAGCCGCAACGGCGGGGCGTGCCGTCATAGCAAAAATGGCGATGATGATGAGGGCGGCGAGCGAGATCGGGGCAATGATTTTCATGGCGATAGCTCCTATGATTGAAGTTGTCTCGGAGCTATCAGGCGCCCCGCAGGGGCGATTGATAGCCCCTGGAAGGCGGATACTGATGTTCTACACGATGCGCGAAGAAGAGTTAAATGCAAACTGGGAGAGTGCCACTGCCACAAGATGACCACCGGTGATGCATGTTGGCCGTAACAATGACCTAGCGGTCCGGCACGTAGCGCTGGATCGCCAGGACGGCTGGACGGAGCAATGCGTCATCTTTGGCGGTCGATCGGCGCACGCTGTGTGCAACGGGAGTAGTGGCGCGGAGCCACCGTCGCGGCTGGCGCAGCGGGCGCACTGGCGTAGTACAGAGTCGCAGCTTCGCGCAGCAAACGCTGTGCGGTCGCGGTATCGCCGTGGCGTGCGGCCAGGTGCATGGCGCGGCAGGTCTCGGTCGGCATCGCGTCGATGATACGGGTCAGATCCTGACGCGAGACATCGTACGAGAAACTTCCCATCGGGATGCGGCCACCACCCTGACCCTGAAGAGATCTGAGAGACATACATGTTCCTTTCCGCGGCTGTGCCGCAATAGCGCGCAGCCGCTCCACCCGGAGGGCTGCAAAAACTTGCAAGCCCCCAGGTGGGGGAAAGGATCCGATGCTGAAGTGTCAGTCGCGCCCGCGCCGCATGAGACGGCACCTAGGCAGCGGGATAGGAGAGGTGCGCACGTGTGTGACCTGCGTGCCGCCAGTGTGAGTCACCAGCGGGGAGGGTAGGTAGTAGTCCTGGACATCCGTTTCACGGATGCCCGTAAATCGGCGCGCTTGGGTCGGATGAAGGTAATACATGTCGAAGCCTCGTTTTTCAAGCTATGAGCTGCGACGTCACTGCCCCCATCGGGCCGTGATCGAGCGCGGCCCGCTGCAAAATCCTGTGGCGAATGATCGAGGGCGGGCGCTTATGACGCCCCAGAACATCCTTCTACACGAAGGCGCGTATGGGAGGTGCAACCTCAGGTAGATAAGGATTGAGAATCAAAAAACCACGCTCACAGAACAGTCGCGCTCTTGAAAGAGCAACAGGTGTTCGATGGACGTGGTATTAAGAGAACTATAGGTTGCCGGTTGCGCGAATGAAGCGCACAAAGGGTGCGGTGCCGCGCAGGGCAACAAAAAGATCGATAGGGAAAGTGGGCGTGATAGCGCGGGCGCCAGGTAGGCGCGGGCGCGCAGGTAAAGCTGTAGCTACGGTACGAGGCGGGCACAACAAGGTGAAGCGCCCATACCGGCGTTGTGTCTATGCGATTGTCAAATGTACAGCAGAAGAATTGGGGTTCTTCCGCTGACCCGCACGGACCTGGCGCTTCATGGTCGCGAGCGTTGGCGCGTGCCGAAAGTGCTGGCGTGCGCCGTTGGTCGGGACCAGGAGACGGCAAACCTGCGCGAGTCAGATCGCATCAGAGACTCTAGCACATAGTCGTAACCAATTAAGTACCAGAGGGTGTACAGTTCAATTCAACAACAGAGACTATCTGCCTGTGGCTCAGGAGGTTGCGGGTTCGAAACCCGTCGGGCACTCCAGGGCCGCTTTTCAGCATCCTGAAGCCAAAAACAAGAGGTTGCGAGTCTGCGCCGGATTGGCCTGGCTCATAACCTCTTTTGATTGCCACGCCCTTGAGCCGCTTTCGCGGCTAAGTATGCTCCGCAATCACTGTTTCCAGAGTACTATGCTAACAGATCCACAAAGACCAGGGCGACCGCTACGACCACGACGTTCCCTTGGCATCGGGCATCCTCCATCTTTCTGCCTTTCGATAGTTGACTATGGTAGTATAATACACAGCAGGAGGGTTTTTCGCCCACATATTCCTCTTTCTTACTCTTCGCCACATCCACACCTTCCTACCCCTCATCCAGACATGCGTCGAGTCCATAGAACGCCGCAGGCAAGCCTGTTGGCGGACCTACGAACACTACGAGACCATCGCTATCCGGTCGAGACGTTGAGAGGCGGAGGAGCGTCTGTACTGGAAGCGACACGGTTGCATCACCGCGCCTTGCGTACCCTCGGCCCAGTGGTGTCCACATCAGCGCGATTGTACACACGTCTGGCGACAGGCCGTGTGACCACCACGTCGAGCGTCGCCCGTTCATGGCGATCGAGATGATTACTTGCGCCGTGTCTGTCGCTAGGTGTGCCTGTGAGCAGCAACTCGAGCACATCAGGCCAGCTTATTGCCTTACCGCAGGGTGGCGGTGCCCTACACGGTATTGGCGAGACCTTCGCACCCGACCTGTATACTGGCACGGGCAACTTTACCATCCCCATCGCGCTACCGCCGGGCCGCAACGGCTTCCAACCCGACCTCAAGCTTGTCCATAGCACCGGAAACGGCAATGGCCCATTTGGCCTGGGCTGGAGCTTGAGCATCCCCGGCGTCAGCCGCAAGACCGCCCGCGGTGTGCCGCGCTACGACGACCGCGACGTTTTCATCCTCTCGGGCGCCGAGGATCTCGTACCAGTCGAGCGACCAGACGCGACGCTGACCCGATATCAGCCGCGCACCGAGGGGCTCTTCGCTGAGATCTTCCACCACCACAGCGCCGCAGACAACTACTGGGAGGTGCGCAGCAAAGATGGCCTCGTCAGCATCTACGGCACGCCCGGCCGCGCCGCCACCGACCCGGCTACCCTGTGTGATCCCGATCCGACCCACACCGACCGAGTCTTCGCTTGGCGGCTCACCGAGACGCGCGACCCCTTCGGCAACCGGATCGTCTACGAATATCTCGACGACGAGGGCGCCGCGGACAATCACCGCTGGCGCCAGCCGCTCCTCAGTCGAATCCGCTATATCGATTATCTCGGTCCGAACGGGCCTGACTATCTCGTCTCGGTCAGCTTTGCGTACGAGGCGCGCCCCGATCCCTTCTCCAGCTTCCGGGCCGGTTTTGAGGTCCGTACCACACTTCGCTGCACCCGCATCGTTGTGAGCACTCATGCAGGCCGCACGCGCGTGCAGCGAGTCTATCATCTTGTGTATCTTGATCAGCGCCGTCTTGAGCACTTCCAGCTGCCCGCCAACGGCGTCGCACTGCTCAGCCAGATGTGGATAGAGGGCCGCGACGACAGCTCGCCGAACCTGCTGACCAACGGTGACTTCCGCAGCGTCGGGCCAGCTGGTGCAACAACATCCTTCAGCGGCCTGCACGGCGGCGGTAACGCGGCCGCCGCCAACTGGAGCGTCTGGTCCAACCAGCACGGTGTCGTGGCTACCGCGATAGAACCGCCAGCGTTCGCGCCCGCTGGGCCAGGGATGATCCACGTCACGACAAGCGTCCCAAGCGGAGGGCTAGTGCAAACCTTTGGCGCCCCGGGGGCCGGCCCTGACGCTGTGACTGCCGGTGCCTGGATCTTTGTGCGCCGCGGTCGGGTCGGAATCGGGCCGCTGGGAGTATCTCGCCACGCCCAACGGCAATGCGCCGGCGAACGAGCTAATTATCTATGCGACGAGCCCCGGCGGCGCGGAGTTCTATGTAGCCTCCGCCGAGGTAGCCCGAGCGCCGCGCGCCGAGTGGCTTCCACCCTTGGAATTCAGCTACTCCGTCTTTGCCCCTGAGCAGCGTCGATTTGCGCCGCTTACTGGTGACGATCTCCCAACCCGCGCCCTCGGTGACCCAAACCTGGAGCTGGTGGATCTCTTCGGCCGCGGTCTGCCCGATGTGCTTGAGCTGAACGGCGTCGCGCGCTACTGGCGCAACCTGGGCGAGGGTCGCTTCGACCGACCACGGCCCATGCGTGCGGCGCCCGCCGGTCTGGCCCTGGCCGATCCCGGTGTACAACTCCTCGACGCGGACGGCGATGGCCGCATCGATCTGCTGGTGACTCGCGACGGCCTGGCCGGCTACTTCCCCCTCGCCTTCGACGGCGGCTGGGATGCGCGCTCGTTCCGGCCCTACCGCCAGGCGCCGAGCTTCAGCTTGGAGGATCCGACGGTCAAACTGCTCGATCTCAACGGCGACGGGGTGATCGACGCCCTGCGAGGCGGAGCGCGTCTGGAGTGCTTCTTCAACGACCCACGCCGTGGCTGGACGGCGACGCGAGCTGTGGAGCGCCGTGCCCTTGAGCGCTTCCCGAATGTCGACTTTGCCGACCCGCGGGTGCGCCTCGCCGATATGAGTGGCGACCAGCTGCAGGATATCGTCCTGATCACCGACGGCGAGGTGGCGTACTGGCCCAACCTGGGCCACGGCGACTGGGGGCCGCGTATCAGTATGCGACACGGGCCGCGCTTTCCTCGCGGCTACGACCCACGGCGCATTCTGCTTGGTGACGTGGATGGCGATGGCCTGGCCGACCTGGTCTATGTGGACGATGGCCGGGTGACTCTCTGGGTCAACCAGAGCGGCAATGGCTGGGGCGACCCAATCACCATTACCGGCACACCGTTGGTTACCGATACAGGCGCGGTACGGATGGGCGATCTGTTCGGCCTCGGCATCGCTGGGGTGCTCTGGAGCACCGAAGCTACCGCACCGGGGCGGCCACACCATTGGTTCCTCGATTTTACCGGCGGTGTCAAACCCTACCTGCTGGATGCGATGAACAACCACATGGGGGCAGTGACCCGGGTGGAATACGCCGCCTCGACCCGCTATTTCCTTGCCGACCAGTCGGACTCGCGGTATCGCTGGCGCACGCCGCTGCCCTTTCCGGTTCAGGTGGTGGCCCGCGTTGAGGTGATCGACCAGATCTCAGACGGCAAGCTGACCACCGAGTATCGCTATCATCACGGCTACTGGGACGGCGCGGAGCGCGAGTTTCGCGGCTTCGGGATGGTTGAACAGTTCGATAGCGAGCAGTTCGTCGACTACAATGGCGCAGGGCTTCACGTCGACACATACTTCCGGCCAGTAGACGTGGACCACTTCGCTCCGCCGACTCTCACCCGCACCTGGTTCCACCAGGGGCCGATCGGGCCGGAGGAGGGCGATTGGGCCGAGGTAGACCGCTCGCACGAGTACTGGGCGGGAGACCCCCCGTTGCTGGGTCATACCACGGTGGTGAACGCCTTCCTGGCCTCGCTGCCTCATCGGCGACCTGATCGGCTGCCCGATCGTCGATCGCGGCGTGATGCCCTGCGGGCTCTTCGCGGCCGCATCCTGCGCACCGAGCTATACGCCGACAACGGTAGCACACAGCGGGATCGGCCATACACGGTGACGGAGTACGCTTATGGGCTGCGCGAGGAGAAGCCGCCCAACACTAGCAATGTGGATCGGCCGCGCATCTTCTTCCCATATCTCATAGCCGAACGCACCACCCAGTGGGAGCGCGGCGACGATCCGCTGACCACCTTTAGTTTCACTGCCGGCTACGACACCTTCGGGCAGCCGCAGACCCAGACCACGGTGGCCTGCCCGCGCGGCTGGCGACATCTCGATGACCGGTTCAAGGGCTATCTCGCGACACGCACAGTGACCACCTACGCTACACCGGTGGTGGCGGCGGACTATATCCACGACCGCGTGGCCGAGGTGAGCAGTTATGAGATCGACCCGTCGCGTGTGGCTACGATCGCTGAGCTGCGCAGCCTGCCTGCGGGCAATCCATCCCTACGCCTCATTAGCCGCATCCTGAACTTTTACGACGACAACCCGGCTCAGCCGAACAACGGTGCCTTTGTCGGCCGGGCCCTCGGCCAGGTGGGCAACTACGGCGCTCTGGTACGCAGCGAGCGCCTGGCCCTCACCGAGCACGTCATCCAGCAGGCCTACGGCGGACGCCTGCCCCACTTCGCGGCCCGCGGTGCGGTCGCATGGCCTGCCGAGTATCCGCACGCATTTCAGCAGCGTTTGCCGGCTGGCGCGGGCTATGACTATCGACCGGGTGGCGCCGCCGATCCTTATGTTGACGGCTATTTTATCGTCGCCGAGCAGCGCCGCTACGACTTCCACGCTGGCGCGGGCGGCCGCGGCCTGGTTCGTGCCACGCGCGACCCACTGGGCGAAGAGACCGCCATTATCTATGAGGCGCCCTACGACCACTTGCCACAGAAGGTGACCGACCCCACTGGCCTGGAGACGACGGCGACCTACGCCTATCGTGTCCTTCAGCCGGAGAAAGTCACTGACCCCAACGGCAACGAAACTACATTCGCCTTCACGCCGCTTGGCCTGCTAGGCGCAACATGGGTGCGCGGCAATCCAGCACGGAACGAGGGCGACCGGTCGCGGCCCGGCTTGCACCTGAGCTACGATTTCCTGGCCGGCTACCGCAGTGATGGCCGCGAGCCAATCGCCGTGCGCAGCGTGCGCCACACGCACCACGACACTGAGCTGGATGTGCCCCAGCCAGAGCGCGACGAGACGATCGAGACACGCGAATACTCCGACGGTTTCGGTCGCCTCGTGCAAACCCGCGTCCAGGCTGAGGATGTGCGCTTCGGCAACCCGACCTTCGGCGATGGCGTGCTGCCCGCGCAGCAGGGTCATCCGGCCGACGCCCAGCCGGTGGTGGGCCGCCTGCCCGCCAACCCCTCGCGCCCTGCCGTGGTCGTCAGCGGCTGGAAGGTCTACGACAATAAGGGTCGCGTGGTCGAGCAGTACGAGCCCTTCTTCGACGAGGGGTGGGCCTTTCGCCCACCTGGGCCACGCGGCGAGCGCATCCAGATGTACTACGATCCGCGGGGGCGGGTGGTGCGCACTGTCAACCCCGACGGCTCCGAGCAACGCGTGATCTACGGCGTGCCCGCCGACCTGGCGCATCCAGAGGAGTTCGCGCCGACACCTTGGGAGACCTACACCTACGACGCCAACGACAACGCCGGGCGCACACATCGCAGCCAGTCGCGTGACTACCAAGAGCACTGGGATACCCCGGCAAGTGCCGTGATCGATGCTCTGGGGCGCGTCGTACGGGCAATTGCGCGCACCCGCGCCGCCGGTATGCTGGAGCAGCACCACACTACGTCGACCTACGATATCCGCGGCAACCTGTTGCGTGTCACTGATCCCCTGGGCCGCGTGGTTCTTACGCAGGTGTACGATCTGGCCGACCGGCCACTACGCGCCGAAAGCCTGGACGCTGGTATCCGCTGGACGGTGCTAGACGCACGGGGTGGCATGCTGGAGCAGCGCCACACGGGCACCGGCCGACTGCAGCTGCGCGCCTTCGACCGTCTGGGCCGGACGAGCCGTCTCTGGGCTCGGGACGATGGAACGAGCCTACCCACCCTGCGCGAGTGGCTGGAGTACGGCGACGACGAGCCAAACCGGACGGCAGCGCGGGCGGCGAACCGCCTTGGGCAACCTTACGTCGAAGATGCGACGGGTGATCAGTGCCAACCTGCTCTTGGCGGCGGGCGGCGGTGCGCAACTGGCATTCTATGTGGTCGATTGGACGCCCCTCGACGGTCCTGGCGCCGCGGCGCACGCCCAGGCCACCCTGGATGGGACACACTACGCTACAGACACCGCCTACGATGCCCTCGGGCGGGTGAAGTCGGCCGAGTACCCGCGCGACGTGGTGTTGACCAACCCCAACGATCGTCGGGTGCTCAGACCACGCTACAACCGCGCCGGGGCCCTCGAGCGGGTGGAGATCGAGCGAACCAGGGCAGGTAAGGTTATCAGCACCGAGACATTTGTGGAGCGTATCGCCTACAACGCCAAGGGCCAGCGCACTCTGGTCGTCTATGGCAATGGCCTGATGACCCGCCAGGCCTACGACCCGCGGACGTTCCGGCTACTCCGGATGCGCACCGAGCGCGCCACCGCCGGGGGTCCGGGCACATGGCGGTACACCCCCGCGGGCATGCTGCTACAGGACATCGCCTATGCCTACGACCTGGCCGGCAATATCCTGCGCATTGACGATCGTACGCCGGGCTGCGGTTACCGCAATAATCCCGATGCGGTGCGGGCACAACAGGCCGGTGACGTGGCACTGGCACAGGCCCTGCGCCGTGATGATGCTTTGATCCGCTATTTCGCCTACGACCCGCTCTATCGGCTGACGCGGGCAACCGGCCGCGAGGACGCGAACATCCCGCGCCCGCGCCCGTGGAGCGATGACCAACGCGCTGGCTTCGGCTCCGGGCGCCACGCCACGCCAGATCAGGATAACGCCCCGAATCTGACCACCGGCTACTGGGAGCGTTACAGCTACGATCCGGCCGGCAACATGACGTTGCTGGAGCACGGGAGCAATGGCACGCCCGACTGGACGCGGGCCAGCGGCGTAGGCGGCCTCAACCCGCAGAGCTGGGGGCAGCAGTGGCGCGCCCACCTCAACGCGCCGGGCGGGTGGCCGGGCGCGCCGGGCAACCAGCTGACGTACGTGATCGATGGGGCGGCGCCAGCGGGGCCAACCCATGTCTACGAGGCCGCCGGCAACCTCACTATGGAGCGCGGGAACCGGCACTATCTCTGGGACCATGCTGGGAGTCTGCGTCTCTTCGCCATACAAGCGCCAGGCGCTGCGCCGGCCAAGCAGGCCCACTACCTCTACGACGGGGCCGGGCAGCGCGTCACCAAGTACGTGCGCGAGGCGGGCGGCTACGAAATGACCGTCTACATCGACGGCGTATTCGAGCACCGGCGCAGCGTGGCGGCGGGAGGGACGGTCGAGAACAGCACGCTACATGTACTGGACGGGCAGCGACGGATCGTCATGATTCGCGTCGGCCCGCCGCTCGCCGGCGACACCGGACCGGCGCTGCAGTTCCACTTGGGCGACCACCTCGGCAGCAGCGCGGTGGTGGTGGACGGCGCGGGCGGCTGGGTCAACCGCGAGGAGTTCTATCCCTACGGCGAGACCAGCTTCGGCAGCTTCGCCCGCAAGCGCTACCGCTTTACTGGCAAAGAGCGCGACGAGGAGAGCGGGCTGTGCTACTTCGGCGCGCGCTACTACGCGTCTTGGCTGGCACGCTGGATCGCTTCCGATCCAGCCGAACTGGACGACGGGCTAAATCTGTATGGTTACGTACGACAGAATCCCATGCGCTTCACGGATCAAGATGGACAATGGGCAGGCGCGGCGCCTGCAGCGGAACCGACCACGCGGGTGGTGTCGACTGCACTTGAACGAGCAGCGGCGCGCTGGGGTAGCGCACAACTGATCTCAACTGGCGCGGCCGAGGTGAGTGCGACCTCTGGAACTTTTCTTGGCCTTGGGCCTGTTGGGTGGATCTTGGCAGGGATCGGTTCCGCCGCGTTAGGCGGGTATTTGTTGTACAAGGCCGGGCAATCCTATCTGCAATTGCAAGGGGCCGAGGAAAACTCGCGCCTATTGCAGGAGCATTTGAAGCAGCAGGTCGACCTCGCATGGAAGAATGGACAAATCACTGATGAAGAGCACCAACTGTTTAAGGCAACAGGTACGCTGGTCATTCAACCACGCGGCGGTGGGCCAGCGGTATCAGAAGCAAAGGCTGCAACCGATAGTTCGGCCGCGAGGTCGACTAATGTAAGCCAAACCCAGGTGCAAAAGAATGCCAAGGTCGGGGCGGCAGGCGAGAAAATGGCGGAGTTTTCGCTGCGCCATGCCCATCCTAATTTTGCGGGCGCCAGCACACTTAAGCGCACGCTCAAGAACGAGACTGGCAAGACCATTTACACTGGCCCTAACCGGACAGGTGCGCGCGTGACGGATGTGGCACTTCCAGCAGAAGGGGGAGCTGTGGGCACGTTGGAAGTAAAGACCCTTCAAGAACCGATCGACCCTCTCATTTTTGCGCAGGGATCATCACAACTGGAGAAGGAGCGCAAGATCATGTCGCAGGGGCAAGTGTACTGGGGCTCAAGCGATAACCTGTGTCCAGTCGTACCAGGCGAAGGGCCCGGCGTAACAACCGGATGGTG
>WNGA01012236.1_pt1 | contig 11105 bp, 11 predicted proteins | sample 5400061 | NCBI WGS metagenome assembly WNGA01 (sample SAMN13153366, study PRJNA577476) | soil metagenome | isolation source: 100 cm soil or saprolite under grassland replicate 2 | place: USA:California | collected 2016-06-15
AATACCGAACCGGCGTTGAGATCACGAAAGCTCAAATGAGCGATCTTGCTTTGCACCCTCACGAGTTCCACGGCGAGTGGAACTACGAACTGCAACCGCGCGAGTTGAAAAACTAATATGGATCAAGCGCCTAAGCTCGTGCCCCTTGAGGAGAAGGAGGCGGACGACCTTCGCGACATCTACGCCAACCTGAGCCCGGGCGAGCACGACGACCCCAGGAACTTCTACACGAACCGCTCGCGGGCGCAGCTCAAGACCTGGTACGACACGATCCTCAGGATCAAGGCCGCCCTTGAAGCGCGGCGGCCGTAGCTGTGGTCCAGCGTCATTACCTCCGCTGCGCCGTCTGCGGCACCGTCACCCTCGTGCGGTGGCAGGTCGGCTGGCTGGAACGCCACCCGATCCGCGTGCCGTGCGGCGGCTGCGGCGTCATCATCCGCGGCGTCGCGAAGACCGACCAGGAGAAGGTGAGGGCGGAGATCGAGTTCGAGAACGGAGAGTCGATCGAACCCGACGGGGCGGAGCCCCGCTTCTACATCGAGGCCTCGGGCGAGTTCGTCACGTCGAAGCTGCGGCCGTTCGGCCCTGGCGACCAGCAGTTTGGCCCGGGCCCGTTCATGAAGGCGTTCGCGTCGATGGGCGAGCGGTACATGGAGTTCAACGGCCGCACCCTCGGATTCCTCGGCCTCGTGAAGAACGACTGGCCGAAGCTGCGCGTGATCTTGGAGCTGTGGGAAAACGGGCAGCGGGCGCTGCTGAAGGCCGAGATCGAGAAGCACGCTCACCTGTCGGACCTCCCAGCGAGCGAGGGCTTCAACCTGCTCCGTTCGGTGCGAGGGGCCCTCGTGTCGTTCCTGCTGCCGGTCACGGACGAGGCGCGGTACCGCGGGGTGGCGAAGTTCCTCGCCGGCGAGATCGGGCCGATGCTGGAAACGCCGTTCGGCGAGGCGATGGCGAAGCACGCGATCCGCACCGGGCTCCTGCGGAGGACCGAGGCGAAGATCGCCGGCTCGGTCGCGGCGTTCATCGAGAAGTTCCCGCACCTCATCCCGATCTTCTCGCTCGCCTTCATGCGCAACAAGCCTGCCGACCTGTGGGCCAATGCCGGCGTGACCACGAGCTCCTTCGAGGATCTGAAGGGGCTGTACATCGACTGCTACGAGGCGGTCGCCGACGCCCTGACGCTCGTGGTCATGCTCAACAACGTGAAGCTGCGCCGCCGGTTCAGGGCCATGGCCGCCAAGCGGAGGGATGTCGTCACGCTCGAGGACTTCGAAGGCAAGGCGAAGGGCATCCGCGTCGGCTTCGTCGACGGCGTGGAGCCATTCGATGTCCTCGCGCGCGGCGGCGTCAACACGAAGCTCCGCAACGCGATCGGGCACCGTTCCTACGCCTTCGACCCGGCCTCCCAGGTCATCACGTACCACCCCGACGGGTCCTCGACCGGAGCCGCACTCGAGATGCCGCCCGGCGAATTCCTGGAGGAGACGTGGCGCCTCTTCGAGACGCTGGTCCTGGACCTCGGCGAGGCCGTGTACCAGGTGCGTGAGTACGAGTTCGCAGCCGAAGGGTCCTGACGGCGGCCACCGAGCCGCCGCCGCCCACCTACTTCTTCTTCGGGAACAGCAGCGCGGCGGCGGTCTTCGCGAGCGCGTTGGTCTCCGCCCATGTCGGGGGCCGCGTCGCGCCGGTGGCGACGTCGCCGCCCGACACCTCGCCTGGCGGGCGCTGAGCAGGTGCAGCGCCTTGTAGTAGGCGTCGGTCTCGTAGACGGATCCGAGCGGCCGAGCCTTCTCGGCGAGCTCTTCGGGGGTCAGCTTCTTGGTCTTCCTCAAGTCAAAAAACGATCGGCTCCATGTGTCGTACCTCCATCATCTAGATTGCCGCCGCTCAATGGACACGCAGTCGGCGAAGAAGCGGCGTGCGCGGTGATACTCTAGGCGCGCGCGAACCCATGAGTGCGGCCACGACGAAGGAGAAAGGCGACCTTCTCGAAAACGTCATCACCGGCATCTGCTCGGGGCTGAAGGGCTCGAAGGTCACGAGGAACGCCGAGATCGACGGCCGCCATACGCGCGCGAAGCGCGACGTCGACGTGCTCATCGAGGGGAGGCTCAACGCGTTCGCGGTGCGGATCGCGGTCGAGGCGAAGAACTACCAGGACCGGGTCGGGGTCGAGAAGATCGAGGCGCTCCACTCGAAGCTGGAGGACATCGGCGTCGACCTCGGCGTTATGGTGAGCAGCAAGGGATTCACGCGGCCGGCGAAGAACGCGGCTGCCTCGTGGGACATCCAGCTGTTCGAGGTCTATGACCAGCGACTCGAGAACACGAGCCTGCTGCTGCCGGTGCGCCACGTCGCGCCCGAACTGGGGCCGTACCAGGTCCACGTCCAGCACAGAGGTGGTGGTCCTTTCTCGCTGCCGGTCGACTGGTCCAAATGGCGGTTTCACGCGGGCGACAAGCGGCTGACGATCGAGGAACTCGCGCTCAAGGCGATGCGCGACGCCCGCATCCCTCCGACCCCCGGCACCCACCAGGTTGAAGTCGGGGCAGTGACGATCGAGGACGCCATGCGCCCGGGAGAGCTCCAGTACTGCGAGATCGAGTTTTCCGTCGAGGTCAGGGAGCGCTACTACCTGAAGCTCTTCCCGGCGTCGTTCATCAGGAACGCCGTTGACGGCGCCGAGCAGCACAACCTAAAAGTGGACATGTATTACGAGCCGGAGCGGCTGGCGGCCAACGGCTGGAAGGAATTCGCGACGCGCGAGGAAATGGAGAAGGCCGCCGACATTCCGAACCAGCCCGAAGGGATCAGGAACCTGACGGTCATGGCGCGGACGCGTTCGAAAACCGAATAGCGAAGCGTTCACTGATGGCGATCAGCCCGCCGGCTCGCCGATTATTGTAGTCGGCGAAGAACGCCTCGGGCAGGTCGTCGATGTGCGCCGCCCAGGTTGGAGAACCAAGTAAAGACAACTGACCTTACGGCTAGTTTCGCGGCAGGCTTCTCACCAACGAATGATCTCGTTTACATCGATTTGCTCCTCCGCCGCAGTGCCGTGCTCGGACTCGATGGCGACCGCCACGTCGAGGATCTCGAACTCGATCCGGCCTATGCCCGAAACGTCGCCGAAGCCCCGCAAGAACTCCTCCTTGCTTAGCTGCATGGTGGCGGTGGCGCGGCCCCGAGGTGGAAGGTTCAGGTTGGCGCCGATTATGTGCGTCTGGATCCCACGCTCCACCGTCTCGTCGGAGTTTGCCTCGGCCGTCGCTGCCCCGAGCTTCACGAACGCCATCGCCGATTTCCACCGGATTGCAACGCCCTTCACGGTCAGCAGGCATCGACCGACGTTCTCCATGACGACCAGTGGTCCGCCGGTCGTCCGCGCCCGCGACCTCGTGTCGAGCGCGACGTTGAGGCGCGGCTGTTGCGCCAGGCGCAGCTCCTCGAGTTCGAGCTTGGCCTTCTCGTGCAGGACCGGATCGTCCTGGCGCGACCACTCGATGACTTCGATCGGCGACGCGCGCTCGGTGATCGTCCCGACCCGTTTCAAAGGCAGGAAGCGTGTGAGGAGGTTTCCCGAGTCGCGGATCGGGAAGTAGGGCCTCTTGCCCTCGCCCACTATCTCAAGGACGCCGACAGTCAGGCCGTCGAGCGTGAAGGATTGGTACGTGAAGCAAGGGACCCTATTGAGCCTGTGCGTTATCTGTTGCTGGAGGGAGGCGTCGTCGGGCACCTTTCCGGCGAGTCCGACGACAATGCCCGTGCGGTCAATGGGGTCCTCGTCGGCCCCGAAAACGATGTGCCCCCGCTCGTCGAGCCTCAGGACGTTAGCAATCGCCATTAGGTCCTTCGCCAGCTCGACGTCGGACGTGTGGTGCTCGCGCTTGAAGTCGAGGGTCGGGCTCTCTGTCCGGCTCAGCAGCTCCCGCACGAATGCTTCGTCCATGGTAACGATCTGAGCCCGCGGCGATTCATCCCTTCGCTCGCGATTGCAGTTCAGCCCTTGTCGTCGAACCCCTTTATGGCGTTTTCGGGCAGGAGGGGGTTCTTGCGCAGGAGCTTTTCGCGCTCTTCCGCCAGCTCATTGTGGCGCCGAATGACGGTCCCGAGTTCGACCTTCTCATTCTCGTCAAGCCCGCCCGGCATCCGCATTTTTTTTACCAGGTCGCCGTGGCGCCCATGGAGTTTGGCTCCCTCCACTTCGATCTCGCGTAGACGGTCAAGGTCTGGGCCCGTCAGATACCATTCGGGAGGTACTTTCACCGCTGTATTCATAGCATGGGCAGGAGTCGCTCCCGGCGACCCCGTCACGGATCGGCCGGCTCCTACTGTTGCAGAATCTCTCCCGTCTTTAACCAGTGCTCAACGAAGGCTGAGACCGCCTCGTCGCACACAGACCGCTCCCGCACAGCCAGCCAGTCCTTTTGCACCTGCTGCCAGCGCTTGTGACGAAGCGGAAACTCGCGGATCTGCTGTTTCATATTCTCTCTGAGAGTCGGGCTGTCAGAGCGCTCGATCAGGATTTCGCGCACTCGGACGGCCCTTTCCCAGGATCCGGCAAGTTCGCTGAGATGGGTGTCGAGGACGGCTCGCGCTTGGAGCGCAGCTCCGGCGTCGCCAATACTTCTTTCCGATCCACGAAGCCGTTCGATGAACTGGTCGCCGATCCGCTGGGCGTCTTCTGGAATGCTCGCGTCGCCGCCCCAAAGGCGCAGTCGGAGACCCAGGTCGTCCTTCACGTCGGGCGCCTGGGAAGCGAGCCAGTCAAGGACGGCGACAAACGGATTTCCCGTGAGATCCACGCCGCCGGCAGCTTAGCCCGATAGTGCCTTCACAATCGCCAGGAGTTCTGGCGGGCCGGCATTCTTTGAAGAAGACTCGCGTCTCAAGAACCGGCCAGGGGTTGGCTGGAGACGGACCGCAAGATAAAGGACCGGAGCTGACGCCGGTCCAACTCCCGGCGGTCGTTGGGAAAAGTATAGAGGTCGCTGGATCGCTGACGTTGCGGCGGTAGCGCGCCGCTTGGTGAGCTGGCCGCCGCTTCCTGGAAGCGACGCCGCATTCGCCGATGGTGAGCGGCCCGCCGATCACATCTTTCTGCGCGCGGCCGATAACCCCGGCGTGAAACATCTTCCGTTAGAGGGCCAGATCAAATGCGAGCCAGCGTCTGATAGGGCGGGCAATCGGCTTCGCCGCCCGCCCCAACCGGGCCGATTTCGGACGGGACACGGCAACAAGGAGCGACCTCGTTGCGAGAACCGCACAGGACCGTCCGGATTGGCCGCCGATTTTTCCGGTCGGTACCGACAAGGAAGACTGCGATGAGACACGCGATTCGAATCCAGCCGTATCTATCCCGCGACCTCTTTCAGAAGCTCCGCGCCTACGCCGCGGCGCGTTCGCTCACGGTGAGCGCAGTGGTCGCCGCCGCCCTGGGCGAATACCTGAACCGCGACGAGGTCGACGAGGACCTGCTCGGGCGGCGCCTGGATGGTGTCACTCATGCCGTCGAGCAGCTTGGGCGTGACCTCGACGCCCTGGCTGTCGGCTTCGGCAGGTTCGTCCAATATTCGCTCTGGAGCATTCCCGAGCGTGTCGAAGACAAGGCCATTCGACGGGGCGAGACCTTGTACCGAGGCTTTCTTGCCAAGGTTGCCGAGCAGCTTCGAGCGGGCACGACCTTCACCGGCCAGGTGTTTCCAACGCGCCGGCTCCCTGTCGTCCCGGCGGCGCCCACGAACACGGGAAAGGGCGGTAGGGATGAAGGAGGGCGGTCGTGAACGGCTCCTGTCCGCCCGAGGACGACCGGATTCTCCGGCCCCGAATGGGGTGGCGAAAGCATCCGGAACGGGAAGGCGTTCAGCCGTTCCATATCCGGCTGGCACGCACGGCGCCGCGACCGGCCGGCAAAGGTGGGCGCGCACGGCGGGCGCGAAATCAACCGGGTCGCGTTGCGGTACGGGAGCCGCACGCGCTGAGTCGGCGCTGCGTGATCAAGTCGAAATACGTCGCGATGACGGCGGAGGGGCGAAAGCTCGCCGCTCGACATCTCGCCTACCTCGAACGCGACGGCGTTGAGCGCGACGGGTCGCCCGGGCTGTTGTACGGACCCGATGAGAAATTCAGCGCCGACGAATTTCGCGAGCGGCTTCCGGGGGAGCCGCGGCAGTTTCGATTCATCGTTTCTCCGCAGGACGGCGCGCGCGCCGACCTCACGGAATTGGCTCGGCAGCTCATGCGCCAGGTCGAAAAGGACACCGGGCGCCGCCTCATCTGGGCGGCGGTGAACCATTACAACACCGACAATCCTCACGTTCACATCGTCGTGCGCGGCGTCGACCGAGACGGCGATGAATTCCGAATTGACCGCGGATATATGGCCAACGGCATGCGTTGGCGCGCGCAGGAAATTCTCACCCGCGAGCTCGGTCGACGCAGCGAGAGGGACTTGTCCATGGATCGGGCTGTCGACGTCGGTCGCGAGGCCTTCACGGAGATTGATCGGGTGCTTGCCGAGCACTCTTCGCCGGACGGCTCGGTTGCGCTGGCGAAGGTATTGGCGGCGCCGGAGGGGGAGCGGCTTGCATGCCTCGACCGGCTGCAGGCGCTCGAAGAAATGCAGCTCGCCACGAAGGAGTCGGCGGGGGCCTGGCGTCTCGCCGACGGTTGGAAAGGGTTTCTCGTTCAGCGCGGCGAGGATACCGACGCACGCAGCCGGCTCCGAGCCTTGGTCGGTGACGAGGCTTCCCGGTATCAGGTCCTCCGTCCCGAAAATCCTGTGCCGGTCGCGGATGGCGTGGTTGTGGGGATGGGTCTTCATGACGAGCTGGGGGGGGACATGTTCGCCGCGATCAAGACCGCGAGCGGGCAGGGGTACTACCTGCGGTTGCAGCCCCAGGTGGCGGAGAAGCTGCAAGAGCGCGACGTGGTCCGGGTCGGTTTCGAACTCGAGTCCTGGCTGAAACCGGCTGATCGGATCGTCGCCCGGTTCGCGCAGGAAAATGGCGGCACGTACGATCCCGTTCGCCATCAGCGGGCACTGGAGGGGCTGCGCCAATCGCCAGCGGGCGAGCGTCAGCCAACCCCCGCAGAGCGCGTGGCAGCCAATGTCCGGCGCCTCGATCGGCTCGCGCGCTATCGCCTGGCGACGCGTTTGCCGGACGGACGGTGGCAGATTCCTGCGAACCTTTTGAGCCAGCTCGAGGACCGCGAGCGGACCCATCCACAGCACCGACTTCGTCTCGAAAAACTCGGCGGTCCAGCACGAGAGCCTGTTCGACCGCGGGCCGAGGATGTTGCCTCCGAGCGGGACGCCCTCGGTCGTGCGCTGAGCAAGGAAATGCGCCTGGTCTATGTCGCCGAGCCGCCCGCGTTCCGGGGCAGCGCGATTCTCGGCGCCTCGACGTCCTCTGGTCGCGAGTACCTCCGAGTCGTCGACTACCGCACCGGGCAGTTCACGCTGATCGCGAAGTCGCCGGATACAGCGCATGTGGACGGTCGGATGGTGCGGCTTACGCGCGATCGCGAACGCGGGCTGTCGATCCAAATCGATCGCGGGATTTCTCGCTGAACAACCACTGCAAAGGAGAACCCATGGAGACGAATCAACGGAAAGTCGGACGGCCCAAGGCACCCCCGCGCACTGGCCCACTCGTGCTCGGGGAGGAGCAAGAGCGGACGAAAGTGACCTTGGAGATCAGCGAACGGGCTGCTGACGAGCTGGCCGAATACACGCGCTGGGTCGAGCAGTGCTCGGGCATCGCCGCGAGCGAGGCGAAATTCAAGACGGTCGACTTCGCTCTGCGCGAGATCTTCCGCCGAGATCGCGTGTGGCAGACCAAACGGCGCGCAATCGCGGAGTTCAAGCCGGCCAAAGCAGCGCCCGCCGCCACGCCATTCCCGGCATCGCGTCCGGGCGCCGCGACTCCCCCATCCCTACCGCCACCCGCGCCGCGCGATCCACGGGTGACTGTGGACGGGAATCGGATCTGACCGGCGCCAAGGCGAGAGCCTGAGCAGTAGGCGGCATCCATGTCGAACAAGAACAGATTCCACTTCGACGAGACCGACACAGGCGTGCTGCGGATCGCCGCCAGCATTGGCGAGGCAGTGGCTGAAATCTTGCGGGGACATGCTACGGTCGTCCCCGCTGACGTTTCGCCGCGCCGAGGGAGCAAGGAGGATGAAAAATGGCGCAGCGAAGAAAGGGCGAGCGCGTCCTTGGACCGTATCCACACGCCGGAAGGTGGCGACTCATCGTGGTGGGCCCAGGAAGCGAAAAAACTCGTCAGGACTATGAGAGCAAAAGCGAAGCGGAGAAGGTCAAGCGCTGCGTAGAGCGCGAGCTACGGACCGCGGAAGAGCGAACCATCGGGGAGGCGAAGACCGAGTACATGCGTTACCTGCTGGAGGTGAAGGGGAACAAGCCGGGGTCGGTCGAGGACGTCATGTACAGGCTTGGTGTGTTCTTCACGGAGGTGGACGGGGGCGGGCAGGTGGTTCGCGATCTGGCAGACGTCACGCTCGGGAGCATCACGCCCGCGAAGGGAGAGGCGCTCTACGTGTCGCTCCGTTCGCGCAAGACGCAGCACGGCGGGATGCTATCGGTCGATTCGCACCGCACGATGTTGGCGGCCGCGAAGACGTTCTTCCGGTGGTGCGTGGTGGAGAAGAAGTGGCTGGCCCGGAATCCGCTCGAGGTCGTGAAAGGGATCGGAAAGATACGGCACGGGAAAGAACAGTTGAGGATCGACGAAGCGCGCAAGTGGATGGTGGAGGCGCATCGGCAGGCAGACGCAGGACGCGCGGGGGCGGTGGCGGCGATGGCGGCGCTGGTGATGGGGATGCGGGCGTCCGAGATCGTGAGCCGAGTGGTTCGCGATCTCGACGACGGCGGGGCGTTGCTCTGGATCCCGGACTCGAAAACGTTGGCTGGACGGCGAAAGCTGCAGGTTCCCGGGTTTCTGCAGCCGTACCTCGTCGAGCTCGCGCGGGGTCGGGATCCTCAGGCGGCGCTGTTCGGGGAGCACTGGCGTGACTGGCCGCGGAAGTGGGTGCAGCGGATCTGCAGGGCGGCGGGTGTGCCGAAGGTGTCGGCACATGGGATGCGGGGGCTGCACGGAACGCTGGCGGTGGATAGTGGGATCACCTCTCACGCGGTGGCATCGGCGCTCGGCCACGAGTCGTTCAAGACGACGGCCGAGAGCTACGCGAAGCGCGAGGCGGTGGCAGGTGCGCAGCAGAAACGGGCGCTGGCGGTGCTCACCGGAGGGCGGCTGGCGTCGTGATGGGTGGCCTCCTCAATACCCGCGGAGGCGCCTCCAATCGTTCCCCAATCGTTCCCAGAACCGTACTTTCAACGCGAACTGAAAAAATTCCGAAGTGATCTTGTGGAGATGAACGGGATCGAACCGTCGGCCTCCTCAATGCCATTGAGGCGCTCTCCCAGCTGAGCTACATCCCCGATATGTCGTCGCTTAACTAGCAGTCGGGGCGGGCGGGGTCAACCGCGGGCGCGGCGGCGGGCGGCGTCAACGCGGGAACAGGCTCTCGAAGCGGGCGTCGCCGCGCAGGCGGTCCCAGTCGTTGTTGATGTAGAGGTCGCGCAGGCCGATGCGCTCGGTGTGGCCGGGGCCGGGGCGCAGCGCCAGGATCTCGAGCGTGGCGAGCGCGGCGCGGGTCTCGCCCAGCGCGGCGGCGCAGGCCGCGAGCGCCACGAGGTTGCCGGGGTCGGCGCGGTCGGCCTCCGTGACGTGGGCCCGCTCGAGGCGCGCCGCTTCCACCTCACCACCCGCCGCGCGCGTCGCGCACAACAAGAGCCGGATCTCGGCGGTTCCGGGGACCGCTGGCGCATCGCCGCCGCCGCTCTCGTTCGCAGCCGGGTTGGATTTGGTCGCGTCCGGCTTGGCGGGAGCGCGCGCGTGGAGCGCCTGGTCCAGCCGCTCGCGCGTCCGGGCGTATAGCGCGGGAACCACGCGCCCAATGTAGGCGCGCGTGGCCATCAGCTTGCCGCGCAGGAGGCGCGCTTCGTCGAGGGCGTCGATGCGTCGCGCTCCCGCTTCCAGGCGCACCCGGTCGGCCGCGGTGCGCGTCCGCACCGCCAGCGCCTGCGAACGCTGGCGCTCCCGCTCGGCCTTCGCGATTGCGAGCTCCAGCGCGCGCGTCGGCTCGCGTTTCCACGCCGCGTTCCACTCCGCGATCGCGTCGCGGTACAGCGACTCGGCGTCGCTCCAGCGCAGCTCGGCGTCGGCCGCTACCGCGAGCGCATACGCGCGACCCGGTACCGCGCGCTCGACCGGAGTACCCACGTCGGCGGTCACGATCACCGTGTTGACCCGCCCACCTTCGATGCGGATCGCCGGCGCGGGCGCGCCAGCATCCAGCATCAAGGCAGCGAGCATCACCGGGCCGAGCACGGCGCGATGCTACCAGGCTGCGGTCTGCGCTTCTTGACGGCGATGGAGTCGCGGTCGCACTGTGGTCACGATGAGGAGGTGTCGCGTCGTCGTGGCGGTCGGGTCCGTGCTCGCGGCCGGCGTGGCGCTCGTGGGTTGTCGGACCGGCTTCGACCGCAACGCCAGCGCCCCCCCGTCGTCCGCGGCGGGCTTCGCAATCACCGAGCGCGCGGAGAGCGGCCCGGTCACCACGCTGGCGGTCCAGCACCCGTGGCTGTGGTCGGTGGGGTCCGCTGGGCTGCGCCGGTTCGATATCGGCTCGGGGGACGTCGAGGTGGTCGCCGAGCCATCTGTCGTCCAGGCGGATCCGGTCACGGCCGTCGCGGCGGACGAGGAGGGCGGCGGCTGGGTCGCGACCGGCAAGCAGCTCGGGCGCTGGACGCCCGCCGCGGGCGGGGAGCTCCGGCTCGAGGTCAAAGGGTTCCCCGGCCCGGTGACGGTGCTCGCGGCCGGACGCCCGGTGCGCAAGGAAGGTCTGTGGGTCGGCGGGCCGAAGGGGCTGCAGCGCTTCGACGAGGGTCGCGGCTTCTTGCCGGTCGAGGCCCTGCGTGGCGTCCCGATCACCTCGCTCGACGTGGACGCCGACGGCCGCGCCGTATGGGTCGGCACGCGCGGTCATGGGCTCTACCGCGCGACGGCCGAGCG
>WNGA01029691.1_pt1 | contig 11101 bp, 10 predicted proteins | sample 5400061 | NCBI WGS metagenome assembly WNGA01 (sample SAMN13153366, study PRJNA577476) | soil metagenome | isolation source: 100 cm soil or saprolite under grassland replicate 2 | place: USA:California | collected 2016-06-15
CCCGGGCACAGCGCCTTCGGGCGGCTCCGCCTCAGCCTCGCTGTCACGACCTGCCGTGCCACAGCCCTGCGCCCCGTCCCGCACCCAGTCACGGTGAAACGACCGCACCGACCCAGGCACCAGCGGACGTTACGCGTCCCGCGCGCACAGCGGCGAGATAGCAGCGCAGATCGGAGCTGGCATGGTCTCGGGAAGTGCCCTTGAACCGGGCAAGATAGGCGGCCACTGCAAGCCGCAGCCGGTCAGCATGCGGGACCAGCGCGCTGGCCTGGGCGGGGACTAACTCATCGAAATGCATCATGCTTCGACACTGCGCCCGCCGGCCAGCCATGCAAGCCCGCGGGCGCGCACAGCGGCAGATGAGGGAGACGCCGGGTCGGGCGCGCGCGTCATGAGCGTCTTGGTCGTTTGGGCGCTCGATCCTGTGTTTGGGACTTCGCGGTGGTGCGGCGGGGCGGGGGTTTTTCGGGGCGGACGAGGGCGTCGCGGAGCAGTTGGTGGGTGTATTGGGCCCAGCGCTGGGGTGTCCAGCCTCGTTCGGCGACGAGGAGGTGGAATGTCGAAGGTGCGGTGAGCGCCCAGACGAATGCGGTGGCGGTGTCGATGTCCCAGCCGGGGGCCAGTCGGCCTTCTGCGGCGATACGGGCGACGACGGTGCGCATGGCGTCGAAGCGGCGCTGCATGCGGTCGGCGAGGATGGCGGCCATCGTGGGGTCCTGGTAGCGGGCGCGCTCGGCGACCCGGGCCAGGGCGTGGGTCTGCGGCTCGAACGCCGCGCCGGCTTCGATCAGCGCGTGCAGCGCTTCCTCGCCGCTGTTCGCGGTCCGCACCGGGGCGAGCAAGTCGCTGAGGCCGGCCTGTTCCTCGACCCAGGTCACCAGCTCGGTCAGCAGTTGGGCCCTGCAGGCGAAGTGCAGGTACACGGCCTGGCGGCTGATGCCGGCGCGTCTGCCGATCTCGCCCAGACCGGCGTCGTAGCGGCCCTCCTCGGCCAACGACCGGGCGGCGGCGAGGATCCGTTGCCGAGTGTCCATGGTCCTTCTTGACATCGTGTCAAGTACGGTACAACCTTGACATGCTGTCAAGCGACGCGGCGTGCTTCGGTCGCGGCGACATGCCGGGAGAGATCATGTTGGCTATCCGTGCCGCGCGCCTGTTCGACGGTGTCGGTCCCGGCCTGGTCGAGCGTCCAGTCGTTCTGGTGGACGAGGGCAGCATCATTGCGGTCGAGTCCGGGGCGGTGCCGGCCGGGGCCGAAGTGGTGGACCTGGGCGAGGCGACTGTGCTGCCCGGTCTCATCGACGCCCATGTACACCTGACCCTGGACGCCAGCGGCGACCCGGTCGGCCACCTCACCGGCGCCAACGACGACGCTGTCCTGCACCGGATGCGCGCCAACGCCCGGACCTGCCTCATGGCCGGCATCACCACGGTCCGCGACCTGGGCGACCGCGACTACCTTTCCCTGCGGCTGCGCGACGAGACCGCCGCCGACCCGGCCGCAGGCCCGCACCTGCTGGCCGCCGGCCCGCCGATCACCCCCGCCGGTGGCCACTGCTGGTTCCTCGGCGGCCAGGCCGACGGCGTGGCCGCAGTGCGCGCCATGGTCCGCGACCACGCCGAACGCGGCGTCGACGCCATCAAAATCATGGCCAGTGGCGGGGACCTTACACTCACCACCCGCTCCCACGAGGCCCAATACAGCGTGGAGGAACTACGCGCGGCCGTGAACGAAGCGCACCGCCACGGGCTGCCGGTCACCGCGCACGCCCACGCGGCAACCGGTATCGCGAACGTGGTCGCCGCCGACGTCGACATGATCGAACACTGCACATTCCTGACCGCCGACAGCGCACACGCCGACGCCGATGTCATCGCCGCCATCGCCGATCGGGGCATCGTGGTCTCGGCGACCCTAGGGTTCCTGCCCGGCGCACCCCACCCGCCGCAGATCTTCGCCCGCCTGATGGCCCGGCTACCGGCCATCCTCCACGCGTTCGAGCAGGTACGCCAATCCGGCGCCACCATCGTGTGCAGCAGCGACGCCGGCATCGGCATGGCCAAGCCGCACGACGTGCTCGGCTACGGCGTCGCCGACATGATCACCATCGGCGGCTTCACCCACGTCCAAGCGCTGCGCGCGGTGACCTCCGTCGCGGCGCAGGCCTGCGGTATCGGGGCGCGCAAAGGACGCATCGCACCCGGCTTCGACGCCGACCTGCTAGCCGTACACGGCAACCCACTCACCGACATCGCCGCGCTACGCGCCGTCAGGGCCGTCTTTCGCGCCGGCCGCCGGGTGCGCTAACCCCGCACCAGCCTGGGCGGACCATTCCCCGCCCGAACGCGGAGAGGCGGTGAACAAATCATGACGGCGCGCGGTCCGAATTGTTGACAAAGCATCCGCTCACCGGCATAACATGCAGATCCGGACGGTCGTTGGCATGTATGAAGCCGGCGTGTCACGGCAGCGGACTGGGGATTGCTGTCACGGGCATGTATTACTGCGCCCGCATAGCGGGCCGCGACGGCAGGCTGTTCGGGCCAACACCAGGGACTTTAGGTGTCTATGCCCGCCTGGGGTGTTGTGATCTTGCAGTCCTGTAGCGATCTCATTGCCTGAATTGATGGTGGGTTTCCCGGTGCCGGGGCACGACAGAACCCCGCGTGACGTCGCGGTGGGCGTGCGGTTCCACGGGCCGCAGCCCCGGCCGGGCCGGGGCACGCTTCCTCCTTCCTGACGGTGTTTCAGCAGGCAGCCGCTACGGGCCGGGCTCGGGCTGGAACCGGGTCACCTGCGGGACGCCGGTGACGGTTTTCTTGGTGACCGCGGTATGCGGGAAGCCGGGCCGGGCTTTCTGCGCCCGCGGGGAGTTGCGCTGGCGGCCGGTGCTGACCAGCGTGTGCAGCGTGGCCCGGCTGGTCTCCTCGGCCAGGGCGGCGAGGGCGGCCAGGGACGTGCCCGCGGTGACCTGCTGACCTGCGGCTTCTCACCCGGCTGATGCAATTCCCGAGAGTTGGTATAGATCGCGGTCGAGGTATCGCAGCGGTGCCCGACCGCCTCCTGGATTATCTGAAGCCCCCTCCAGATGCCGCGCCTGACCAGGACGTCTGCGGCGTGGACATGTAGCTGAACAGCATTCACGTAGTGGCCACTTAGTTCTAAACGGCAGCGACAAGGGGATTTGCACGGGGTCTGCGGCGGATACATTGTTCAGGTAATGTGTCCACCACGCAAAAAGCACACAAGACGCCCGCGGCGGCTACAGCGAAGACGCCCAAAATCGGGCTTGAGATAACCTGGATGAACCTCCGGTCCACCCCGTCCTCGGTCAGGTGAGTCACGGCGGTTATCTGTACCTGATCTTGAAAAAGGCCTGGTCAGTGGCCGTTTCAGCAAGTGAGGCACGTGGGCCACGTGAGGACAAAGAGCGCAGCGAAGAGAAAGAACCCTGGTCCTGGTCCTGCCGTACGTGGCTCAAAGAGTGGCGGATATCTGTGAGGCACGACGCGATCAACCCTGAGAATCGTCGTGCCTCAGGCTGAAACGGCAGGGCAGATAACCCACGAGTGCCGCAAGCTGTGCGGCGTCAGGGCCTTCGGCAGTCCCAGCGCTTCGCGGCAGGCGACGAACCGGGCGTTGATCTCGGCTGGCTTGACCCGCCCGCCCCGCTCGGTCACCCACCGCGCCGGGTGATCGGGGCGGCCGAACTTCGGCCTGATGTTCTCCACGTAGTCCGCCACCGCATCCACCGCCCAGCCCAGCACCGAGGGAATGTTACGGCGCCGGGGCGGCTGCCCGCGCACCGCCTTGCCGTAGCGCACGTGCAGCATCCCGAACCGGCCGAACTCCGGCGCGGCCGGATTCCGGCCCCGCCCGGCCAGATCAAGCTTGGACGTCTCGGTGCGGCGCAGCCCCCACGCGTAGATGACCTTGAACAGCGTGGCATCCCGGTAGGCGGCCAGCGCTCCCTTGCGTTTCGCTGCTACCGCCCGGTCGACCTGGTCATCGGCATAGCCCAGGAACCGCTGCAGCTCGTCCCGGGTGAACGGGCGGGCCTCCGGGTTCCCCTCGTAGTCGTTGAGGCGGGCGATCGTGTTCCACTCGTGGCAGACCGGCACCGGGTGCACGCCCGGCCCGAACTCCGCCTCGCATGCCGCCGCCCACCCATAGCGGCCGTCACGCAGATACTCGGTGAACAACCGCAGATCCGTCTGATAGCCGCGGATCGTGGACGGTGCCAGGTGCCGCTCGCCAGTCAGCGACTGCGTCCACTCATCCACATGCGCCGGACCCCACTGCCACGGGTACTCGCCGGTGAACTCCAGAAACCGGCGCATCAGCCGCTCCCGCGGCGCGATCGTGCGCTGCTGCAGGCCGCGCGCTGCCTGCTGCGCATGCCAGCCCGCCAGCATCGCCTCCACCATCGCGTCTTCGGGGCGGAGCTGCGCGACCCCTGAGACCAGTTCCAGGCGCGCCGCGCCCGGCAGATCACCCCGTCCCACACAGCCCCAGCCCCGAACCGCAACCCCCCGACGGCGGAATCCTGCATCTAACGAGATGCAGGGGCAAGAACCCCAGGCCAGGCAGCGTGTCGGGCGGCCCTCCAGGAAGCTCCCAGACACGCCCCGCACCCGGCAAACCACTCGAATTTCGCGCATCAGATGCAATTCCCGAGAGTCGTTCTTGACGGATTGCGATCTTCAGTGGCTTCGGGACGTGCTGGGGTAGTCGGTCGCGCGGAAGCATCCATGGACGTGGTCGTTGACCACGCCGACGTTCTGCATGAACGCGTACACGCTCGTGGGCCCCACGAAGCCGAGAGGGACCGCGGTGCCCGCTCGCGGGTGATCTCGCAGGACTTCGCGAGCGCCACGAGGCTCGGCGACGCGGATAGCATCGCGCGGGCGTTGTCGGCAGTGGCCTGGATCTTTCCGCGGTTGCGGATGATCGAGGCGTCTTGTGCTAGCCGGTCCACGTCCTGCTCGGTCATCGCCGCGACCGTGGTGACGTCGAAGCCCCGGAAAGCCGTCCGGAACGCGTCCCGCTTCCCGAATACGATCGGCCAGCTCAGCCCGGCCTCGAACACGCCCAGGGTGAGCGCCTCGAACATCGCCGACTCGTCGTGGGTGCGGGTACCCCAGACCTCGTCGTGGTAGCGGCTGAAGGCGGTGTCGCCGGCGCCGGCCCAGGCGCGGCGCGGCTTCCCGTCGTGCCCGATGATCACGTCGCTGCTCATGGCGCCAGTGGTCTCGCCAGCCCGTCCGCGCTCGGCGCGGTGCACCAGGACCTAAAAAGTGACGTTGGCCTGGGTGGATCGCTTCCCCTGGTTGCACGGAGGTGGCGCCGTTAGCTGTCGGACTGCTTGCCGGCCGCCAGACTCTCAATCTGCGCTCGGGCGGCTGCAACGAGTTCCTGGTTGGTGTTGGCGTGGCCGCGCAGGCCCCAGCCTCCGTCGGGTGCCTCGGTGAGCAGGACCCAGGTCCGGCTGGCCAGGCTGGGGTCGCCGGCGGCGATGTTGGTCAGCTGCTCGACCACGGCGAGTTGCTTAGAGCGGTCGAGGGCGCCTGCGTTGGTGAGGACCTGGATCCGCACGTAGTTGCTTTCGCCGTCGACGTTGGAAAGGGCGCTTGCGGGCAGGTCGTGGATGAAGGCCGCGGTGTTCTGCCGGAACATCGGGATGTCCGGCACTTGCTCGATGGTCATGACTGCGGTCGCCAGGTCGACCGCGAGCTGGTGGGTATCAGCGAATGTCCCGGCCGTGGCGTAGACGTCGATCATGGGCATGGTCATGCTCCTTCGTCGGATGAGGGCGGTAGCGCGTGGCGGCTCAGGAGGTTGCGGATGCTGGTGCCCCGGTCACCTGGCGCAAGAGCCCGGGCACCTCGGTGTCGAGCCGTTCGGCGACCTCGAAGGCGCCCGGGTCGTGGTAGGGGCGATCTCGCTGGCAACGCTGTCGTAGGCGACCCGGGTTCCGCCGTCCGGCAGCTGCTGGAGGAGGAGGGTGACCGGGGCGTAGGAGCCGGCGTCCGGCAGATGGCGGGTCATCTGGCCCATGGTGACCGGGTTGCCGGCGATCGGCCGGACCAGGCGGCGCCCGGCCTGGCCTTTGGCCTGGGGATCGAGGGCCAGCGCGTTGTCGAGGCCGAGCTGCAGGAACCGCATCAGGCCGGCGCTGCCTGGCGCCTGCTGGACGAGGGAGCTGAACTGCTCGTAGGAGGTGCTGTTCGCGAGCTTGCTGAACAGCTGCCTGATGTCGGGGCTGGCTGATGCCGCTGAAGATGCCGTCCAGGACGGCCGGGAACGGCTGGTTGCTGGTGAAGACGTGGCGGCGCACCACAACCTCAAGCACTCGTTCGGAGGCCATGTGTTTCCTGCTTTCGCTCGAGCACGGCCAGGCGCCGCTCACTCACTGTCGCTGAGGAATGCCTCGACGTCGGCGGCGAACTCTGCGTGGTGCTGGAACAAGAACCCGTGCGCGGAGTCGGGGTAGATCTTCACCCGGGCGTGCGGGATCAGGCCGGCGAGCAGGCAGGAGTGGTGCGGCAAGATCATCGGGTCGCTGTCGCCGTTGGCCACGAACACCGGCACCTCGATGGCGCTGACTCTTTCCAGCAGGGCGTGGTCGGGGATCCCCCACGCGCACACCGCGTCGTACTGGGCCTGCCGGGTTTGCCCGGTGGTGGCCTTGTCCCGGTCCGCTGTCCGGGTGAGCATCCGGCCCAGGGCCTGCTCGCCGGCGTGCCTGCCCGCCGGCGACCGGGTGAAAAACACGCCGAGGTATCCGCCGGGGCTGGGTTCGGGTGCGCCGACCGCGCCGATGACGTCGGGGGCCCAGCCGTGCATCCCGGCCGCGCCCTGCGGCGCCGCGGATGCCAGCACCAGCCGGCGGACGATGGCCGGCCGGATCAGCGCGATGTCCTGGGCGACGAAGCTGCCGATGGAGAACCCGAGGATGTCGGCCTGGCCGATCTGCATCGCGTCTAGGAAGGCGATGGCGTCGTGGGCCATCTGCGCCACGGTGGGCGCGTTGTCCCGCTCGAGCCGCCCACGTCGGCGTTGTCGGACGTTATGACACGCCGGGCCGGCGCCAGCGCGTCGATCAGCGCGGGATCCCAGTTGTCCAGGTTGCCGCGGAAATGCTGCAGCAGGACCAGCGGCACCGGTCCATTACCGGTCTCGCGGTAGGCGTAGTCGATGCCGTTCGCGGCGCTGATCAGCTTGCTGGGGGACGGTGAATATGTGGCCGTGATGGCTGCCTTCAATCATCCGGGCCGCTGGTCATGCCTCTGTCGTGGCGCAGGTTTCGGCTGCCGACTCGATGAGCTGGGTCACTTCGGCTGGGCGGGAGACCATGGCGAGGTGGCTGGAGGGGACTTCGATGGTGGTCGCGCCCATCCGGCTGGCGAACAGGCGCTCGGCATCGGGCGGGATCGCCTGGTCTTGCGCGGCGGCCAGGTACCAGCACGGCAGCGACTTCCACGCTGGGACGCCCATCACGTCGGTGAAGGTGGAACCGGCCAGCGGCTGCTGCACGGCGTGCATCACCTTGGCCCGGACCGGGTCGACGTCGGCCGCGAAGTGCTTGACGAAGTCGTCCTCCGGCAGCCAGCCGAAGCCGCGGGAGCCGGTGAACAGGTGCGCCAGCGCGGGGGGCGCGGGGCCCTGGGACAGCAGCGCGCCAGGTGATTCCCCTTCGTCGATCCCGAAGGCGGCGATGTACGCCAAACCGGCCACGTGCGGCGCGCCGGTGCCCAGTGCGGTCATGATCTGGCCGCCGTAGGAGTGCCCGGCCACGATCGTCGGGCCATCCTGAAGCTCCAGCACCTGGCGCAGCCGGGCGACGTCATCGGCCAGCGCGGTCAGCGGGAACTGCGGGGCGGTCACGTGGTAGCCGTCGCCCTGCAAGCGCTCGATGACGCCGCTCCAGCACGATCCGTCGGCCCAGGCGCCGTGGACGAGGACGATGTTGGGCCGGGCATTCATGCCGGTGGTTCCTTCCCTGCCGGGGAAAGTGGTCGTTGTCCGCGCGCGGGAACCTCCCGCCCGCAGGTTTCGAGCGGGACTTCCCTGACTTGCTGCTGAAGCCGCTGAGCACCCAGGACGCCGGGCGGCTGCTGGATGCCCAGCCGCACACGCCGCGCGGCCGGGCCCGGGAGCAGGTGCTCGCCCAGGCGGCCGGCAACCCGATGGCGCTGATCGAGCTGTCCCAGATGATCGCGGCCGACCCGGCCGCCGGGCGGCGCTGGGCCGCCGAACCCCTGCCGCCCACCGACCGGCTCGCCGCCATTATCGCCGCCCGCTACGGTGCCCTCCCCGGGCCGGCCCGGGAGGCGCTGCTGCTGGCCGCCGTCGCTGACAGCCCGGACATGACGGCGGCGGCCGTGTCCGGGCTGACCGCCGCCGCGCTCGCCCCGGCCGAGACCGCGGGCCTGATCAGGGTGGACAGATCCGGGCCGCAATTCACCCACCCCCTCGTCCGCGCCGCGGTCTACCACGCCGTCCCGTTCGCCGAGCGCGCCGCGGCCCGCCTGAAGATCGCGGGCTCGCTCCACGAGCAGCCCGACCGCTACGCCTGGCACCGGGCGGCGGCCGCGCTGGAACCCGGCGAGCACGTGGCCTCTCTGCTCGAGGAGACGGCCGCCCAGGCGCAGCGGCGCGGCGGCGCCGCCGCTGCCGCGCGCGCCTACGAGCGCGCCGCCGAACTCAGCCCCGGCGAGCGCGGCCAGGCCCGCCGGCTGCTGGCCGCCGCGGCGCTCGCCCTGCCCGCCGGGCAGGCGGACTGGGTCCAGGAGCTGGCCAGCCGCGCGCTCGCTGTGACCGAGGACCTGCAGCTGCGCCTCACCGCCCGGCTACGCATCGGCTGGGCGCTGATCTGGTCGAACCGGCACGCCGACGCGCTCGCCACGCTGATCTCCGTCGCGCAACAGGCATCAGCCCGGCTGCCGGGCATCGCCTGGGACGCGATCGGGCAGGCCGGCACCGTCGCCTACCAGACCGGAACCGCGGAAGGCCGCCGGGCGGTGCGGGACACCCTCGACCGCATGCAGCAACCGGCACCGCCGGCCGCGGACTGGCCGGCCGTCCTCGCCGACGAATCCCGAATGTGGATAAGAGCAGCTACGAACCCGTTCGGGAACAGGGGTGAAGTGATCCCCCGCCTGCACCGGATGGCCGACGGAACCGCCGACGGCCACGCCAGGCTCGGCGCGGCGGCCTGGCTCCTCGACGAGTCCGAACTCGCAGTCAGGCTGCCGCGCGAATCCCTCAGCCGGCTGCCCGCCCCGGGCGTCCGCGGCGACAGCGGGGCCACCTGGTCCGCGCTGCAGTGGGCCTGCATCGACACCGGGCGGTGGGACGAGGCGCTCGCCGCTTCCCGCGAGGCCGCCGACCTGGCCGCCGCGTACAAGATGGAGGCGGTCGCCGCCTCAGCCGACCTGGCCACGGCGATCGTGCTGGCGATGCGCGGCGGCCATGACCAGGTGCGGCCGCTGGTGGCCAACGCGCTCGCCACGATCGACGCGGCCAAGTACCGCGGGTTCGCCGCCAGGGCCTGGCATGCCGCGGGCATCGCGGCGCTGGCCGAGGGCAGCTACCTGACCGGCTACGCACAGCTCAGCCACCTCTTCGACGCCGACGGCGCGCCGCTGCACCACCATGTTTCGTACCTGGGCATCGCCGACCTCGCCGCCGCTGCGGTGCGCGCGGAGCGGCACCTGGAGGCGCGGACGATGGCGGAACGCGCGCTGGCCCGGGTGGACCCGGCACCTGGCCCGCGGCTGGAACAGCTCGCGGCCCGCGCCCGCGGACTGCTGCGGAGCCCGCCGACGCCGAGCCCTACTTCGCCAAGGCCCTGCCCGGCCCGGCTGGCGACGCCTGGCCGTCCGAGCGGGCCCAGCTGCACCTCGACTACGGGGCGTGGCTGCGGCGGATCAACGACGCCAAACCCGTCCTGGCGGCAGCCCTGGAGACGTTCCGCCGCCTGGGTGCCGCGCCCTGGACCCCGCGCGCGGAGGCGGAACTGCGAGCCTGCGGCATGACCGTTGCCGCCGCGCGGGCGGCACCCGGCGCGCTCGCCGGCCTCACCGCGCAGCAGCGCGAGATCATCCTCCTCGCCAGCCGCGGGCTGACCAACGCCGAGATCGCCGACCGGCTGTTCCTGTCCCCCCGAACCGTCGCTTCCCACCTGTACCGTTCCTACCCCAAGCTTGGCATAGCAGGCCGTCACCAGCTCCATAACCTGATCGCCCAGGCCGACAGAGCACCGCAGGCCGAGCCGGAGGAGCGACCTGATCCCCACCGCCGGCGTCGATGCGCTGCAAACGCGTCCAGCGGCAAGCAACACCGGCCAAGGAAGACGGCGACCACGCAAGGTGACGCCGTAGGCGACCGGCCATCGGCATTACCCCGCATGCGAGCCGCCGACCTCCCGGCGACTTGCCCCGCCGGCTCATCCAGCCGACCTGACACGCGGCGAGCGGCATCCAATGAACCGATCAGGCACTCATAATGACCCGTTCCGGCGCGGTGCCGATAACCCGGGCCAACGATCGGGCTGCCGTCCAATTAGATGCAGGTAGGGCGGTTCCAGAACTTCCGGGGGATCGGCTGCTCGTCGCGGAGCGTTACGGTGCCTCGGTCGCCTGTGGGCGGGCATGAATACCGCCAGCCAGCTGCGTGCCAGTGCCGTCGGCACGTGCTGTTGCCGGTGCGTGCCTGGCGCCGAATACTGGGGTGGTGAGGGCCGCTGTGACCGTTTACGCGCCGCTGTAACGCCTGGTGCGCCTGGCATCAGGGCGGGTGCCGCGGCGCGCGGCCGGTCAGGGCGGGCGGTGTCTGCGGAGGCCGGGGCATGAGCGTGGATTGCCGGGCGGTGCGGGCGCTGGTGGCCGTCGGCATCCTGGCCGCTGCCTGCGGCGGGCAATCCGGAGCGGCGCTGGGCCCGCGGCCCGCTGCGGCGAGCCCTGCCGCCCCGGTGTCGCGCGCTCCCGCCCGGGCGTCGCGCGCTCTCGCGCCGGGCACGGCCCGGCTGGCGGTCTACCGGGCCAGGACGTCGGTCATCCCAGCGTGGATGTGGCGGCGGATGATCGGGGTGTCCTG
>WNGA01016480.1_pt1 | contig 11100 bp, 15 predicted proteins | sample 5400061 | NCBI WGS metagenome assembly WNGA01 (sample SAMN13153366, study PRJNA577476) | soil metagenome | isolation source: 100 cm soil or saprolite under grassland replicate 2 | place: USA:California | collected 2016-06-15
GCGCGGCCCCGGGCACTGACCTCCCTGGTCGACGGTTCGTCCGGCCGCGCCGCCACCGTGGCGCTGACCGTGGCCGCGACCACGGCGGCGATCGACAGGAAGGTGCGGATGGTGTGGAACAGCTCCCAGCGTGACTGGATGGACCGCCAGTCACCCGGCAGGGTCGCCACGGTCCAGGTCTCGATCTTGTTGTCGATCGGTACCTCGACCACCAGGGTGATGGCCAGCGCCGCGACCATGAGCAGGAACCCGGCAAGCAGCCACCAGAACGCCGCCGCGCGAACTCCCTGCCACAGCAGCGCCAGGGTGACCAGCGCGCTCAGCAGGGCAAGCGGCAGGAGGATGGCCATCGGCACCCCAAGGTTGTGGATCATCTCGTGGCCGACGGCGACGAAGGTCTCGGCCGACAGCTGGCTCATGGTGCGGCTCAGGGAGAACCAGGTGCCCCAGAACACGCCCATCACCAGGGCGAAGAGCACGATGGTGGTGGCTTGTGCGGCGCGGATCTTCACAGCTCGCTCCTCCGCTCTAGGGTTCCCGCCGGCCTGTCACGAGGGCGGTGGACCGGCGGGCTGCTGCAGCATCCCGATGTGGGCGTTGGCCAGCAGCCAACGGTCGGTGGGGCGCACGGCGACCAGCGTGAGTCGGAACCGGCCGGAGTTGTCGCCGCCCTGGAAGCTGGTCTCCTGGGCCAGGACCCCGACCACCACCGCCGCGGCGCCGTAGTCGCGCACCTGCGCGTCCTCCACCGCGAACGCCCGGTTCTCCAGGCCGTTGCCGAAGCGGGCAAGCCACTGCTCGCGGCCAAGGACGAAGCCCAGTGGCCCGACGCCGACGAAGTCGCCGGCCAGCAGGCTGTCGAGCGCCTCGGCGTCGTTGGCCTGCTCGGCGGCGGCCCAGCGCCCCACCAGGTCGAGCACGTCGGTCCTTGCGGTCATCGGACCTCCTCGCTCTCGTGATTGCTGCGGTCCCTACTTCTTGGATCGACTCTAAAGATAGAGTAAGACTGGAATTCGTGCTATGTTGCCTCTGGAATGGAGATGGGACTGCGCGAACGCAAGAAGGAGCAGACCCGCCAGCTGATCGCCGAAACCGCCTGGCGGCTGTTCGCCGACCGGGGCTTCGACAAGGTGACGGTGGCCGAGGTCGCCCGCCAGGCGCAGGTCGCCGTTGCGACCGTGTTCAACTACTTCCCGACCAAGGAAGACCTCTTCTACTACCGGCTCGAGGCCTTCGGGGCCCGCCTGGTCGACGCCATCGGCGCTCGGCCGGCGGGGGAACCGGTGCTGGTGGCCTTCCGGCGCCACGTCATGGAGACCGGTGGGCTGCTCGCCCAGGTGGAAGCCGGTGACCCCCAAGCGCTGGAACGGCTGCACACGGTCAACCGCGTCGTCGCCGCCAGTCCGGCCCTGCTGGCCCGCGAGCAGCAGGCGCTCGCCCGCACCGCCGACGCCCTCGCCGCCCTGCTCGCCGCCGAGACCGACGCCCCGGCCAACGACCCCCGACCCCAGGTCGCGGCGAACGCCCTCGTCGGCGTCCAGCGCGCGCTGCTCGACTACACCCGCCGACGGGTCCTGGCCGACGAGGCGCCCGCCCGGCTCGCCGCCGACGTCCGCACGCTCTACCAGCGCGCCCTCGCCCTGCTCGACCACGGCCTCGGCGACTACGCCACCAGACCAGCACGCCCAACCACGCTGCAACAGCAACCCGCAGCCCCTAGTTCCGGCCGAGAAGGAACCAGGTGACCAGCTCGCCCTTGCCCTTGACCTGGATCGGCCCCCGGCGCTCGAACCGGTAGCCATTCCGGAGCCGCCGGTAGGCCCGGTCAGTCACCTGGATGCAGCCCGGCACTCCCTGGGACTCCATGCGGCTGGCCCTGTTGACGGTGTCGCCCCACAGGTCATAGCTGAACTTGGTGGTGCCGATCACCCCGGCCACCACCGGGCCGGTGTCGATGCCGATGCGGACGGCCAGCGGCCGACCGGTCGGGTCGAGCGGTGGCCGGCGGCCCAGGCGGTGGCCAGGGCGACCGACAGCGGCACCGCCGAGAACAGGCCCGGATAGTCGAACTGGTTGTAGACGAACAGGGCCGCTGCCGAGCCCAGCAGCACGGCGAGCGGCCAGCGCCGCCGGACCAGGGACAGGGCGGCGATGGTGGGCGCCAGCGCGTAGGCGGGCGCGTCCGGTGGCCGGCCCTGCTCGGGAGCCACGCTGATGGCGACGGCGACCGCGACCGCCAGGGCCACGGCCAGGGCGACGTCGACCACCGGCGCGGGAACCCGCCGGAGCCTTCGCCACCAGGTCCCTGCGTCCATGCCCTGGGACCTTGCGCCCGCGGCTCAAGTCCCCGCGCCGGCCGGTCGGCCACCGACGCCAGAGCAGCCAGTGCCTAGGATGGCCGGGCTGCCCGGCCTGATCGGACGGGGCGCGACCGCATTTCCGCACGTCAGGGTGGTGTGGCAGGGACAGTGTGGCCAACCCTTGCACCTCTACCTGCCGCCGCAGCCAACAAACTACCGATAGGCGCCGTTTCGCCACGTCAGGCGAGATCGGCATGGGGATCGTCCAGCCGCGGGCGTCGGCGCTGCGCCATCCAGAGGACTCGCGCCCTAGGAGGGTCCGGCGATACGGCTAGCGAAACTCGCCGCTGAGCCGGGACCGTCGCGGTTCATGGGCTGTTCTCCCTGCTTAGCGGCCTGATTCGCGCTCAAGTGGGCCGATGAGTCGTCCCCGGGCAGGCCGAAGCCCCGGGGGTGGTGGTTCTCGGGGAAGGGGCCGCCTATGCGGCCAGCGGCACGGCTCGCGCCTTGGCGAGCGCGACCGTGAGCCGGGCCAGGATGGTCAGGTCCGCGTGGAGCTGGACCCGCTCAAGCCGGCGGACGCGCAGGGGCAGCAGCGCCCACTCGTGCTTGAGCCGACCGTTCTCCCGCTCGACCGCGCCACGCTGCCGGTAGAGCTTCTTCCAGCGGTCGGTCCCGCGCGGGATCAGGGTGTGCAGCCGGCTGGCCCCGACCCACCGGCTGGCGGGCTGGCACTCGGCGGTCGGGCAACGCCACTTGGACGCCTGCCGCTTGGCGTCGGAACCGGCGAACGTCCAAGTGCCGTGCTCGCAGGTCGGCGGCAGATGCTTGCCGGCCTTGACGGCAGGGGTCTCCCGCAGCGGGATGACCGGGTGGCAGTCGCGCTCCTCGCAACCGTCGTAGACCGGGCCCATGTCGTAGCCCATGTCCATCACGGCGACCTCGGGCCGGAAGCCGCGCGCCTTCACGGCGTCCAGCAGCGGCAGGGCGAAGGTGGACTCGGCTGCCTTGGCGGTCTCCACCCGCCACGCCAGCGGCAGGCCGGTCTCCGCACAGACAACGCCATGCCACTTGAAGCCGTAGAACGAGCCGGCCGCCCGGGTGGAGACGGCCGAGCGGTGGCCCCAGGTGGCGTCGGGGTCGGAGTAGGTCTTGCGCTCCGGGCCGCCCTTGTAGAGGTAGCGCTGGCCGTTGCCGTAGGCGGGCAGGTCGCTGGCGTCGATGGCGACGGTGGCGCCCAGCTCGGGGATCTGCTCGTGCAGCGCGGCGGTCACGCGGTCCAGGCAGGCGTCCAGCAGCGGCCGGAACCGGCGCAGCTTGGCGGCGAAGCGGTAGCAGGCATGCACGCTCGGGACGCTGGCAACGTCGGGGCAGCCAAGAGCCATGCGGAGGGCGGCGTGCTCGGAGACCAGGGCAACGGTACGGGTCCAGGTCGGCAGCGTGTAGAGGCTCTTGGCGAGGGCCATGCCGACCATCGTGCGGATCGGGTAGCCGGGGCGGCCGGTCCAGCGGGTGGCTTCCAGTTCGGCCACAAGCTGGGCGACCTCCGGGCTGTCGAGTAGTCCGGCGACCTGTACCGCGTCCGAGCGCGGTGGTACGGTTTGTCTGACCACGGAGCTAGCTCTCCTGGTCCAGACCCCCGGCAGTTAGCGCTGCGCGGGGGTCACTCTTTATTCCTCCTCTCAATTCTAGGTTAGGGGTGTGACAAGACCGCCTGGAAATATGTCATGCGGCTCCAACGAGGGCGACCTTAACTTCGCCCTCGGCACTCCAATGCTTCGCATTCCGCTCGACACTCTCGCCGGCGTATGCGATCTGTGGCTGCTCAGATTCAGCGAGCATGATTTCTGTGCTGAGGCGCTCCTCGATCCAGCTCCGCAGCAGTGCAGTGTAGTTGATACCACGATCACTGGCGATCCGCCGAAGTTGCTCTGCTATGGCGGGCTCCAACCGCATGGTTACCTGTGTGCCAAGCGTGCCTCGGCCGCGTTGAACTGGAGCCGGGACCTCTTCCCACTGCTCGTCGTCGTCGGCTTCCTGCTCGAACTCGGCTGCAAGTCGTGCTTCCTCTTCCCGGGAAACTCCGCTCATTGCCCTTCCTCCTGTTGTTCTTATCTACCGGCGGAAAGATCGAGAGCATGAATTGCCCTAAGAATCCGCTCTTCCTCATCGGCCCAAATGATGCCGACCTTCAGCTTCTTTCCTGAAACCGGGTCCCTGCCGACCATCATCCACGTTGCGCTGCGCCCCTTCTTGTTCCGGCTGTAGCGGGGCTTGTTCCCCCAGACCCCCTCCACCTCTTGGATCAAGATGCCTCGTTCGGCCAGCTTATCTACATTGCCCTGGTTCCACTCAAAGCCCACCGCCGTAGCCGGATGGCGCACCTACTGGCCTCCCCGAGCCGCTTGCCTTACAGTATGCGGTGCAGTCTGCACCCCATGCTAGAGGGAAAGGAAGCCATGCGCCTGAGTACCTTCCTGGTCGCCGACCACGCTGAGGCGGTCGCCGGCAAGCTATACCTGACGGGCGGCTGCTGGAACAGCATCACTGTCCCGCAGCTTCCGGCCGTACACCCCCACCTCACCGTCGCTGCAACACTGCATATCCCATGGCAGCAGACCAACCAGCCACATTCGCTGCATGTGGATCTCATCGATGAAGATGGCCAGTCACGGTTGCCGGAACCGCTGCAAGCCGAGTTGGAGGCCGGACGCCCCCCCGGAATGCGCTCAGGCGATGAGGCTGTCATCGTCATGGCCTTCAACTTCGATGAGTTGAAGCTGGAACGTCCTGGCGTCAACACCTTCGTGCTGAGCGTAGATGGAACCGAGCTGGGCCGTATCGGCTTCAAGGTGCTCGTCGCGGGTCTTGGACGAAGGACGCAGAAGGAGACAGACACACCGTCCTGACAAACGCCGGAGCCCTGGTGATCAGACCAGGGCTCCAGCCAAATTCGGGAGCTGGAGTCCCGCTTACCACGGCTCCATCTCCCAACGCCGCCCCTGTAGCTCAGTGTGGAAGAGCACCGGATCCGTAATCCGGACTAACGCAGGTTCAAGTCCTGCCAGGGGCACGATCGAACCTGCGCTACAAGGGCAACTCTCAGAGTGTACGGCATTGGTCCACAGGTTGTGGACAGACGATTGAGTGGGGCGGTCTACCCGGCCGGACCCGGCTCGGGACCACCAGGGCGCTCGCGGCGCCGGAGCCACACCTGGACCTCGGACCACTTGTAGCGCGCGACGCCTCCTGCCCACAGCACGGGCGGGCCGGTGTTCTCGTTGCGCCACTTCCGCACGGTGCGCTCGTTGACGCGCAACGCCCGTGCCAGCTCGGCCGTGGTCAGCAAGTCGTCATCCTGGTAGGGCATGGCGCCCTGATAGTGCCGGCCATTGCCGCATTCAGCCATGCAGGTTCGCGCCGTTTCCCCTGCTCAATGGCATAAAATGGCGCAAGAGCCTAATAGCGCATAGTATCCCCGGGCTACCACGAACAGCGCCCCGGCGACGGCCGCAACCGCCCCGGGGCATGGCCGACACGAACGGAGCGTGCCGACATGCCCAACCCTATCCGACCCGATCCCGCCGAGCTGCGAGCCGCCGCAGCCGCCGCCGAGGGCGCCGCGAACGCATTGGCCCGCGCCGTCGGTGCCGCCGCGAACGCCGGCCTCCCGATCGACAGCGAGATCACCGAATGCACCGCGACGGTCACGAGCTGGGCGAGCTGGGTCAGCGCCCGCGCCGTCGCCTGCCAAGGTGGGGTAAGCCAGGCCTGATCGTGGGGTAACGCCCCGCCATCCCTACCGGATCACGTAGGCTGACCAGCGGCGATGAGTTTCGCTAGCCTCTCCTAGCGGGGCCAAGCCGCAGGGCTACTCCCAGAAGTGGTCAAACGTGACGGTGCGGAGGTCGCTGTAACCAGGAGAGCAAGCGCATCGCTCTTGATGCTGATGAGCCGGACGCCGCCATTCCCCGAGGTCGCCCTGGAGCCGCTCGGCGGCCGGTACGAGGTCGTCCGGCCCCTGGGCATCGGCCGGACGACCATGGTGTTCGAGGCGTGCGACCGGGAAGAGGACCGCCGTGTCGCGCTGAAGGTCCCCGTCCGGCAGTTCGCCGCCGACGAGGCGTTCCTCGCCAGGCTCCAAGGCGAGGTCGAGGCGGTCGCCGGCTTCGACCACCCGAACGTCGCCGCGGTCCACGGGTTCGAGCGGGACGGCCCGGCCGGGTTCGTGGTCGTCGAGCTGGTCGAGGGTTCCACGCTCGGGGACATGCTCGCCACCCGTGGGCACCTGCCCTCGGCCGGGGCGGCCAGGACCGCCCTGCAGGTCTGCGCCGCCCTGGACGCTGCCCATGCCAGGGGTCTCACCCACGGCCACCTCACCCTGGCCAACATCCTGCTCCGCATCGACGGCCGCGTGAAGCTGACCGACTTCCGCCTCGCCCAGGCGGCCCGGCCACTGGCCGCGGCTCCCGACCCCGAAGGCGACCTTCGGGCGCTTGGCCGCTGCATGGTGGTGATGTTGACCGGCGCGGAACCGGCCCCCGGCGAGCGGGTCCGGCTCGGTCCAGAGGTGCCGGCCGAGCTGGCCGCGATCGTGGTCAAGGCGGCCGGCGACCACCAGAATGGGTACCGCTCGACGGACGACCTCGGCCGCGATCTTGCCCGCTTCCTGGCGATGGTGCGCCGCAGCGAAGCCCCGGTCAGCCTGCCAGGTGCCGCGGCCGCGCACGACCCACCGGACGGGGCAGCCGCGGACTTCCACCAGGCGATCGAGCCGAAGCGGTCCCTGCCAGGATCGGCGGAGGGGGACCGCCTGCTGCCAGCGAGGCGGGCAGCGCACCCGCAAGGCGCCGCCCGAGGCTGGGGGTCGTCGCGGTCGCCGGAGCGTGCCTGGCCGTCGTGGTCGCGGTCGTTGCCTTCGCGGGGCTTGGCCGTGACCCGGATCGGCAGGCCGACGGTCGGACCATCGCGGGACCCGCGCTCGCACAACTGCCTCCGGCGACCAGCCAGCCAGCGTTCGGCAGCGGGGAGGCGGCCACGACGGCCGCACCGCAGACCACCGCGCCGCCGGAGGCCACCACGGCGCCACCGGCACCCACCACGACCATCGGTGACGAGACGGGTGGTCCCGGCCAGCAGGTCGTCGTCCCCAACGTGGTGGGACGCGATCGCGAGCAGGCGGTGGCCACCCTCACCAAGGCCCGGCTCGGCGTCCGGGTCGTCCTGGTCCAGGTCCGCGGCGCCGGGCGGGTCGATCGGGTGGTCAGCCAGGAGCCGTCGGCCGGCCAGGCCGTCCCGCCCGGGTCCGTGGTGACGCTGACCGTCGGAGCCAAGGAACTGCCCGGCTGAGACCCCTCGGTCGCGCGCCGTTCGACCGAAGCCCGTGGTTCCCAGACCACACGGCACCGCGGCAGCGCCCTGGGCGCGCACTACCAGCACACCACCCCTGAGATGGCGCCCGTGGCGCTGTTGCTCTCGCTGCGACCGCGCCAACCCAGCGAGACTGCCGGTATGAGAATTCGCCGGTCTCGCCCCGCTCCTGTTCCACATCCTGCCCGCCGTCCGACCAGCGCTGCGCACCTGGAGTAGTCCCAGCTTGGAAGGGACGTTCGACCCTGTGGGCGTGCCTCGGTCCACCATGCGCTGGCGCCTCCGAGGGCTGGATCGGGGTGGTCGAGCCTTGCCCCACCCGGGCACGACGCTGCGAGGACGGCCCGCGGAGGGCCAGGGGTCCCGCCGGTTCCGGGTTGTCTGGCCCGTGTTGCTTTGCGGTCGAGCGCAGAGCCTCGTCACGTTGCGACGGTCGCGAACAACGACCCATGGACACCGTCCAAGACGCGCGGGAGACTCGAGGTGCCGGCACGAGTGGAGAGGGCAACTGGCGGCAACGCGTGATCCTGTTCCGCCCCACGCTCTCCACTGCCAGCCGGGCATCCGCCCCTCCGGCCAGGGACGCTGTTTGCCGACCAAGCTGCCGCACAGCCGCGTCGAAGGCAGTCCGGGGAAGGTGGCTGGTCCGATGAGGGATACGCAGAGGGCGCTGACAGTGCTCGTTGTCGCGCTGACCGCGCTGGCGCTCGCAGGGTGCTCCAGCTCCAAGAACGAGACCACGAGCAGTGGTGGCCAGAGCGGTGGCGGCGTGACGGTGACGACTGCCGCGAGCGGGGGGCCGACGGTCGTCACCGTGGAGGGAGGCGATAAACCCGGCGGCAAGTACTACCTGACCGCGACGCCGGGGTCGGGGACGGCCGGGAAGGCGACCATCACGTTCAAGAACGTGGGCACGAAGGTGCACGAGGTGGTGGTCCTGAAGACCGACACCCCCGCCGACAAGCTCAAGGTCGGCGCCAACCATGAGGTCAGCGAGGACGCAAGCGTGGGCGAGGACAGCGAGACCGATCCGGGCAAGACCAAGACCACCACCATCGACCTCGAGCCGGGCAAGTACGTCTTCGTCTGCAACATCGAGCGCCACTACGAGAAGGGCATGTACCTGGCCTTCACGGTCTCCTGAGGGTCGCAACACCGGAGGGTGCATGGTGGCGGGTGAGCCGGGGACGACGCCCAGTTGGCCAAGAGCCGTCGCCGCGACCGTGGCGGTCGTCGCGGTCGGTGTCGGGCTGCTGGTCGTCGTCCCCAACCTGATCGTCACCCGGCTCGGCGGGCTCGATCGTGGCCAGCGGGCGGCGCTCGCGACGATCTGGTTCTTCGCCATGCTGGCGGCGTTGGCCTGGCTGCTGCGGCGCCTGCAGGCCCGGCATCTGATCTGAGGACGCCATGAGCGAATCACTGCCGCCTCCCGTGCCGGACGCGCCTACGTGACCGCGGTCGCCCAGGGCCGCCACCGGGACGCCTACCTGATCGCTCGCCAGCCCAACCCGTTTCCCTCGATTTGCGGGCGGGTCTGCGCGGCACCGTGCGAGACGGCCTGCCGGCGCGGCAAGCTCGACGCGCCGATCGCGATCCGCGCGCTGAAGCGCTTCGTGAGCGAGCGGTTCGGCGTGGAGAGCTTCGGCGGCAGCGCCGTCTGGCACGAGGCCCACGGCCCGGTCCCACCGCCCACGCATCCGTCGGTCGGCGTCGTCGGCGGTGGGCCGGCCGGCCTGTCGGCCGCCCACGACCTGCGCCTGGCTGGCCACCCCGTCACGATCTACGAGGCCCACGACCGGCTCGGCGGGATGATGGTGCTCGGCATCCCCGAGTACCGCCTGGCCCGCGGTCTCATCAGCCGCGAGGTCGAGGCGATCCTCGAGCTCGGCGTCGACGTCCGGAGCAGCTGCCGGATCGGCGCCGACGTGACGCTGGACGAGCTGCTGGCCGAGCATGCCGCGCTGTTCCTCGCCGTCGGCACCGGCCGGGGGCGCGACCTCGACATCCCCGGCCACGAGCTGGACGGCGTGCTCCGAGCGGTGGAGTTCCTCCTCAATGTCAACCAGGGGTTCCGGGTCGACCTCGGCGAGCGGGTGGTCGTCGTCGGCGGTGGCAACGTCGCGTTCGACGCGGCCCGCACCGCGCTCCGGGCGGCCGCGCGCGGGGAGGTAGGCCCGATGCCGCAGCCGCTGCACCCGCAGGCCCAGGAGGACGCCCGCCGCAGCCTCACCACCTCGCTCGACGTGGCGCGCTCGGCCATCCGGGCGGGCGTCGCCGACGTGACCGTCGTGGCGCTCGAGTCCCCCGAGGAGATTCCCGCCGCCCCAGAGGAGATCGCCGAGGCTGAGGAGGAGGGGATCCGTATCGTCTACCGGCGGGGCCCGCACAGGATCGTCGGCCAGGGGTCCGTCGAGGGCCTGGAGACGATCGAGGTGGCCTCGGTGTTCGACGCCCAGCACCGCTTCGCCCCGACGTTCGTCCCCGACACCGAAGAGGTCCTGCCGGCCGACACGGTGATCCTTGCTGTCGGCCAAGTCGCCGACGTCGGCTTCCTCGGCGAGGACGCCGGCGTCGAGCTGACACGCCAGCAGGGCGTGGCCGTCGACCGCGCGACCCTGCGGACCTCCCACCCGCGCATCTGGGCCGGCGGCGACGCGGCGTTCGGGCCCAGGAACCTGATCGACGCGATCGCCGACGGCCAGCGTGCAGCCGCGTCGATCCACGCCGAGCACGCCGGCGGCGCCGCCGGTTCACGACGGATCGAGCTGGTGGACCGGCCCGGCTTCCGCCGCCTTGCCAGCGGCTACGACGCCGTCGGAAGGGTCGCGATCCCGGTGGTGCCCCACGACCGGCGGATCGGCTTCGCCGAGGTGGAGACCGGCTACGGCGAGGCTGAGGCCCGCCTGGAGGGCCACCGGTGCCTGCGCTGCTTCGACAACGTCATGCTCCAACCGGAGCTCTGCATCCTCTGCGGCCTGTGCGTCGACGTCTGCCCCCACAACTGCATCACGATCGTGCCGGCCGACCGTGCCGGGGTGGGCACGGCGGCCCAGTCGGCGCTGCTGCTCGACGAGTCGCTCTGCATCCGCTGCGGCCTGTGCGTGAACCGCTGCCCGCCAGGGGCGCTGCTGATGGTCCACGCCAAGGAGCCCGCCGATGGATGACCAGGACCGCGACCAGCTCGAGCCCGACACGTATCCGCCGCCGACCACGCTGTGGCAGCGCGTGCGGCACAGCGAGGTGTGGCGATCCGCGTTCCGCCACCCGCAGCTCGACACCCCCCGCGGTCGTGCGCTGCAGTCGTTCAGCAACTTCTTCCTGCACGTCTACCCGGTGAAGGTGCCCGCCAGGGTGCTGCGCTTCCGCTACTCGTGGCGGCTCGGCTACATCCTGACGGTGCTGTTCGCGATCCTGAACCTGACCGGCATGT
>WNGA01013535.1_pt1 | contig 11098 bp, 8 predicted proteins | sample 5400061 | NCBI WGS metagenome assembly WNGA01 (sample SAMN13153366, study PRJNA577476) | soil metagenome | isolation source: 100 cm soil or saprolite under grassland replicate 2 | place: USA:California | collected 2016-06-15
GCTCTTTGAAGGCGCCGCCGCCCGTGTTCTCGCGGCCCGGCGCCACGCCGCTGGAGAGTTTGGCGAAGTCCACGAAGTTGCGCCCGATGATCGGGAGTGATTCGATCGCTTGTTCGTTGACGACGCGGCTCACTTCAGTCTGTGTGGTTTCGATCAGCGGCTCTTCCTGCTTGACCTCGACAACCTCGCTCACGTTTCCGATCTGCAGGGTCAGGTCCAAGATCGCCGCGCCGCCGATGGTCAGAGTCACAGCGCTTTGCGCCGTCCTGAACCCGGCGCGCTCGGCCCGAACCTCGTACTGTCCGGGTCCCAGGTTGGTGAGGTTGTAACGACCTTCGCTGTCAGTGGCGGTTTCGCGCGTCGCCCCCGTGTTGATGTTCGTGACGCTGATCTTCGCCTCGGGAACGACTGCGCCGGAGGCGTCTCGTATCGCGCCGGACAGGGTCGCGGTCGTGGTCTGCCCCAAGGCGATCGGGCCTGAGGACATCGCCACAAACGCTACCACTAAAAAAGCTACCTTCCTGGTCATAGCGCCGGCTCCTTTCAAAGTTGGGGTATCGGCTTGATAGTCCTAAATCATCTCAGGCAGGTTTCCGATGGAGCCAAGGGGCTATAGACGCCTCTCCGGTCTTCATCAAAAATATCTCCCTGTAATTCCTTATTCGCGCTGATCATGTGCGATTGTCCGGAGTGGGTCGTGGCGTTTCTCGGCGCCATCGGTCTGGGGGCCATCGCGGCGCCGATCAGCACGATGCTGAGCGCGGCGGAGGTCCGCTCGATCCTGAACGATTTCAGCTATCACGATTTCAGCTATCACTGCCTTCCACGGTCTGTTCATTGCGGGCGCCGCCCGACCTCCATTACTGCGTGAACCCGGCCCTCCCGCTCGAACACGTCGAAGCGATGGCGCTCGGGAAAAGCCTGCCGCAAACGCTGACGGGCGTTCTCGATGCCGACGTTTGCGCCGGCGACGTTTGCGGACCGTTCAATCCATTTGCCTGTGTTGATGACCTCAAGGCGCAGCGCGCCGTTATCTGCGCGCGCGTTGACCTCCACCCTGAGAGGCATCGGGCTTGTTTGCATTCCGTACTTCACCGCATTTTCGACCAACGGATGAATCAACATACTCGGCACGCGGAAGGCGCCGGCTCTCGGCTCGACATCGAAGCTGACGATCAGCTTTTCCTCGAACCGAATTTTTTCAATCTCCAGATAGTTGCGCGCGGCTTCCAATTCGTCACTGAGCGGCGCGTCGCCCGCTTTCCCGTTGGCCAAAGAGTGGCGCAAGAGCTCTGACAGTTCGCCGATCATCTTCTCGGCGCGCGCCGGATTTTCACGGATCAGCGCGCGGGCGGCTTATGTTCAACCCATTCCACCGACGACAAGGAGAATCCGATGAACATACAGGACCCGCCTTCGGTTTTTGACCTGCTTTACGAGACAGCGGACTCGCTTGAAATCATCGTACCGATGTTTTCCTCACCGTATTGCGGCCGCCTCGGGTGGCCGGAGCTGAGTCCTCCCCCTCCGCGGCGTCATCTTGCGAAGCCGCCTCCCCTCTAGCTTGTTTTACCTTCTCGATCTTCGCCGTCATACGCCGGTCGAGGTCAGCAACCTGTTCGGACGATAGTCGGTAAATGTTCGTTTGCTGATGGTAAAGCTTTGCCGCCGTCACAATATCCGCCTGTTTGAAACCGTTTTGCTCCGCCTTCGCGATTAACTCATGAATGGTGATCTGTGGCGGGGCAGTTAAAATCTCTTCCAGAGTCGGTAATGTCTCCGGCACGTCGAGCGGGTTCGGCGCAACCACAGGCAGGTCCGATTCGCTATGACGAATCAGGTGGTCGAGAAAGTCCTTAAATGTGACATCCCCAGTCATCTCAAACCCGAGCTCGAAAGCCGGGCTGTTGGACTTCACCACTTGGAAAACACGGGTGATCTCACCGTCTCGCTCCTGCAGCGAGACTTCGCACATCACGTCGACAAAATATTCGAGGCCGCTCGCGGTCGACGGCAACACGCGGCCTAATTCGTTGTCCTCCTTCTGTTCCTTCCCCTTAGCCGGAATCTGGTCAACGATGACGACTGAATTGCCCGACTGACAGAGGCTGCGCAAGACGCCTTGAAGCACCATCTGATCCGCCGTCAGTTCTTCCGCATTGGGCTGCGCCAGCGGGTCGCCGGCGCGCTCGCGGACCGCCGCGATCATCTCGCTGTGCTTGGCTGAGAAGTAGCTCGCCCACGAGTCGAGAGCATAGCATTCGTAGTTTTGTGCGGCCGCCTCTGGCGAGTTCAATAGCCAGTCAATGAACTCCGGCACCTCGCTCGGGCGCTCGACCTCGATGCCGTCAAACTTCGACCCAACGCCTTTCAGGAGGCGTGTCTTACGCTCGATGTCGATGATGCAAAGGCGACCTAGGCCGGCGTCAGCCATCGATGCGGCGAAATATGTCTTACCTACGCCCGCGCCTCCTCTGACCGCCATTACTAGCCGCTGCTTTCGGGGCCGCCGGCTTAAGGGATTTACTCTAGCTCCATTCTTATTCATTTTCGGCACTGCCTTTCCTATCAATTGGTGACAAATTGAGACGCACGCAAAAGACGTGACTCTCACTTAAACACTGGTAAATACTACCATGGAATTTTATCTGTGCAACAATTGTCTTTTCGGTAAAACAATAATGAGCGATATAACCTTGGCGCCCACTAAAGACATCGTTGGCATATTTGGCGGAGTGGCAGGTTAAAATAAGATTGCGTGATTGCCGCGCTTACAGCCTTTTCGGAATAGGTATGCAGCGCGTCGACGCGTAGCGTTTGGAGCGCCTTGAGCCCTCGCCGCTTTGCGTTGTGTGAAAACTAAAGCGGCGAGGGCTGATACCGCTGGCGAATTGGTACGGTACAGGGAGCGGTAGCGACCTGGTGCTTTGTAGGCAACGACTTCCGATTCCACCAGGTCGCTACCGCTCCCTGTACCGTACCGTTCTCCGAATTTCGCCAGCGGTATCAGGGCTCGCCGCACTCCAAACGCTACGCGCTCCTGAACACGCAACTGGAAACCGATGTAATCAAGAATGATCGCCGAAAAGCCGAGTCACAACAGAGTTGACCGGACGGCGCGGTCATAATCTAGAACCCTGCCGGCCTTTCCCCAACCACGCCGAATTCCCGTTCTAGCGCCATTCCAACCCGCCCAATCAACCCGTCGCAGAATAGGCGGCCAAGAATCGTGATCCCGTGCGGAACGCGACGGGGTGGATTAAACTTCGGCAGCGGATTCGCCGGGTCCGGAGCCCAGTCACTTCGCGCTTCCGAGACCTTGACGAATCCGGCGCGCAGCGTGAGCGAGGGATGACCGGTGAAGTTTGTGATGGTGAGCTGTTCGTCGCGTAGCGATGGGACTATCATCAGGTCGACATCTCTGAAGATGCGCGCCATTTCCAGAGCCACCTTGCGCCGGAATCGATCGGCCTGCACGAAGTCGACTGCGGAAAGAAATCGCGCCTGCCGAAATAAATTGGGCCACGCGTCCTTGACCTGCGCCTTGAGTGAGCCGAGTTCATTATTAAGCGCAAGCTCCTCGAACGACGCCGCGCCCTCTGCGAATAGAATCGGCATAAGTGAGCTGTACGGCCAATCGGGAAGCGTCACTTCCTTCAGTTCCATTTTCAGCTTCTTCATGGTCTCCATCGCCGCTCGGTCGACGTCTGTTGCGGGACTATCTTTCATCCATTGGGCGATGTAGCCGACTTTCAATCCCGCGACTGGCGCCATGGCGTCGAAGTCGAGCCGGCTCGACACGCTCGAAGCGTCGCCCGCGTCAGGCCCGCTGATGGCGTGAAGGACCAGCATCGCGTCTTCGACCGTCCGTGTCATGGGCCCGAGCTTGTCGAGAGACCAGCAGAGCGTCATCGCGCCGGTGCGCGGCACGCGGCCGAAGGTCGGGCGCAGGCCAGTCACGCCACAGCGCATCGCCGGGCTGACGATGCTCCCGCCGGTCTCGCTGCCGATAGAAAACGCCACCAGCGCCGCGGCCGTCGCCGCTCCGGGCCCGGCGCTCGATCCCGACGCGCCCTCTTCCAAAAGCCACGGGTTCATCGTCTGGCCGCCGAACCAGATGTCGTTGAGCGCGAGCGCGCCGAGCGACAGCTTGGCCAATAGCACCGCGCCGGCGTCGTTCAACCTGCGCACCACCGCGGAGTCCGCCGAGGGAACGCGGTTGCGAAATGGTTCGGCGCCGTATGTGGTTGGAATGTCTTTCGTATCGAGCAGATCTTTCACGCCGTAAGGGATGCCGTGCAGCGGGCCGCGATATTTGCCGGCGGCGATCTCGGCGTCGGCGGCCTTCGCGCGGGCGAGCGCGTGATCTTTGGTCAGCGTGATGATCGATCGTATCTTCGGGTCCAGCCGTTCGATGCGACTGAGATAGATATTCGTAAGTCGCTCGGAAGTAAGCCGCCGCGACTCAATCCATCTGGACAGTTGCGTCACGGGAGCGAACGCGATGTCGTCGTCCGATGACGGCAGCGCTACGGCGCCGGCCTTGGAGCGCACGAACCGGTCGGATAAAGACGGGATCGTAACGCCAGGAATCGACGGGTTCCACAATGTGGCCGGCGCATCGATATCAGCGAGCGCCACTTTCCGCGGCCCGGCGCGACGCTCTAAGTACTGCGCCAGCGACTGGCGCCACGATGCTGCGGCCTGACGCCGCTCCGCCGGCGTCATCGTGACTTGCATTAGCTTTTCAGCCTCCGCGAATGTCGCCGCTGTCACTTCGGGACCGGAACCGGCTCCAGTCCCGAATGTGGGCGGCGCGCCGGCCGTCGTTGGCGTTGATGAAGGATCGGTTGGCGTCGCAGAACTGCGACATGCGCTGGCCGCGACTAGCGCGCTCAGAGGAGCGCTGATCAGGAATTGGCGACGAGTGTTCATATTATTATTTGCCTTCCTTCCGGCTCAGGTCGATCACGAGCGTCACCGTGGCCTCGCCGGATTCATTTCCGGATCCGTCGCCGCCAATGGATATTTTTTGCCTGGTGTTGAGAATCAATCTCGCGAGCGCGTCATCCAGAGGCTTGCCCGGGGAAAAATAGCTAGGGGCCATCTGAAGTCCGTACTCGCCGGGGATGAGGTTTGAGAAGACGAACCGTCCGCGCTCGTCGGACGCGCTCTGCATGTATCCGGATCCGGGTACGTTCACGCGATGGATGCTGACGCTGATTTGTATGTGCGGCGGAAGATCGCCGCCGATTACTTTCACCTCGCCGCGAAGCTTCAGGCTACCGTACCCGACAATCACTCGCACGTTCGACAAATTTTCTCCCGGGCCGATTTCCAGGCCGTCTGGAATAATGGTTCCGTCCAGCTCGATGCGCTGGAGCCAGAAACCATCGTAGCTTGGTTCTGTATAAAATTTGGCTTTGCCGGGCCGCACTGGCGCGAGACGAAAACTCCCGTCAGCGTTCACCCGGGCTGCCGCTCCTTCGTAAGCGACGCCTTGTGGAGTTTTGACGGGGCTCTTTATGCGTATTTGTAATAGCTTTGCCCTGGCTGCCAGGGAGAGAGGATCATTCGCACCTTCGATGATGACTGTCCCGCTGACGGAGCCGCCCGTTCCCAATTTGATTTCAACTCCGTCCACGGCGCCGTCGGTGATTTCACAGAGCGCCGGATCACCGAAATACCCACTCGCTCTGTCGGTTATCGGATAGACATTATATTTGCCGGGCAAGAGGCCTTGAAATTGGAATTCCCCCTCCGCATTCGACCGCGTCTCTTGTCGTGATGGGGGCCAAAAAACGCCTCCATCCTTACCGTGCCCGGTGTAGGAGATTTGAATCCCCTCGACGGGATTGCCAGTTTCGGCGTTCACGACGCGCCCTTTGATCTCGTAAGTCTTCATCACCTCTGCAATGAGAATGTCGACGCCCGCTGTTTCCGCGCCTTCACTTACCGCTACAACGCTGGCTCTGGACGGATCGCTCACGCCGGGATGATAGGTGTGCGGATAATAGACGTCTCGCGACGCCTGCGTTCCAATTCCCATTGGCGGCGTCATTCCAGCGCTGACCAGATAACGTCCCTCCGGGAGTGGGAAGATGCGATAAACGCCTTGTTCGTCCGTCATCGTCACCCTCGCGGAGTTGTACGAGGAAAGCTGCCGCTTCCCGTTGTCGCTGATCAGGGTCAACTTGATCTCCTGTCCGGCTATCGGGCGCCCGCTGGCGTCGCTGACCCGCCCTGTGATCACGCCTCCTCGCTTGAGTACGAGGTCGAACTGTTCGACTTTCTCGCCTTCCGCAACGTTGATCAATTTTTGCCGCATTGGGTATGGGGACCCCACGACGATCAGATATTCGTTGGGCAGGATTTTGACGCGATAGCTTCCCTCCGGAATCCCGGTGATATGATAACTGCCTTGCTCATCAGCGACGGCATGAAGAGGCTCCACCCGGCCAGCCTGGCCGGGCCTTCGCTCCGGCAGGAATTCAACCATGACGCCGCTCAAAGGCTTCCCGTTCAAAATAACCCGTCCCGAGACGGTCGCCGTTCGCTGTTTTTCGCTGTCGGTTTGAGATTGAGCCGCGGGGCTTTGTCGCAGGCTCGGGATGAACATCAGAAGCAGGAGCGCGAAATGTATTCCGGACATGGCTTTTCCCCTTCCATTATAGATTGACGCGGGTGTTGTGACGGCGGTTGATCTCAATAAACGTCGAACGCTTCGCCAATCATACAACAGAGGATCCGCCAAACCGAAGTCTGGGCGGCCACTGTAGCGCAAACTGGCCAGTTTGCGTTGTTTCCCTTATTACGTTTTCGGCGAGCGCCTCGCAAACTGCCAGTTTGCGCTACGGTCGTCGCGGCCTGCAGCCCTTTACGAACGCCTCACTGATACGCATGATGGTTGCGCGCATCAACAATCCGATTCCAATTCACACAAAGGCGCCGCCCCAAATGAAAAGAATGTCTTTCAGCAAACCCGGATTTGCGCTGGCGTTGGCGAGCGCGATTGTAGCTTTCAGCGCCTCAATCCCGGCAGGCGCAAGCCGGCAAACAGATGTACAACTCCCTTCCACACCATTGAAGTTCGGCGTTTTCGCCGCGCGTTTCGATTCCAGTGGCGCGTTCAAGCTGGAAGGCGATCGCTGGCCTGCGCTGAGCGGCGACTGGAAGCTCAAGGGAGATGAGATTGAGCTGGTCACGTCCAAAGCGCCAAAAGGCTGCGAAGGACCTGGTCGCTATCGAGTGCGGCTCGAAGGCAAGCATGTCACTTTCGATCTCATCGCGGATGATTGCGTCCCGCGCCGGATGATCCTGAACAACAGCGCCTGGTCGCCTGCCGAAGAAGCCAAAGTCATCGCCCCACGCCGCATCACCGTCACATCCAATACCAAGGGCGCGCGTCCACCCAAACGCCCCGAGCCGAATGCGGCGAAAGGGAACTGGCCTTCTTTTCGCGGGATGCAAGCCGAAGGCGTCGCCGAGCGGCAGAACCTGCCTGACCGGTGGGACGGCAAGACGGGCGAAAACATTCTGTGGCGCACGACGATTCCCGGACTGGCGCATTCCAGCCCGGTCGTCTGGGGACAGCGCATCTTCGTCACCAGCGCCGTCAGCAGCGACCCCAAAGCCGGCTTCAAGCCAGGGCTGTATGGCGACGGCGACGCCTCGCAGGATCGCTCCTCGCAGCGGTGGATGATTTACGCGCTGGACAAAGGCGCCGGCAAAATCCTCTGGGAGCGGGTGGCCTACGAAGGCGCGCCGCGCGAAAAGCGCCACATCAAATCCACCTACGCCAGCTCCACGCCCGCCACCGACGGGCGCATCGTCGTGGCGTGGTTCGGTTCGCAGGGCGTCTATGCATACGACGTCAACGGGCGCTTTCTGTGGAAGGCGGATCTGGGCAGGCTCAATCTGGGCGCTTACGACATTCCGACATACGAATGGGGCACGGCCAGTTCGCCCATTATTTGGAATAACCTGGTCATTCTGCAATGCGACACGCAAGACGATTCGTTCCTGCTGGCGCTGGACGCCGACACCGGGAAGCAGGTGTGGAAAACCGAGCGCGACGAGCTGCCCTCGTGGGGCACGCCGACCGTGGCGCAGACTTCGGCGGGACCTGAACTTGTAACCAACGCTTCGAATTACATCCGCGGTTATGACCCCCGCACCGGGAAGGAATTGTGGCGGCTGGGGCGCAGTTCGAAGATCACCGCGCCGACGCCGCTCTTTGCCGACGACAAGTTCGTCATCGCCAGCGGCCGCGCCCCTGAACGTCCGATCTTCGTCGTGCGAGCCGGCGCGCGTGGAGACCTGACCTTGACCGAAGGCAAGACCACGAGCGACGCCGTCGTGTGGAGTCGCACGGGGCGTGGGTCTTACATGCCGACGCCCCTCGCGTATGACGGCATCCTTTACGTACTCGCCAACAATGGCTTGCTTGACGCCTACGATTTGCGGACGGGCGAGGAAGTTTATCGCCAGCGGCTACCGCTCGTCGGCAGCGGCTTCAGCGCCTCGCCGGTCGCCGCCGACGGCAAGCTATATCTTTCAAATGAAGACGGGGAGATGCTGGTTATCGCCGCGGGCCCGAAATTCACACACCTCGGCGCCAACTCGATGGGTGAGTCGCTGATGGCTACGCCGGCCTTGTCGGAGGGCGTGATGTATGTGCGCTCCTCGCAGAGTCTGTTTGCGGTTGGGCGCAAACAGTGAGTGAGATGATCCTTTCTATCATTTTGCCTAATCATCCTATCTGAACTTTTTCTCTCACGATACCGTTCACCACAATGTCAAATCGCTGACGACCTCAATCAAAATATAGTGGGAGGGGTTTGCCATGCTGATGGCTGATACGATGGCGATCTTTTTCGTGATCCTGGGGCTGTTGTTGGCCCTTCCGGGATTGTGGGTATTGTGTCGTGGGCTGTGGCCGCGCGCGGTGGCTAAGGCCGCCGCGGTTTGCGGCGAGGGGTTGATCAAACCTTTCCTCGCGGGTTTGCCGCTCACCGCTGTGATGATCTTTGCGGCGGCGGTGTTAGGCAATTTCGGCCCGGCGGGAAAGATCGCGGCTGTGGCGACGGTCTGTCTATATCTAATGATCGCGAATTGCGGTGTGGCCGGATTGGTCACCGTTGTTGGAGAAAGATTAGCCGGGCCTTCCGGAAATATAGATCCGCAGCAACCGTGGCGGGCGACGTTGCGTGGAGGCGTTGCGCTCGGATTGGCATCTTTATTGCCGATTCTCGGATGGTTCGTGATCTTGCCGGCGGCGGTGATAATCGGCTGCGGCGCGAATCTGCTCTCGTTGCTGCGGACGTTAGCGGCGTCGCGAGTTCGGTCCGGACAGGCGCTTGCGTCTCCCGTTGAAACATCCGAGCTGAGAGCGACGCCCACATTCGGAGCAGAGCAATGACGACCACACGGCGCGAATGGATGAAAGTGGCGGTTGTGGCGGGCGGCGCTCTTTCGGCGTCTCCGGCCCTTGTCGGATGCGAGCGCGTCATCAGCCGCGTCACGAAAGAGTTTGGCCAGACAATCCCCGAGCGCGTCAGCGTGGCCGGCGGATCGGAGATTGACCCTTCGTTCCATTTGCTCTCGCGGGCTTCGTATGGCGTGTGGCCGGGCGATCTGGATCGCGTTCGGGCAATGACCGCCGAGGCCTGGATCGAAGAGCAGCTTGCGCCAGAAAAGATTGACGACGCGTTGTGCGACCTGCGGGCGCGAAGGTTTGAAACTCTGCATCACGAACCCGGAACCTGTTACGAATACAAAAAGTCGGTGTTGCGCGAAGAGATTACACGCCACACGCTGCTGCGCGCGGTCTACAGCCGGCGACAACTCTTCGAGGTGATGGTCGAATTCTGGACCGATCATCTGAACATCAATCTCGAAAAAGGCGACTCGATCTACCTCAAACCCTCCGACGACCGCCTGGTCATTCGCGCGCATGCGCTCGGCAAATTCCGCGACTTGATCCGCGCCTCGGCCCTCTCGCCCGCGATGCTTGTTTATCTCGACGGCAAGGAGAACAGGAAGGCCGGGCCCGAGGACATCCCGAATGAAAATTACGCGCGTGAGCTGCTGGAGCTGCACACGTTGGGCGTGAACGGCGGTTACACGCAAGCCGATGTTTACGAAGTCGCGCGCTGTTTGACCGGATGGCGATTGCGAACGAAATGGCGCAAAGGCACGGTCTATTTCGAGCCCGCGTGGCACGACGACGGCGAGAAGACTGTGCTCGGGTATCGGATCCCGGCAGGCGGCGGAGAGAGAGATTTAGATCGTGTGGTCGAGATCGTCTGCGATCATCCTTCGACCTCTCGCCATATCGCGACGAAGCTCGCGCAAAAACTGGTTTCGGAACAACCGCCCGTGACGTTGGTTGATCGCGTGGCCAAAGTCTTCACTGGAACCTGCGGGGACATCAAGGCGATGTTGCGCGAGGTTCTGCATTCCGGAGAATTCAAAGCCTCGCGCGGAGTCAAATTCAAACGGCCATTTCATTTTATAGCCGGTTGCCTGCGCGCGACGGGCGCCGATACGCACGCCCACAAGCCGCTCATTGAATATCTGCTGCGGATGGGGCAGGCGCCGTTTCAACATCCTACGCCGGACGGCTATCCGGATGAGGCAACGCCGTGGCTCGGCACGCTGCTGTGGCGATGGAATTTCGCTCTGGCGATTGCGGCGAATCGGATTCCGTCGGTGGAGGTCGAGCCGCAGCGTTTGATAAACGCGATCGGGGGCTCCAGTCCGGCGCAATTGCTGCCCCATTTCATCGGGCGGGCGGGGACGGAGGCCGAGTTGAGAGCGCTGAACGATTACGCGGCGGGCCAGGGAATTGACACGAACGAACGCAAGGCCGAGATGCTCGGATTGATTCTGGCTTCGCCTGCGTTTCAAAGATACTGAATGCTCTGGAAACTAAGTTGTTTGATATTTTGTGTTTTCAAACCTTTGCTTTGAGCCTGCGGAGCAGGCGGCAGCATAAAGCCTGGGGCGTAAGCCCCAGGAGAGCGGCAGCAAAGCGATCAGAGCCCGCGAAGTGGGCGACAGCCAATGGCTGCCGCCCGTTTCACGGGCTTGATGG
>WNGA01017558.1_pt1 | contig 11098 bp, 11 predicted proteins | sample 5400061 | NCBI WGS metagenome assembly WNGA01 (sample SAMN13153366, study PRJNA577476) | soil metagenome | isolation source: 100 cm soil or saprolite under grassland replicate 2 | place: USA:California | collected 2016-06-15
CTTCGATGGGCGGCTTCGCCTTGGCCGCCAAGCGATCTACGATTCGTGAAGTGGAGCTTCGATCCTCTCACGAGCTGCTTGTCTGGCTCGCCGAGCTGGGCTCAACTCGCCCCGGCTCGGGAGCACTGAGGCGAGGTGAATATCTCCTATCGCTCGCCACCGGCGAGGGGAAAATCTCGCAGCCACCCAACCGACTCGCCGATTGGCTACACGAGCTACGCGATGCCGGATTGATCGCCTTCGACGATTCGGACGCCACTGCGGCGCGAAGTCCTGACGGCGAGCTTGCACGAAAGGAACTTTTCCTGATCAGGGAGATCGGCGTGACCGCAGCTGGCCGAGCATCCCTGAAACTGCCGAAGCCGAGATAGTCGTGTGGGCCAGCGTCGTCTCGCCTGAGCCACCGCCTGGGCCACATCACCACAAGTGGATGTTCACGCCGATGGACTGCTCGCTGCTCTGGACGAGCCGCCCGGACGACTTTCGCCGCGCGTTCAGCCTCGTCCCGGAATACCTCCGGACGAGTGACGAGGTGGACAGCCTTCCCGACTACGGGCCCGCCCTCGGGCGGCGTTTCCGCTCGCTGAAGCTGTGGGCGGTCCTGCGGTGCTACGGGCGTGAAGGCCTGCAGGCGCGCATCCGGGAAGCCGTGCGGCTGGCCGAGCTGTTCGAGGGCTGGGTGCGCGACGAGCCGGGCTGGGAGATCTGCTCGCGGCGGCACTTCTCGCTCGTCTGCTTCCGTCGCAGGGGCTCCGATCAGGAGAACGAGGCGATCGTGGAGCGCGTGAATCGCAGCGGGGAGCTCTTTCTCTCCCACACGCGCCTGCACGGGCAGTACGTGATCCGGCTCGCCGTCGGGAACGAGCGGACGACCCAGGAGGACGTTCGCCGGGCCTGGGACTCGCTCAGAGGCGCCGCAGCAGGCTGAGGAACTCAGCGGGATCTCCCACGACGAGGTCCGCCGCCTCACGGAGCTCGCGGGGTCCCTCGTCCGACGACACCGCGACCCGAACGGCCAAGTCGAGTCCGTCGAGCGCGTGGAAGGCGTCGAGGTCCGTCGTATCGTCTCCGGCGAAGAGCGCTCGGTCCAGACTCCGCCGATCGAGCAGCGACCGAATGGCGGTTCCCTTGTCGCCGTCGATCGGCGGCACGACTTCGAGCACCTTCCGCCCGAAGCGTGCGACGAACCCTGCCTCGCGTGCGCGCTCGGCGATCGCCTCGAGCTCCGCTCGCGCCGCCCTCTCGTCCGGCGCGCCACGGTAGTGGAGCGCGGCCGTCAGGTCCTTGTCCTCGAGGTCGGACCACTCCACGTCGGCCAGGAACGTTCGTAAGCGCGCCGTCCACTTCGCGGACTCCGGTTCCAGCTCCAGGCCGTGGTTGCCGACGTACGTCAGCTCGGGCACCCCCACGATCTTCCTTGCAGCTTCCCCGGCCCGGCCGGAGATGCAGGCGACGAGGCCGTAGCGGCCGTTCAGCCGGCGCAGCTCCGCGCGGGTCTCGTCGGGCACGCGCGCGTCCTCCGGTCGCGACACGATTGGGGCGAGCACGCCGTCGACGTCGAGGAAGATCGCCGCGCTGGGCGGATCCTCGGCGAGGCGCTCCAGGAGATCCATGCCCCTAGGATAAGAATGTGCGGCTCGTCCTCATCGGCCTCGTCGCCGGGTTCCTTAGCGCGATGTTCGGGGTTGGAGGAGGAATCATCATCGTGCCGCTGCTTCTGCTCCTCTGTGGCTGGGCCGCGCGCGCCGCGACCGGGACGTCGCTCGCTGCGATCGGAATCGCAGCCGTCTCGGGCGTGATCGCGTACGGGTTTCACGGCGAGGTGCGCGTCGGTTACGCGATGCTGGTCGGCCTTCCTGCCGCGGTTTCGGTCGCCGGTGCAACGGCGCTTCAGCAGCGTTTGCAGTCCCGCAGCATCGAGTTGCTCTTCGCCGTCTTCGTCCTTGGCGTCGCCGTCTGGCTCTTCGTCAAATGACGTACGCACTCGCGATCGTGCTCGGGCTCGCCGCCGGCGTGCTGGCCGGGATGTTCGGCGTGGGCGGCGGAATCCTGTTCGTGCCCACCCTCGTTGCGCTTGGGCTTGACCACCACGACGCGACGGGCACTTCGCTGCTCGCGATCTTGCCGACCGTGCTCGTCGGAACCTGGCGGCAAGCGCGGTACGGAAACGTTCGCTGGCGCGGTGCACTCGCCGTCGGGCTGGCCGCGGCGGCCGCCGCCCAGGGAGGCGTGGCGGTTGCAGAGGCCGTGTCCGATGTGACTCTGCGACGACTCTTTGCCGGCCTGCTCGTACTCGTCGCCGCGCAGATCGCGTGGAGAGCGCGGCGCCGGGAAGCCTGACCCAAGGCGTCGACTCGTCGACGCCGCAGAGAGGACGCGTGGGCTTTGCCCATGCGCCCGTCTAATCCCGAGAGCTTGGAGACCCAAACGCAAGACGAATTTCTGCGGCCCGACTATTCTGTGACTGTGGCGGGCCCCGAGGAGATCTGGCTTCCGCTCGTTGACGAGCCCGTCGGCAACATCGTCGCGGAGATCCAGGCCGAGGATCCCGAGATCGACCGCCTCGTCGGGTCGCGGCACCGCATCCTTGCCTTTCGCACGTTCGCCTACATCAGGGTCGGCCTCCTGCTCGGCGAGCTCCCGGATCCGAAGTACGCCGACGACGAGCCGCTCGGCCCGGACGACGCCGCCCGCGAGCGGTTCCGGGAGTTCGCACGCAAGCAGCTCGCCGGCGACTGAGCTGAGAACCTCTAAGACCCGCGTTTGCGCCGGCCGACGAGGCTGCATAATGCAGGCTCGTGCTGAAGCGCGCGTCTGTCGCCCTCCTCGCTTCCCTGCTTCTGCTGGCAACCGCCTCCGCCGACGCGGGCTGGCAGCGCAGCGGAGCCTCGGGATCGAGCGCCCGCGCCTACGCGATCCAGGTCTCGGTTCCCGGTCAGACGGGAGCGGCGACCCCGATCGCCACGTCGCCGCCGAAGGACTCCGTTGTCTTCACCGGCGGCTTCGACTACAACCACCTCGTTGCGACGGGCTCGGCGAACGCGAGCGCTTCGGCCGTCTCCGGGACTTCGGCAAATGCGACCGCGACCGCAGAGATCACCGGCCTGAACGTCTTCAACGGCGAGATCACCGCGGACAGCGTCGTTGCGCAGGCGCACGCCCAGGCGCGCGCAGGCGCAGCAAACGGCGACATCGCCGGCTCGACCGTCAACGGGCTCGTCGCGCTCGGCCAGCCGGTGGCGAGCGGGGCCGGCACGGCGCTCGCGGACTGGGGCTCGCTGACGACCGTTGCAGGGGGGGCGAGCGGGACACCTGCGACCGGTTACCGAGGCAGCGTGACCGCGCTGGAGATCAGGCTCACCGCTGACCACGGCGGCCTTCCGGCCGGGACGACCATCCTGGTCGGTTACGCCGAGGTTGCGGCGCAGGCCGCTCCGCCCGAGCGGCCCGTCCAGACTCCCCGTCCGGCGAAGGACAAGCCCGGGCCGAAGGCCAAGGCGCCCGAGCCCGCTCCCGGCTTTCCGCCCACGCGGGAGCCGCCCGAGGTGACGCCCAAGCTCACCGCCGGCGGTTACGTGTTTCCGGTCTACGGCCCGTCGTCCTTCATCGACACGTACGGTGCGCCCCGCGGCGACGTCTCGAGCGGCTGGCACCACGGCGACGACATCTTCGCGCCGCTCGGCGCTCCGGTGCTCGCGTGCGCATCCGGCACGGTGTTTTCCGTCGGTTGGAACAAGGTCGGCGGCAACCGGCTCTGGTTGCGCGACGGCCAGGGCAATCTCTTCTACTACGCACACCTGTCCGCCTTCACGCCGCTGGCCGTGAACGGCAACAAGGTCAACGCAGGCGACGTCCTCGGCTTCGTCGGCAGCACGGGCGACGCGCAGGGTACGCCGACCCATCTGCACTTCGAGATCCACCCGGTCGGCCTGCTCGGACTGGGTTACGACGGCGCCGTCAATCCGACGTCGTACCTCTTCGCCTGGAAGCGTCTCGAGGACGTGAGCTTCGAGGGAGGCGACGCGTGGGCACCGCTGCACTCGCTCGCCGACGCGCCGAAGCCGGGCGCCATCCTGCTGACGGCCTCGGACATCTCCAGCGCGGACGGTCTCGTCCCCGGCTCGTTGCAGCGTGCGCTCCGCCCCCTGATCGTCAGGGGCGACAACTTCTCGAAGCCGAAGTACTAGCTCCTAGGTTGAGCTGGCGCCTGAGTTTCCGCCGCCGCCCTGGTACGTGAACTCGTCGCTGGGGCCGAAGAGCTTGTCCGACAGCCACTTGCGCGTCTGTGCGCCGGAAATCGGATTGAACAGGATCCCGAGCGCGATACCCGTCAGCAGCAGCGTCGTGTTGCGGGCGCCGTGGTCCTTCTTGCCCTGGACGCGGTCGGCCGCCTCGCGGAGCTCGTCGACCGCCTCTCGCAGGCGATCCTGGATGTCCTTGTCCGTCGCGACGCGAGTGGCGAGCGGGATCGCTCCGCGTCCGCCGATGAGCTCGTTGTAGACCTCGCGCGCCGAGTCGAAGGCGCTGCGTACGTTCTCGCGCAGATCTTCGTCCTTGAGCGCGCGCTCGATGTACGGCCTCGCGCCACCGGCTCGGTCCAATACCTTGTCCCTCGTCTTGGCCATGCCTCAGGTGTCCTTTCGCTGGTTTGCCAACGGCTTCGTACCCGGCATCAATCCTCGCAAACAAGCCGTTCTCGGGCTCAGCTTCCTCGTCCTCGCCGGGTGCGGGGGCGGAGGAGGAGGGACGGCCGAACGGCTCGTTCACGGAAGAGGCTACGCGTTCTCGGCGCCGCTGGGCTGGCCGCTCCTGCGCAGCGGCCGCGAAGTACGGCTCACGAAGGGGATCGCGGTGCTCTCGGTGACTCGCTTCCCCCTGCTGCGGGCTTACCGGCCCGCCCTCTGGGGGCGGGTGCTCCCTGAGCTCGACGGCGCCGCCGCGGCGATCGCCCGGCAGCAGAACGGAACCGTCGGGAGCTCGGAGACCGTCACGATCTCGGGACGGCGGGCGCGCCGCTACGAGGTCGTCTACGAGCGGGAAGGAAGGCACCTCGTCGAGCGACTCGGCTTCGTGCTCCTGGGCAAGACGGAATACCTGTTGCTCTGCCGCTACGAAAGCGGTGGGGATACCGACCCCTGCGATCGGCTCCTGGCCACGTTCAGGCTGGCCTGAGGCGCCGACTCGGCGGCGCCGCCTAGGTGTAGTTCCCAGCCACGTTCGTCAGCTCGCGTAGGCGAGTGCCGGGTGGCTTGTGGCTGAGGGAGCCGTGTCGGCGGGTGAAGTTGTAATGGTTGAGCCAGCCGGGGAGGGCGGTGGTGCGTTCGGTTGAGCTGCCGTAGATGGCGCCGTAGGCCCAGCGGTTGACGAGCGTTTGGATGAAGCGCTCCGCTTTGCCGTTGGTGCGCGGACGGTAGGGGCGCGTGAAGAGGTGACGGATGCCGAGCTGGCGGCAGGCGAGCGCGTGCGCGTCGGAGCGATAGCAGGCGCCGTTGTCGGAGAGGATGCGCTCGACCTCGATCCCGAACGAGGCGAACCAGGCGATTGCACGACCCAGGAAGCCGGCGGCGGTCTCGCCCCGTTCGTTCGCCAGGACCTCGGCATAGGCGAGCCGTGTTGCGTCGTCAACCGCGACGTAGACGAACTCCCAGCCGAGCTCGCCGCGCGAACGTCGGGCGCGCCGAGCGTTTTGGCTGCGGCGGTCGCCGATCATGCGGTGCCCGGCGCCCGCGATCCGTCCCAGCCTCTTCGTGTCGAGGTGGATGAGCTCACCGGGGCGCTTGCGTTCGTAGCGGTTCGGCGGCTCCGGCGGTATCAGGCGCGAGCGCTTGCCGAGTCCGATCCGCCTCAGCACCGCCGAGACGGTCGAGAGCGCCATCCCGAGCACCTCGGCGATCTCGGCCGCGGTCATGAACAGTTTGCGCAGCTTCGCGATCGCGTCGACCCGATCGGGCGGCGTGCGGTGCGGAATCGACTTCGGCGCCGAGCAGCGGTCAAACAGACCCGTCTCGCCCTCCTCGCGCCAGCGCTTCAACCAGCGGTAGGCCGTCCGCTCGCTAACGCCGGCGGCCTCGGCCGCCGCCGCCAGCGACCAGCTCTTGCTCTCGATCCGCTCAACGAGCAGCTTCCGACTCTTCGGACAGGTGCGGGCGTTACCGTGCAGCTTCATCCGGTGTCCTCCTTGGGGCTGGTGGCTTCAGCACCGCTCAGCCTCCAAGGGGACCCGGATGTCTTACTGACGAAGGTGCTTAGGAACTACAGCTAGCGGCCGCGCAGGCTTTGCCCGGGCGGCCGGCCAACGCCGGCTCTGGGATCGAAACCACCTTGAGCAACACGTTGAGCCGGCTGAGCCGCCTGCTTCTCCTTCACCGGTACGGGCTTCGCGCGGGCCGGCGTCTTGCCGTCGAAGGCGGCGGCGAAGACCTCGTCGATCGAGTCGACGAGGACGAACTCGAGCTCGCGTTTCGTCTCGGTGGGGAGCTCGATCAGATCGGGCTCGTTCTCGCGCGGCAGGATGACCCGCTTCAGCCCGGCCCGCTGCGCGGCCAGCGCCTTCTCGCGCACACCGCCGATCGGAAGCACCTGGCCGGTCAACGTGATCTCGCCGGTCATGCCGACCTCTTCCGAGACAGGCTCGTTCCGGACGAGCGACGCGATCGCCGTCGCCATCGTGATCCCGGCCGAGGGACCGTCCTTCGGCACCGCACCCGCGGGAACGTGGAGATGGACGTCGTGCTCCCGGAACCACTCGGGATCGAGTCCGAGTTGCTGCGCATGGGCGCGGACCCAGGAAAGTGCGGCCTGCGCCGATTCCTGCATCACGTCCCCGAGCTGCCCCGTGATCGTCAGGCGGCCCTTGCCCGGATAGGCGGTCGCCTCGAAGAAGAGGACGTCGCCGCCGACGGCGGTGAATGCGAGACCGGTCGCCACGCCCGGATCGGAGGTGCGCTTGCGCACCTCACCCTCGAAGCGGCGCGGGCCGAGCCACGACCGTAGGCGTCGCTCGTCGACGCGCAGCGTCTTCGCGCGCGTCTTGCCCTCGGCGATCTGGCGCGCGGCTTTGCGGAGGACGTCGGCGAGCCGCCGCTCGAGGTTGCGGACTCCTGCCTCGCGCGTGTACTCGCGAATGATGAGCCGGAGCGCCCGGTCGCTGATCGCGATCCGCTCCTTCGTCAGGCCGTGGGCCTCGAGCTGCTTCGGCGCGAGGTACCGCTTCGCGATCCCGAACTTCTCGTCCTCCGTGTAGCCGGACAGCTGGATCACGTCCATCCGGTCGGCGAGGGCGCCGGGGATCGTGTCCAGCGTGTTGGCGGTGCAGATGAACAGGACTTTCGAGAGGTCGAAAGGAAGGTCGAGGTAGTGATCGCGGAAGTGCTTGTTCTGCTCCGGATCCAAGACCTCGAGCATCGCGCTCGCGGGGTCGCCGCGAAAATCGGCGCCCATCTTGTCGATCTCGTCGATCAGGAGGACGGGGTTCATCGACTCCGCGTCCCGCAGCGTCCGGATGATCGTGCCGGGCATCGCGCCGATGTAGGTACGCCGGTGGCCTCGGATCTCCGCTTCGTCGCGCACGCCGCCCACCGACAGCCGCGCGAACTTGCGGCCGAGCGCACGCGCGATCGACTGGCCGAGTGACGTCTTGCCGACGCCCGGAGGTCCGACGAAGCAGAGGATCGGGCCGGACAGGTCGTTCTTCAGCTTCGAGACGGCCAGATGTTCGAGGATCCGCTCCTTCACCTTGTCGAGGTCGTAGTGGTCCTCGTCGAGCACCCGGTGCGCATGCTCCAGGTCGAGGTTGTCGTCCGTGGTCTGGTTCCAGGGCAGCGAGACGAGCCAGTCGAGGTAGGTCCGGATCACCCCGTGCTCGGCCGCGGCTGAGGGGATCTTCTCGAGCCGGGACAGCTCGCGGTCCACCGACTTTTGCACCTCTTCCGGCAGCTGCATCTCCGAGAAGCGCGTGCGTAGCTCGTTGATCTCCGCCTGGTCGGCGTCTCCCTCGCCGAGCTCGTCCTGGATTGCCTTCAGCTGCTGCCTGAGGAAGAACTCGCGCTGGCCCTTCTCCATCTCCTCCTGGACCTGCGACTGGATCTTCGAGCCGAGCTCGAAGACCTCGAGCTCGCGGTTGAGAATCGAGGAGGTCTCGCGCAACCGAGCCTCGACGTCCATCAGTTCGAGCAGCGTCTGCTTCTCCTCCGTCTTGAGGCGCAGCGTTGACGCGACGAGGTTGCATAGCGCGCTCGGGTCCTCGATGTTCGCGGCGGCGACCTGGAGCTCTTCGGGCAGATACGGGACGAGACCGATCACGCGCGCGAACAGGCTCTGCACGTTTCGCGTCAGGGCCTCGACCTCGCGCGTCTCCTCGAGCTCGTCGGGCATCTCGACGAACTCGCCGACGAGATACGGGTCTTCCTGCACCGGCCGGTCGAGCCCGATGCGGCGCAGGCCCTGGACGAGGATTCGCAGGGTCCCGTCGGGCACCTTGATCATCTTGTGAATCGTCGCGACGGTCCCGATCCGGTAGAGGTCGTCCCAGCCCGGATGCTCGGCCTCCTCGTTCTTCACGGTCACGAGGGCGAGGACACGCTCGCCCGAGACCACGTCTTCGACCAGCTTGACCGAGCGTTCCTGTCCGATCGCAAGGGGAGTGACGGACTCCGGGAAGACGACCGTGTCCTTCAGCGGCAGCACCGGCAGGGTCGCCGGGAAGGTCAGCTCGTCCTGGCGCTCTTCCGAGAGCAACTCGGTCATGAGGCTCTCACCTCGATCGAGACGCTCTCGCGTGGCGCAGGCTTGGGCGCGATCGGCAGGCGAACCGTCAAGATCCCGCGCTCGTAGGTCGCAGTCGCCTCCTCGGGATCGATGTCTTCGGCCAGCGTGATCTGGCGCTGGAACGGTCCGTAGTCGATCTCCATTTGCTGGTAATGGCCGCAGTCCTTCGGCCGGCGCCGCTCCCCGACGATCAGCAGCGCCTGCGGGGAAGCGATCAGCTGCACCTCCGCCGGATCGATGCCGGGCAACTCGACGAGAACGGTCAGCGCCGGAGGCTCCTCGCTCCGGTAGACGTCGACCTGCGGGCGGTAGATCCGGCGAAGCCCGCGCGAGAACGGGAAGACCTGCCAGAGGTCGGCGAACAGCTGCTCGATCTCTTCGGCTGCATGCTCGAGGTCGCGTCGCTTGTCCACGGTTTTCAGGGTACCCGGCTGACTAGTGTTGAGGCATGGCCCGTTGGACCCGTTTCGTGCTGGGCTTTCGCTGGCCGATTCTCGGTTTCTGGCTCGTTGTCCTGCTTGTAGGCGGCTTTGCCACCTCGAAGCTGACGCCGCTGCTGTCGAACACGTTCACCGTCCCGGGCACCGACTCCGAGCGGGCGCGCACGATCCTCCAGCAGCATTTCGGCGATCGCAGCGACGGCGAGTTCCTCGTCATCTACAAGATCCGTAACGGCACCGCAGGCGTCCGGCTCAAGCTCGAACGGAGTATCCGCGAGGCCGCGACCGCGGTGCCCGGCGGCAAGGCGACCGCCCTCCGCGATGCCCCGGGCGGCGTGGTCTACGGGAGCATCCTCACGACGCTGAACCTCGCAGAGGCCAAGGGCTACACCGACGACATCCGCGACCGTCTGCACACGCCGCAGGGCGTCGCCGGCTATGTCTCGGGACAGCCGGCGATCGAGGGCGATCTCGATCCCATCTTCAGCAGAGACCTGAAGAAGGGGGAGTCGATCGCCATCCCGATTGCGCTGATGGTGTTGCTCGCTGTCTTCGGGCTGTCGTTCGCCGCGACGATTCCGTTTCTGTTCGCGGCCGCGACGATCACCGGCACGCTCGGGATCGTCTTCATCTTCGCCCACTACCTGACGATGGCGACCTACGTCACGAACCTCGTCCAGCTGATCGGCCTCGGGATCGCAATCGACTACTCCCTGCTGATCGTCTACCGCTTCCGCGAGGAGCTGGAGAAGGGCGGCTCGAAGGACGACGCCATCGTCCGCACGATGGCGACGGCGGGACGTGCGGTGATCTTCTCCGGCGCCACGGTTGCGATCGGGCTTGCGCTCCTCCTCTTCATGCCGCTCCCGTTCATGCGCTCGATGGGTGTCGGCGGCTTCCTCATCCCGCTGGTCTCGATCGCCGCCGCCGCAACGCTGCAACCGGCCTTGCTGTCGCTGTACGGCGTCCGCGGGACGAAGCGGGTGCACGTGGCAGATTGGCTGCGCGGTCGCGGCCTCCCCTTGCCGCACTTTGCGGGCAAGGACGTCGAGCACGGCTTCTGGGCGCGACTGGCACGCGCGATCATGCGTCGGCCGCTGGTCTTCTTCGCTGCGGGTGCAGGGCTGCTGATCGCCGCAGCGATTCCCGTCTACGCATTGCAGCTGACGCCTGGATCGGCGCAGGGCATCCCCCAGACACCGCAGTCCGTGCAGGGGCTCAACGTCCTGCGCGACGCGGTCGGGCCGGGAGCGTTGTCGCCGACGCAGATCGTGCTCGACGCCGGCGAGGGCCGGACCGTGCGGACCGCGGCGATCCAGTCCGCCCTGCGGCGCCTTCGCACCGCTCTCGAGGCCGACCGCGAGGTCGCCTTCGTTCAGCAGGGCGCGTCGAGACGGTTCGTGAGCCGACGCTACGAGCAAATGATCGTCGCCGGAAAGCACGAGTACGGGGACGAGCCTGCCCAGGCCTTCGTCCATCGCTTGCGCGACGAGCTCATTCCTGCCGCGCACTTTCCGGGGAGCGTGCGCGTCTTCGCCGGTGGCGGGCCGCCGCAGGGCGTCGATTTCCTGACGCGGTCGTACGACACGTTCCCGTGGCTCGTGCTGGCCGTGCTCGTGCTCACGTACCTGCTGCTGATGCGCGCGTTCCGTTCGGTGGTCCTGCCGCTCAAGGCCGTGCTGCTGAACCTGCTCTCCGTCGGCGCGAGCTACGGCATGCTCGTCGTCTTCTTCAAGTGGGGGTTCGGTGACGTGCTCGCGGGGCTGTACCAGTTCCCGCAGATCGAAGGCTGGATTCCGATCTTCCTGTTCGCCATGCTCTTCGGTCTCTCGATGGACTACGAAGTCTTCCTCGTGACGCGCATGCGGGAGACGTGGGACGAGGAGCACGAC
>WNGA01017886.1_pt1 | contig 11098 bp, 8 predicted proteins | sample 5400061 | NCBI WGS metagenome assembly WNGA01 (sample SAMN13153366, study PRJNA577476) | soil metagenome | isolation source: 100 cm soil or saprolite under grassland replicate 2 | place: USA:California | collected 2016-06-15
GCCCGGTCAGCGCGAGCCGCACGGCCTTCAGGTCGGCGCCGACGGCCTTCAGCTCGCGCACCACGCCGCGTGCGTCGAGGCCGCTCTCCACGAGCTCACGGAAGCGCGCCAGCGTCTCCGGCGCGTCGACCTGCACCTGCGGCGGCTCGAGCACCGAGGAGGCGTAGTCGCGCGCCTCGACGAGGTCGCGCGCCCCGCGCAGCACCGGCGCGACCGATACCGGCACGCCGACCCGGCAGGCGAGCTCCTCGTCGGAGAGACGGGCGAGCGCCTCGATCGAGAGCCTCCGCAGCCGCCGGGGGTCGAGGTGCACGTCGTGCCGCGGCAGGTCCAGCTCCTCGAGGTACGCGCGAACCGCCTCCGCCGGGATGCCGGCCTCGCGCAGGTCCGCGAGCGACGAGGCGCCGTGCCGCTTCGACAGCTTCTGGCCGTCCTCGCCGAGCAGGAGGCCGTGATGGACGTACTCCGGCGGCGCGCCGCCCAGCGCCGCGATCAGCTCCGCCTGCAGCTCCTCGTTCGCGCGATGGTCGGAGCCGCGGATGACGTGCGTGATCCCGAAGTCGAGGTCGTCGACGGCGCTCGCGAGCTGGTACGTGGGCGTGCCGTCCGGACGCAGCAGCGTGGTGCGGCCGAAGCGCATCGCCCCGTCGGCGTCCGGCACGCCGATCAGGTGCGCCGCCTCGCGGTGGCGGACGAACCGGTCGCTCTGGCGCACCGGCCCCTCGTCCCAGCCGACGCCCAGCCACTCGAGATCGGCGAGCACGCTCTCGGTGCCGCCCGCGACGTTTCGCGCCGGATCGGTGTCGTCGATGCGGAGCAGCAGCGAGCCGCCGTGCTCGTCGGCGAAGCGGCGGTTGGCGACCGCGCCCAGCGCGTTGCCGAGGTGCAGCGACCCCGTGGGGGCCGGCGCGAAGCGGACGTGGATCATGCGCCGAGTCTCGCATGCCACCCTTGACGCCGGGCACGCCTGCGGCAGTAGGATCCCCCGAGCGACGAGCGGGAGGTTGGTGGATGGCCGCGGTTAGCTTCGAAGGGGTTACGAAGACGTACCCCGACGGCACGACCGCCGTCAACGGTCTCGACCTCGAGATCAGCGACGGCGAGTTCATGGTGCTCGTCGGGCCGTCGGGCTGTGGAAAGACGACGGCGCTCCGGATGGTCGCGGGGCTCGAGGACATCTCGCGGGGTGTGCTGAAGATCGGCGAGCGGACGGTGAACCACGTTCCCTCTCGCGACCGCGACATCGCCATGGTCTTCCAGAGCTATGCGCTCTATCCGCATCTCTCCGTCTACGACAACATCGCCTTCGGGCTGCGGATCAAGAAGCTGCCGAAGGACGAGATCGAGAAGCGCGTGCAGAACGCCGCGCGGATCCTTGGGCTCGAGGCGTTCCTGAAGCGGAAGCCGCGGGCACTCTCCGGAGGCCAGCGCCAGCGGGTCGCGATGGGTCGCGCGATCGTCCGAGAGCCCGCGGCGTTCCTGATGGACGAGCCGCTCTCGAACCTCGACGCGAAGCTGCGCGTCCAGATGCGCGCCGAGATCGCGAGCATCCAGCACGACCTGGGCGTGACCACGCTCTACGTCACGCACGACCAGGTCGAGGCGATGACGATGGGGCAGCGCGTCGCCGTGATGCGCAAGGGCGAGCTGCAGCAGGTCGACGAGCCGCAGACGCTCTACGACCGCCCGGTGAACCTCTTCGTCGGGGGGTTCATCGGCAGCCCGGCGATGAACATGGTCGAGGCGACGCTCGAGCGCCGGAACGGCGGCTATGCCGCGAAGGTCGGAGACCAGACGGTCGCCGTGGGCGAGGAGACGCTCTCTGTCCATCCCGCGCTCGCCCAGTACGCGGGCAAGACGGTCATCCTCGGCATCAGGCCCGAGGACCTCGAGGATGCCGCCCTCGCGACCGACGTCCCGCCCGAGCAGCATCTAAAGGGCAAGGTCGACCTGACGGAGGCGCTCGGCTCGGAGATCATGGTGCACTTCTCGATCGCCGCGAAACAGGCCGTGACGGAGGACGTCCGCGAGCTCGCGCAGGACGTCGGCGACGAACGGGCAATCGCGCAGCTCGCGGAAGGGGCTCCCGAATCGGCCGCCCTCGTGGGCCGCTTCGGCGCGCGCTCACGTGTCCGCCAGGGGCAGGAGGTCGACGTCGCCGTCGACTCTCGCGCCCTCCACTTCTTCGACCCGGAGACCGGGCTCGGAATCTACGAGGCAACCCCCACGAAAGGAGCCGCATGACCCGCACACGCATCGCGGTTATCGCCGCGGCGGCCGTGGCCGCGCTGCTCGTCGCCGGCCTGGCAGGGGCCATGACGAGCTCCGGGACGAAAGCGCACTCGAGCGGACAGAACCTCGCCGTCTCGGGCTCGATCACCTTCGACGGCATCTGGACGGCATCGTCGGGCCAGAAGCAGTTCGCCGACGTCATCAAGCTCTTCAACAAGAAGTATCCGAACGTCAAGGTCAAGTACAAGCCGGTCGGCAACGACCTGCCGACGGTGCTCGCGACCGCGGTCGCCGGCGGGCATCCCCCGGACATGGCGGACATCGCACAGCCGGGCACGGTCCAGCAGCTCGCGAACCAGAAAAAGCTGAAGCCGATCACGTACGCGAACGGCGTGATCGGGAGCAACTTTGCGCCCGCGTGGAAGAAGCTCGGCACGTTCAACGGCAAGCTCTACGCGCTCGTCTTCAAAGCGGCCAACAAGTCACTCGTCTGGTACAACGTGCCGGCCTTCAAGACTGCCGGCGTGAAACCGCCGAAGACGTGGGCCCAGCTCCAGACGGCGGCAAAGACGCTGAAGGCGTCCGGCACTCCCGCGTATTCGGTCGGCGGCGCGGACGGGTGGACGCTCACCGACCTGTTCGAGAACATCTACCTGCGCACGTGGGGGCCGGCGAAGTACGAGGCGCTGAGCGCACACAAGATCAAGTGGACGGATCCGTCGGTGAAGACGGCGCTGAAGACGATGGGGCAGGTGCTCGGTGACTCCAGCAACATCGGCGGCGGGACGACCGGCGCGCTGCAGTACGGCTTCAACGACTCGGTCACGAACGCGTTCGCCACGAAGCCGAAGGCGGCGATGGTGTTCGAGGCGGACTTCGTCGGCGGCGTCATCCTCTCCTCCACGAAGGCGAAGGCGAAGACGGGCTTCAACGTCTTCACGTTCCCGACGATCAAGCCCGCCGGATCCAGCGCCGCGGAGATCGCCGGCGACCTGTTCGTCACCTTCCGCGACACTCCGGCCATCCGGGCGTTCGTCAAGTTCCTCGCCACCGCCCCGGCTGCGGAGGCGTGGGCGAAGTCGGGCGGCTTCGGGACCGGCAACCACAACGTGCCGGCGAGCATCTATCCGGACGCGATCACGAAGGCGACCGAGACACCGATCCAGACCGCAAAGTCGGTCGTGTTCGACATGTCCGACGAGCAGCCGCCCTCATTCGGCGGGACAACCGGCCAGGGCGAGTGGAAGCTGTTCCAGGACTTCCTCAAGAAGCCGAGCGACGTGAACGGAATCGCGAAGAAGCTCGAGGCTGCAGCGACGGCCTCGTACAAGAAGGGGAAGTAGAGAGTTGAGTGCCGGGGGGATCACCGCGGAGCCGCCGGTTGCGGCGGCTCCGCCCCCCTCAGCCGAGCCGGGGCGGCTCGGGAAGTACCTGACCTCCGCGGTCTTCCTCGGCCCTGCCATCTTCATGCTCGCCGTGTGGATGGTCTATCCGCTCGTGTACACGGTCATCCGCAGCTTCTTCGGCCAGCACGACTTCATCGGCACGTGGGTCGGGATCGACAACTACAAGACGCTCTTCACGACCTCGGCGCTGACGACGGCGATCAAGAACAACGCGATCTGGGTCGCCGTCGTTCCCGCGCTCGTCACGGCGCTCGGCCTGATCTTCGCGGTTCTCACCGAGCGCGTGCGCTGGTCGGTCGCGTTCAAGACGATGGTCTTCCTGCCGATGGCGATCTCGGCCTTCGCGACCGGCGTGACGTGGCGCATCATGTATCAGCAGGACCCGAACCTCGGCGCCGTCAACGCGCTCGGTCGCTCGATCTCGGGCGTCTTTCACGCGACAGGACCGTTGCAGGACGCCTTACCGTCGACCCCGGCGCTGCAGGGCTCGCCACAGAAGGGGCTCGTCCTGAAGACGCCGCTCGCGCCCGGAAAGGTCGCGCTACTCGGCCTCACGGCCATTCCCCCCGACGCCGTCCCGAAGAGCGCCTCCCAGGTGGTGCGGCCGGCGGCCAAGAGCGGCGACGTCGTCGGCGTGGTCTGGCGCGACTTCAAGCCCGGCGGCGGCAAGGTCGTGCAGTCCGCGAAGACCAAGAGCGACGGCACGTTCGACTTCCCGAACGTGCCGGCCGGGAGCTATCAGGCGGCGATCGGGTCGGCGACCTTCGCAAAGCCCTTCGGCGGCTACGCCTGGCTGGGCTCGAAGCTGATCACGCCGTCGCTCATCATCGCGTACATCTGGATCTGGGCGGGTTTCGCGATGGTGGTGATCGCCGCGGGCCTCTCGGCGATGCCGCGCGACGTGCTCGAAGCCGCGCGGACGGACGGCGGCACCGAATGGCAGGTGTTCCGCCGCGTGACCGTGCCGCTGCTCGCGCCGGTGCTGAGCGTCGTCTTCATCACGATGATCATCAACGTCCTGAAGGTGTTCGACATCGTGTTCGCTCTCGCGCCCGAGTCGACGCAGTCAGATGCAAACGTGATCGCGCTCGCGATGTATCGGACCGCCTTCCAGGGCGGGCAGAACTTCGGTGTCGGCTCCGCTGTCGCCGTCTTCCTGTTCCTGCTCGTGATCCCGGTGCTCGCCCTCAACGTCCGCCGCTTCAGGAGAGAGGTGTAGTCGTGGCCGCTGCAGCACCCGCAATCGAGCTGCCCTCCCCGCGCGACACCGTCGCGGCGAAGCTGCTGCGTGCGCTCGCGAAGACGCCGGTGAACATCGCGCTCGCCGTCATCGGCGTGCTCTGGCTCGTGCCGACGATCGGGCTCTTCCTGACGTCGATTCTGCCCGCCTCGGACCTCGCGTCGAAGGGGTGGTGGCAGATCTTCACGAAGCCGAGCGTCGCCACGTGGTCGAACTACGACGCGCTCTTCCACAACTCCGGCCTGACCGACGCGCTGAAGACGACCGCGTACATCGCGGTCGGCAACACGCTACTCGTCGTCGTGCTCGGCGCCATGGCCGGCTACGCCTTCGCCTGGCTCGAGTTCCCCGGTCGCGACTGGGCGTTCGTCGGCGTGATCGGGCTGCTCGTCGTGCCACTGCAGATGGCGCTGATCCCGATGTTCCGCGTCTACAACGGCCTCCACCTGTTCGACACGTGGTACGGAATCGCGCTCTTCCACACGGCGTTCGGGCTCCCGTTCGCGGTCTTCCTGCTCAGGAACTTCTTCGTCGGGATCCCGAAGGACATTCTCGAGTCGGCGCGGATCGACGGCGCCAACGAGTTCTGGATCTTCCTGCGCCTGATCCTGCCGCTCGGCCTGCCGGCGATCGCGTCGCTCTCGATCTTCCAGTTCCTCTGGACGTGGAACGACCTGCTCGTCGCGCTCACGTTCGGCCAGAACACCCAACCCATCACGGTCTGGATCGCAGGTCAGCTGCGTGAGTTCGGCACGAGCATCGACATCATCGCGCCCGCCTCGTTCATCTCCCTCATCGTGCCGCTCGTGGTCTTCTTCGCCTTCCAGCGCTACTTCGTACAGGGGCTGCTGGCAGGCTCCGTGAAGTAGTGGGCGTTGCGATCGTCGGGTCCGGTCTCGCCGGCTTCACGGCGTACCAGACCCTGCGGCGCGGCGGGCTCGAGCCGGAAGAGATCGCCGTCTTCGGGACCGAGGCCGACCCGGCGGCGGCGTGGCGGCGGCGCGCCGAGGCGATCCGCCAGCGCGAGATGCGCTCCGAGAGCGACGGCCACTGCCTCGCGACGTCGTTCCCCGGCCTGGCGGTGCGCGCGGCATTGCGACGGCGCTCGCCGCGGCCGCTCGTCGGCTCGCTCCTCGACCGCTACCACCCCACCGTCGAGGACTTCCTGCGGCACGTCGAGGAGCTGCGCGAGCGCAGCGGCTGGGAGCGGAGCGTGCGGCGCGCCCGCGTGGAGCGCGTCCGCGCCGCCGACGGCGGCTTCGAGCTCGACGGGCACGGCCTGTTTCGCCACGTCCTGCTCGCGCCGGGCCATCCGGGGCTGAACGTCCCGGAGGAGCTGCGGGACGATCCACGCGCCGTCCACGCCTACGAGCCGCACGACTACGACACCAGCGTGACCGTCGTCGGCGCCGGGCTCGCGGCGGCGACGGAGTGGCTCAACGCGCTCGCGGCCGGCGCCGAGGTTCTCTCGGTGCGGCGGCGCGAGCCCGTGCGCAGGCCGCTCAACGTCCCGCGCGAGTACTTCTCGCGGCGAGGCCTCGAGCCCTTCCACCGGCTCGGCGCCGACGAGCGCGTCGCCCGGCTGCGGACGCTGCTCGCGCCGTCCTACCCGCCCGGACGGCAGTTCGACGTGCCGCTGGCACGGGCGGAGCTGGAGGGCCGCTTCCGCGTCGAGAGCTCCGTGAACGGGACTCACCAGGTGATCTGCGCGACCGGCTTCCTCCGCGGTTTTCGCCACGATCCCCTGCTCGCGGCGCTGGTCGACGAGCACGCGCTCGCGACCGCCGGCGAGTGGATCGTGCTCGACGACGACGCGACGGTGCCGGAGCTGAGCGACGCGACGCGAACGCTGGCGCTCGCCGGCGTGCCGGCGCAGTGGGCCTTTCCGGCGGCCGACACGCTCGTCGGCGCCAAGTACGTCGCGCACTCGTTCCTGCGGAGGATCAGGGCATGTCGTACACGCTGAGAGGGCGCCTCGAGTCGCGCCTGGCCGCGCTCGTGCCGGTCGTCGTCGCGGCCTGCGTGCTCGCCGGGGCCGAGCACCGTTGGTGGCCCGTCGAGGCGGTCGGCCTGATGCTGGGAATCGGGCTCGCGCTCGATCTCGAGGCCTATCACCGGCTGCTCGTGTACCAGCCCGGCTGGGCGGCGCTGCCGCTCGGCCTGCTCGAGCTCGGCGCGCTGCTCCTCCTGATGCGCATCGCGGGCGTCGTCGCGCCGCTCGGGCAGGCGCTCGCCCTTTTCGCCGGCGGCTGGCTCGTCGCGCAGGTGCTCGCGCACGCCGGCTTCCCGCTGCTACGCCTCGGCTACGCGGAGGACGGCGGCGAGCTCGGCCGGCTGGGCGCGACCTCCGCACTCGCCGTGAGCGTCGCGCTCGCCGGCGCCGGCGCAACCGCATACGCGCTGCGGCCGCCCGAGGTGCACCTCGCCGCCGGCGTCCATCGCGGGCCGCTCGTCATCACCCGGCGCGAGGTGCTCGTCGGCGCTCCGGGCGCCGTCGTCCGCGGCGGCATCGTCGTGCGGGCGAGCGGGGTCACGATCAGGAACGTCTCCGTCGTCGGCGGCGAGAACGGGATCACGATCGACGGCGTCGACGACACGACGCTCGACGGCGTGTCGGTGTCGGGCGCGAAGCTCGACGGCATCCACGTCCGGAACGCGGCCGTGCGGATCCGCGACTGCTCCATCGACATGCTCGGCAACCCCTCCGGCCAGGGAATCGACATCTCCTACACGATGGGCTACGGCATGAACATGGTCGACGGCTGCAACGTCGTCGGAGGCATGGAGGGCATCGTCACGCACGGGTCGATGAGCGAGATCTCAGACAATCTGGTCAGCCGCACGATGCTGCGCGGGATCTCGATGACCGAGATGTCGATGGGTATGATCGAGCACAACGAGGTACGCGGCGCGCTCGGCGTCGGCATCTACTGCAACGACCGCTCCATGTGCACGATCGAGCGCAACACCGTGGTCGACACCAGACCGGATACGTCCGGCGACCGCTCCCGCCGCGGCTTCGGCGTGCTCGCGAGCTTCCAGTCCGAGGCCGAGCTGCAGGGCAACGAGCTGGCCGACAACCCGGTGCCGGCCGGGGTCGTCACCAACTCGCTGATCCGCCCCGCACACTGATGGTGTCGAGCTTCCAGCTCGTCGCCCGTACGGGCCATCCGGGCTTCCTCGACCTGCCCTGGGAGCTGCCGCTCGAGGAGTGGCAGTCCGAGCGGCTCGTCAACCTGATCCGCGGCATCTCGCGGCACGTGGTCCGCTTCGTCGACTACGACGGCCGCCTCTACGCACTGAAGGAGCTGCCGGAGCGGCCGGCCCGCCGCGAGTACGGACTGCTGCGGCGGCTCGAGGGGCAGGGCCTGCCGGTGGTCGACGCGGTCGGGCTCGTCACCGGGCGGCAGGACGACCTGGACGCGGTGCTGATCACCCGGCATCTCGACTACTCGCTCCCCTACCGCGTCCTGTTCTCCGGCCGCGCGATCCCCGACCTGCGCACCCATCTGCTGAACGCGTTCGCAGAGCTGCTCACACGCCTGCACCTGCGCGGCTTCTTCTGGGGCGACTGCTCGCTCTCCAACACGCTCTTCCGCCGGGATGCCGGCGCGCTCTCGGCGTACCTGGTCGACGCGGAGACCGGCGAGCTGCACGACCGGCTCTCCGACGGCCAGCGTGCCTACGACCTCGAGCTCGCCCAGATGAACGTCGTCGGAGAGCTCCTCGACGTGGCCGCCGCTCCTACGGTTGACGGGCCTCGACACGCAGGAGAACCAGGCGCGTCGGATGCTGAACGACATCGCCCGCTACCGCGAGGCGCTCGAGCGGAAGGAAGGCAGGACGGTGGCCGAGTCCGTGGCCGCGTCGCGGTGGCGCGAGGAGGTCTTCGAGCCGACCGTGGCCGCCGTCCCCGAGGTGCTCTGGGGTCGCCTGCCGGCGGCGGAGGTCTTCCACCAGGTGCTCGAGCATCGCTGGTTCCTGTCGGAGGCGGCCGGCAAGGACGTCGGCATCGAGAAGGCCGTGCGCTCGTACGTCGAGTCCGAGCTGCCGCAGGCGCCGTCGGAGCGGGTCGTCCTCGACCCACCGGTGCGCCAGACGCCTGCGGACAGAGGCGCGGAGCGTCCATGATGGCGACCGTGGCCGACCTGGTTGCGCGGGCGGACGAAGCCGGGCTTCGCCTGGTGCGATTCCTCTGGTGCGGCAATGACGGCACCGTGCGTGCGAAGGCCTCGGGGCGGCACGGGCTCGAGCGGCGGCTCGACTCCGGGATCGGCCTGACGGTGGCGATGCAGGCGATGAACGGGCTCGACCAGCTCCAGCCGGTCGCCGGCATGGGGCCGGTGGGAGAGATCCGGCTCGTTCCCGACGTGGACACCTTCCGGGTGCTGCCGTACGCGCCCCATGCCGGCGCGCTGCTCACCGATCACGTCGGCCTGGACGGGGAGCCGGCGCCGGTCTGCCAGCGCTCGTTCCTGAAGCGGATGGAGGGGCGTCTCGGCGAGCGCGAGCTCGCGCTGCGCGCCTCGTTCGAGAACGAGTTCTCGCTCGCGACCGTGATCGACGGCGCCTACGTGCCGGTCGACTCGGCCCTCTGCTTCTCGACGATCGGCATGACCGCCTCCCAGGACTACGCCGACGAGCTCGCCGCCGCCCTCGAGGCGCAGGAGATCCCGCTCGAGCAGTACTACGCCGAGCTGGGACACGGGCAGCAGGAGATCTCGACCGGTCACGCGCCGGCGCTGCAGGCGGCGGACGAGCAGCTACTCGTCCGCGAGACGATCCGCGGCGTCGCCGCGCGCCACGGTCTCGTCGCCTCGCTCGCGCCGAAGCCGTGGCCGGAGAACGCGGGCAACGGCGGTCACGTCCACTTCTCGCTCTGGGAGGGCGAGCGGAACCGCTTCTTCGACGGCACCCGGCCGGACGGGCTCTCGGATGCGGCACGCTCGTTCATCGCCGGCGTGCTCGCGCACCTGCCCGGGCTCTGCGGCCTGGCGGCGCCGAGCTTCAACTCGTATGGGAGGATCGTGCCGCAGTACTGGGCCGGCGCCTTCGTCTGCTGGGGCTACGACAACCGCGAGGCGCCCGTGCGCGTGGCGTCGGCGTTCCGCGGCGCCGAGGAGGCTTCGACGAACGCCGAGCTGAAGGCCTGCGACGCGACCTGCAACCCGTATCTCGCGCTCGGCGGGCTGATCGCCGCAGGACTGGACGGGCTCGAGCGCGGGCTGGAGCCGCCCGAGCCCGTCGACGTCGACCCGGCGACGCTCCCCGAGGACGAGCGCGAGCGGCGCGGCATCGTGCCGCTGCCGTCGACGCAGGAGGAGGCGCTCGACGCGCTCGCAGCCGACGAGCTGCTGACCTCCGCCCTCGGCCCCACGCTCACGGAGTCCTACCTCGCCGTCCGCCGGTCCGAGTGGGCGGCCTATTCCGCCGGAGACGCGGCATTCGAGCAGCAGGGTCACTTCGAGAAGTACTGAGCGGGATCGCGCTCGTCGACCAGCACGCGCACGGCATCCTGCGCGCGCCGCCGCAGAGCCTCGACGAGTTCCGCGGCCTCTTCTCCGAGAGCCCCGATCCGCGGCAGTGGCCGCACGTGGCGACGGGCATCACGTACCGGCGCGCGGTGCGTGCGCTCGCGGCCGAGCTCGGCTGCGAGCCGGACGAGCGCGCCGTCTACGAGTGGCGGCTGGCGACCGACCCGGACGAGTACGCAAGCGCGCTCCTCCGCGCCACCAACACCGAGCTCCTGCTCGTCGACGACGGCTTTCCCTCGCCGGACGTCGGCACGAGCTGGGAGGAGCTGGGGAAGCTCGCCGGCTGCCGCGCGCTGCCGGTGCTGCGGCTCGAGACGCGCGGCGAGCACGCCGCCGCGGAGGTCGCAACCGCGCGCGAGCGCGGCTTCGCCGGCCTGAAGACGATCGCCGCCTACCGCGGCGGCCTCGATCGCGTCTCGGAGCACGTCGTCGCGGCGCTCGAGGCGAACGAGGCGACGGGCGACCCGCTCCCCGTTCAGGTGCATTGCGGCTTCGGCGACTCCGACCTGCACCTCTGGCGGGCCGATCCGGGCTACCTGAAGCCGCTCGTCGAGCGCTTCCGCGAGACGCGTTTCGTCCTGCTGCACTGCTACCCGTTCGTCCGCGAGGCGGGCTGGCTGGCGCACGTCTACGGCAACGTCTTCTTCGACCTCTCGCTGACGATTCCGCACGTGGCGCGGCCCGAG
>WNGA01019199.1_pt1 | contig 11097 bp, 10 predicted proteins | sample 5400061 | NCBI WGS metagenome assembly WNGA01 (sample SAMN13153366, study PRJNA577476) | soil metagenome | isolation source: 100 cm soil or saprolite under grassland replicate 2 | place: USA:California | collected 2016-06-15
TCTTTTGCAACTCTCATTTTAAGTGGCCTTTTGTTGTGGTTACTCTGAACTGTAGCTAGCTTCATTTTAACGCAGCAGGAGGCCACTTTTCAATACCTACTAATTCATTTTCACTATTTTTTTATGCAACTAGGGGGTTTAGATGCCGGTCGCGACAAGTTGGGACGGCTTCACCGCCTGCCCGAATGTTGAGTGCAACTGGAGCATCATGGACGGTTCGGTTGACTTCTCGGCCAACCGTCAGGTGATTGCGGCGCGGCATCGCACTCGGGCTTATTGCCGACTGTTCTGACCCAACTTCGATCACCCGGGTGGTCGTTCAACCACTGTTCACCTACGTGACCACGCGGCTGAACTACGACCTGCGTTGGTATGTAATTACCGAGCGCAGTCTGCTGATTCGCGAAGGGGTGTGGATCGTCCGGGAAATCACACTGACGTTTGCCAACGCGCAGAACGTGCGGATTACGCAGGGACCGCTCCAACGGTGCTTTGGGTTTGCAAACGTGGAGGTGGATACCGCCGGCGGCGGAGGGGGTGGCGGGCATGAAGGAAAAGGCACCGCCCCGCACCGCGCCATCTTGCGCGGCCTGGACAATACGCCGTTTGTACGGGACTTGATCCTCGAACATCTGCGGCGCCATCGCACGGCCGGCCTCGGCGATCCCGATGATCGCGTCGCCGCGGGCCAGAGGGCATTCAATCCTGCCCTGCTCCGGGAAATTCTGAACGAAGCGAAGTCGTTGCGGGCCGCTTTGGCCAATCGGCAACGAACCTGATTTGCGCGGCGTGGCGGGCCTTTAGTGCTGATTCATCGCCAGGACCATCGAATCGCCCGTAAGTTCGACACGCGCTGGCCTTGATCGGCGTCCACCCTACTGCGAGACGTTGCGAGGGCGTTGACATCTCCGGCCCAGAAGACCGAACTGCACCTATGCCGGTTTGTATACGGCTTGTGTCATGATCGGTCTGACATGAGATCGCGCATCTGCAGGTCGATCAAGGAGCGGGTTCACGCCGGTGGTATCGAGCCGATTCCGTCGCAGCCGCAGCGGATGCGCCGTCGCCGGCTAATCCTCGTTTTGTCAACCGACTGCCGGCAGGGAGAAGATCGCCAATGATTGATGCAACAGAGAACGAACGACGGGCGCTTGTAGCGAAACTCAATTCCGAAGCCGCCGAGCGCGCCGCCCTGGAAGCCCGCTACGGCCAAGTGTGGACCACCCCGGAATTGGCAAGGGACTTCGAGGTATGCAGGCGAGCCAGGACCGGCCTGAGTTCGCTGAAGAACTTCCGACGTTCGTTGCGGAAATTAAGAGGATCTTCGCCCCGCACGAAATCACCAAATTCTTTGATGACCTTCAGGCCGGGCTTGTGGTTGACCCGGCCAAGCTGTTCAACGGAGATCAATTCGACGGGGAAGAACTCGATGAGCATGAAGTGCTGAACGACGCGGATCGGATCCTCGCGATCGAGAACGCAATGCGGCTCTTATTGAGTTGACCGGACGCGAATACAGTCGAGGAGTTCGCGTACAATGTTGTATCCGCGCCTCCCGGGTCTTGTCTGGGGCGAATGGCGGTATGTCCAACGTGTGCGTCGTCGTCCACGTCCCGAGGCTTTCTGCTTGAAAACCAGTTCGTACGGCTCGCGGCCGGACTTGCATCGGCTCCGAGGTTCGATAAAGCAGCGGGCTGCGGTTGCAATCGCGAAGAATGTGCTTGAGCTGAATGTGCTTGAGCCAGTACTTATTATCGGCTCACGGCAGAAGTCGCCCAACCCTTTCCGTTTGAGCCTCGGCAAGTCAGGCGAGGCGGTCGCCACCCCGTCGTCCAACTCAACGGCTGCCCGACAGCACCCAAATGCTTATGGGCTAATTCCCGGCGGACGCATTACGAACATTCACCCGGTAGCCGGTGCTGCTCGTGCACTGACCGAGCTGTTGCACTACCATGAGTATGTCGGTGCCCGTAAGTGCTCTTCTGAGCATGATTACCGTTCCACTGCCGTCTCCTAACTCAACGCCGGTGTCATCGTAAACGTGAATACGTGCCCCCGGAACAGAAACATCCACCACAACGTAATTGTTTCCGACAATAGGATGTCGAATACGAGGTGCGGGCAATGCTTCGCATCCCGCCACCGGTTGAAATTCTACTTCGATTTGTCTATCGCATAGTTTTTCAAAGGCGATCAATCGATCACTTGCAGTTAAACGTCGGCCAAGAGGAGTTGCCACATCAAAGTTGGGATGCCAGGAGATCGGCGTACTAAACTCGCCGATCGACCCAAAACTGACTTCCCGAATTGTGGTGAGTGAGCCGTTGATTAAGTTCTCAACTGTTACCAACTCCTGACCATTATACGTGGTGGGAGGGTTGAGAGTCGGCGGAGGAATCGATGGTGGGGCACTAACCGCCAGCACTCCTGGCGGGGAGCGAGGACTGACATCCGCACACAGCGAGGCTTCAGCGGTAAACTCATCGCCAACAGCGAATGGGCGCGGTCCTGGAGAAACGGCACTCCAACCGGTGCCTCCTGTGAAGCTAACTGCTGGGACGCCGTTGGTATAGAGTGTAACGATTGCACCAGGAACATGACGGACTGCAACGACATTGGCGCATTCGTAGATCAAAGATGGATCGATAGCCGGGGCGGGCAGACCGGCAGGAAAGTCAACTCGATGATCTCGAGCGATGACGGGAGGTGAGGATTCTGACAGGACACCGTTAAGCTCCTGAGTCGCCGTTACGATGTCCCCGACAATCAATGGAAGAACGTCGAAGTCGATCTGGCTTGGATTCCTAGCCGGAGATTTAATTCCGGCAATGATACCGTTCGTATAGAGGTTCACCGTGGCATCCAATATCGCTCCTCTGATCGATACTTTGGTCGCACATTGATAAACTGGATCGATTACAATCGGCGCCGAAATGTAGCCCTGATCATCGGGGTAGTTCGCATCGACAACAACCCCTCCACCTGTTGGCGGTGCATCGCACGAAGCGAGCAATGCATTGATATGGTTGATGTATTGATTCCTGTCTCCACCGAGGGGCATTGTCTGCTTAGGTGACGTGCCGGTTGCTGTCGCCAGAACAACTCGACAGTAGCCGGGCAATTGCGTCGAAACGTCAGGGAATCTTCCGGCGACTCCCTGATTATTCGCCACCAAGTCTAGCCCGCCCACGAACTGGCTGATATCCACAGGGACATTTCGAGTAAAGGTGGTGCTGGCAGGGTTGTCAAAGAAGCAGATTTTGCTGCTCTGAACGCCCAGGCAAATGATGCCGAGGACATCGACGTCATCAGTCACGGTACCCCCATTGACGATATAACGCGGCAGCGCCAAGCATACACCTTCGGGGGATTCATGGATCCAAAGCTCTGCTTGCGTGCCCTCGCTTAGAAACTCGCGGTCAAAAATGCCTAGGAACCGCCATCCAGGGCCAAACATGGGCGGAGGCACAGGCACACCACACTCGCGGCATTCCTGACGATAAGCCTCTCCTCTGGCGTTCGTGATGAGAAACACACTAACTCCGTTTGTCTCGAGTTGTCTTGCGATTTCGATGGGAACTCCCTTCGACCAGACATGACCTTGATCGGGCAATATCGGGTCGGACTGGATATGGATCACGTAGTGCCACCGGAGTCCGTTATTGACAGCAGTCAGATGTGCCAAGTCGTCTGGCTTGCTCTTCTCAAGCAGCCAGTCTAAAAATAAGGCATTAGCCAGAATGTTGTTGGTGACCAGATTTTGGATAACTAGTTGCTTCTCTTGGCTGCCATCCACTCTCGACATTAGGTTGCTGATGTAAATTTGCTGAGCTTGCAGGATAAAATCGGTTGTGGGTCTAAATTCCTTGCCGTCGGATCCGACAAAGGTCCCGTGCCCGAGGGTCATAACGGGATCCGTTGTGCCCGAACCAAGGTATTCGCGAATACGAAAGTAACTCTGGTTGTCAGAAAGCAGCCTCAGAACCTTATAGGCTGTCACAATTCCACCCGACGCAACTCCATCCCCAGCCTGCTGCCAGTTTTTAAGGTCGAGTGAAGCTTCGACAGTGTAGGTGCGATTCGAATCTGAACTCCAGATCAGCAGAACCTGCTTGGCGGCGGCATCGTATTCAGTTTTGGTGATCTTGAATGTTGTCCCAGCAGCAGAGAGTCCGAGCGTCCCGGAGAAGAATAGCGCAACGAATGCAAATAGAACGAGAATGATTTTTTTCATGTGAGGGGTGTGTTGTGAGTTGCTATGTCCCGCTTGCTCAGAGGGATCATCTGCGGCAGCCAGTCGGAGCAATTTCATAAACCCTATCCGCTGTTGGCCTACATTTCGATTTGACCGAAAGACGACCGAGCTGATGACACCTTCGTACGCGGTCAATGAGTCAATCAGGGCGATGTGTGCCAAAGTGTTTCACCCGGCCGAGATGCGTAGTCCTTCGTCCTGTCTTTTTCCCAACTGATTGCCGTCCACATTACGGTCGGTAATCATCATTGCGGGGTGGCTCCTTGTTTTGCTGCTGATAGGTTTTTTGTCATCATTCCGAGTCGACGGAGCTATCATTGTTCTCCTTTAATACGTAGCGTCCGGGAAGAATCTTTCCAAAAATCTGAAGAACCAGCCGGCTAGCTAGCGTCGGCTGTTACGGGAATCGACTCATTTTGGACGTTCCCCATTCGAAGACGAGACGAAAGGCCGAGCGAGGTTGGTCGTATCGATTCATCGTTCGGATAAACGTCGGATCTACCCAACCTTTTAGACAAGTGGGTTTTTCGAAGCGTTATGATTTCGACTTCGGTATAGGTTCCACGTGTAGGCGGGTACCGCCGGAATCGGTCATGGCAGGAGCGCTTAGTTGGACGTTGGACGCACCACCTCGGCTGTTCAAACGAAGCGGCTTCTTCTGGGAATCCGAAGTTGGCGAGCCAGGAATCTCCGGGTTCGCGAGCCGGTCGAACCGGAGAAGGCGAAACTGTTGTTTGGCCCTTACCATCCGCCGCGCACAAGGCCGCTGAGATTAAACGGGCGAGAGGTGGTGCGTTCAGCGCGTAATTGCAGCAGGGCTACGGCATCAACGTGCGATAAAAGCGAGTTGGCGCGTTCGTCGGCCCTGGATCGCCAAACTGAATCAACCCGGTGGTCACGGCGACGTTCATCGCAATCGTCTCCCAAGCGGTTGGCATGGCCAGGTTGGTCGTTACCTGAAGGAGATACTGGTAGCTGAGGCTCCCGATGCCCGAAGCCAGGACGCTGAACGTGGCAGTGCCGCCCTCGTTCACCGTCAGGCTCTGAGGCTGCGTCACGATGACCGGCGGCAGATTGCTGAACGCAAAGGTCATCGCGAAATCATCAATCGCCATTGCGTGGTCGGAGGACGGGCTGTCGGCGTCCGCCCAATTCAGGTGGAAGACTTGGCCGGGAGCAATCGGATTTGTTTGCGTGTAGGTGCCGCCGATGTCGGTCACGCGATTGGCGGGATCGTTACCGTCCAAGGCCCCGGCCGTCCCGGAATCGACCGGCGTGATGAAAACAAACTCCGGTCCCATGTAGCCGAAGTTCGTCCCGTCGCTGCTGTATTGCATCACGAGGAGATTGTTCACGGAGGTCGCGCCGCCGACACGCCATTGCTCGTCGGTGTAGCTGACCGTGAACGAGGCGATGTATGCTGTGGTGTCATTGATGAACCGCGCTGCGGTGTCGCGCTGCGTCGAGTTGGAGGCCAACGAGCCTAAAGCCCGGTCCGAACTGCCTGATGAGCCAAAATTGTAGTTGCCGCCTGTGAGGGAGGAGCCCGTGCCAACCGTGACGGAGATCCCGGAGATTGTCCCGGCGCCTGCGCCGACATACCAGCCGGCGGGCGTGTTCGTGCCAGTCGGCCCCATGCTATCGAAGTCCTCGGTCAGCGTGTCTCCCGTGATCGGGATCAGGCCCGCAATGGAAGGCCTGATGGAGAGGGTCGCCGTGGCACTGGTAACGCTCCCGACCGCATTCGAAACGAGCACCGCGTAGCTGCCAGCATCCGACCCCTGGACATTCGTGACCGTGTAGAAGTTCGTCACCGCTCCGTCGAGATTGGTGCCGTTGAAGCGCCACTGGTAACTCAACGGTGCCGCGCCCGAAGCCAGGACCGTGAATCTGGCGCTCTCGCCCTGATGAACGGCGAGGCTTTGCGGCTGTTCAATGATCACCGGCGCGTCACTGCGAAAGACCAGTGCGACCCATTCGGGATGGTCAACAAACGGGTCCGGTTGCCCTCGTAGCGCACGTCCATGTAAAATATGGAGCGGGCAATGGCACCATTGACAGATTCCGGCGGTTCCCAGGAATCTGTGTCGGTCGTGGCCAGCAGGGCTTCCGGTGTCGCCGGATTCGAGTAGTTCAGGTCGTTGGTGCTGCTCGTGTCATAATACTTATTTCGACGGGCGCTGTTCACGTTCACGTCTTCCGGCCGCAGGTTGAAAAGATCGCTGAAGGCGGGTTCAATGGAATCCAGTCCGTAGCTGTTGCACCACAGATGCTCGCGATTCCAGCCGTCCGCGGCATTGAACTTCGTGCCGGGATCGGACCGCGTGGAGTAGATCAGGATGACGTTGTTTGTGTTGTTCGGGTCTTGATCGAGAATCTTGAGCGCGGCGGTGACATCAGTCGCCCCGCCGCTGTAGGGGATGACACGGTGGTCGTTGATGATCTGGTGCAACGCAGACCGCAACGCCTGCCCACTTTGCCCTTCCGCCGTGACGTAGTAACCAGGGGGCGCATCCGCCCAAAGCTCCGGCGCGCTTGCGAGCGTGATTTGAGCGGCCAAGCACAACGCTGTGAGATCGGGAAGAAATTTCATCATCGAAGTGCCACTGGCCAATCCTCGTCACTTGCTGCCACATGCTATCGTAGCGTTTGGAAGCCACGAGGCAATGCGCTTCGTTCTCGGCTTGCCCGACGTGGAAATGATGCGCAGTCGCTCGTTCGGCTCACGGCAATGGATGATGCCGGGTCGTTAGCTGGAGGCCAACGAGGAGTTGGAGAACATCACGTGGTTGATTCGCGCGCATGCGGCTGTGAAAATTGTAGCCGAGTCCCCAGCGGAAAAAACATTCTATGACGACGAATCGTTTCAGAGCGAGGCAGCAAAAAGCGATTTGTCGTCACCCACGGGTCCGCTGACTCGTTCGAGCACGGAATCACGGATAGGCCGCCGCTGACGTGGTGGCAATTGCAACTGACCTGAACGGCTCATTCTCGGGACAGTTACACCGTCGAGTCAACGGCGTCGACCGCGTCGCGACTGGACCAACCACTCCTTGACGCTGCCTCGCGCCGAATTTACTTTTGAAGATGAGCGCGCCAAAAAAGCAGTTTTTCCTCAATCGTCTGGCGTCACCAGGCAATTACCTGTCAGCAATCAAGAATCTTTCCCGCGCGGCGTTGCTCCTTTTGGGAGTAGTCGCGGCGAGCACCCCGGCGAGCGCCCAAACCGGCACCCTTTACAGGCTGAACAAGGACAGCACCCTCCAGCAGGGATGCTTTCCACCTTGTCTTTGCCCGGTCATGATCGCCGTGCCGGTCAAGGGAACGTTCGTCCTCACACCGACTGGTTTCGATGGCCTGTTTAACACCTACGCGGTCACGGACGTGAACTGGCTCGTGTCGACTGGCGGAAGCAACACCACCGTCACCGGAAGTGGCACCTACAAATTCGGCGGCGAATTCGCGCTCCAGCAGCAACTCTCCCTTGATCTCCAGGTTGGTGGTGACAAGGTGCAGCTTTTCGACAGCGGCCTGGTGACGGGACCTGCGCGATTCCCCGACATCAAAGTAACTATCTCTGTGAACGGTCAGGTGTGCTTCGACACCGTCTTCGAGGTGAGCGCCTCGCCAGTTCCTCTCGACCAAATCCACCCTTACTCTCTGCTCGACGGCAGCACGTTCCAGCGCGGGTGCTTCGAGGCTTGCGACTGCGCCGTCGGCCCGCTTGATCCGATCATAGGCACGTTCGCCCTGGTGCCGCTGGACACGACGCCACTGTTCCGCGAGTTCGCGGTAGTCAACGTCCGCTGGCTGGCACTCGATCCGTCCGACCGTATCCCCGTGCGCGGCTTCGGGACTTACAAGGTCGGAGGTGAAGTCGCCGTCCAACACCAACTAAAGCTGCTGCTCAAAGTGGACGGCGAGGATTCGGCGCTCTTCGACCGCGGGCTGGTCCCCGGCGGCGGGAATTTTCCCCGCATCGACATTCCCATCTCGATAGGTGGAGCTGTTTGCTTTGATACGGTAATCGACCTCCATGCCGCACCAGTCGTGATTTCAATTACCAAAGGCAGCATGAACAACTCCAACAACTTTCTTCAAATGCGAATGTCCGGCCCCTCCGGGAGCGATGTAGTCGTGGAGACATCAGCCAACCTTCAAGCCTGGACATCGGTTCAAACGAACGCCTTAACGCTCGACGGTGTGGACCTGTCGGTGCCGTTAAGTACGAATCAATGTCAGTTTTTCCGCGCGCGCCTGGTGCCTTAGCATATTGCGGACCGCAACTTTAAGGTGAAGTTCACGAATAACGTGGCGTCAACACCCTCTCTCGTCTGGCTCTCGCCGCGAATCCGCAATCGCAACGAGTGTCCGGTGGAAACGATGGAGCAACGGCCCTGACACGCTTCAGTGAGTCCGGTCAAATCCTCGGCCGACTGCGCTCCAATCGCGCGGCTTCAATCACCTTTTTCATTACGGAGGAGTTCAAGCTATGAGCGCAGCGGAGTTTCGAGCCAGCCCATAATACAACCCCGGCGGAAAGCAGCCGGCTGTATGAAATGCTCCAGTGGACACGTTGCATTTTTCCACCCAACGCGCGCTCCGACAGTAATTGTAAATTGTAGTGGCATCCGAAAAGCGCCTAACTAACGCTGAGCTACGCCCGGGCCGATGACTGCAGCCGGTTCGTTAGGCGACGATGCCTCAAAATATAGACCTTGGCCGCTCAGTCGGAAATCGGTTCTCGTCCGACACGACTGGTTGCGACGTTGCCGTCTTGTATGGCCGCTTTACATCGTTTCCCCAGCGGAACAACCGGCCAGTTGGGCACAATCGCCCGAGGATCACTTACTGACTTCGACCGGCCAGACCCAGTCTCCTTTGTCTTTCTCCGCATTGCCGTTGTCGTCTCTTTGGTTCCAACCCACCGAATAGAGCAGGAATTGACCGTTCGCGGTAAGGCGATACTTCAGCGTCTCGCCAGTAATGATGTCGTGCGGCAAGTTCTCCAGAAAGCCTGGCGAAAGCCGCGCAAGCGTTGCGGGATACTCACCATTCGCTCGACGATAGCGTTCCAAGGCACATACGATGAGGGCTTCGCTGACGAAAGTCTGGTTGCGTGCTACTATTTTGATGAAATGCGAAAAATTCGGCACGGCGATCGCCGCCAGATATTTTTCCGCCGTAAGTTTGCTGAAGGATTCGCCGATCAACACCACCGCCGCCTCGCTTTTCGTCGGGAAAACCTGGTGTTGGCTCAAGTCGTAGCCTTTGAAAAGAGTCTGATCGCATAGCCGGTTGTAAAAGAGCAAGTTCTCCGCTCTCAGACTGGGCGAACTGTTTCGGACGTAAAACCGAATTAGTCTGTCGTTCCAATCGTCGCCGCTCCCGGCCCTCGCCGGAAGGAAATGATCGCGCAACTGTCTGCCATTCAAGGTTTCGACCATTGAGTTAATGCCCGCCCGTTCGCCGCGCATGGCGTTGTCAAAAACAGCCAGCATGTCCACGGACGCAAATCTCGATTGAAACTCTTTGAGCTGCTGATCGGACCATTGCCCGGCCACCCAGCCTTCCCAAAATGTCTGGAGCGCGAGGCCGTGAATGGCGCAATAAAAAACTGCACTGTTCAAACACGGTTCCGTCCGATTGACATCCGCCAGACGATGGATCACCCGAACATCTGCGAACGCCTCGTCGGCGCGACGCAGGGCCAGCTCAGCGCTGGCGCGCAGGGAGAGCAGTTGGCAAAGGGTCCGGACGGCATTGAAATCGGGTATGTCGCAGGTAAGAGGATCGGGATGGGCCAGCTTCAACCTGGCAAACGGGCGTTCACTGGCTTCGCGCAGCTCGTCAAACTCCGCCGTCAGTCCATCCAGCGCAGCCAGCACGTCGGCGGCTGGCTCCTGGGGCATCGGCGACAAGGCAAATCTCGTGCTGCGGAGAAAATCCTGAATCGACTCTAACTCAGCGCCCTGGCCTGTTGTCCAATCTCCGGTTTTACCCAGTTGAGTCTTACCGAATGGATCAGACAATCCCGTTCCATCAATTCGACCCCATACCTTTGGATCGACTTTTCCTTTGCGTCCGATGGATTGAAGCAGGGGTGTCGCACCGAAGTTCTTATCATCTGGCGGAGCCGACGGCGGAACGTAATCTCTCCAGTCTACCGAATCTCCCCTGGCCGCGATCTCGGCCTGGTATCGCTTCCAGTTCGATATGGTGTGTTGGTTGCTCCAGAACACGGAAAGCGCGACCGATGCCATCAGGACACACACGACCATGACGGGCAATGGCCAACGCGACTTGTTGGCAGAACGAGGTGTCGGATCGTCTTCAGAAGAAATCTTCATTATCGGGCTGCCGTGCGCCGCGAATGCCTCCATCCGCCGACAAACTGTTCTGGACACCACGACAACAACGAACATCTCCAATGGCCGACGCCGCGTCAACGCGCTGTACTACGCCAACTACTCTGAAGTCGGAGGCAACATTTACTCCAAGGCAGCCGGAAGATGGTACTGGTAGTTCTCGCGTATGAATGCACACCTATTAAGCCCGTGCGGTCAATAGGGAAAAAAAACTCCATCACGGAAATTTCTGATTTCCGTTTTCTCGTTCTCAGAGCGGGAACTCCGGCTTAATTTCTTATCGTGCAGTCTCGAACTGCGTCCCGGGAGCAGAGTCCCGGCAACGGAGTCCGGCTAAACACCTATTCGGACTCAATCGGGTCAGTGTGGAGTCCTGCTGCCCTTAAACCCTGAACCCCACTCAGCCTTCCAGTGCCACGATCCAACGCCGCAGCACGGTCCAGAAACTCAGGCAGTACACCCAGAGGCTATCCA
>WNGA01021357.1_pt1 | contig 11097 bp, 10 predicted proteins | sample 5400061 | NCBI WGS metagenome assembly WNGA01 (sample SAMN13153366, study PRJNA577476) | soil metagenome | isolation source: 100 cm soil or saprolite under grassland replicate 2 | place: USA:California | collected 2016-06-15
GGATCCTCGCGGACATCCAGTCCGGCAAGTTCGCCAAGGAGTGGATGCTGGAGAACCGCGTGAACCAGACTTCGTTCAAGGCCATGCGCGCCAAGATGGCTGCGCATCCGATCGAGGAGATCGGCGCCAAGCTGCGCGCCATGATGCCGTGGATCAAGCAGCGCGCGCTGGTGGATCGCAGCAGGAACTGATCCGCGGCATCCGTGCTGACGGGCTCGCCTCCATGCCGCCTGCCGTTTCGCTCTCGCAAGTGAGCGTCACGTTTCGGCTCGCCGCCGGGGGCAGCTATCCGGCGGTCGAGGGCGTCTCGTTAGCGGTTTCGGCTGGCGAGTTCGTGGCCATTGTCGGCCCGACCGGCTGCGGCAAATCGACCTTGCTCAACATCGCCGCCGGGCTGATCGCACCTTCGTCGGGCCGCATCGACGTCTTCGGCGCGCCGCTTGCCGGGCTCAACCGTCAAGCCGGCTACCTGTTTCAAGCGGAAGCGCTGTTTCCATGGAAGACCGCGCTCGACAACGTTGCGATCGGGCTCGAGACCGCAGGGGTCGCGCGGCCGCTGACGCGCGAGCGCGCGCAGGCCTGGCTTACCCGCGTCGGCCTCTCCGACTTCGCCGCGCGCTATCCGCACATGCTCTCGGGCGGCCAAAGGAAGCGCGTCGGCCTGGTCCAGGTGCTCATCCGCGATCCGAAAATCCTGCTGATGGACGAGCCATTCGGACCGCTCGACGCGCAGACGCGGCAGATCATGGGCAATCTGCTGCTCGATCTGTGGAATGCCGACCGCAAGGCTGTGCTGTTCGTCACCCACGATCTCGAGGAGGCGATCGCGCTGTCCGATCGCGTGGTGATCATGTCGGCGGGCCCCGCCGCGCGCATCATCGGCGACTGGAAGGTCGCGTTGCCGCGCCCGCGCGACATCGCCGAGGTCAAGATCGAGCCCGCGTTTCAGGACCTGCACCGCGAGATCTGGGCCACGCTGAAGGCCGAGGTGCTCAAGGGCTACGCGCAGACCGGCGGCGGGTGATGCAGCGATCGTTTTGCGCTGGCCTTGCGGTGTCAGGCCCCGCGCGGGCGGGTATCCCGTAATCGCAGACGGTGCGATGAGGAAAGATCTTGCTGCGTTCTCGGCTCGGTGATTACTGGATCATCCGCTTGCGCGGATGATGACGGCGGAGGTGGTATCCGTGTCTCGCGCCAAACTCCTCGTGCTCCAGCTTCTCGTCGCCGTCGCCGCGGTGCTGCTCTGGCAGCTTTTCACCACGGTGCCGATCGCCGGCGTGAAGCTGCTCCCGCCGTTCTTCTTCTCGACCCCCTATGACGTGGCGGCGCGCATCGTCAAATGGTTCGTCGAGGGCACGATCTGGAAGCATCTGTGGATCACGCTGATCGAAGCCTTGCTCGCCTTCGTGATCGGATCGCTTGCCGGAATCCTGGTCGGCTTTTGGTTCGCGCAGCAGCCGCTGGTCGCTGCCGTATTCGACCCGTACGTCAAGATGATCAACGCGTTGCCGCGCGTGGTGCTGGCACCGATCTTCGCGCTCTGGCTCGGCCTCGGTATCTGGTCGAAGGTCGCGCTCGGCGTCACGCTGGTTTTCTTCATCGTGTTCTTCAACGTGTATCAGGGCGTCAAGGAGGTGAGCCCGACCGTGCTGGCCAATGCCCGCATGCTGGGCATGAGCGAGCGGGCGCTCATGCGCCACGTCTATTGGCCCTCGGCGCTGTCCTGGATGTTCTCCTCGCTTCATACTTCGGTCGGCTTCGCGGTGGTCGGCGCCGTGGTCGGCGAGTATCTCGGCTCGGCCGCCGGGCTCGGCTACATCATCCAGCAGGCCGAAGGCGTGTTCGATGTGGCCGGCGTGTTTGCCGGCATGCTGGTCCTTGCTGTCTTCGTCATCGGCATCGATTTCGTGGTCACGCTGGTCGAACGGCGGCTTCTGGTCTGGCGGCCGGTGGAGGCCGAAACGCGCACATAAGTCGCGCCCGGGCGGCTTCCCGCGGCCTTTCCATGGACCTATAAGACGCCGATGAGGGCGCTCACTTCAGCTGCCGGGAGGACATGAAAATGGGCAAAGCCGTTATAGCCGTGCTCGCGCTGGCGCTTTCGCTCTCGGGGACCGCGCACGGCCAAGCCGTCGAGAAGAAACAGGTGACCTTCGCGGTCGGCGGCAAGACTGCGCTCTATTATCTGCCGCTGACGATCTGCGAGCGCCTCGGCTATTTCAACGAGCAGGGCCTCGAGGTCACCATCAATGATTTCCGCGGCGGTGCGCAGTCGCTGCAAGCATTGGTCGGCGGCTCCGTCGACGTCGTCACCGGCGCCTACGAGCACACCATCCGCATGCAGGCCAAGGGTCAGGACATCAAGGCCGTGATCGAGCTCGGGCGCTTTCCCGGGATTGTCGTCGGGGTGCGCAAGGAGAAGGCGGCGAGCTACAAATCCGCGGCCGACCTCAAGGACATGAAGATCGGCGTGAGCGCGCCGGGCTCGTCGACCAACTTTTTCGTGATGTATCTGATGTCGAAGGCCGGGCTCAAGCCGACCGACGCCTCCTATATCGGGGTCGGCATCGGTCCCTCCGCCGTCGCGGCGATAAAGAAAGGCGAGATCGACGCCCTATCCAATCTCGATCCAATGATCACCAAGCTCGAACAGGACGGCGATATCAAAGTCGTCGCCGACAGCCGATCGGAGGAGGGGACGCGCGCGATTTTCGGCGGCTCGAACCCGGCGGCGGTGCTCTACGTCAAGCAGGATTTCATCGACAAGAATCCAGCAACCGTGCAGGCGCTGGTCAATGCGTTCTACAAGACGCTGCAGTGGCTGGACAAGGCGACGCCCGAGGAGATCGCCGCCACCGTGCCGGAGGACTATTTTCTCGGTGACAAGGCGCTCTACATCGCCGCAGTCAAGGCCAACAAGCCGGCCTATTCCCGCACCGGCGTCATTCCGCCCGCCGGCATGAAATCGGCCGCCGACATGCTCATCGCCTTCGACGACGAACTCAAGAACGCCAAGGTCGACCTCGCGAAGACCTTCGACGGCCGCTTTGTCGCCAAGGCCGCGGCACAAGTCCAGGCACGCTAACAGCAGCTCGATTGTCATCGTCCGCAAAAGCGGACGATCCGGTCATCGCCGGAGTGGTCCTCGGAGGGCGAGCGTCGCGGGTCGCCCTCACCGGGGACGAGCTGGTGCGTTCTTCAACCCCCGGCAGGGGGAACTCACAGCCTCCTCGGCTCTTGTCATGACGGTCCTATTACAGAAATATGACAAGCGCCCGCCGCGGTGACTGTGAGCGCGGCTCTAGGCTCAAGTCATGCCGCCCGCCGTCACCCACCTGAAAGATCGCCTCGTCGCCGCCGATCGCCGGCAGGCCGCCGGCCTTGCGCTCCTTGCCGCCATTCATCTCGTTGCCTTCGGCATATTGCTTTGGTCGGAGGCCGAGCCGGCGGCCCGCGCGGCTTTCGTCCTCACCTGGGGCCTGCTCAACTTTTTCTGGCTTGTCCTGCTGCGGCGTCCGCTGACGTCGGCGGCGCTCTCGCTCATGCTGATCGTCATCCTGGTCGTGTTGTCGCAGTTCAAGCACAGCGTGCTCATGATGACGGCGACGTTCGTCGACCTGATGGTCATCGACTCCGCCACCTTCCTGTTCTTCATCAGGGTCAATCCCGGCCTGGCTGCCTTGCCTAGCCGCGCTTGCCGCGCTGTCGTTTGCGGTGCCCACGGACCGGGAGGACGAGTTTTATCCGCATCAATACGTCTCCAAATTTGCGCGGTCGGCCGCCATTGCGGCCGTCGATCTGACCACCGGGGGCGTACTGGAGGCCGATCCCGCGAGCGCGGACCGCCTGAATCTCGGCACCGGCGCAGCCTGCGAGGCATCCCGCAAGCTGCCGCACATTGTCATGGTGTTCGACGAGTCGAGCTTCGATGCCACCATGCTGCCGGGAGTCAAGGTTCCGCCCGATTATCGGGACCGGTTTCGCTCCTCCGATGGCAAGACTCGCGCCTTCGTGGTGGAGGGCGCCGGCGGCCCGAGCTGGTACACCGAGTACAACGTCCTCACCGGCCTCTCGGCGCGCTCGTATGGCCGTTTCGCCGAGTCGGTCACGCGCTTGGCCGCCGGGCGCGTCAAGCGCGGCCTGCCACACGCCCTGCGCAAGTGCGGTTATGGCACCTACAGCCTTTACTCCTGGTTCGGCGCCTTTGTGGGTGCGCGTGGCTTTCACACATCCGCCGGCATCGAGCATTTCCTCGACGCGAAGCAGCTGCATACCGGGCCGGCCGATACCGATACCTTTTACTATGACCATGCCGCGCGAGTGATCGCTCAAGATCCAGGTCATGGTCCGGTGTTCGTCTTCGTCTACCTTGCCATGAACCACTTCCCCTGGGACTTCCGCTACCGTCCCGATCTCCTGCCCGGCTGGGTCAATCCTGGAAACCCGTTCGAGATCGACGAATATCTTCGCCGCCAGGAGCTGAGCGCGCACGACTACGCGCAATTCAAAGAGCGTCTCGCGCGCGAATTTCCCGACCAGCAGTTCCTGATGGTGCGCTTCGGCGATCACCAGCCGCTCTTTGCCAAGCGGTTGTTGGACCCGACGCTCGACCAAGCCGATGTGGCAGCGCGCATCCTGCAGCGCGACCCCCGTTACTTCACCACCTATTACGCGATCGAGGGCCTGAATTTTCAGCCGGTCGATCTGTCGTCCGCGCTCGAGACGCTCGACGCGCCCTACCTTCCGCTTGTGGTGCTGGAAGCGGCGGGAGTACCGCCCGATCCCACCTTCATAGAGCAGAAGAAGATCCTCAGCCGTTGCCGGGGCCTGTTCTATCTTTGCGCCGGCGGCGCGGAGGCCCGGCGCTTCAATCGGCTGCTGATCGATGCGGGGTTGATCAAGGGACTCTGAAGCGGCGGGCAAGCTCCGCAATGAATGGATATTAATCGGCGGCACACTGCCCCCCGCCGGTCTTTTGACCTTGAAATGACAAGTTTAATACCGTTTTATGACAGCGGTCCGTGTGCCGGGCGCAAAGTCTGTCATTGCCGGGCACGGGCCGCCTGCCATGCCTTCCTGCCTTGCATCTCTGACCAGCCGTTGGGCCGCCGCGGAGACCCCGCGCGGCAAGCTGGGGATTGTGCTGCTGGCGGCCCTGCACTTGGCGGCCCTCGGCCTCCTCCTCTGGAGTGAAATCGGCCTCGTGCCGAAGCTCGTATTCTGCTTCACGTGGGGCCTGCTCAACTTCTTCTGGCTCGCCGTGCTGCGCCGTCCGATCGTGTCGGCGGCGCTGTCGCTTACGATCGTCGTCGTGCTCATCCTGCTCTCACGACTCAAATACGAGATCATCTGGATGACCGCGAATTTCCTCGACGTGATGATCATCAACGCCGACACGATCAGCTTTCTGTTGGCTGTGAAGCCTGAGCTTTATGGCAAAATCCTCCTCGCGTTCGCACTGATATTTCCGGCGCTGGCGCTCATCTGGTGGGCCGACATGTTGCGCGTGCGATTGCGCACCGCGGGGATAGGATTCATGGGATGCGCGGCCGCGCTCCTCGGCGTCTCGCTCGCCTTTCCCCAGGAGGAGTGGGACACGTTCGTGGGCGAGGGTTATGTGTCGAAATTCGCCCGCTCGGGCGTCACCGCCATCTCCGAGTTTGCGACGCGCGGATATATGGAATCCGATGCCGCCATCACCGATCGCCTCCGCACGCTGCCGAGCGAGGTGTGCCTACCGGGGGCAAAGGCGCCGCACATCATTCTGGTACACGACGAATCGAGCTTCGACATCCGAGTCTTGCCCGGAGTGAAGGTCGCCGAGGATTACGGTGATCATTTCCGTTCCTTCGACGGCAAGCGCCGCCACTTCATCAGCGAAGGCGCGGGCGGTCCGAGCTGGTACGCCGAGTACAACGTGCTCGCGGGCCTCTCGGCCCGCTCGTTCGGGCGCTTCGCCTATTATGTGACGCAGATCGCCGCCGGCCGTGTGGAGCGCGGGTTGCCCACGGCGCTGCGCCGATGCGGTTATCGGACCTTTTCGATTTACCCGGCACTCGGCGCCTTCATGAGCGCCAGAAATTTCCAGACCACGACGGGCATGGAGAGATTTCTCGATCAGGGCGCGCTGGGCACCAATCGCATCGAGCCCGACCGTTTCTACTACGACGCCGCGTTGCGCATGATCGAACGCGAGCGCGACAAGGGGCCGATGTTTCTCTTCGTCTACCTCGCCGCAAACCATTATCCCTGGAACCACCGCTGGCGGCCCGAGCTGACGCCGGACTGGAAAGAGCCGGGAAACACGGCTGACGTCGACGAATATTTGCGGCGGCAGACCATGAGCTTCGGCGCCTATGCCGAGTTACTGGATCGGCTTGGTCGGCAATTTCCCGGCGAATCGTTCTTGCTGGTGCGCTACGGGGACCATCAGCCGGATTTCGCATCGTTCATGCTCGAGCCCGCGCTCGATGAGGCGGGCATCAACCGGCGGCTGATGACGTATGATCCGCGCTATTACACGACCTACTACGCGATCGACGTCATCAATTTCAAACCCGTCAATCTCTCCTCCGCGCTCGACACGATCGAGGGCCCCTATCTTCCGCTCGTTGTGCAGGAGGCAGCCGGCCTGCCGCTCGATCCCTCCTTCGCCGAGCAGAAACGAATTCTGGAGCGCTGCAAGGGGCTATTCTACGCCTGCGCCGGCGGCGCCGAGGCGCGCCGCTTCAATCGGCTGCTCATCGACGCCGGCTTGATCAAGGGGCTTTGAGCAACCGACGCCGCGCACGCGGTGGGTAACCCTCGCCCCGCCATAAGCGCGTTCACGCGCGTCTTCGACGCGCTATGGCGAGGGTCGCGCACCGAATGCGCTGCGCTGGTATGCATCAAGCACAAGCGAACGTACTCTAGACCTGAGGAGGCTCCAATGCGCCGTCGTTTCGCGACGCTCGATGTGTTTACCGACCGGCGCTTTGCCGGCAATCCGCTCGCCGTGGTGCTCGAGGCCGAGGGGCTCGAGGCGGATGTCATGCAGGCCATCGCACGCGAGTTCAATCACCCGGAGACGGTGTTCGTCTTCGCGCCGGCCGATGCGGGCCACCGCGCCCGCGTTCGCATTTTTACTCCGGTCCAGGAGCTGCCGTTCGCCGGACACCCGACCGTCGGGACCGCGGTGCTGCTCGCGATCTGCGATCGCGCCGCCAGCGGGAGCGACCTCGTGCTGGAGGAAGGCCTCGGCGCGGTGCGCTGCACCCTGGAATCAGTCAACGGCGCAGGCGGCGGGGCCCGCTTTGCGATTCCGAAACTGCCGCGCGAGGTCGGGCCGGCGGCGGACACCGCTGCCATTGCGGCGGCGCTGTCGCTTGAGCCAAGCGATATCGACGGCCGGCCGGCGCGGGGATCGGCCGGCATCCCCTTCACCTTCGTTGCGATCGGGAGCCTCGATGCGATGGCGCGTTGCCGTCCCGATGCCGCGAAATTCGATTCCGCCTTCCCCGATCGCGCAGCCTACGTGTTTTGCAGCGAGACCGCCGACCCCGGGCACCATTTTCACGCGCGCATGTTCGCGCCCGGCCTGGGCATCCCGGAAGATCCAGCCACCGGATCGGCGGCCGCCGCCTTCGCCGGCCTGCTTGCCTCGCGCCTGGGCGATGGGGACCACACGATCGCGATCGAGCAAGGCTACGAGATGGGCCGGCCAAGCTTGATCCGCCTCGCGGCGGTGGTCAGTGCCGGACGACTCCTTTCCGCCTCCATTGGCGGCGATGCGGTCGTCGTCACCGAAGGCACGATCGAGGCATGACGGATCGTTGGCCGCGGCGAGCCCAATGCGAGATGGTTAAAGGTCAATACCGCTGTCCTAGCGCGAGATCTGCATTCCGCTTGCGAAGCAGGCGCCTCTTCCGCTAGAACCGCCCTCGCAGCCAAGGCGTCTTGTTCGGCGACCTGGCATGACGAGGGCGAATGTGATGCCGACGCGCCGCGATATCCGCGCGATCACCCGGGAGGCTCAGAGCCTGCCCGGCGGCGCCCTCATTCTCGGCGGGCTCCTGCTCCTTATCGTCCCCTGAGCGCCGGCCGGGCGTTTGCGCCTGGGCACTCAGGGGAACCGAACGCACGGAACCCAGGGCGCCCGGTCTAAGGGCGCAGACGACGAGAAGGATTCAACATCATGACTGCGCCAGCGAAGTCCGAGCAGGACCGCGTCATCATCTTCGACACCACCTTGCGCGACGGCGAGCAGTGCCCGGGCGCCACCATGACCCATGAGGAGAAGCTCGAAGTCGCCGAGCTGCTCGACCAGATGGGCGTCGACGTCATCGAGGCCGGCTTTCCGATTGCGTCCGACGGCGACTTCGCCGCGGTGCAGGAAATCGCCCGCCGCACCAAGAACGCGGTCGTGTGCGGGCTCTCGCGCGCCGGTTTCAAGGACATCGATCGCTGCGCCGAGGCGGTCAAGCCGGCCAAGCGCAGCCGCATTCACACCTTCATCTCCACCTCGCCGGTGCACATGAAGTACAAGCTGCAGAAGGAGCCGCACGAGGTCTATGAGCTGGTGATTGCGCAGGTCACCCGCGCGCGCAGCTACACCGACGACGTGGAATGGTCGTGCGAGGACGGGACCCGCACCGAGCACGACTTCCTTTGCCGCTGCGTCGAGGCCGCGATCAATGCCGGCGCCACGACCATCAACATCCCGGATACGGTGGGCTACACGGTTCCGGAGGAATATTTCGCGCTCATCAAGATGGTGCGCGATCGCGTGCCCAATTCCGATCGGGCCCGCTTCTCCGCGCATTGCCACGACGATCTCGGCATGGCGGTGGCGAACTCGCTCGCCGGCGTGCGCGCCGGCATCCGCCAGATCGAGTGCACCATCAACGGCATCGGCGAGCGCGCCGGCAATGCCTCGCTCGAAGAGGTCGTGATGGCGATGAAGGTGCGCAACGACGTGCTGCCGTACTGGACCAACATCGACAGCACGCTGCTCACGCGCGCCTCGAAGCTGGTGGCGGCCGCCACCTCGTTCCCGGTGCAGTACAATAAGGCGATCGTCGGGCGTAACGCGTTCGCGCACGAATCCGGCATCCACCAGGACGGCATGCTCAAGCACACCCAGACCTACGAGATCATGACGCCGGAGAGCGTCGGCGTGAAGCAGACCTCGCTGGTGATGGGCAAGCATTCCGGCCGCCACGCCTTCGTGCACAAGCTCCAGGAGATGGGCTATCACCTCGCCGGCAACCAGCTCGAGGATGCCTTCGTCCGCTTCAAGGCGCTCGCCGACAAGAAGAAGCACGTCTACGACGAGGACATCGAGGCGTTGGTCGACGAGGAGATCGCGCACGCGCAGGACCGCGTGAAGCTCGTCAGCCTCACCGTGATCGCGGGCACGATGGGACCGCAATCGGCGACGGCGACACTCGACATCGACGGGCGCCACCACACCGTGCAATCGACCGGCAACGGGCCGGTGGACGCGACCTTCAACGCGATCAAGGCGCTGATCCCGCACGAGGCGGTGCTCGAGCTCTACCAGGTGCACGCCGTCACCCAGGGCACCGACGCGCAGGCCGAGGTATCGGTGCGGCTGTCCGAAGGCGGCCGCGCGGTCACCGCCAAGGGCGCCGATCCGGATACGCTGGTTGCCTCCGCCAAGGCCTATCTGGGCGCGCTCAACAAGCTCATGTCGCGCCGCCACAAGGGCACGCCGGAACCGCTGGTCGCGGAGCGACGCGTGCATTCGACCGATGTCGGCTGACGGACGACAGAGGACAGACGACAGAGGGCGGACGGGAGCTCAACGATCCAGACCGGCAGGTATCCGTCGTCTGTCCTACGCTCACCCGACCTCTCGTCTCGCCTCGGCGAGCAGCGGACCAACCGCGTCGGGCGAGGTTGCGGCGGCCTCTACGGGGGCCGCTGTCTTCGGCGGTGCGATGATCCGGTGGCGCCAAATCCCGAGAACCAGAGCCACGACCACGGTGATGGCGACCGCGGCGGACACTTTGGTGTCGGGATGGAACATCACCACGAAGGAGACCAGCGCCAGGAGCAGGCGCAGCGGCATGTCGATACCCGGCTTCTCGTGAAAGCGCCCGAACATCGCGAATGTGATGCCGCACGTGCTGATGAGCACCAACAGCGTGTCCACGATCTGCATCCAGCCGGGATTCACCACCATGTTCGAGCGGGTGAAGATCGCGAACGTCATCGTCGTGATCGGCAGGCAGATTTTCAGCGCTTCGTACATGGTCTTGAGGAAGGACGCGTTTGCGATCCGCGCCGAAACCGCAGCCGTGAGCGAGGTGGGCGGCGACAGTTCGCCCCACACCGACATGAGAAAGACGAAGAAATGGGCGACCCATGGGTTGATTCCAAGCTCTTGCATCGGCCGCACGATGACGACCGCGCCGATGATGTAGGTCGCGGTCGGCGGAAGGCCTGCGCCGGCGAGCCAGCCGAAAATCCAGGCCATGAATATCATGGCGGCGACGTTCCAGGCGCCGAGGTCGAGAAGCATGGCGCCCATCCGGTTGATAAAACCGGTGACGGTGAACAAGCCGATCATGATGCCGAGTGTTGCGAGCAAGAGCGTCAGATATGACGTCATCTCGGCATGCGTTTCGATGGCGCGCCGGATGTTGCCGAACGGCGTCTCGTTGGCGATGGCGGCGTCCTTGAGCGCGTATTTGAAATAGAGAAAGAGCGCGACCAGCAGTGCGAGCATGAAACTTGCGGTATAGAGCGCGGCGAGCAATTCGCCCTTGCCGGAAAAGCCCATCAGATAGATGAGGTAGAGCACCGAGGAGAAAAAGATGGCGGTCTTGAGCTTGTCGTAGAGCGGGACCTGCGGCCGCTCGATGGCATCGCGTGGCAATAGGCGCACGCAGAGCAGATAGACCGCGACTGCGACCGAAGCGTAGTAGACGAAGGCGAGCGCAAATCCGCGCAGCACGACGTCCCAGTAGGGCACGCCGAGGAATTCCGACATCAGGAAGGCGCCGACTCCCATCATCGGCGGCATGATCAACCCGCCCATCGAGGCCGAGGTCTCGACCGCGGCGGCAAAGGCGCCGGGGACGCCATAGCGCA
>WNGA01042872.1_pt1 | contig 11095 bp, 13 predicted proteins | sample 5400061 | NCBI WGS metagenome assembly WNGA01 (sample SAMN13153366, study PRJNA577476) | soil metagenome | isolation source: 100 cm soil or saprolite under grassland replicate 2 | place: USA:California | collected 2016-06-15
TCCATTACCTGCCCTCCGCCGCCTCGTCGTCTTCGAGCGCCACACTCGGCACTCGGCACCCGGCACTCAGCACTTTCGCGTCGTCCATCAGAGAGGCGGCGCCGCCTCCCCGTAGTAGATGGCGCCCACCTCCTTCGTAAGCGTCGCGCGGTAGGCCACTCGCTCCTCGCGCAGTTGCCCCAGGAACCACGCCCAGCCGCCGATGAGGATCCCTGCCAACGCGAAGTTGATCACTGCAAACAGCGGGAGGGCTTCTCCCGCAGACAGCTCAGCTTCCTGCCACAGCAACATTTCGCCGCCAACCACCATCACGTTCACCAGCGCCAGTGGCAGCAAGAACTTCCATGCAAAGGCCATCAGCTGATCGATGCGCAGCCGCGGGAGCGTCCCCCGCGACCAGATGTAGAGGAAGAAGACGCCGTACAGTTTCGCGAGGAAGATGAGCCAGCCCGGCACCCACTCCTCCACCCCCCAGAGCGTCCAGCCGCCCATGTACAACGTCACAATCACGGCTGCAATCGCGAATCCGGCCAGATACTCGGCCTGGTAGAAGAACCCGAACTTGATCCCGCCGTACTCCGTGTGATAGCCGGCCACGATCTCCGACTCCGCTTCCGCGATATCGGTCGGCGAGCGATTCATCTCGACCGCCCCCGAAATCACGTAACCCAGAAGGCCTAGAGGCTGAAGGAAGAAGATCCACACGTCGTTGTCGTGCTGCCAGTCCACGATGTCCCCCAGCCTCATGCTGCCGGTGAAGAGCACCGCCGCCAGCAGCACGAGCACCTGGACCAGCTCGTAGCTGATCAACATCGCGATCGTGCGCATCGCCCCCAGTAGCGCGTACTTGTTCTGCGAAGACCAACCTGCCATGAACACGGCGATCGTGTTCACCGAACCTATCGCAATCAGGAAGAGAACACCTACGTTCAGGTCCGCCAGCACCATCCGCTCCCCGAACGGGATCACAGCGAACACTACAATCGTTGGAATGAAGATGACGATCGGCGCCAGCCAGAACAGGACGCGGTCCGCGCCTCTAGTGGTTATCGGCTCTTTAAACAGCAACTTGAGCGCGTCGGCCACAGGCTGCAGCAGGCCGTTGGGCCCGACTCGGTTCGGCCCGATGCGGTTCTGCATTAATCCGACGACCCGCCGCTCGATCCAGATGAACGCGAGTACACTCAACACACACCACAGCAGGATCGCGAGCACCCCTATCAGGCCCGAGACAACGTACGGCACCCAGTCCGGAGCGCCCCAGTCCTGTATCTGCTCCAGCAGCGCCCCGACAGCGTTGCCTACATCGCGGAGGTCATACCACTCGGCCAGAGGACTGGTCATTCAGCGACCCCACTGTTTCCGTCATTCTGAGCGACGACCACATCCGCGCGTGGAACCACCCACCTCCGCGAAGGAATCTGGGGCGGGGCAGACATTTGAGCGTAGCAGGTCAACGTACGGAGTTGTCCCACTATCGATCTACTTCCCCGACCACGATGTCCACGCTGCCTAGGATCACGATCGCGTCCGCCACCGTTGCCCCGATGCTCATCAGGCGCAGCGGCGTCAGGTTGATGTACGACGGCGAGCGGATGTGGAAACGAAACGGTGCCGGGCTGCCATCGCTCACGATGTAGAAGCCAAGCTCACCGCGGGGTGACTCGATACGCCCGTACGCCTCGCCCACCGGCGGCCGGATCGCCAAGGGCGCCACCGGCTGATCGATCGGCTGCACCGTCGCCGTCGGTAACTGCGCGTGAACCGGCCCCTCAGGCATCATCTCCAGCGCCTGCTCCAGGATGCGCAGGCTCTGCTTCATCTCGGCCAGCCTTACCACAAACCGGTCGTAGACGTCCCCGTTCGTGCCCACCGCGATATCGAAATCGACCTTCCCGTAGGCGGCGTACGGGTCCGCCTTCCGGATATCCCATGCAACCCCGCTCGCTCGCAACATCGGCCCGCTTACGGAGTGAGCCATCGCCTGCTCAGGAGTCAACGTCCCGATTCCGCGCGAGCGCGCCACGATGATCTCGTTCTCCAGCAGCAGGTCCTCATACTCATCGAGCTTCTTCGGCATTTCCTTGACGAACTTCTGCGCCGTCGGCATGAACTCCGGAGGCACATCCCGCGACACGCCGCCGATGCGCATGTAGTTCAGCGTCAGCCGCGCGCCACAGGCCATCTCGAACAGGTCCAGCACCTTCTCGCGGTCGCGCAACATGTGCATGACGGGCGTCTGCCAAGCGCCGCAGTCGTTCGCGAAGATGCCCACGGCCATGCAGTGACTGGCGATGCGCTGTAGCTCGCACATGATCGTCCGCAGCCACTGCGCGCGCTCGGGCGGCTCAATCCCGCACAACTGCTCGACCGCGAGCACGTACGCCAGGTTCCCGGTCATCGCCGCCAGATAGTCCGTGCGATCTGTGAACGGGATGTTCTGCGTGTAAGTCCGCTCCTCCGCCAGCTTCTCCATCGAACGGTGCAGGTAGCCCATCACCATGTCCGCATCGATGATCCTCTCGCCGTCCAGCGTCAGCCGCAGGCGAAAGACGCCGTGCGTGCTGGGGTGCTGCGGGCCCAGGTTGACGACGAACGGCTCGGACTTAATCGTCATAATGCCTCTATCGCGTCCCCTAGACCGCTATTCCACAGCGCGAGGTTCAGCCTCTTTAGATCTTCGTCAAACTCAGCACCGATGCGGCTACCCTTTCTGAAACGGTAGGCATAGTGGGTAACACGCCAAAACGGTACTATCCGGTCGATTCGTCGGACCAGAGGCTCGAGGACGCCATTCCCGAGCGCGACCACCACAAGGGGCTCCACAATCGAAAGCTCTTTGTCAAAGAATGGCCAACTCCGATCGAGCTCTGCCGCAGTGAGTGGGCCTACTAGCTTCCGTTCCTTAACCAAGTCGGTGATGTGCGCATCCTGAAAGCCATACCGCTTCAGCGAGGTATAGAATGCACTCAGCGTCATCGCCGAAGACCTCCACCGCCACTCGGCTTCTGCCCGACGAAACATGATTCGGGCGGTTCCCATGTATCCGGCTACACCGTCGGTGCTTGGGAAGAACCAAGGATCGCGATCCCGCAGTTGTTGTTTGATTTCCTTCTGCAACTTCAAAAGAGATGCCTTCTTGCCGCCGCTCAACCCTAGCCCCTCCCGCCCAGCGGCTCCCCCGGCTCGCCGGGGAAGCGCTCGAGGCCGGGGAAGCGGCCGCCCGGCCCGACGAGGTAGTCTTTGCGCAAGGGATAACCGGCGAACCCGTCCCAGAGGAACACACGCCGCAGGTCCGGATGGCCTTCGAAGACGATGCCCATCAGGTCGTACGCTTCTCGCTCTTGGAGGTGGGCGCCCGGCCACACAGACGTGACCGACGGCACCTTCGGGTTCTCGCGATCATCCATCCGCACCTTGATCGCCGTCATCTGGTTACGGCGGATCGAGGTCAGGTGATAGACCACCTCGAAGTACTCCAGCCGGTCCACCGCCGTGAGCGAGCTGAGGAACTCGAACTTCAGCTCCGGTTCATCCCGCAAATACGTGCCGACATCAATCAGTTTGCTCGCATCCACCGTTGCCGCCTCCGGCACGGCGTACCTCACGGCGTTGGGAAACCGTTGCTCAATCCGGTGCGCGATATCGAGACCCGTCAGGACGGCGGTCACCCTTCGATCCTTCCAGTGGAAGGATTCAAGACAGGCGCTACGTCCATTCCAGCGCGTCTTTTCGCCAGGCGTAGAGAAGCCCGATCAGTAGAATGAGGACGAACGTCAAGACTTCGATGAAGCCGCTGACAGCCACCCGCTCGAACGACACTGCCCACGGATACAGGAACACGGCTTCTACGTCGAAGATCACAAATAGCAGCGCGAAGTAGTAGTAGCGAAAGTTGAACTGGACCCAGGCGCTACCTTCCGTCTCGACGCCGCACTCGTAGGTATCTTCCTTGATCTTGTCCGGACGGTCCGGGCGCACGCCCAGCCTCCCGAACAGCCACGACGTGCCGATTCCGCCGATGGGAAAGAGGAGCGCGATGAGGAGCAGGAAGCCGACTTGACCCCATTCAGGCAACATGGGCGCAGACTTTGTGAAAATTATCCCTAGCCGCTCGCGGTTTCGCAAAATCATCGCGAAACCCCTTGACAACACAAAACACAGGTTATATAAGCACTTATATAAGACGGTGTTGCACTAAAGAAGAGGTGCACCATGCAAGACCTGTACGCAAGCGAGATCGGGATCGAGGCCGAACTCGATTACCGCCACCGTCAACTATCCACCTTCCGAAGATCATCTCCCGTCGACCCACCGCCTCGAAAGACGCTTCGCGTTACCATCGCCGAGGCTCTCGCCCACCTCGCTCTACATCTCGACGGTCGCGCGATTGGCAAGGTAGCGGCCCAACACACGCTTCCGACCGGCCGCGGTCACGGGAGACTCGCCTGATGTCCCTCAAGCACGCCCTTCTCGGCTTCATTAACTACGGGCCCATGACCGGCTACGAGCTCAAGAAGTTCTTCGACACCTCCGTCGCCCACTTCTGGAACGCCGAGCTGAGCCAGATCTACCCAGCGTTGAAAGCCATGGAATCCGAGGGGCTCGTCGAGATGAAGGTCGAGGTGCAGGACGACCGGCCCAACCGCAAGGTCTACTCGATCACGGAGTCCGGCCGCCGGGAACTCGTCGACTGGCTCGCCAAACCAGCTGACCGCGATCAGGTGCGAGAGCCGATACTCATCAAGGTCTTCTTCGGCTCCTCTTTGTCCAAGCAGGAACTGATTTCCGTCCTCCAGAACTGCGCCGACGGGATCCAGTCGATGGTCACCTACCTCCAGTACGCACACCAATTCGTCGACAAGTTCGTTGAGTCGCTCGGCCTCCAGCATGAGTCCCTCTTCTGGAAACTTACGGTCGACTGCGGGCTCAAGATACACACTGCCGAGCTCGAATGGACCCACGACGCTATCCGTCAGATTGAGGCCGCCGATGGCTCCTTCTTTGAATACGGGCACACCCAGGACGGCGAAGTTGAGATGCGCACCGTAAGCGAAATCCTCGACCGCGTCAAATCAGCCATGCCCGAGGCGTTCGCCCCCCGCACGGAACGGCACGAAGCGGTGAAAGCAGCGGTCGATTAGAGACCAAAATCCGAGAAGGAGGGAACGATGGCCACCGCCGCACACGCACCACCGCGGACCAAGGAGCATTCGCCGAGTCCAGAAGCGATTAAGAGGGAGATCGTGCGCCGGTCGTTTTGCACCCTCGCAACCGCCAGCGCCGATGGCGCGCCGCATGCCGTGGGCATCAATTACGCCTTCTTGGACGGCCACCTCTACCTCGCCACTAGCCCGCTGAGCAAGAAGGTGCGCAACATCCGGCAGAACCCCCGCGTCGCGGTCTACATTCCTGTTCGCAAGTACCCGATGGGCCCGCCCTGGTCTATCCAGTTTCAGGGCACGGCCACGGTCCTATCGCGCGATGATCCCGAAATCGTCGGCCTACTCAAGGCCGGCAAGCTGAAGAACATAACGCGGTTCGGACTGCTGGAGAAAAACCCCGACGGCTGCTTCCTCAAGGTCAAGCCGGCGCGAAAGATTCACACCTACGGCCTTGGGATTCCCCTACTCACGGTGCTCCGCGACACAGCGCACGGCGACCGGACCGTCGACTTCAACTGAGGTCCCGAAAGGAGGCATCGCAATGAGAGGTTGTTCCTGGCACGCCGAACGCCACGGCGAACCGGCGACCGAGGAGGAGACGCTCCAGCGGGAAGCCAGACATCGCGCCCACCGGCGCATGGAGTTCCTCCACCACCTCTCCATTTTCGTTCCGGTGATGCTACTGATCCTCGCGATAGACGTCGTCACCGGAGACGAGTGGTTCATCCAGTGGGTCGCTGGCATCTGGGGCGGCATCCTCGCCATCCACTTCCTTTTTACGTTCGTCCTCGACGATCTCCTCGGCCCCGCAATGGAGCAGAGGCTCACCGAAAACCAGCTCCGCCGCCTTGACGAACGATCTCGTAGAGGAGGCTAGTTTCAAGAATATCTACTTGCGAGCAATTGTGATGCAGATCACAGTTTTGACCTTCTGAACACCGCCTAATAACCAGTGGGGCGCCGGAGCCCCGGGAAGGAGTGTGACCATGCTGCCAGGTCTTCGAGAGAACAGAGCCCTCCGCTTTACATACGCCGCCGCTATCGCTGCCCGTATTCTGTCCGGCTACAAGATGCTTTCCATGCGGAAGAAGCGGATGACGTCTGAGGAGTACGAGAGACGGCTGCGCGACCACCACCGCCGCAGCGCCGAGCGCATCTACCGCGGTGTGGTGAGGCTGCGGGGCCTCATGATCAAGATCGGTCAGACGATCGGAAGCCGCCCCGACGTCTTCCCCGAAGAATACGCGAGCATTCTCTCTCGCCTCCAGGACCAGGTCCCTCCTCATCCCTGGAAAGAGATGAAGCCACACATTGAGCGCGAATTGGGCGCCCCAATCACCCAGATCTTCGCGGAGTTCGATCCAGTTCCCGTCGCCGCCGCATCCCTGGCGCAGGTCTACAAAGCGAAGCTGAAGGATGGCCGGTCCGTCGCGGTTAAAGTTGTCTATCCCCAAAGTCCCCGGCTCGTCAAAACGGACCTGCGCATACTGCGAGCGCTCATCTGGCTCGAGTCGCGCTTCAGCAACTATCCGCTCGAGCCCGTTTATCAGGAGCTTGCCGCCAACGTGCCTCTGGAAGTGGACATGCTCAACGAGGCGGAGGCGATGGAAGCGATAGCTTCCAAGCTCGCCTACCGCGACGATATTGTCATCCCCACCGTCATCCCGGAGCACACTGCTAAACGGGTACTCACCATGGAATACATTGATGGCATCAAGATTACAGACATCGATGGTCTGAGGGCCGCCGGAATCGACACTCAGAAGCTCTTCCCGCTTCTCGTCGAGGTCTACATGGAGCAGATCATGCGCCATGGTCACTTCCACGCCGATCCTCATCCCGGGAACCTCCTGGGCCTCCCGGGCGACCGCCTAGCCATACTCGACTTCGGCCTCACGAAGCGGATCACGGACGACTTCCGTGAAGCCTTCAAGCTCACGACCCGCTCCATGTTTACCGGCGACAACGAGGGTCTGATCGTGGGCATGAAGGCGCAGGGCTTCCGGCTCAAGCGCGAGGGTGATGAGGCGTTCATAGCCTCCGGAGAATTTTTCCGCGCTATGGCCGACCCCGAGACGTACAAGGACAAGGAACTGGTGCAGGCTGTTAATGAGGCTTGGGCTGAGGCCTTCAAGAAGAATCCACTGGTCGAGATGCCGGGTGATATGACCCTCGCCATGCGCGTCTTCTTCCTCCTCTTCGGCCTTGGCGCCACCGTCGGCGGCAACCTTGACCTCCAGGAGAACAACATCCCGCAAATCGCCCTGAAATACGCCCAGGAACTAGAGACGGCTGTCCACCCACCCGCCGCAACATCGCCAACGAAAGTAGGAGTTGCCGCCGATGCCCGTTCCACAGCTGCGTGATATAGGCGTTGTCCGCCTCGGCTATGCGGGAGGTGTCGCCGCGCGTATCCTCGGCGGCTACAAGGCCCTTGAGAGCCGAAAAAGCCGGATGTCCGAGGACGCCTACGACCGGCGGGTGCGCCGCCACCACCTGAAGAGCGCCCACCGCATCTACCGCGCCACCCTCCGCCTCCAGGGCCTCATGATCAAGATCGGGCAGACCCTCGGCAGCCGCCCTGACCTCCTGCCACAGGAATACGTCCAGGTCCTCTCACGCCTCCAGGACCGCGTCCCACCTCGCCCATTCCGCCGCATGCGGCCACACATCGAGGCTCAGCTCGGCGTCCCGATCGAAGAAGCGTACGCCGAATTCGATCCGACGCCCATCGCCGCCGCCTCGCTGGCGCAGGTCTATCGCGCCCGTCTCCACAACGGCCGTCGAGTCGCCGTCAAGGTCGTCTACCCGAACATCGAGCGCCTCGTCCGCACCGACCTCTGGATCCTGAAGGCCATCCTCTGGCTCGAGGCCCGCTTCTACTCCTTCCCGCTCGAGCCCGTCTACCGCGAACTCGCCGCCAACATCCCTAAAGAAGTCGACATGCACCACGAAGCGCAGAACATGGAGGCGATCGCCGCGCAGCTCGCGCACCGCCCCGACGTCATCGTCCCCACCGTCGTCCACGAATGGACCCGCCATCGCCTCCTCACGATGGAGTATATAGACGGCATCAAGATCACCGACTTCGATCGCATCCGTGAGGCGGGCATCGACATCCACCAGCTCCTCCGCACCGTCGGCGAGGTCTACATGGAGTCCATGATGCGCTTCGGCTACTTCCACGCCGACCCGCACCCCGGCAACCTCTTCGCCCTGCCCGGCAACAAGCTCGCCCTACTCGACTTCGGCCTCGTCAAGCGGTTCACGCCCGAATTCCGCGAGGCGTTCGTCGGCCTAGCCCGCGGCATCTTCGGCGATGATCCCCAGGAGATCGTCGATGGCCTGCGCGAAAGCGGCTTCAAGTACAAGAAGGAGCACCGCGACCGTCGCCTGATCGACGCTGTCAACGACCGCTTGACCGCCATCGAGAAGAAGAACCCGATGGTCGACATGCCCGGGGAGATCGCCCTCGCGATGCGCGTCATGGGTCTCTTCCTCGCTCTAGCCTTCACCGCCGGCGCCAACGTAGACTTCGGCGAGCTCGTCCTGAAGTACGCGGAGCCCGAGCAGGCACACATCATCCCCTTCGGCCAGACGGCCGTGGGCAGTTGATCCGACATCTCCGCACCCCTCCCTAGGCGGGGAGCCTGCCGCAGGGCTCCCCGCCGTCTCCCTTCCGTCCAAACCAAGCACGGTTCGCAGACGGTCTTACCTCTTTCCGCCTGATCCTTCACCCTCCTACTCGTACGTCGTACTTCGTACCCTTGCTCCTTGCTCCATCCTCCGATACCATCACTCCTGACCCAAACGTTAAGGTTAAGGAGCCCATGCCCCAGGACGGATACAAAAAGCCCCTCCCTACGCCCAGCCCCGAGTCCAAACGCTACTGGGAAGGCTGCCGCAACCGCGAACTCTGGCTCCCCTTCTGCCGCAACTGCGAGGCGTTCTACTTCTACCCGCGAGACTTCTGCCCCACCTGCTTCGGCTGGGACATCGAGTGGCGCCGCGCCAGCGGCCGCGGCAAGATCTATACGTTTGCCATTCAACACCGCGCGTGGCACCCCGGCTGGGCAGACGAAGTCCCCTACGTCACCGCCCTCGTCGAGCTCGAAGAAGGCCCCCGCCTCTACACCAACCTCGTCGGCATCGACCCTGACCCCACCCAAATCCACTGCGACATGCCCGTAGAAGTCACCTTCGAAGACATTTCCGAAGAAATCACCCTCCCCAAGTTCCGGCCAATCGGTTCTGGCCCAGCCCGCCGCGACAGATAGATGCCCCTCAGCATGCCGAGGTCCCAGAAGCAATCTGACATCCTCTCTCCACGTATCGACATCGCGCCCGACAACGCCCTCGTCGATCAAGTGATCCGCATCCGGCTCTCCGGAATAATGCCGAATCACGCCGTTACCCTCCGGGCGCAAATGCAGGATAACCTCGGCGGAGCGTGGACATCCCACGCGTCCTTCCGGGCCAATGCGACCGGCGCGGTAGACGTGAGCTCACAGCCGCCACTGTCGGGCACCTACCAAGGGACCGATCCAATGGGGCTGTTCTGGTCGATGGCAACGCAGGACGAACTGAAGGGGGCCACGTTTGTTTTGGAGACGCCCAATGCACCGACCATTACCACTCTGAGTGCGGAGGTTGGCAGCCAGATCGTCGCGTCGGCGACGCTCGAACGAACCCACCTTGCGCACGGGGTCCGGGTCGTCCCGGTTCGCGAACAGGGTCTGGTGGGAACGCTGTTCCTCCCTGAGAGCAACGCGCCGCGTCCCGCCATCATCGACTTGGGCGGCTCGGTAGGCGGGCTGAGGGAGAGCCGTGCGGCCCTGCTGGCATCCCACGGCTACGCTGCCCTCGCTCTCGCCTACTTCGGCATCGAGCGCTTGCCCCAGGATTTTGTCCGCATCCCACTCGAGTACTTCGAAACCGCGATCAAGTGGCTACAGGCCACGGAAGGCGTTGCTTCCGACAGGCTGGCCGTCATAGGAGAGTCGAGAGGGGGCGAGCTCGCCCTCCTGCTCGGCGCCACTTTTACGCAGGTCAGAGCTGTGGTGGGCGTGGTCCCGAGCGGTGTGATGTTGACCGGATTCAGGCGCGGTTTCGCCGGTCTCGTTGAGATGCTGATTAGACGGCCGGCGGCCTGGACCCATCGCGGCGCACCGCTCCCTGGCCTGGTGCCCGGCAGATCTGTCTCCAGCTTTGTCAGCTACGGTTGGAAGAGGCTGATGCGGGATCCCATCGCTGGGGCCCCGTTCTTCCTGGAAGCTATGAAAGACACTGACGCGGTCGAACGAGCGGCGATTCCCGTGGAGAGGATAAACGGCCCCGTCCTTCTGCTCTCAGCCCAAGATGACCAGTTCTCCGCATCCCCTGTTCTGTCTGAAGTTGCGATAGAGCGGCTCGCTAGGTCCAAACACCCCTACCCGTATGAGCACATTTGCTACCAAGGTGCGGGGCATGTTTTCGGGATGCCGTACCAACCGGCGACCGTGACCAGAGCACATCACCCCGTTGCCGGTGGGATATACCTCGCCGGTGGTAATCCCAGAGATAACGCCTTCGCGGCGGCCGATTCGTGGAATCGGATTCTCAGGTTCCTTGAGAGAAGTCTTGGGACATAACATGCCTCCCTACAGACTCGCCGATAACGAGAAAGCGTCGCTCTTCAAGAAAGTCGCCATCGTCGGCGCCGACGAGTCCGACGAGATCGGCATCGTCCCGCACAAGTCCACCCTCCAGCTCCACGCCGAGGCCGCCCGCAACGCCCTCGAAGACGCCGGTGTCGAGCTGTCAGAGGTCGACGGCATTTTCAGCGCCGGATCGGCCGGCTGGTCGCCCACCCTCCAGATAGCCGAATACCTCGGCATCCAGCCGAAGTACACGGACAACACAAGCGTCGGCGGCTCCTCATTCGTCATCGA
>WNGA01012248.1_pt1 | contig 11094 bp, 9 predicted proteins | sample 5400061 | NCBI WGS metagenome assembly WNGA01 (sample SAMN13153366, study PRJNA577476) | soil metagenome | isolation source: 100 cm soil or saprolite under grassland replicate 2 | place: USA:California | collected 2016-06-15
CTGGTTGATCACCTGCGGATGGAACACTTCGATCACCTCGGGGTACACCAACTCGCCCCGGTCATAGATCCGCTCGACGCCGATCCGCACATACGCCTCAGCCGGCGCCATCCGCTTTTCGGCTCCAAAGAAGGGGTTGGAAATGGCCTGCCTGCCGTCCTTCGCGGCGGCCATGGCCATGACGTGCGCCGAGGTCACCACGCCCTGGCCTCCCAGGCCGGACATTCGGATGTTAATTCGCCGCTTGATCATGGTGGATCTCCTTATGGCTCCAAGCGAGTTACGCCTGCGTCAGCGCTTCCTTAGCAGACGCCTTCTTGGCTTTCTCTCTCTCAGCCAGATCGGCGAGGAACGCCTTCGCCTCGTCCGAGACGAACTCCTTATAGGCAAACCGCTCGCCGGGTTTCTCGGAATCGCGCATTTCCTGGAGACCTTCCATGCTGTTCTTCCCGATCTCGAGAATGCACGGCGTGTAGAGCTGTAAATAGGTCGGGCCAATCTCGCGAGCGATCAGAACCGCATTCTTCACGACCTTCTCGACCAATGACGGCTTGCTCACCGTGCAGTTCACCACATAGACACAGCCGGACTCCTTGGCGATTTCGGGCAGGCGTACTTTGTCAAACTTCTTCCCGACCGGCGCCATCTTCGCCACGAACCCCTTCTGCATCAATCCGCTCTCCTGCCCGCCGGTATTGGCGTACAGCTCATTGTCGAAGCAAATCGTCGTGAACTTCTCCTGGCGGAACCAGGACTGCAGCGTGTAGTCCAGCCCTATATCCACCGTCGCCCCGTCACCCGCAAGCACCACTACGTCCTTCACCCGGTCTGGGAACCGGAGCGTCAACGCCCGCTTCAGCCCGGACGCGATCGCGTTCTGATTCCCAAACAGCGAATGGATGTTATGGACCGCCACATGCGGGAAGACCAGGCTGGTGCACCCCGTCGAGCCGACCATGACCGTGTCTTCGGGATTCGGCAGGGAGGCCAGGATGTAGCGAAACGCCATGGACTCGGGGCAGCCGGCGCACAGAGAGTGTTGCTCGATCAGCTCCTTGTTGATCCCGACATCCTTCCAGCCCCGGCCCTCTTTTCCCCAGGTGGCGTTGGTCACCAGGTCGCGGTATTCCGGCGGCATGATGTCGAAGAACTCTTCACAGATCTGGATTTTTTCTTTGCTCATGGGCTTCTCCTCTTCCTGCAGGCCCTAACGTTTAGGCCCCGGCTGCGTCCTTTCGCTGTCGATAATCAATCAGCTCCCGCGCCCGGCCAAGGTTGCCACGGATTTCCCCAGTGTCCGCTGGATGTGCTCGACGATGACCTCCGGTGGCATCGTCATCCCACCGGCCACATGCGGACCGGCGATCACGCGATCGCTGTCGGGAACAGTGGCCTTGATTTCCCGAGCCATCCAGCCCGCCACGTTGAACTCCGGCACGAAGATGTACTTCGCGCTCTTCGTCGCTTCACGGATCTCATTATAGGGCCACGGCCTCAAGGATTTGATCTTGACCAGACCGACCCGCAGCCCTTCCTCAGCCAGCAAGCGAATCGCCTCACGCCCCTGTGACACGGCCGTCCCCGAGGACACAATCAGAATCTCCGCGTCAGTGTTTTCGGTCTCGATCAGGCCGCCCAGCAACGGAATCGTGTGCTTGCGGGACCGCTCGACGGCCGCCCGGATCTCCTGCTGCCAGGACGCGTGGGTCGCGTAGCTGATGTAGTTGCTCTTCATGACGAAGGGGTCGCGCATCATCCGAACCGGCGGGCACTCCATATCCATGCACGGCACGGGCGAGCGGTACGGATCGTACGGCGGCAGGCACATGTCTGCGGGCGTCAGGTTCACGACGTCCTTCGTGTGCGTGACGAAGAACCCATCGCAGCAGATCGCGATCGGCAGGTGGACGTCGGGCTGCTCCGCCACCATGAAGCCCATGAGAATCCAGTCGTAGAAGTCCTGCGCCGTCTCCGCATGCCAGACCAGCATGCCGGTCTCCAGAAGGAAATAAATCTCCAGCGTGTCTGGCTGGATGCTGAGCGGCGAATTGATGCCGCGACAGGTCACGATCATTTCGATCGGCAAGCGCGCTCCCGACCACATCGGGAAATTTTCCATGGCCCGCATGGTGCCGGGCCCCGCCGTAGTGGTGAAGACACGGGCCCCGCCGAACGACCCCCCCGCGCACTCCGACATCACGCCGAACTCGTTCTCGCCGCGCATGTAATCGGTGACATAGCCTTCGGCGTACAATTCGCCGATCAGCGCCGCTGCTTCGCTCTGGGGCGTGATAGGGTAGGCCACCATCAGATCCACGCTGGCCCGCCTGATCGCTTCCTTGATGACCTCGCTCCCGGTAAAAAACGACGGGATGCGCGGCGCCTCAAAAAATAGGCGATAGGGATCAGTATACGTCTGCCCCTTTTTATTCTTGGTGCCGATGATTGAGTGGCTGTCCATCAGTTTGGCCTCCTTCAAAAATTAATTTCTGGTTCCACCGGCACGATCCTGAGTCTCCAGCGCGGCGACATGCTTCTTGATCGCGCCGAACGGCACCGCGCCTTTCAGTTTCTTCACCCACTCCGCCAGATGCATGATCTTTTCGACCGACGCATCCCTGAACGACAGGCAGGCGTCCTCGTGACCGGCCTGGGCGCACATCGCGATCGTGTAACAGTTCGTCCCGCCCCGGATGATCTTGAGGGACAGGTTGGCTTGGTGGCAGTGGACTCCCACGAACATGCAGACGTCGATCTTGTTGTGCCAGATCGTGAGATTCGGATGGTTCGGATTAATCTCTACCTCCGGGTTGATCTTGGGATACTTGGGCCGGTAATCGGGCATCGGGATCAGCATCGGCTTGGCCTCTGCCGGGGCGCATTCCTTCAGGGTGTCGTACAAGTGCTTGATGGCCTTGGCCTTCTTCTTCGCCTTCTCATTCCACGCCCAGAGCACAAGGGGCCCAGGAAAAATCGTGGGCACCGTCCCTCCTAAAAACATGCGGGCGGCTTCTTCAAAGGCTTCCTCCTCGGGAACAATGCGCCCGTTGATGTGCGCCTGTCCCGGGTCCGGCAAGACCACACCCATGGAGGCTGCGGCCGGCGGCAAGAACGCTTCCGGGCCGGGCCGGACAGAGTATTGACCATACTGCTGATTCATTGAGTTTCCTTACAACGAGAGACTCGAATCGTTAGGATGAATGCAGAACATTCAGCGTCGTTTGCCAAGAGTATCGTTTTCCCCCCTTTAAATGCAATCACAAAGAAGACCTACCTCCCGCTGCAAATGGGCCAACCGGCCTGCCCTGGTTAGGCCTTTTGGCCCCACCCCATTCCTGCCTGCGATTCACGAGTTTTGTCGTTGAAAATTCTCGTGATTTTAACCACTCCGTCGGCCTGTTGTCAAACCGATTTTGCCCGTCCGGGCCGGTTTCTTGCCGCCACCCTTTCGCCTCTAAAATCCTTGACAAGAATTTCGAAAAAAAACCATATATCATGGAGGTTCCTACCCCATGGCGACGAAGGCCGGAAAAGGCTTCACTCTAGCCAACCTGATGGCTGTCATCCTGATCGTGGGTTCCGAGGCGATCGTCGTCTTCCCCCGGATCAATGATTTCATCAAAAACCACAGGCTGAACAATGCAGCCCGGGAAGTCTGGCAGGACATGCATCGGGCGCGGTTGCTCGCCATCAAGGAGAAAGGAACAATCCGGGTCGAGTTCGACCACAATTCATACAAGGTTGTTAGGGTTGCCACCGGGGAGATCGCCTTGAGGCGGAATTTGAGCGTGAACTATCCGGACGTCATTATCAGCACCACTGACGTTCGGGGACGAATCACCTTCGACAGAACGGGCACGGCGGAGGGGAATACGACAGAAATCGAAATCCAAGGCCCAACCGGCACACGTCGTTTCACCATCCTGGCGACCGGCAAAATAGGGGGGATCACTTGAGGAAAAAGCGAAAAGGGACAGCAACTTTTCCGAAAGTTGCCTGTCCCTATTTTGTTCTTACGGCCCCCGCATATTCTTGTTGCGATCTAATCGTGGATCTGGATGTTGCCGCTGCGGAGCGTGCCGCCCTGTGGAGCACCACCCGAGATGGAAATCGTAAACGAGTCGGTGGTGCCGGGCTCCCCGTTGTCCGTCACATTTACCGTGAAGGTGCACGCCACACCGTTATTGGTACAGGTCCCACCAAACGTGGCCGTATTGCCGGAAATTGTGAATGCGGTGAATGACACGCTGTGCACCTTGTCCCCAGTCGCGTGATTGACGAACTGCAAGTCGCCGGTGATGGGACCGGTGGAGGACTGGCTCTGCACAATAAACCCAAAGTTGGCAATGCCGCCCGTGACGTTGATGGTGCCGACGCCAGTCACCTTCCCCACGCTGATTGACGGGAGCGTGACCTGAGCGATCTTCGCGACGAAGGCGTCGCCGCCGCCGCCATTCGCGGCCTGCAAGGGACTCGCGGTGGGGAAGTTGGACGAATCAGTGAACCCCGCCACATACGCGCTGCCGGCGGCGTCCACCGCGATGCCGAGGCCTTGGTCGAAGCCGCTCCCGCCGAGGTACGTGGAGTAGAGCAGCGCGGAGCCGGCGGCATCGAGCTTGCTCACAAAGGCGTCGGCGGGGCCGCCGCCATTCGCGGCCTGCAAGGGACTCGCGGTGGGGAAGTTGGGCGAATCAGTGCGCCCCGTCACATACGCGCTGCCGGCGGCGTCCACCACGATGCCGTGGCCGAAGTCGCCGCCGCTCCCGCCGAGGTACGTGGAGTAGAGCAGCGCGGAGCCGGCGGTATCGAGCTTGCTCACAAAGGCGTCGTCGCCGCCGCCATTCGCGGCCTGTAAGGGACTCGCGGTGGGGAAGTTGGACGAATCAGTGCGCCCCGTCACATACGCGCTGCCGGCGGCGTCCACCGCGATGCCGAGGCCGAAGTCGCCGCCGCTCCCGCCGAGGTACGTGGAGTAGAGCAGCGCGGAACCTGTGGAGTTCAACTTGCTCACAAAGGCGTCGTCGCCGCCGCCATTCGCGGCCTGTAAGGGATTTGCGGTGGGGAAGTTGGGCGAATCAGTCTGCCCCGTCACATACGCGCTGCCGGCGGCGTCCACCGCAATGCCGCTGCCTCCGTCGCCGCCGCTCCCGCCGAGGTACGTGGAGTAGAGCAGCGCGGAGCCGGCGGCATCGAGCTTGCTCACAAAGGCGTCGGCGAAGCCACCGCCGAACGCGGCCTGTAAGGGACTCGCGGTGGGGAAGTTGGACGAACCAGTGAGCCCCGTCACATACGCGCTGCCGGCGGCGTCCACCGCGATGCCGATGCCTTGGTCGGAGCCGCTCCCGCCGAGGTAGGTGGAGTAGACGAGCCCAGAGCCGGCGGCATTGAGCTTGCTCACAAAGGCGTCGAAACCGCCGCCATTCGCGGCCTGCAAGGGACTCGCGGTGGGGAAGTTGGTGGAACTAGTGGCCCCCGTCACATATGCGCTGCCGGCGGCGTCCACCGCGATGCCGAGGCCGAAGTCGGTGCCGCTCCCGCCGAGGTACGTGGAGTAGACGAGCGTAGGGTCAATGACCAGCGGCTGGCTGGTGTCATAGGCCGCGACCAGGAAGCTGACCTGATGCGGGCCTGTGAGCACGTAGCGACCCGAGACTGCGTGCCTGGCCCCATTCGCCGTCTGATACACTAAGGGTTGGGGCAGTCGGATTGCTCCACTGGCAACGTGCAGCACGAGGTTTCCCTGCGCATCCACTTCGAGGCGGTCCGGCCCTTCGAACTGCAGCCGGATGGCGTTGGGGTCCGCACCAGGAGCAACGACGAAATCAAATTCCAACTGCCGCTGGTGGCCGTAGTAGACGAGGTCCACTCCCGGATACACGGAGTGAGATGTCACCTTGGCGTAGGTCGAAATATGGGTCCGCCACTTCGCGGGATCCTTGCCGATGAAATAGTTGACCTTGCCGGGCTGTTCGTCTGATCCGACCATCTTGGGCTTGGGATTGGCGTTGAGAAGTCGCATGCGCAGCACTGTCTCTTCATACCGAGGTGACGCGTGACGGGTGATGAGTGACGGGTCTTCACCCTCGCGCTGAGCCTGCTTGAGGGCCAGCACCGCCTCACTCGGGGCGAGGAACAGCGTGTAGCCTGGTCCCCGGCTCAGGAACTGGACCCGGCGATCGGTCTGGCCGTGATTGGCTTCGAAGCTTAAGGGCAGGTTCCCATAGGCCTCCTGCAGCCTGGCCTTCACGTCTGAAGGGACCTCGGAAGCTTGGGTTCCCTGGGCGCTGAAGACAAACGCTATAAGAAATAAAACCAGATTGATCATAGGCTTCTTCATGGCATCATCCTTTCTGCACGGTGGGAAATAAATTTAGGGGCAGGCAGTCGTTGCCGTGGACGCTTGGACCGCCTCCCACGCGAACGGCATCAAATCACTGATTTTCCCTCGTGTCAAGCCATTTGAAAATCTCATGAGTTGCTTTTTCCATCCGCAAAACTCTATACTTCGGGCCTTGCACACTCGTGACGGGCGCATGCCGTAGAGCGCCTCTACTGGGTAGAGGACTACCACCGATGCGTACATCAGAAGTTGAACCCAGAGCCCCGTTTTTGGCTTCCAGTCCATCAAGCGCACGACTGGCCTCCCTGATTGAAATCAGCCGTCTCCTTACCTCCGCGGTGGACCTCGATCACCTCCTCAGTCTGATTCTCAAGACCTCAAGCCAGTTGGTGGGATCGGAAGACAGCAGCCTGATGCTCCTCGACCCGGCCACCCATGAACTCGTGTTTGTGATGGCCCAGGGCACGGTCAGCGACAAGCTCAAGATGATCCGGCTGAAACCGGGAGAAGGCATCGCCGGCTGGGTCGTGCAACATGGCAAGCCGTTGCTGGTGAACGACGTCGAGCAGGACTCCCGGTTCACCAGCAAAGTCGACAAGGTGACCGGGTTCCGGACAAAGGCGATTCTCGCTGTCCCGCTGCAAGATCACGGCCGGACGATCGGCGTCCTTGAGGTTCTGAACCCCCGCAAGGATAGAAGGTTTACCCAAGAGGACCTTGAGCTCCTCGCTGCGTTCGCGGCCCACGCCTCAGTGGCGATTCGAAACGCCCGCCTCGTCTCTTCCATCAAGGAAGCGAACCGCTACCTGCAGGCTGAGATCGACGAGCGGTACGGCACGCTCATCGGAAAAAGCGCCGGCATCCGCGCGGCGGTCAAGTCCGCTCGGAAAGTGGCGGAAAGCTCCGCGACGATTCTCTTGCAGGGCGAAACCGGCGTCGGCAAGGAAATGTTCGCCCGTTCCATCCATTCCTGGAGCCATCGCGCGTCCAAGCCGTTTGTCGCCGTGAACTGCGTGGCGCTGGCCGAAGGCCTGCTTGAGACCGAGCTGTTCGGCCATGAGAAAGGAGCGTTTACGGGCGCGCACCAGCAGAAAAAGGGCCTGCTTGAACTGGCGCAGGGAGGCACAGTCTTCCTGGACGAGATCGGCGATACGAAGCCAGAATTCCAGGCCAAACTCCTGCGGGTGCTCCAAACCCACCAATTCGAGCGCGTGGGAGGAACGGTCTCCATCACCGTGGACATCCGTTTTATCGCCGCTTCGAATAAGGACCTGGAAGCCGCCGTTCATGCGGGGAGTTTTCGCAAAGACCTCTTCTTCCGGCTCAACGTGGTCACCATCACCGTGCCGCCCCTGCGCGAGCGCAAAGAGGACATTCCGGCATTGGCCGACTTTTTCCTGGGGCGGTACTGTCGGGACATGAAACGATCCCCGATGACCTTCAGCCCCAGCGCCATGAAACTCCTCACCGAGCACAACTGGCCCGGCAACGTGCGGGAGCTCGAGAATGTCATCGAGCGCGCCGTGGTCTTGACCACGGAGAACGAAATCGGCCCACACGATCTCGCCCTAGGCTCCAGAGACATGCCGATGGGCGACCTGGCCTCACTCCTAGACCTTCCGTTCCATGTCTCCGTCCAGGCGCACAAGAAAGCCCTGATCAGTCATGCCATCAACAAGGCCAAGGGGAACAAGACCCAGGCGGCCACCCTGCTGCAACTTCAGTCCACGTATTTGTTCCGCTTGTGCAAGCAGCTAGGAATAACCTAAGTATAAAATCGTAATAGGCTCGCGACAGTAGCGCTGTCATAGCTTTTCCAGCCTATCAAATCCTGTCAGCAGACTATCTATTTAGATAGCAAGCCACCCTCGACAAGGATGGCGGGATGGTGAAGGAGGCTTTCTCGTATCGCGCGCCTATTCAAAAAATCTCATGTTTTTAGGTGGTTCCGACTAAGCGCGCCGGATTGCTCTACTGCCCTCCTACCGGCATCAAAGTTGCTGTATAAGCTATTGACCATGCGCGAAACCATTTCCAAGACCAGACGAACCCGGCGCGAAGCCGGCTTCAGCTTCATCGATGTGATGCTGGCGCTGGTGATCCTGACCTTCGGCGTGCTGGGACTTGCCGACCTCCAGGTCATCGCGTCAAGCGGAAACAAGGCCTCTCAGGGGCTGACGACTGCCGCCGCTCTCGGGCAAGCGAAGCTGGAGGCAATCAAGAATACGCTGTACGCGAACATCGTAGCGGAAGCCGCCACGCCGGTCACAGCGGCGGACGGCTCGACGTACACCAGAACGGTCACGGTCGCGACCGACAGCCCCGTGGTCAACACCAAAACCGTCACCGTCACGATCACGTGGCTGGACAGCGCGAACAAGGCGCACGCGGTGCCGATGGCGACGATCATCGCGCAATAGGCAATAGCATGAGAGGCAGGCGACAGGTGCGACGGTTCAGGTCAGACAGTGGATACAGCTTGGTAGAGATGTTTGTCTCCACCGTGATCGGTGGGATCGTCTTGACGAGCGCCTTCGATCTCTATGTCGAGTCGTCGAAGACCACCCAAGGCCAATCCGAGGCTGTCGAGATGCAGTTGCAAGCAAAATCGGCCCTGGATCTGATGGCCCGGGAAATGCAGCTCATGTACGGCTCTCCGACCATCACCACCACGCTCACAGCCGGCGACACGATCAGCTTTAAGAGAATCGTGGACTCCGGCTACGCCACCGGCTCAGCCATGTACTGCACGCTGGGTGATACGATGAGCGATACGAAGAAAAACTGGAAAGTGAACGCTTTCGCTCCGTCCGCTACCGCCTCGTATGCCGCCACGATCATTAGTGGGTCCGGGTTTTTTTATGGTGGGCCCGGTCAAGCCCTGGACATAAGCGGCAATAGCGCAACCGAACTCTCGCTTCCTCTATCAGGCTGCTCGGCCAACGCCGACACCACATCACTCTATCTCATCTATCGGAACGAAGGGTTCACCCGGACCGCTGCGAACAAGCTGAACTATGGTTCTCATCCCATTGCCGACAATATCACCCAATTGTCCTTCTCACAGCCTGACTCCAACTCGATCACCATCACCTTGACGGGACGGACCAGCCACCCCGACCCGCGCACCGGCCACTACCGTTCTTACAGCCTGACCGATACCGTCATGAAGAGGAATTGAGAGGAGCTTGGCCATGAGCAACCTTCGCAGATATATGCAGCAAGAGTCCGGCACGGCCCTGCTCGCCTCTGCCCTATTGGTGGTCCTTCTCACCGGCGCGGGGATGGCGGCGGTGATGACCACCTCTGTGAACCAGAATGCGTCCAAGAACGTCCTGACGTCCAAGCAGGCGTTTTACCTGGCGGATGCCGGCATCCAGCATGCCAAGACATTTTTGACCCAGAATCAGAGCAACTGGACTACCTATGCCTCCGCGCAGGCGAAGGCCCTTCCGCTCTCCAATACTTCGCTCAGCACGGGGGGATACAGTGTCACCGCTCAGGATGGGAGTAACGGAAGCCTGCTGATCACTTCGACCGGCACCGCCGCCGGCAACGCCCAGGCGGTCGTTCAGAGCGTCGTGACAAAAACGGGCACCCCCGCCAGCACCTATACTCCACGATACGCCCTTATCGCCGGCGTCGTCGCCGGCGGCAGCGACAGCTTCAGTATAGGGGGGGGTAACGGAACGACTGCAACAATCCACGGCGGGGTGCACGCCAATGGCTATCTCTGGATTACCAGCAAGCCAAATATATATGGCGACGCCACGGGCAAGACGTTCAGCGACGCCTTCGCTGGGCCCACTTATTATCCCCCTGGTGTTCACGGTGGCGGTTACCCGGCAGAACCGCTCCCTTCCATCACGCCGACCGACCTACCGAACTGTTTTCGCGGCAAGCAAGATTATTGGCTGGCCTCGGATGGAAACGTCTATAACAAACAAGGCCAGCCCCAGCCAATGCCAAGTGGCAAGTGGAATAATTGGAGTTTCGGGCCCTACGTGTACAACGGCGTCACTTACCAGGCATGGACGATGAGCGCCAACGCGACGCTCAACGCCAACCTCTATGTCGAGCCCAATGTGTATATCGCAGGGGCCCCTGGCACTACTAGCAATCCCTGGATCACTTCGATCATAACGCCCGGGTCCATCTATGCGAGCAACAGCGGGATCGTTGCCAGGGCGCCGGTCTCAACCGATGGAAGCTTGTTCCATCCCGAGACCAAAGACCTCCTCTTTCTGGCAGGCGGGGATATCTATCTCGCGGGCGGGGGCGGCAACAACAGCGGCAGGGTTTTCACGGGACTCATGATCGCCTATGAGCAGGTGTGGATAGATGTAGCCATGACACTCAACGGCGCGGCCGTTGCCATGAGCGTCGTCGATGTGAGCCCGGCCGTGAAGGGCATGCCCATGTTTCTTAGCTCGGGCGCAAATGTCACCTATAACGGAAACATGGGCTTTCCGCTTCCATGCGGCGGCGGCGGAACAGGAACAACGCAGATCATGACATGGATGCGCCGCTAGTCTGCGTGTACTGCCCGACCTTCTCAATCCCGACCCGCCCCATTTCCTAACTTCCTAACCTTGAGTTACTGAAGGGGCCTCCCGTAGAGGAGGCGCCCTTCTTGTCCGTCCCGCCGTTCGCCGTCCCAAGGCGAAGGACCCTGAATCCCCGCAGGCCCAATCAGGTATTTCCCGCGTGGCGATTGCGCGATTCACCCGATAGCCACGACGCGCAAGCCGGTC
>WNGA01012251.1_pt1:2500-11093 | contig 11093 bp, 11 predicted proteins | sample 5400061 | NCBI WGS metagenome assembly WNGA01 (sample SAMN13153366, study PRJNA577476) | soil metagenome | isolation source: 100 cm soil or saprolite under grassland replicate 2 | place: USA:California | collected 2016-06-15
GGATGCGGTCGTAGAGCGGTCGGATCTTCATGTCTCGTTCTCCTTGGTTGCGGTCAGGCGGCCGCTTGGGACTTTTTGGTTTCTTTGCTCGACGTGTTGGTCGAGCTGGAAGCGGCCTTGGCTTCCTTAGTGGTGGAGTCCTTGGACGACCCCTGATCCTTGGCGCCGTTCGGCTTGGGGCCGGCGTAGAGGTCCGAGTACCAGCCGCCGCCCTTGAGCTTGAAAGAGGTCGCGCTGATCTGCTTCTCGACCTTCCTCGCCTTGCACTTCGGGCAAATGCGGATCGGCTTGTCCGACATCTTCTGCCACTCTTCGAACTGGTGGCCGCAGGCGGCGCAGGCGTACTCGTAAATCGGCATGCGGCGGGAGCTTTAAGCACGGCCCCTCGCCTGTCAAGCAGGCAGGGCACGAGAGTGCTAATGCGCGCGCCGTAACGACCTAAGTTTCAAGCACTTACGACCGTGCGTAGGGCCCTGATTATCTCGTCGATCCGGTCGCCGTGGAGCTTCGCCGCCGCCCGCCCCACGCACACCCGCGCGCTCACCTCGAGGATGGTCTCGACCTCGCGCAGCCGGTGCTGGCGCAGGGTTTCGCCCGACGACACCAGGTCCACGATGCGATCCGCGAGCCCGACCAGCGGCGCGATCTCGATCGATCCGTAGAGCTTGATGATCTCCGCCACCGTGCCGCGCGCCTGCAGGTGGCGGCGGGTCAGCTCGGGGAACTTGGTCGCGTATCGCAGGTGCATCTGCGCGTTCTCGTCGACCGGCCGCTCCTCGGGCTCCGCCACCACCAGCCGGCAGCGGCCGATGCCGAGGTCGATCGGCTCGTAGAGGTCGGCGCCCTGCTCTTCCAGCACGTCGCGCCCGCAGATCCCGAGATCGGCGGCACCGTGCTCGACGTACGCGGGCACGTCGGTGTCGCGAACGATGAGCACCCGCAACCCGTGCTCGGGGATCGCGATCACCAGCCGGCGCCCAGCGCGCGCCTTCTCGGCCGCGCCCAGATCGAAGCCGGCGCGCGCGAACAGCGGCAACGCCTCCTCGAGGATTCGCCCCCGCGGCAACGCCAGCGTCAGCGGTGGATGCCGGTTGTTCGCCGTCGATTTCACCGACTTCACCGACGCCGTGACCGACGTCTTGACCAAACCTGCCGTACGTTTCATGACGATCCCTTCGCGCGCCGGACGTCGGCGCCCAGCGCGCGCAGCTTCTGGTCGAGGCGTTCATAGCCCCGATCGAGGTGGTAGATGCGCAGCACCTCGGTCTTGCCCTCCGCGACGAGGCCCGCCAGCACCAGACACGCGGAGGCGCGCAGGTCGGTCGCCATCACCGTCGCGCCGGTCAGCTTGGTCGGACCCCGCACGACCGCGGTCCGGCCCTCGACGATGATGTCGGCGCCCATGCGCTGCAGCTCGGGCACGTGCATGTAGCGGTTTTCGAAGATCGTCTCCGCCAGCACCGACTGCCCACGCGCGCGTGTCATAAGGACCATGAACTGCGCCTGCATGTCGGTCGGGAAGCCGGGGAACGGCTGGGTCGAGATGTCGGTGGGCTTGAGGTCGCCCTTGCTGCGCACCCGGATGCCGCCGTCCTCGGCCACCACCTCGGCGCCCGCGGCGCGCAGCTTGGCGATCACCGCCTCGAGGTGCTCGGGCAGGCATTCGCGCACCAGCACGTCGCCGCGCGTGATCGCGGCCGCGACCAGCAGCGTGCCGGCCTCGATGCGATCGGGGATGACCGCGTGCTCGATCGGGTGCAGCTCGTCGACGCCCTCGATGGTGACGAGGGGCGTGCCGGCGCCCCGTACGCGCGCGCCCATCTTGTTCAGCACCCGGCCGAGCTCCTCGACCTCGGGCTCGCGGGCGGCGTTCTCGAGTGTCGTCCGCCCGCGCGCCAGCGCCGCCGCCATCATCAGGTTCTCGGTGCCGGTCACGGTCACCATGTCGAACACGATGGTGGCGCCGCGCAGCCGGCGGGCGCGCGCGCTGACGTAGCCGTGCTCGAGCTCGATGCGCGCGCCCATCGCCGCCAGGCCCTTGAGGTGCTGATCGATGGGTCGCGCGCCGATCGCGCATCCGCCGGGAAGCGACACCCGCGCGCGGCCATGCCGGGCGACGAGCGGCCCCAGTACCAGCACCGACGCGCGCATGGTCTTGACCAGCTCGTACGGCGCCTCAGGCTCCTCGGCGCCGACGCCGGCGGTGTCGACCTGGGCGACGCCCCGGCTCGACAGCGCGAACCCGCCGCCGAGGCGCGCGACCAGGCGCCCCATGGTGCGTATATCGCCGAGTGCGGGCACGTTCCGGTAGATCGATCGCCCACTCGCCAGCAGCGACGACGCCAGGATGGGCAGCGCCGCGTTCTTGGACCCCGATACGCGCACCTCGCCCGCGAGGCGGGCGCCGCCGCGGATGACGATCTTCTGCAACGGAGCTCGGAGACCGTCCGGCTAGGCCGGCGCTCCGCCCTCGGCGGCCGGCGCCGCTGCGGGCGCGGCCGTCCCGGCGTGCTCGTCGCACAGGCCGCCCTTGCTGCGCGGCTTGCGGCAAGCTTCCTTGCTGCAGATCTTGTAGCGATGGTGGTCGCCCACCTCGCCGCGCCGCCAGGCCATGTAGTGCTTGCGGCAGAAGCCCTTGGCTCGCACCGGCTGCCGGCACTTGTCGACCCGGCAGGTGGGACCGTCGGTCACGGCCAGCGTGGCCTTGCCCTTGGCCTTGGCCTCGCCCGACTTGGCCGCCGCTGGCTTCGCCTCGGCCTTGGCGGCGGGCTTCGCCGCCGGCTTGGCCTCCGCCTTGGCGGCGGGCTTGGCTGCCGGCTTGGCCTCGGCTTTCGCCTCGGGCTTCGGTTTCTTCGCGCTCGCCTGGGTCTTCTTTTCGTCGGCCATGTCAGCGGGCGAGATTAGGCGGTCGCCCCGCAGAGTCAAGCGTAACGACCTCCATTCGACCCGGCAACGCTCGGGTCAATCGCAGTTGCCGGACGTGCAGGTGCCACTCGCGCAGTCGTCGTTGGCGGTGCACTTCCGGTTGGCGGCGCAGGGCGCGCAGCTGTCGCCGCCGCAGTCCACGTCGGTCTCGCTGCTGTCCCGGCGCGTGTTCGAGCAGAACACGGCGGCGGTACATTTGCCGGTTCCCGTGGTCAGCTCGCAGGTGCCCTTGGCGCAGTCCTGCTGGGCGGCGCACCCCTGGCCGATGTCGCACGGCCCGCAGCTGTTCCCGCCGCAGTCCACATCGGTTTCGCCCACGTCCTTGTTGCCGTTACGGCAGGCGAGCGGGACGATCGCGACGTCCGGGCCCACCTCGGGGGCGGCGTCCGACTCCCACGCGCCGCCGCGGCCGGCACACGCGAGCGAGAGCATCAGCGCGGCGGCTGCCACAACAAAGCAAAAGCGGGGCAGACCCCCGCCGACCGCGGCCTGCCCCATCGTCGGCGGAGATTAATAGCGGTCCTCGGCCCCGTCAACGCCGCCGGTTGACGCGTTGTCGCACTGCTGCCGCGCGCAATCTGCGTGCGTGCCGCCGTGGTAGACAAAGGCGCCATGAAGATCGAGCTCGCGCACCGGATTCGAGAGCTGCCGCCTTATCTATTTGCCCGCATCGACGCCCTCAAGAACGAGGAGCGCAAGAAGGGCAAGGACCTCATCGACCTCGGCATCGGCGATCCCGACCTGCCGACGCCGCCGCACATCGTCGCGGCGCTGGCCGAGGCGGCGCGCGATCCGTCGACCCACCGCTATCCGTCGTACGTGGGCATGGAGGCGTTTCGCAAGGCGGCCGCCGGTTTCATGCAGACCCGGTTCGGGGTCACCGTCGATCCGCAAAACGAGGTCATCTGTGCGATCGGCCTCAAGGAAGCGATCGCGCACTTCCCGTTTGCGTTCGTGGACCCCGGCGATCTCGTGCTCTGCCCGGATCCGGGCTACCCCGTGTACGCCACGCTGACCCGGTTCGCAGGTGGCGAGCCCTACCTCATGCCGCTCCGTCGTGAGAGCGGCTTCCTGCCCGATCTCGACGCGATCCCAGCCGACGTCGCGCGGCGCGCGAAGATCATGTGGATCAATTACCCGAACAACCCGACCGCGGCGCTCGCGGCGCCCGGCTTTTATGAAAGGGTGGTCGCGTTCGCGGAGAAGCATGACGTCATCGTCGCCAGCGACCTCGCCTACAGCGAGATGTACTACGAGGCGCCGCCCGCATCGTTCCTGGAGACGCCGGGCGCGCGCGAGGTCGGGATCGAGTTCCACTCGCTGTCGAAGACCTACAACATGACCGGCTGGCGGGTCGGGTGGGCGTGCGGCAGCGCCAAGCTGGTCGGTGGGCTCGGGCAGGTGAAGACGAACGTCGACTCCGGCTGCTTCGACGCCGTCCAGTACGCGGCGATTGCGGCGCTGTCAGGCGATCAGGTGTGCGTCGCGCGCCAGCGTGAGATCTACCGCGAACGGCGCGACGTGCTGTGCGGCGGGCTCACCAGGGCGGGGTTCGACGTGCTGGTGCCGAAGGCCAGCTTTTACACGCTGGTGGCGAACCCCAAAGGGATGTCGTCGATCGACTTCGCGTCCCGGCTGCTGTCGGAGGCGGGCGTGGTCGCGACCCCGGCGACCGGGTTCGGCCCGTCGGGGGAAGGGTTCGTGCGGCTCACGTTGTGCGCGGACAAGGCGCGCCTCGCCCAGGCGGTCGACCGACTGGCCGCCCTCCGCCTCTAGCGATCCCGCCGCTGATCGAGTTCGCGCGCGTCGATTTTGTGAGCCGGTCAACGCTTGCCGCCGCGCAAGCGGCGACCGACAAAATGTTTCGCGCCTGATCCAGTTCTTCACCTGGGCGTCATGAGCCTGTCACACGGCTCGCCTTACATGTCGGTCCATGACGAAAACGCCGGTGATCGCCCTCCTCGCGCTGTTCTTGACCATGGGCTCCGCTTACGCGCAGCAGCCCGGTGAAACCCCGCCCGCCGCACCGCCGATGCCGATGGACGCCACGCCGCCACCGGAGGGCACCCAGGCGCCGCTGCCGCCGCCCCCGCCGCTCGCGGCTCCCGCGGAGCCGGGCGTCCCGTCGGTCGCCGAGCGGCTGGCCGACGTCGAAGGCAAGGTCGAGGGCATGAACGAGTCCCTGATCGCGACGTCGACCGCGGTCGAGGGCCTCGGCAAGCTCAAGTTCAGCGGCTACCTGCAGGGCCGCTACGAGGCGCGCAACGACTCCGTGTCGGGCGTCGACGCCAGCGGCCGGGTCACGAACTTCGATCACTTCTACGTCCGCCGCGCCCGCCTCAAGGCGGTGTACGCGGGCAAGAACGCAGAGTACGTGCTGCAGATCGACGCCACCGGCGGCTGCGCCGCCGGGTGTACGGCGAGCGACGGTGTCTCGCTCAAGGATGCCGAGGCGACCTTTGTCGACACCTGGACGCCGCTCGGCCTGCGCCTGACCATCGGTCAGTTCAAGGTCCCGTTCGGCTACGAGGTCCTGCAGTCGTCGGGCGATCGCGAAATGCCCGAGCGGTCGCGCGTGATCCGCGCGCTGTTCCCGGGTGAGCGCGACCGCGGCTTCCGCATCACCGGCCGCCATGAGTGGCTGCGGCTCATGGGCGCGCTCGTCAACGGCAACTTCACCGGCGATTCGGTGTTCACGACCTTCGACCAGAACCGTTTCGCGGACGTCTACGCCCGCGTCGGCGGCGACTTCGGCGTGTTCGTGTTCGGCCTGTCCGGACAGTACGGCGAGAAGATCCTGACCACGCTGGGCGCGGCGGCGCGTACCAGCGGTACCGACACCGACGGTAATGGCATGATCACCGGCGACGAGATCACGTTCACGGCCGCGACCGCTCCGGTCATGCGCCGCAACAGCGTGTGGCGGTTCGGCGCGGACGCCCAGCTCTATTACGACATCGAGGGCGTCGGCGGCCTCGCGCTCAAGGGCGAGCTCATCCTCGGCGGCGAGAAGAACCTCGATTTCCGCGGCGCCGCGCCTGACGCCTGCCGCGACCTCAAGCAGTTCGGCTGGATCGCGACGCTGGTGCAGAACTTCGGCGATCACTTCGGGATCGTCGCCCGCCTCGACCAGTGGAACCCGAACCGGGACGTCACTGCAGGCGCCATGCCGTCGATGAGCTGCGCCACCACGGTTACCAACGCAAGCAAGGACAAGATCACCACCTTGGGCGGAGGCCCCATCCTGCACATCTCCGGCAACCTCAAGGCGTCGGCGACCTGGGAGCACCTGTGGCGGGACGCCTCGCTCGCGGCATCGTCGATGCTTGCGCCCTCGGCCTGGATTCCCACCGATCTCTTCACCCTGCAACTTCAGGCCAAGTTCTAGAAAGAGGAGAACCCCAGATGAAGCTCAGATCTCTACTCGCCCCGCTCCTGTTGCTCGCCCCCGCGGCGCCCGCGTTCGCCGGGACGATCACCGTGAAGGGATCGGACACGATGGTCATCCTTGGCCAGCGCTGGGCCGAGGAGTACATGAAGAAGAACCCGTCTACCGTCATCCAGGTCACCGGCGGCGGCTCGGGGACCGGGATCAGCGCGCTCATCAACGGCACCACCGACGTTTGCGAATCGTCGCGGTCGATGAAGGACGCGGAGAAGGAGAAGCTCCGCGATCGCTACAACACCACCGGCGTCGAGGTCCCGGTGGCGCGTGACGGCTTGGCCGTCTACGTGAGCGCTTCCAACCCCATCAACGAGATCTCGATGGCCGACCTCAAGGCGATCTTCACCGGCAAGGTCACCAGCTGGAAGGAGCTCGGCGGTCCCGATTCGAAGATCATCGTCTACTCGCGCGAGAACAGCTCGGGGACGTACGTGTTCTTCAAGGAGCACGTGCTCGGCGGCGCGGATTTCACCCCGCGCGCCCAGACGATGCCGGGGACCGCAGCGGTCGTGAACGCGGTCGCCAAGGAAAAGTTCGGCATCGGTTATGGCGGCGCGGCATACGCGAAGGGCATCAAGGTCCTCAAGGTCAAGGGCGCGAGCGGCGCGGCGATCGAGCCGACCAAGGCCACGGTCATGAACGGGACCTATCCGCTCGCGCGCCCGCTTTTCTTCTATCTGCGCAACAAGCCGAGCGGCGACATCAAGTCGTTCACCGACTGGGTGCTCTCCCCCGAAGGCCAGGCCATCGTCGAAAAGGTCGGGTACTACCCAATCAAATGACCCACCCCCGGCAAGAGCCGGGCCCGGATCTGATCGGCGAGCAAGTCTCCGGTGGCGCGGGGTCCCCACGCGCCGTCTTCGCGCGTGGGGTGCGGCTATGCCCGCCTCCGATCCACTTGGTCCTATACTGGCGGCGTGCCGACGCGCATCGCGATCTCCCTCGGTGACCCCGCTGGGATAGGGCCGGAGATCGTGGTGCAGGCGCTCGCGGAGCGTACCGACGCGGACGTCGTCGTGTTCGGCGATGCGGGCGTGTTGGCGCGGGCGGCCGCGATCGCAAATGTAACAGCGCCACCAGCGTCGCGCGTGCGAGCGGTGACGACACTTCGCGCGGATGAGGTCGTTCCTGGACAGCCAAACGACGCCGCGGGGCGAGCGCAGGCGGCATATCTCGCCGCGGCGACCGACGCCGTGCTGGCGGGCGATGCGGCAGCGCTGGTGACGGCGCCGATTTCGAAGCAGTGGATCGCGCGCGCCGGGTTTGCGTTCCCGGGCCACACCGAGTACCTGGCCGATCGCGCGGGCGTGCGGGAGTTCGCGATGATGCTGGCGGGGCCGGCGTTGCGGGTCGTCGTCGCGACCACACACGTGCCGCTGCGCGACGTACCGAGGCTGCTCACGGTCGACGGCATCGCATCGACCATCCGGCTCACCGCGGAGGGGCTGACGCGCGGGTTTGGAATCGTGGCGCCGCGGGTCGCGGTGGCCGGTCTCAACCCGCACGCGGGCGAAGCGGGCCGGTTCGGTGACGAAGAAGGGCGCCTCGTGCGCCCGGCGATCGAAAGGGCCCGCGCGTCGCTCGCCGCTGCGGGCGTCACGGCGACGGTCTCGGGACCGCATGTGCCCGACTCCGTGTTCCGCCAGGCGGCGCACGGCGAGTTCGACGCCGTGGTCGCGCTCTATCACGACCAGGGACTCATCCCGCTCAAGCTGCTGCACTTCGACGAGGGCGTTAACGTGACCCTCGGGCTGCCGTTCGTGCGCACGTCGCCCGATCACGGCACCGCGTACGACATCGCAGGCCTGGGCCGCGCGCGCCCGCAGAGCTTCCTCGCCGCCCTCGATCTCGCGGCGCGCATGCTGGGTCGCTCGCCCCGCTGACAGCGCGGCGCAGCAAGACCCGAGTAGTTTCGAAGACTTCACCGCGGCGGTTGTGCGACGGCGGCGCGGCTCGGGCACCGATTCTTGGGCTAGACGAGGTGGCAGGGGTGATAACGTGTATGTGCTGGAAATCCGGCTTGGGCGGCGTAGTGGTCCCCTGGAGCGCCGTTTAGGAATACAGCCGCGAGAATGAAGAAGATCGTCATAAAGGGGGCGCGCGAGCACAACCTCAAGAACATCGACGTCGACATCCCGCGCGACAAGCTGGTCGTGATCACGGGGCTTTCAGGGTCGGGCAAATCGTCGCTCGCGTTTGACACCATCTATGCCGAGGGCCAGC
>WNGA01012252.1_pt1 | contig 11093 bp, 8 predicted proteins | sample 5400061 | NCBI WGS metagenome assembly WNGA01 (sample SAMN13153366, study PRJNA577476) | soil metagenome | isolation source: 100 cm soil or saprolite under grassland replicate 2 | place: USA:California | collected 2016-06-15
AAGGATTCCGCGTAGTCGCATTCGCAATCGGCTATCTCGTGATCTTCACCGCGCTCGGTCTGGGCCCGGCATGCGTGCTCGCGCGCGGATCAACGCCCCGCTTCGTGCTCGCGCCGATGCTTGGACTGGCGCTTGCGGCGAGCGTTCTGACGACAGCATCGGTCGCGCTGACGATGCGCACTGCCGCCTGGCTCGTCCTGATACCGCTCGCGCTCCTGTCTCTGAGCTTGGCGTTCTGGCGGCTCAGGCGTCGTCGAAAGATCGAAGCCGCGGAGTTGGCAGTACCCACTTTTCTGGTCGTCGTCGCGTTGCTCCTTGCGTCCGCCCCCGCACTTGCGCGAGGCACTGTCGGCCCCTTTGGGCTCGGCGTGTACGACGCATGGGGCTACGTCCAGGCAGACCTCTGGTTGCAAGGGCACACCCTTCGCGACGAGCCTGCACCGCATGCCGGGAGGTGGGATCTCTCGCTCACCTACGGACACGCCCTGACCCAGGATGAGACTCGGATCGGCGTCTCGGTCGTGAACGCGGCGGTAGAGTCGCTCTTCGGCGTTCGCCCGGACGAGACGAACTTCGCTCTTCTCGCAGCCCTGTTCGCGCTCCTGCCTGCAACGATCTGGGTGGTCGCGCGGGAGCTCGGCGCAGGTCGGGCTGCGGCCGCGTTCGGCGCGTGCTTCGGTCTCTCGCCTGCCGTTTTCACACTCGTCGCGGATTCGGCTCTCGCGAACCTCTGTGCCCTTGTGCTTGCGGCGCCCGCTCTCGTCCTCGCGCTGCGCGGCCTCGAACGCGGGGAGACCTACGACTTGTTCCTTGCCGCCGTCCTGCTCTGCGGAGTGATCTCGGTCTATCCGGAGTTCCTCCCGCCGTTCGCCGCCGCGGTCGTTCTCGGTGGAGCCGTCTACGCCTTGCGTCGGGCCGTGCCGATTCCCTCCCGGGCGCGCGCGCGCACGCTTCTCATCGGGCTTGGGGTCATCGCAGCCGGTGTGGGACTGATCGCACCGCTGAGCGATTACCGGGCGTTCTCGTACCTGTCCCGCATCGGAGGAGCGGACAGTGCCCTGTTCGCGGGCCTTCCGCCGCGCTTCTTGACCTTGGAAAACGGCGGGGCCTGGGCGTTCGGCGTGCTCCATCTCTATCAGCTCCAGCGTTTCGACCTGCTCTCCGGATGGAAGACCGCGATCGCCGTTGCGCTTCCGCTCGCGCTGGCGGTGCTCGTAGCGGCCGGCGTGCTGCGGAGCCGCGCCGCGGTCGCTCTGGTCCTCACTCCGATCGTCGTCTCGATTGCGCTCGGCCTCCTGGCGTACCGGCGCTACCAAGGCGGGCACTGTGAGTACTGCCTCTGGAAATCGCTGACGTTCATCCTGCCTTTCCTCGGTGTGGGGCTCGCGCTCGGCGTCGAGGCGGTGTGGCGGGCGAACAGATGGCCGCGATCCATACGGGCCGCAACTCGTGCGGCGGTCACGGTGCTCGCACTCGCCGCCCTCGGCGTGCTCGCCCGGTCAGACGTGAAGGTGGCCCGCGCCATCGAGCACACGCCGGCGGCCGCACTCATGTCGCTTCGCGAACTCGACGATGCGCACGTGCAACTCCCGAGGCGGGCCCAGCTGCTGGTCGAGGGAGCCGAGGCGAGTGATGCGCCCAAGTGGACCGTTCCGGAGACGTACTACGCGGCCCGCGGACTTCATGGTGCGAGGCCGTCGCTGCCTCTCGTCCGTGACGATGCGCTCTACCTCGGCGTGGGAGCCGCCAAGTCACCGCGTCAGTTCTATGCGCCGACCTACGACTACGTGCTGAGCTCCTTCCCAGGGCTCCGTTCGAATCGAACGCTCCTCGCGAGCCGAGGGGCGTATGCCTTGTTCCACCGCGCGGCGACCGACGTCGCGATCGTGGACGCCAGCTCGGCAATAGATCCGGCGGAGGGAAAGGAGGCAATTCCATGGCTGATCGGCCCTCTTCAGCTCTGGATTTCGGCCCCATCGCCTCGCCGAGTGGGCGTGATGCTGAGTCTTCGCCATCGGGAGGCCGAGCGCCCCCTGGTTCAGCTGACCAGTGGCCGAACACCCCTGCCGACATTCAGCTCTGCGGACCGCTCGCGCGTGTGCGCCGACGCAACGCTCGCCCGGGGCCTGACGATTCTGACCGCTGAGCCGGATTTCCCGAGTCGGCTGCCGCCGGCGCGCAGGTCCGAGGAAGACCCAGTTCCACCGCCGCCAAAACTGCTGGGGATCGGGGGGGTCAAGATCCTGCCCGGAGGGTGTCACCGCGAGTTCCGTAATGCGGTCTTGCTGCTCCAGTTCTCCGACGGCTGGCAGAGCCCGGAGCGAGACGCAAGCGGACATGTCTTTCGCTGGATGGGCTCGCGTGCGCGGCTCACGGTCGGGGCCGAGGATGCGCGTCGGCCGGCCGTGCGCCTAACGGCGACACTGAGCAGTCTTCTCCAGCCGCGGACCCTGATCGTCCGCATGAACGGGCAGAAGCTCCGCAGAATTCGGGTGCCGTCGTTCACCAAGGGAGCCCATCCGCTGACAGTCGTCGTCCCGGCAGGGCGAGGCCCGGCGAGGCTCATCCTCACCGCCGATCCCGGCGCCCAGTCGGCCTCGGCGGTCACGCCCGGCGATACACGACGGCTCGCGATTGCTTTCTTCGGGGTCGAGTTGAGCCGCGCATGAGAGGCGTGCTTCCTCGGGCGAGGGCCCTCCGACAACCTCGAGCGAGCGACACGCGCTCGTCCAACCGAGGCGCCAAGCGCCCGGCTACGTCACTCGCACTCCTTGCAGGGTCAGCGCGGGCGGCGCCGCGCCGCGTGGGAGCCGGACTGCGTCGCCGGGACCCACGGTGAGCTGGACATAGTTGACCCCCCGTTGCAGACGTACACCAACCGACGCGCTTTGAGCGTCGCGCACGATTGTGTCAAGGGCGCGCCCACGCGCGACGCTAGTGAGCGTGAACGGGCCACGCAACGCGCTGGCGGCCTGGAAACGCAACTGGGAGTAGCGGCGATCTGGCGAGACGATCGTGACAACAGCCGGAGCGTCGGGCCGCAGCGTCAAGCTCGAACCATCCGCACCTAGCGTTGTGTAGTGAATGGGAGCGGGGGCGAACCCTGCTGGAGCCGTGATGCCCGTGATAATGGGATGCCCGGCGACCACGGTCACAAGGGTCGGAAGCGGGCTAAAGAACCGCTCAAGTGCCTTGAATGTGCCGGGGCTACCGGTCTTCAGACTGTCGTAGTAACCCGTGAAGCCGATTGCGACCCCGACGAGCACCCCCCACAGCGCCAGGACGACGCCCGCGCCGCGCCACCACGCCGCTCGCCGCCGCGACCCGGCCCGACGGGCGAGCTCCGCCCAGCCGATAGTCGCCGCGATCACGAGGTACGGCAGGAAGTCCAACTCATACCGCTCCGTGTAGCCAGGGATCGCGAAGGAACCCGAGAGCAATGGCATCGCGGCGATGGCGAGCAGGGCCACCACGACACGAACCACAAGCTTTGACGATCCGGGCCGCACCAGCACCCCTAGGGCAAGCAGCACGAACGGGACCGACCACAGGATGCTCCCGGTGGGCTCGGCCGTGTAGCCGGAAGCCTCGAAGAACGGACCGACCGGCGGCGGCGGGAGATGCACGTAAGGGAATTCGAGCCCCACGCGCAGCGGCGCGGCGAGGTAGCCGAACAGCGCAGGCGGCACGTTGGTCAGCTCGTTGTACGGCAGGTTGCGGACGTCTCGCCCGCCGAACTGATACTTCCACCCGAAATCCAGCGGCCCCGAGAAGCGCATAGCGTTATAGACGAGGAAACAGAGGCCGGCTAGGACTACGGGGCCGATGAAGAGCACGATCGCGCGCCGACGCGCTGCCTTCAGCTTGCGCGGCAGTCGCCCTTCGTGGCGAAGCATCAGCGCTGGGACCGCCATCGCGATTGCGACAAGACCTAGAGTCGGGCGCGAAAGCACGGCAAGTCCGTAGAGCACGCCGGACAAGGCCAGCCCGCTGCCACGCGGGCCCGATTGCCGGGTGACTTCCCGCAGCAGTACGTAGAGCCCTCCCATTGCGAAGCAGAACGCGCCGGTGATCGCGACCTCATAGACAGTGGGGCGCCGCAGAATCCAGGGCAGCGCACCGCCGAGGGCTATCGTCGCGTTGCCGGTCCAGACGATGAGTCGAGGGACACCAGGCACAAGCCGGCGCACCAGGAGCGCAAGTGACGCCCACGTGAGCAGTACGCCGGCGATTGAGTACAGGAGGACGGCCAGATTCTCGCGTAGCTCGAATCCCAGCAGCCGCGCCGGAGCGAAAAGCGTGATCGCTGGCCCCGGGCCCCACGTGAGGTAATAGCGACCGTTGTAAAACGAGCCGTCCGGTAGCCGCGAGGCCGGCAGGTTCGGGTCATAGGGATTCGCGGCGCGCTCGAGCGCCGGATCGACGGGAACGCGCAGGGCGAGCTGTCCATGCAGAAAAGCGTCGACTTGAAGGTTGTAATAGTCGGAGTCGCCGTACTTGAACTGGAACGGGGTGACACGGTCGAAAGGGTTAGCGCTCGACGATGCTGTCCAGGCGTAGTAGCCCAGCAGCACCGTTCCGGCGGCGAGAGCCGCGAGGCCGACGCGCGTCGGCCGCCGCAGGCTCACTGCGCGGGCTCCCGCAGCCGACTACTCCGCCGCAGGCTCGCGAGCACTACTAATCCAGCGGCAATGAACGGGAAAAAGTTGAGGGCATGAAGCGCTAGCGCGTAGGCGAGCCCCAGCGATTGCGGTATGCCGTACGCCTTCGTCGACGCGATTGCGGCTGCTTCGAAGACGCCCACCGCGGACGGCGCCGCCGGGATGATGAACGCGAGTCCGACCGCAACCGTCGCGAGAAGGGCCGCGAAAAACGACAAGTGGAGATCGAAGCCAACCATCAGGCTCCAGAGCGACAGCGCCGAGACCAGCCATGAGCCGACCGTCCAGGCGAATCCGAGCAGACCGTGGCCGGGACGGCGGAGAGGCGACAACCCGCGGTTGACGCTGACGGCGACGCGGTCGACGTCGAGGTCGTGGAAACCCGGCAGCTTCGCGACTGGCCGCAGGAGAAAACGTACCGGCCGCTCGCCGAGCAGCACGACGACGGTGATTGCGCCCGCAAGAAGGACGAGTAGGACGATGCCGAGCACCGCCGCGCTCCGAAGCCACGAGACGTGCGGGAGCCACGGCGTGGCCACGAACAGAAGCAACAGAAGCGCGAGGACGTCGAACACGCGCTCGACGGCGACGGTCGCTGTCGATTCGGCGAGCGAGACCGCGGCGTAGCGCTTCAGCGCCACGATCCGAGCCGCCTCCCCCGCACGCAAGGGCAGGATGCTGTTGAAGAAGAGGCCAAGCAACGTTGCCTTTGTGGTCGCCCAAAGTGGCGGCCGCCGGCCGGGCTCGAAGAGGACGCGCCACCGGGCCGCGCGCGCCACGACTGATAGCGCAAGGGCGGCCGTGGCGGGTAAGAGCCACCAGTAGTTGATCGAGCGCAGGGCGTGCCATGTCTTGTCGTAGCGGATATTCCTGAGCGCTAGGTAAGCGAACAGAGCCGAGACCATCAGCGTTCCGCCGATGGCGGCGATCCGCGCGGGCCGAAGGCGCACGCGCTATGCCGCGCTGCGGGTTCTCAGGGCTGGTTCGCGCGCATGACCGGTGTTTGGGGCCCGCGAGGCGGTTGTGAGACGCAATGGAGTCAGTTTTCCCGGGCAACCGCTCCGGCCCGGATCGCCGAATTGACGTGCGCATCGCGCAGCAGCAAGTCAAGCGACGGTCGCGGTTGAGCGATCGCGTAGATTTGGTAGGCGAAGAACCTCTTCCACAACCGATTGCCGTGGCGGTTGAGGGACATGAGCGCCCGAGCCGGGCGAGAATCACCCAGCGCCAACGGAAACGGCGCGGGAACTCCGCGTTGCTGGACGACTCGAAAGCCGGCACCCTCGAGGGCACGCCGCAGCGTTGAGAACGTGAAGAGTCGCGTGTGGGTCAAGTCCAGAATCCCACGCTTGCCGTAGTTGAACTGCCCGGCGAGCAACAGTAGCCTCGTCATACCGAACGCGATGTTGCCGGTGCTGACGACGACTGTAACGTCGGGGTTTAGCGACAGCTTGGCATATAACTCTTCCAGGAACCGCTCCGGGCTGTTCAGATGCTCAATCACATCGAGCAGGAGGACGTAGTCAAAGTCGTCGAGCTCGATTGCGGGTAGACCATCGTTCAAGTCGTGCCGATAGAATCCGTCGAGCTCGACACCCTCCTCAAGGGGAACGATGTCAACGCCTACCACGTGACAGCCTCGCTTGCGTAGCTTTTCTGCCACTGCGCCACCTGCGCACCCGAGGTCGAGGACACGGGAGCCTGGCTTGACGCTTTGCAACGCCAGGGTGTGCGGGCTCTCGTAGCCAAGCTTGGGGACGTACTGTGCATTTCCGAGGTCGGGCGAGCGGATGTCGAACTTCCGCTCATACAGCAAGCCGAGTTCCTGCAGACGCGCCTTGAGCGTTGTGCGTGCGACGTCGGCCGCATACTTCAGACCATTGACGTGACAGATCTCGTCCCCGTAGTACGTCGGGATCGGTACCTCACGGATCCGCTTCTCAGCGTAGAGGAGCTGGATGATGATCTCGCTGTCGAAGTGGAAGTCGTTCGTGTTGAGATCGAACGGGATGCTTCGCAAGGTGTGTGACGAGTACACGCGATAGCCGGAGTGAAACTCGCTGAGGTTCGTCTTGAGCAATGCGTTCTGGAAGCGACTTAGGATCCTGTTTCCGACGAGCTTGTAGAGCGGCATCCCACCGCGACGCGCCTCGCCCTCTGCGAGCATGCGCGAGCCAAGAACGGCATCCGCCTCGTTGTCACGCAGTGGGCGAACAAGGTCAGGGAGCAACTCGGGAGCGTACTGCCCGTCACCGTGGACGAGCGCCACATAATCAAAGCCCTCCCGGATTGCGTAGTGGAAACCAATCTTCTGGTTTCCGCCGTAGCCCTGGTTCACGGGGTTGAAGAGAACGTGCAGGGGAAATGTGAGCGTCTCTGCCTGTCGGATCGTTTCGCTTCGGTCGAACGTCGCGTCCTGAGACGAGTCGTCGATCACTAACGTTTCGACGTCATAGTCGTCGAGCAGACTCGGAGGGATGCGGCTGAGGACGCTCTCGATTGTCCTTTCGGCGTTATAGGCGACGATGAAAACGAGGAGACGCGAGCGCGCTCTGTTCGCCGGCGCGGCATCGGCGCGCTTCGCTGCTTCAGCTTCGACAGTCACCCTGTGTCTCCGTCGTAGCGTCGCTCGGCGAGCGGCGACGGATTACCGGCCTCGATCACGGCGCGTGGATTGTAGGCCGCGCGTGCCTTATTGTTGGCGTGCACAAACAGCGGCATACGCCGAACAAGCGTCGGCTCGCCTGTCTCCGAGTAGCGAATGATCAACGTGTGTGAGAAGGGCGTTTCGTTCAACAGCGTCGGTAGCCGCTCGTTTCTTGACTCCACTCGTCACCTCGGACGGCGAGGTTCGCGCCAGGGGGTGCCGCACCACCGCGGCGATTGTAGAGGCCGACACTGCGGTGTGGGGATACGCTAACCGGAGAGCCTCGTCGAACCACATATTGTCGCCAAAGGGATCACCGTTCCTTGGAACGTTCGTCAGGACGATCACCGTCCCGGGCTCGACGCGTGGCGCGATCTCGAGTACCTCACTGGAGGTATGTGCGGCTGGAAGGGCGACGTGCCGGTTGTGCGCTTCGATTCAGCGAAGATCCAAGCCAGCGGCTGGCGGCCGACGTTGTCGTCGAGCGAAGCCCTTGCGAACTAGGACGTGGACGCCGTGCTCGATCGCAAGGTCCGCCGTCCGGTCGTGCGAGCTGTCGACGATCACGATCTCGCGTCAGCTCTTCGTCGGCGGCCGGGATGACGATCGAGAGCTCCGGGTCGTCGACGTCGTTCTCGGGAAGGTGGAGGACGACATCTGGATCGGCCCCGTGGACGATCCTTGTCTGCCTTTCCGCCTGGAGGTGAGCCAAGGGCGCTTGGAGGTTACCGTGAGCGTTTATGCGAGCAGCGGACGAGAGCGTGGCCTGCCGGATCTGCTCCGCTGCGACAAGTGACGCCGGGGTCGTCGTTGGTCGTTTCGCTCGCAGGCAGTTTCACCTTCGCCGGTGTGATGCATGCGGCTACGCGTTCATAGCGGACCCCGTCACCGACTACGACACGATCTACTCCGCCGAGTACTACGCGGGTTTCGGGGCCGATCCGCTCGTTGACTACACCGGCGAGGTCGAGTATCCGTCGGAAACGATCCGGGTCTACGAATGGCGAGGATTGGTCAAGGCCGTCGACGCGCTCGTGCCACTATCCCGCAGGACGCGCTGGCTCGACTTCGGCTGCGGCACAGGCGGCCTGGTCCGCTATTGCCGCCAGCTCGCCGGCGCAGACGCGCTGGGGTTCGAGCGGGGCGAGGCCGCCCGGCTCGCGCGCGAGGCCGGTACGCCCTTGATCGGTATGTCGCAGCTCGAAGAAGCGAAGGGGACCTTCGACGTCGTCACAGCGATCGAGGTGCTCGAGCACCTCATCGATCCGATCGCCGAGCTGGCGCAGATCAGGCGCCTCCTCTCGCAGGGTGGCCTCTTCCTCTATACGACAGGGAACGCTGAGCCTCACAGGGACCATCTCGACCGCTGGGGCTACGTCACTCCGGAAATCCACGTTAGCTTCTTCGAGCCCCGCACGCTTTCCCTGGCTCTTCGCAAGACGGGATTCGTACCTGAATTCCCGGGTTTCCTTCCGGGATTCGAGGACGTGATTCGATTCAAGATACTGAAGAATTTGGGGCGGAAACGGCGCTCGCATTTCGAGGCGCTCGTCCCCTGGGGCATTGTTTCCCGTCTCGTAGATCGTCGACTCGGCATCATGCGACACCCAATTGGGTGGGGCCAGTGAGAGCGGAAGGCTGTGATCCCACCCCAAGACGTAGCGGACGCCTGAGAAGCCGTCGCGGCCCTGCCGGAGGCTGTGTCTCACACCGACTCACAGCCGAAGAAGGGCCCGAATGCGCGCTACGAGCCGCCGTCCCAGGGACCTCCTGTAGGTCGACAGCAAGAGCTTCATCCGCTTCGCGCGACCCGGCGAGAATTCGAGCGGGCGCTCGTAGGAGAGAGCCCGGTACTCGGCATCGCCAGCCGTGCGCGTCACCCTGAGCATGCAGCGTTGAGGCGCTCCCTTCGGCCACGCGCCGAGGACTTTCGGATCGAGCCCCGAGGACAGGCACCAGTCGACAAACGCGCCCACTGTCGGTGCGAACCAGTTGCTCGAATCTTTGTCGAGCTCGTCGCTTCGGTAAAAACGGACGAGCGGAAGTGAACTGAGCTCGCCAACCTCCCCGTCGCAAACCGCCGTCTCCAGGAACCCAACGCCCCGTAACAACGTGCGGACCGCGTCGATTGCGAGCAGGGGGTGCCGAAGGTGATAGAGGACGCCCCAGAAAACCACGACGTCGAATTCCTCCTGGAGCAGTGCTGGAAGCTCGTAGACGCTGGCCTCCACGAATTCGGCGTTCGAGGCCAAGAACTCCTTGATCGCGTCGAAGCCGAACCACGATGGCGGGAAGATGTCGACTGCCACGACGCGCTCGGCACCGCGGCGCTCGAGCTCGAACGCCGCGCCGCCGTTCGAAGTTCCGATGTCGAGCGCGGTCTTGCCGGAGAGATCCATCGGTACTCCCGCGACGCCGAACAGCCATTCGACGTCGTTGGGCCCAGGGGTGTAGATGCCTGGCACCAGTTGGAAGCGCTGGTGCCAGACAAAGCTCGACTCGTCGAGGAAGCGTTGAGCTGCCTCGAGGGAAGGCCGCTCCACGTTCTGATCAGCTTCGGGCACGGGCGTGGGCGGGCCGCGAGAGGAACGCGTCGGTCTCGGCGAGCGCTTCGGGCGTTCCGATCTCGTAGAAGCGCTCGTGCACGAGATAGCCGGCGAGCCGACCTTGCGGGGCGAGCTCAAGCGCCAGATCGGCAAGGTCGGTCGCGGGATTCTGCTCCAGAACCGACCGCTCGAAGACCGAGAGGCCGTAGTCGATCCACTCCGCCACCTTCGGCGGGCTCTCCTTGTCGAAGGCGATCACCCGGCCGTGCTCATACACCGCATTGCTCGGCGCCCACTTGTCTCGATTGCGCAGCACCGTCATCAACGCGGGCAGTCCGCTGCGACGGAATGCGCGCGCGACGTCCTGGTAATCAACGCGGAGATAAGTATCGCCGTAGAGCACCATGAACTCGTTCCCGAGGAGTGGAAGAGCACGCCTGACCGCGCCGGCCGTGCCCGCCGGCTCTGGGCCGTCGTACGAGAAGCGGATCTCGAGACCGAAGCGGCTACCGTCGCCAACGTGCTCCTCGATCCGCTCGCCGAGGTAGCCGAGGGCAAGGACGATGCGGTTCGCCCCATGCGCACGGAGCAGCTCCAGCTGGTGCTCCACGAAGGGCCTACCCGCTACGGGAAGGAGGGGCTTCGGAACGTCGCTCGTCAGCTCGCCGAGCCGCATGCCCCGACCCCCCGCGAGGATGCAGACGGCGGGAAGCGCTTCTCCGGCGCTCAGGGGTGCCGCGCTCCGGCTCTCAGAGTTGCGGTCGAATCTGGTCTAGCGGGAGTCTCTGCCCCGGGCCCTTGCGCGAATCCCTCCAGCGACTCGACGATGAACATCGGGCGGCGCTTGACCTCGTCGTAGATCCGCCCGACGTACTCGCCCATGACCCCCAGGCTCAGCAGCTGGACGCCGCTGAAGAGCGAGATCAGCATCACCAGCGTCGGGTTTCCCCACGGCACGTCGACATTGACGATCGCGAGCACGAGATACGTGAAACCGAGGACCATCGCGATGAGGAAGAACACGAGCCCCAGAAGCGAGATCAGGTGCAGCGGGTACCGCGAGAATCCGACGACGCCGTTGAGCCCGATCCGGATCGAGCCCCAGAAGCGGTTGTACTTGCCGCTCCCGCCGCCCCGAGGATCGCGGTCGTAGGCGACGGCCGTCTGTGGAAAGCCGACGAGCCCGACAAGCCCGCGCAGGAATCCGTGGGTCTCGTGGAGCCGCAAGATCTCGTCAAC
>WNGA01012254.1_pt1 | contig 11092 bp, 6 predicted proteins | sample 5400061 | NCBI WGS metagenome assembly WNGA01 (sample SAMN13153366, study PRJNA577476) | soil metagenome | isolation source: 100 cm soil or saprolite under grassland replicate 2 | place: USA:California | collected 2016-06-15
GGTGAAGGTCGTCACCGCCCCGCCCCGGTCGGTGACCGAGGTGAGAAGCCCGTTCGCGTCGTATGCAAGGTTTGTGGCGACGCTGTCCGGGTCGGTCACCCGGTACAGCCGCCCGCTCCCGTCAATCGCGTAGTTGGTCACGCGCCCCGCGGGATCCGTCACCGACGCGAGCTTTCCCGCGGGGTATGCAAGGGTCAGCGTCTTGCCCATGGGGTCGCGAATCTGGGTCAGCAACGTGTCCGTCCAGACGAACCGCGTCGTGTCGCCGAAGATGCCAAAGGCACGCGCGATGCGGCCGTTGCTCGTGAAGTCAACGGAGGACCCGTCCACATACCTGCGGCGGTAGATGGAACCAAGCGTAGGATCCGTGACCTTGGTTAGCGTCGATGGCTCTCCCGCCGGGCTGGCAAACGTGCTGCACGTCTCACACTGGCCGAGATTGTCAAAGAACGCAGCTGAGCCATCGCCTTCGGTGACGAGAACCGAGTAGCTGCCAGGCATCTGCCGCACGCGCTGCACACCGACCAGGTCCACGCCCTTACCGAAGGGGCTAGCCGTCTGATCCACGACGAGCAACCGCGTTGGAACGGTATTGCTTTGGTTTCCCGAGGCGAGGATCGACGTCACCGTCACCGTCACGTCGAGCCAACCCGTACTCAACCCGTTTGCCTGCGCGTCGAGCGCCACCGCGAGGCGCACGGGTGCGGTCGTCGCCGGCGTGTAATAGACCGAAGTGCTGCCGTTGAGCAGGGTGAGTAACGAGTTGTCGCTCGCGCGACGAACTTGGACGGAGTAGGCACTGGGCGAGTATCCAGGCTGATTGCTCACGTCGAGAAAGATCACCGGCGTCGGCTTGACCGTAGAGCTGTTGTAGGCCACGGTCACGCCCCGGCCCTGTCCGAGGGAGAAGTAGGCAGGGGTCGAGTGCGCGAAGACGACGTCGAAGCCGCCAGAGAGACTCCCGGGATTGTACGGCGCCAGAGAGATGATTGGATTCGGCGGCGGTGGAGGCGGTGGAGGCGGGGCGGTTCCTGTGTAAGTCGCCTCAACATATGCCACCCCAATATTATCGGACGCCTGACCGGTAACCGTATTCGTACCTTCTGCGATGGTGACGGTGAAGTCGCCAGCTTGAAAATCCGCGCATGATGGGTTGGAACCGGGAGGCGTTGAACCTATGAATGAGCCGTTAAACCAGACCGACCCCCACGCGTCGAAGAAACTCTCGGGACTGCAAAACTCGACGTGCACCTGGACCTGAGTGCCAGCGGTGTAGGTGCCGCCCCCCGGGCTGATGCTTCCATAAGGAGGAGTTTGCGCGGCGGCCGAGAAGGTCAGTCCGAAAAGAATCCCAAGAACAGGCGCGAGACGGCGAGCGACCACAAAACACCCCGAGCAAAGGTCGCCCCTTATTAGGGCACGAGGTGTGCCGCACGAGCCGTTGTGGAAGTTTAGGAATTACAAGGAGTTGAGGAAACCATTCTCAGAGATTGTTTCACGCAATTTCCGACGCTCCGGAATCCACTGCGACTCCTCAACGCAACTTCCTACTCGAGTTGCGATTACGGGACGCAGGAATTACGCGACGATTATGCAACCGATGAAACAATTCTCGACTGCTTCTTCGCCGCTCGAGCCGACAGACCCAGAGCCTGGAGCCGCCGCCACAGGGTGATCCGCGAGATGCCCAAACCGGCTGCCGCGCGCTGGGCGTGCCACCGATGCGCCTCGCACGCCTCGAGCACATCGAGGTCCGGCGGAAAGACCAAACGGCGCATGCCCAACGCCGCTGGCATGATCGCCAGCGATTTGGCGAGGACAACGGGCGTGATCAGCTCACCCTCTGCCAGGACCGCCGCCCGCTGGATCGCAAACTTGAGCTCCCGGACGTTACCCGACCACGTCTGCTGCCGCAGCACGCGGTCGCAGGCCGGGTGCAACTCTCGACCTTCACGCTCGGCGAAGTGACCCGCCAGCAGCATCAAGTCTTCAGGCCGCTCGGCCAGCGAAGGGAGTTCCAGAACATACCCCGCAATGCGCTGGAACAGATCGCGCCGGAAATCGCCGGATGCGATTAGCGCTCCGATGTCCTCTTGCACGGCGGCGACGAGCCTGAACCGCACCCGACGCGGCCGTTGGTCACCCAGACGCTGCACTTCGCCCGTTTCGAGCAGGCGGAGCAGCTTCACTTGTCCGGCTACGGGGAGGCAGTGCAGCTCGTCCAGAAAAAGCGTCCCGCCCTGCGCGGCGGCGACGAGACCCCGGGAGTCGACGGCACCCGTATACGAGCCCCGCCTTGTCCCGAATAACAGCCCCTCAATAAGCTCGGCGGGAAAGGCGCCGCAGTTGAGATCGACCAGGCGCCCGCGCCGACGGCTCCAGGCATGGATGTTCCGGGCGAAGACCTCTTTGCCGGTCCCGGTTTCACCAACGAGCAAGATGGGGTGAGACGTACCAGCGAATCGACGGGCGAGGTCAGCGAGACGACGCAGGGTGGGTGAGTTACCGATGATCGGTGGGACGACGGAAATGCCGTTTACCTTGTCTCCAACACCATCCCAAGTTCCCATGCCGTTATGTACCCCGTAATCGCAGACGCGGCCACGGTGTAAGGATTGGCGAGATAGAGCTGGCCGGGACCTGAGCGGCCCGGAAAGTTGCGGTTGATCGCGCTGATGGTGACCTCTTCGTGCGTCTTCGACACTCCCGGCCCCGCATTGATGCAAGCGCCACAGGACGGCTCGAGAAACGTGGCGCCCACTCGCCGGAACACATCCAGGTAGCCCTTCTCCTCGCAGTAGCGTTTGACATCCTGGGAGCCGCATTGAATGAAGAAGCGCACCCACGGCGCGACACGCTCACCGCGTCCCGCGGCTTCGGCGAGCACGCGTGCGTACATGTCCATGTCTTCTTTCTTGCCCGCCGTGCACGAGCCCGCGTACGCGATGTCCACCTTGATCCGCTGCGTGACGTCATCGATGTGAAGCCCGTTCCCGGGGTCGCCGGGGAGGGCGATCATCGGGCGAATGCTCGCCGCGTCGATCTCGATGACCTCGCAGTACTCGGCCCCGGCGTCACTCTTGAGGCCGGCGCACAAGCGCTCCGCATCAACGCGCGACATCTTCCGATAGTCCATCACGTATTCGACGGTCTTGGCGTCCGGCGCGACGTAGCCCGTAAACCCGCCCACCTCGGCCGTCATGTTGGTCATCGTGGCGCGCTCGTCTACCGACAGCGCCTGGACCGCCTCACCGCTGTACTCCACCAGTTTGCCGATCGCCTTGCCGGTTTTGACGTACGGATGGCGCAGGACCTCCAGCATGAAGTCCTTCGCGGTGACGTTGTCGGGCTTCTGGCCGGTGATCACCACCTTGACCGTCTCCGGCACCTGCAGCCGCACGTCCTTGGTGATCCAGGAATTGAAGATGGCAGTCGTCCCCACGCCGAACGCGATGCAGCCCACCGCGCCGGCATGCGGCGTGTGTGAATCGGAGCCGATGATCACCTGCCCGGGCAGCGCGTGCGACTCCAGGATCTTCGAGTGGCAGATCGCTTCGGAGCCATGATGGCCGAGCCGCAACTCGCCGTAGAGCTTGATCCCCTGCGCCGTGGCGAATTCGCGTTGCTTCTTCTCGAGCTGCAACGCGACGTCGAGTAGCCCTTCCTTCACGCGCTCGGGCGTCATTGCTTCGGGCAGGAAGGTGAGATGATCCCGGAACATGAGAATCGAGCCGGGATCATTCACCTTCGCGTCTTTCCCGACGAGCTGTTCGAAGAAGATCGCCGCCATCGGCGTCACGTATTCGTGGCTGAAGCGGATGTCGGTCAACACGAAGCCTTCGTCGCCGGGCTTCACCGCGGGAACGCCGATCTTTCCTTTCGCCGGATCGACGACCCAGCGGCGGGCGAGGATCTTCTCGCCCAGCGTCATCGGCCGCTTCGGCGTCTTCGGTGGATGCAGCACCACTTCGCCCTTCAGCCGCGCCATGTTGTAGTTGAACAACCCGCCGTGCTCGATGATGCCGCGCGTGATCTCGCCCTCGCCCGCGGTGAACGTCGACAGCGGAATGACCTCGCCGCGGCGCACCTTGTCGAGAATCGAGAAATCGGTCGTCGTCAGAACGCCGAGGTTCTGGCAGTTCTCGCGGTAGATGCGCTCGATGCTTTCGGCTACCACAAGCTTGACCCCGGCGCACATCTCGGCGTAGGGCGACTGCTCACGGGAGGACCCTTTGCCGCGCCGCTTGCCGCTCACCGCCGCTACGAAGCCGCCGCGTTTCACCGCGCCACGTGTAATCGGGAATTCGTCGCGGCACTTGAGTCCCAGGTAGGGGAATTCGCCGAGCGTTTCGTCGTAGTAGTAGCAGATGTAGGCGGGTGTGATTTCGTCGGTCGAGATGTCGTCGCGCAGCTTATACTCTGGTGTCCAGGCCGGATCATTCCCGGCGAGCTGCGCACGCACGAAGGCCGGATCCTCGGTCAGGTAGAGGATTCGGCCTTGCAGTCGAACATTTGCGTCGCGCATGACCGAAGTATCTTCTTGGAATCTCATGTTCGCAACCGCGCTGTTCCTCATGCAAGCAGCGTTTCAGAGCCCGCGCCTCGTCGAAAGCTCCGGCGTGGCGGTGAGCCGCGCATACCCCGGCGTGTTGTGGACGCACAACGACTCGGGCGATGGGCCGTATCTCTACGCCACCGACCTGCGGGGTACGGACCGTGGTGCGTTGCTCATTCCCGGCGCGCAAGCGATCGACTGGGAAGACATGTCGCTTGGTCCCTGCCCGGTCGCCTTTCGACCGAAGCCCCGCGCCTGCGTCTACCTGGCGGACAGCGGCGACAACATGGAGTTCCGGCCGTTCGTCACTATCTACGCGGTTCCCGAACCGCCGCCGCCGGAGCGGGCGAGCGACACAGCCGGCACGACGAGAGCGCCGGCAGTGTTGCGCCTGCGGTACCCGGATGGCTCGCATGACGTCGAGGCGGTCTATGTATCGCCCCGCGACACGGCGCTGTATCTCGTCAGCAAAGGCGCCACGAGAGGAAGCGCGATCCGATTGTATCGCGTCGATCGCAGCGCCTGGCGAACGCCTGATACGACGTCAGACATTGTCGTTGCGACTCTGCTTCAAACCCTCGACATCCGCCCTAGCTCCGAGGCGGGGCGACTGGTAACGGGGGGTGCTATTCGGCCCGACGGCCGCGTCGTGGCGCTCCGCACCTACAGCGAGATCTACCTCTTCTATCCTGGGGTCGGTGGCCGCCTGCTGCTCGCTCGACAGCATCCCTGCAACATCGCAGGGATCGAGATCGGCGGCGAAGCGATCGACTTTCTGGATGATTCGACGTTTGTCATGACCAGTGAAGCCGGCCGCAGTCGGCCGGGCACGATCGATACCGTCCGTTGTCGCCTCTCACGGGAGCAACCCGCTCAATGATGAACAAATGTTGGAATGCTGTCGCGATGCTGATACTTGCCGCGACGATCGCCGCGGCACAGCGACCGACGCCGATTCCGGTGGATACCGGCGCCATGGACGCGCATCTGCGCTTTCTCGCGAGCGACCTGCTCGAAGGCCGCGCGCCGGCGACCCGCGGCGGCCGGCTGGCGGCGGAATACATCGCTGCCCAATTCCAGGCGTTGGGACTCGAGCCGGCGGGCGCAAACGGGACGTATTTCCAACCCGTTGCCCTCGTCGGGATGACGCCGGAGCCGACGCTCTCGTGGGGGAAGGCGGGCGGTGCTGCCGACACGCTCACCTATCGGGAGGCGTTCGTCGCGTGGGGAGAACGGCCGGAAGCCGATATCGCCGCAAGCGGCGACGTCGTGTTCGTCGGCTACGGAATTCGGGCGCCCGAGTGGCAATGGGATGACTACAAAGGCGCTGATCTGCAGGGCAAAGTGCTGCTCATGCTCGTCAACGATCCGGGCCTCGTCGATTCCACGGTGTTTCTCGGCAAGATTCTCACCTACTACGGCCGCTGGACATACAAGCTGGAGGAGGCGGCCCGGCAGGGTGCCGCCGGTGCAATCCTCATTCATACGACGGAGAGCGCGACGTACCCGTGGGAGGTCGTGCGCGGTTCATGGTCGGTGGAGCAGTTCAAGCTCGACCAGCCACATTCGCCGAGTATCGCGTTTGCCGGGTGGGTCACTGAGGCCGCCGCCCGCGCCGCCCTGTCGAAGGCCGGCCTGAATCTCGACTCGCTGAGTCGGGCGGCGGCGCGTCGCGATTTCCATCCGGTCGCGACAGGCGTGATGGCTTCGGTCCGCGTCCACAGTGCACTGCGCCGCGTCGAATCGGAAAACGTGGCGGCCCGTCTCCCCGGCCGCGATCCGCGTCTCGCATCGCAGGCGGTATTGATCACCGCGCATTGGGATCATAAGGGAATCGGTCCCGCGATCCGCGGCGATTCGATTTACAACGGCGCTGAGGACAACGCCTCGGGCGTTGCCGCGATTCTGGGAGCCGCCAAGGCACTCACTCAGCTGCCTCGGACGGCGCGCTCGATCCTGTTTGTCGCGACGACCGCCGAAGAAAGCGGTTTGCTTGGCAGCGAAGCCTACGTACAGCGCCCGCTCGTCCCACTCGGCCAAACCGCGGCCGTATTGAACCTCGACGTCGCGAATGTCCGGGGCGCGACGCGCGATATCGGCGCGCTCGGCATGGATCGCTCGACCCTGGGACCGGTGTTCGAGGCGGCGGCGCGCGCGGAGTCGCTCACCGTCGAATCACAGCCCGACGTGCGAGGCTCGTTTTTCCGGTCGGACCACTTTCCGTTTGCGCGCTCCGGTGTGCCGGCGTTGTCGATCAAGCCGGGCGTCGATTTCGTCGGACGTCCCAAAGGGTGGGGGGTGGAGCAGGAGAACGTCTACAACCAGGACCGCTATCACCAGCCGAGCGACGAGTACAAGCCGACGTTCCGCTTCGATGGTATGGCCCAGCAGGTGCGCGTCACGGTGCGAGCCGCGCGCGCAATCGCCAACAGTCCGTCGATGCCGCGGTGGCTGCCGTCGTCGGAGTTCCAGCGATCGGTGCCGTAAGTGTGGGGTGCAGTACGTTGCACGCTGGAAGGATTGTCGGAACATCTTCTAGCACAAAGGGTTAATCCTCCGCGATTGCCTATTGGGCGGGGGAGGGATAGTTTGCCCCCGCTTTTTGACCCGCAGCACCAGCTGGGACGACCTCCTACCATTGGAGCGGCGGTTGGAGATTCCCTCCACACATACGGTGCCTCTGTCGTGGTTGTATGAGGCCGCCAGTCTCCCGATTCAATATCGGACGCTTACAGAAGTCGTGCCCGAGCCGGCACGCGACTTCGAACGCGTCGCCGCGCTGCGCGAGGCGATCCAGCATTACAAGGAAGCGCTCGCTCTGGTCCGGAAACAGAAGGACACCGGGCTGTGGGGAGGGAACCTCCTGGCGCCCGCCCCATCGAAGGCGATGGGATGGAAGGAAGTCGGCACGATCTTTCAATACCGGCGGCTGCTCGAGCTGGGGTGGCCGCCCGATGCACGCGTATTTCGGTTCGCCGATCGATTCCTCTTCCGGTTGCTGTCGAGGGACGACGATCCAACGCTCCTCGTCGAGTTCCAGCGAGCAGCCAAGACCGATCCCGGCCTGGGGTTGTGGGCGCGGAATATCGGAGCACAGGGAGCGGCGGCCGCACTCGCGCGCGGAGCGCACCAGGACGATCCGCGCCTGCGCGGCGCGGCGCATCGCATCGCGAGCGACATCTCGATGTATCTGCGCAGCGAGACTGCACAGAAGCCATTCAAGAAGGCGCAGGGCAAAACGGTGCTCGATCCCCTTGCCTACCCACCGACGGTCTTCTCGGTCGAAATGCTCGCTTTCATGCCCGCGGTCCAACGCGAGCGCGCCGGATTCCTCGAACGCCTAGCGGCTTATTTCTCGGTCCCGACGCCCCGGCGGGCGTTCTTCATCCTGGCGGGAAAGAAGGTCGTTCGACCGCTATTCGAAATCCTGGGTGACCCGCTGCACGCCGACGCCCAGGGCCGGATCACCGATGTGCCCTTCGCCGTGTATTGGCTGGAGTTGCTCGCGCGGCTGGGAATCGTGCGCCAGGTGCCAAGTGCCGCCAAGGTCCTGGCGAGGCTGTACAGTGAATGCGACGACCAGGGGATCTGGACTCCGTCCGGCCTGAGGGTCATGCCGAAATCGACGAACCCCGTCGTATATCACTCCTTCCCCCTCGAGGGCCCGGGAAAGAGCCCGGCGCAGCGGCAGACGGACGTCACGTTCCGCCTGGCGTTGATTGCGCGTCTGTTGGGAATCCCCCTGAACGTCGTCTAGGATGGCAAGCCGGACGAATAGGTAGTAGTATCTGCTACTACAGTGGCCATTGACCTCACGCCCTTCGGCTTTACGCCCACCGAGTCGCTGGTGTATGCGACGTTGCTCCGGTTGGGCCCATCCACCGGCTACGGAGTCGCCCGAGGCGCCCGCCTGGCACGCGCCAACGCCTACGGCGCCCTGGAAGGCCTCGTATCACGGGGGGCTGCGACGCGCACGCCGCCCCCCAACAGACCGGCCCGGTATCGTCCCATCGACCCGCAGGCACTGGTGGTCCTGCTGGCGACCCGGCAGGGGGAGGCCTTGGACCGGCTAGGGCGAGACGTCCGCGACCTCTCGCGCCCCGGCGATCCCATGACGAGAGAGGTGGCGGGCAGTCGCGCCGTGGCGAACCTCGTGATGCAGCTCGTCGCCCGGGCCGAGCGGAGTGTAGAAGGAGTGATGGCGCTCGAGCTGTGGCGGCCGACGCTCCCGGCGTGGAGGCGCGCGGCGGAGCGCGCGACGATGACCGTGCGCGCCCGCGGTGGCATGCCGCCGGACGCCCCATCCTGGCTCGAGCCCGCGTCTGAGGACGGTCTCGACGCTACCGCACTTCTGATCGATGACGCACAGCTGGTGATGACCTCGGGTGAAGGGGAGAGCATCGCCGGCCTCTGGACCTCGCACCCGTTGGTCGTACTCCTCGCACGGCGGGCGCTCCGGAGCACATTGTGACATCCCACCGGACTCTGGTATGCATCGTTCTGCTCGCGAGCGCGTGCTCGGCGGCACCGATCCCGGAATCCCAGCAATATCCCGCCGGCACTCCGTTTCGCGTTCAGTACCGAACCGTCGATAGCGCGCGACTGCGCCTGATCGACACCGGCAACGGCACGCCGGTCGTTCTCATTCATGGGTTCGGCGCGTCGTTGTATGGCTGGCGGCATCAGCTGCCGCCGCTCGTCGCCGCGGGGTATCGCGTCGTGGCAATCGACAATCGCGGTTTCGGATTCTCCGACAAGCCGGCACACGGGTATACCAATGCGGCGTACGCACACCTCGTGGTGTCGTTGCTCGACTCGCTCGGCATTGCGAGTGCCGTACTGGTCGGGCATTCGATGGGCGGCGCGATCGCCGCGGAAGTTGCGCTGAACTCCCCGGATCGGGTCCGCGGCCTCGTGTTGATCGACGCGGCCGGGTATGGCGTGCGCTGGCCTGGCGTACTGAAGGTGGCGCGCTGGCGGTTCGTGGGAGCGATAGCGACATCGTTTCGCAGTCGTTGGGTCACAGGTCGCGTCCTGCGGTCGACATTCGCCGATCCCGCGAAGGTCACCGAAGCGGATGTCGATCAGTACTACGCGCCGGTTCCCGATCCGGGCTATGGGCGCGCCTTGCGAGGCGTGCTCCGAGAGTTCAGGTTCGACAGTCTTGGCGGGCGCCTGAGCCGTGTGCAGGCGCCCACGCTGATTCTCTGGGGCGACGCGGACCGGTGGATTCCGCTGCGTGACGGCACGAGGTTCGCGTATGAGCTGCCGCGCAGCGAGTTCGTCGTCCTCACCGGGACCGGACACGACGCGCCCGAGGAATCGCCCGAGCAGGTGAATCGCTATCTGTTGGACTACCTCAAGGAAGGTCTGTCCCGTATTCCGGAGAACGTCGCATGGTCATCGCCCTGATCGCACTCCTGGCAGTTCAGCAACCGGTAGACTCCGCGTACACCGCCAAAATCCGTGAGCTGACGACCGAGCCGCGCTTCAACACCGAGCTCACCGACCATCTCCCCACCGACGCCCGAGTCCCGAGTCCCCTGAAGGTCCTGGGCTATGTCCCCGGTACCGTCGGCCGGCTCTCCTACGTCGCCGACATCACACGCTACTTCCGCGCGCTCGACGAGGCGTCCCCGCGCGTGAAGGTGTTCGACCTCGGCAAGAGCGATGAGGGACGGCCGATGATCGTGGCGGCCATCGCCGACTCGGCGACGATCGCGCAGCTCGACCGTTATCGCGACATCACCGCCGCACTCGCCGACCCCAGGCGCCTACCGGGCGACTCGGCGCAGCGGCTGATCGCGGCGGGCAAGCCGATCTACTATGCGACGGGGTCGATTCATTCGCCCGAGACCGGCTCGCCCGAGATGCTGATGGAGCTGGCCTACCGGCTGGCGGTCGAGGAGACTCCATTCATCAGACAGATTCGCGACAGCGTGATAACACTCATCACGCCAGTGACCGAGGTGGATGGGCGCGACAGGATGGTCGACGTCTATCGCTACCGCAAGGCGAACAAGAACATCGCCCCGGGGCTGATCTATTGGGGCAAGTACACGGCGCACGACAACAACCGCGACGGGATCGTCATGTCGCAGGTGCTGACGCGCACCATGATGCAAGCATTCTTCGACTGGCATCCCACGGTGCTGCACGATCTGCACGAGTCGGTGCCTTTCCTCTATACGTCGACCGGCACCGGTCCGTACAATCGCGAGCTCGACCCGATCGTGATCAGCGAATGGAATGAGCTCGCCTTCCAGGAAATCACGGCCCTGACGACTCGGGGTCTGCCCGGCGTGTGGACGCACGATTTCTACGACGGCTGGACACCTAACTACATGTTCTGGGTGGCGAACGGCCACAATTCGATCGGCCGGTTCTATGAGACGTACACCTCGCGCGGCGCCGACTGTCACACTGTGAAGCTGCCCAACCGGCAGACGTCAGTCGAATGGTTCCGCCCCAACCCGCCGCTCAACGGCGTGCGGTGGTGTATTCGCAACAACATCAATTACCAGCAGTCGGCGCTGC